>Ga0310915_10000270_pt1 | contig 24404 bp, 23 predicted proteins | sample GREbulkMGAN111_FD_202508 | JGI IMG/M metagenome (GOLD analysis project Ga0310915, IMG submission 202508) | Lab enrichment of tropical soil microbial communities from Luquillo Experimental Forest, Puerto Rico - GRE.bulkMG.AN111 | ecosystem: Environmental > Terrestrial > Soil > Tropical forest >...
CCGTATCCAGCGCGTGCCTATACAGTGAGTTCCGTATAGAGCGAGCCCGTATAGTGCGGGCCCCATAAGAAGAACTAGATTCTCGCGGCCGGAATCGTTTTTGAATCTAAATTCAAAAAACCAAAGAATCACAATAAGATAAATTGAGGAACCATCACTGTATAGGCACGCGCTGGATACGGACACACTGTACAGGCCCGCCGCTTGTATACAGACTCACTGTACAGGCCCGCGCTTGTATACGGACTCAACTGCGTATACGGACTCACTGTATAGGCCCCCGAGCTGTGTACGCACTGGCATACGAACTCACGGTATAGGCCCGCGCCGGTATACGGACTCACTGTATAGGGGCGCGCTGTATACGGGCTCGCTGTATACGGGCGCGCTGTATACGGGCGCGCTGTATACGGGCTCGCTGTATCGGACTCACTGTATCGGACTCACTGTATCGGACTCACTGTATCGGACTCACTATGCAGGGCGCGCTGTATACGGGCTCGCTATATCGGACTCACTATGCAGGGGCGCGCTGTATACGGGCCCGCTGTATAGCGGGTCCGCTGTATACGGATCCGCTGTTTACTTTCCGGCGCTATATCGGGCCGCTATGGCTGAGCCGCTCTGTATGGGGCCTGCAGTGCGGGATCGCTGTGTTTTTGGGCGCTATATACTGGGCCACTGTGAACTGGGCCCCTATGTGCTGAGCCGCCGCGTCTGCGTCGCTCTTAATAGCCAGCGCCGCCGGCCCAAATTGGGTTCGTTTTGTAATTACGAACGCTTCTACCTAATTGCGTTTTTGTTGCCGCTTTCGTAGCCGCACCCCGGGTCCCCCGCCGTTTTCGTCGATAAACTCGATCCCGGCCGCTTCTAGCGCGTGTTGCAGCTTATCCATCGTCGATTGCTTCGCATCTGCCCCGTTTTCGATGCGCGTTACGGTATTGGCCGTCACGCCGGCCTTCTTGGCTAGGTCGCGCACCCCCCAGCCTGCTGCAGCTCGGGCCATCTTTAGCTGAATGGGCTTCATAGGTACAATGCACCAATAAGGGTTTACAGCGTCACATATTTATGCTATGCATTGGTACGCTGAACCAATGCACAATGACGGGATAACCTCAGATGCATACGATCAACACATCAGTCACAATCGCAACATTAACCGATTCGCGCAAAAGTAAAAAAGCGAGTGAGCGGCGCTACTTCATAGGAGGCTCCGATGCTCGGACCATTATGGGCAATGACGAGGCTGCGCTCATTCGCCTCTGGCGAGAGAAGCGTGGCGAGGTCGAGCCGGAAGATCTGTCGGGCAATCTCGTAGTCCAGCTTGGGGTTGTGACCGAGGACCTGAACCGGCGCTGGTACGAGAGTAATACCAGCCAGGTTCTTACCGATATTCAGCGGCATATCCGCCATCCGGTGCTGCGCTGGATGGCGGCGACGCTCGACGGGCAGGTCGAAGGGACCGGGGCGGTCTTCGAGGCCAAATTTATGCTGCCCTGGGCGTTCTCGGAAGAAGCAGCGGCCGAAAAGTACATGCCGCAGCTGCAACATAATATGTGGGTGGTCGCGGCCAGGAGTGCGGTGCTCTCGGTGATCACCGGTGGCGGCAAATGGGTCGAGATTACTACCCATGCCGATCCGCTGTACCAGCACCTGATCGTCACCGCCGAGAGGAAGTTCTGGCGCTGTGTTGAAAGTGGCGAGCCCCCTCGCCTCTTTGGCGTCGAGCCGCCGAAGCCACGCATCGAAGCTGTTCGGGTCGTGGATATGAGCGCCTCGAACTCCTGGGCGGAGTTTGCAACTTTGTTTCGCAATTCCCGCCAAGCCTTCCTGGACCATGAGCGCTCGAAATCAGAGCTGAAGTCGCTGATGCCGGACGATGCCAAAGAGGCAACCGGCCATGGCGTCCGCGCGAAGCGGTCAAAGTCAGGAGCAGTCAGCTTTGACCTCCTCGAAGTGGAGGGTAGTCATGCAGCGATCTAGCGAGATGATTGGCGCGATCGCTGCGGCCCTGGCCAAAGCCCAAGCGCAGCTCGTCAATCCGGAAAAGTCACTGGTCGGCACAATCCGCGCAGAGGCGGCTGGGGCAGCAGAACGGTCCTTCCGTTATGCCCCGCTGTCGAGTGGTCTCGATATCGTTCGCAAGACCTTGAGCCAGCATGAGATCGCGACGGTGCAAACCACCGCGATTGATGAGGCCGCTGGCATCGTCCGGCTTAGTACAGTTCTAGCGCATGCCTCGGGCGAATGGATTGCCTCGGACTGGCCGGTCTGCCCCATCACTGAGACGGCCGTCCCTCATCGCATGGGCGCGGCGTTGACGTATGCCCGCCGCTATGCCCTGTTCACGCTGGTCGGGATTGCCGGCGAGGATGATCTGGATGCGCCTGATCTGCTGTCGCCAACAGCGCCGGAAAGCAAAGCTGGCGGTGCGATCGGAGATAAAAAAGACCGCCTCAATGGCGGCCAAGGGAACGCAAAGGTACAACAAGCTTCAGCTAGTCACCGTACTAACGCGGGTCTTACTTCCCCCCAATCGACACTTGAGCCTGAAGCATCCACAGCTCTGCGCGATCAACTCATCGCCGACATAAAGGACATCAGTTCAGCTGAGGAAGCAGCTAGTTGGGCACATCGGGTGATGGGCGCCAAAAACAGTCTGGCGGTGGCCGATGCTGAGCAGGTCGAACGGGCCTTCCAAGAGCGGCTGTTGAGCATTACGAGCGAGGCTACAGCACGCTCGCCAGCATCATGGGGGCGTCCAGGTCGCAAAAAACGGCGCCGTGGCTTTGTCGACAAAACGGTACTGGCCTTGCCGGCGCCGCGTCGGATTCGCGACCGCGATCACGTCAAATCAGTCGCGAAACAACCTTGTCTGGTTTGCGGTCGCCATCCAGCCGACGCCCATCACTTGCGCTTTGCGCAGTCACCAGCACTTGGCCGCAAGGTCAGCGACGAGTTTACTGTCCCGCTTTGTCGCGGGCACCACCGCGAAGTACATCGATGCGGCGATGAAGCAGGTTGGTGGAACAGCACCGGGATCGATCCAACCGCCGCCGCTCGGGTCCTTTGGCTGAAGACACATCCATTGCCAAGCGCGATCAGCGCAACAACTGGCTCGAACATACAAAACGAACCCAATTTGGAAGCTAGCTCGCTATGACCTCGTACAGGCAGATCGAGGCCAATCGTCGCAATGCGCTCAAAAGCACCGGACCGAGATCGGAAGAAGGGAAGCAGGCCTCGCGCTGCAACGCCCTTCGCCATGGCCTTACAGCTGAGACAGTCATTGGCTCGCTGGAAGATGCCGAAGATTACAAGGCATTCGAGGCAGCGATCACTGCGGATTATGACGCTCAGTCCGCCGTCGAGCGCGAACTTGTCTTACGACTAGCGAGCCTACTGTGGCGGCTGCGCCGTGCCACGACGATGGAAACCGGTTTATTCGAAATTCAGGCCGATCACATCCAAAACTATCGAGAAAACCGCCAACTTCTATCAGATTCCCGAGACGTTATTCATACCTTGCTTCGACGAGCTGACTCTGACCGTAACGTGAAAGCTGACAATACCGTTGAGTTCGCCCGCTGCTTTTTGCGTCTGGCGAATCTACCTAATTTCGCACTCGATCGCCTCAGCCGCTACGAAGCAACGCTGTGGCGTCATGCCGGCCGGGTCCTAATTGCGCTTGACGCGTTGGATCGGCAAGACGCAATTGCTATGTTGGCGGCCCACACCGACTCGCGGATTTCGAGGGCGAATAAAGGGTGCCTCCGCCGATCAATAAAAGAAGTCACTCGATCGCCAAGATGACAGTCGAGCAAGCTGCAATGCTCAAGGGGTTGGCGGAAGCCGCTTACGAACTAGATGCTTTTAAGCCGAAGCTTACACGTGCCGATGCCGATCAACGTATCTCGATGCTGACCGCTAAGTTCAAACTGCCGCCGCATACGCTCTGAGGTCGAGGATCATCGTCCGGACGCGAGCGGCGGCTCGCGGCGCCGGTCCATGTCGTGGTGCTGGTGTGACAAGTCGAGCATTCTGCCGTGGTGGCGACCGCTAAGTGCCAAAAACAGACATCGGTTCGGTCCGAAAAGTGAGGACGCAGGGACGACCAAAGCGGTTCCGCCGGGATTGTCAATCTAACTGCAAGCACCGTTTATGGGTGAGGCGGAAGAGCGGCCGGAACCTGATCGATCGAAAATTAACCTTCGATATCGGGGCGAATCAGCCTATTTCAGGCATCAAGTCGGCTTTTCGAAGGGCGCTCTCAGTTTGGCTCGAATATGGAGCAAACAGTATGTTCGGAAAAAGCGATTTAGTGGACAGCCTTAGCCGCGACCTCGCTCGTGCACGGGACAAACGCGATGCGCTTACTTCCGATGTCACGGCACTCACTACAAAAATTGCCGAGCTAGAAGCGCGCCTTGCTGCAGAAAACGATCGACGGGAGCGTGAGCGCGCTGCGAGCGAGGTCGAGGGGATCAAAAAGCAAGTGGGAGACCGTTACCTGGCGTTTGCGTCTGCTGTCGTCGGGATGCGCGACGCGACCGAAATGGCGGCGCCGATCGTTCCTGACGTTCGCGAGTTAAATGAGTTACTAACGGTGATTGCTACCGAGGTCGCTAACGCGATCGATGGTTTGGTGGGCGGCTTGGATCAGCGGATAGAGGCGTTGCGCGCGGGCCACGGCACAGCGGAATCGCCACAGTCCATCGATGGCTCTCCCGAACTGCCGCAAAATGGCGATCACTTACAACGTCTTCCAGAATGGCTGCCCCACAGCAAACCGACGAAGCAAGAATCTGCGGAAGATCAGCGCAATACGGCAGCGGCGTAAACGCCGGCCAGCGGCGGCTGTGTCGCGCGTACCACATGCGGCGACCGAGTAACCGTCGCCCCGCTTATCCACAGCGTCGCGGATTGTGCACGCGATATGGGGCTGGTAGCTGACCCTTATGGTTCCACCCACACTAGATCCGAAGCCGGACTTCGATTGGTATCCTTACGCCTTTGCCAGTGCGGCGGGCTTATCGTTCGCATTGGCGCTGTCGATCTTCGGAGCTTGGTTTATCCACTAATTTAATCCCTAGCGAAGGCCGAAGGTTTGCAAATGGTTTAGCGGACGATTTGAAGTTTTGGTCGCGATTTCGTTAGCTTTTGTTCCGTGATCTGCCGAAGGTTGCCTAGCAGCAGCCAACCGTTGTGCAGTGACAGCCAGGTTCGCTTGTCTACATCGCTCTTAGCAAGATTTGCCTTTTGCAGGCACCCTTCCGCGCGTAGACGGTATTCGTTGCTCTTGGACATTCGAGCATTTTGGCCGCCAATCGGTAACGGAAGGCTTAAGCGCCGACACTCGCTATCTCAGCCAGTTGCCTACAGCGACGAGTGTCACATTTGCCTCTGAGCGCTCTGGTATGTCCGTTAACGCATCACCGAAGCGAGGTCTGCCCGGCTCTCGCCGCGTCGACGACCATGCGGATGGCCTGGATCACGACCTGCGCGTTGTCGATCATGATGTTGTGTCCCGAGTGCGTGTCGGTGATGTGCACCGCGCCGGGCACGAGCGCCGCGAGCTCGTTCTGGGCCGCCGAGTTCGCTCGGTCGACGACCGCTCCGATGTCCCGCGGCGTGTCAGACGGCAGCTCACCGGTCTGGATGAGCTTCGGGACGACATCGACGAACTTGTCGCTGGCCGTGAGCACGACGACCGGCATGGGCCTCGGCGCTGCCGCGGCGGCCGTCTGGTCCAGGGTCTTATCGAAATCCTGCCGTTCCAGATCCGGATAGGCCGCGAGCGCCTTGGCCGGACGGGCGTTGATGCGCTTCCAGATCTTCCACTCCTCAGGCGCCATCTGGGCGCGAAGCTCGGGCGTGAGGACGTCAACGAACACGATACCTTTGACTTCGTCAGGATGCTCGCCGGCAAAGACCCGTGCGATCGTGCCGCTGAAAGAGTGCGCGACGAGGACGTAAGGGCCCGGTACGTCGGCCGCCTTCAGCAGGGCGACGAGGTCGTCGACGCCCTCTTGGGGACTGGTCGGCTGGGGCACCGGGTCGCTCCGGCTAAAGGTTTGGTCGAGGTGGAGCGCACCGGGTCGGTCGTAGGCGCACACCCGCGTCGTCTTCTGGATTTCGTCGTAGACCGTCGGACCCTTCTGATCAGCAGCGTGCCACAGGTCGGACGCCGTGTCCGTACCCGAGATGAGCAGGACGGTGGGCGATCCGTTGCCATTACACTCGATGTACATCATCCGGCCTCCGCCGATGTCGACCCGCTTGGCGAACGACTCGGCGTGCGACCTGGTCGAGTCGGCAGCCCAAGCGCAAGCGGGCAGCACACACGAGAAGGCGGCGACGGCGACGACGAGCACGGTCACAAGCCGGCGACCGCCGCGGACGGAGGCCGAGCGCACTGTGAGGGACGTTGTTGGACGTGTAGTCATGACTTACTCATTGCAATTGTGGGAGGGTAGAAACGGTTGGTGAACGTCGCGAGCTTCATTCGCAGATGGAAGGAACTCTCAGTCGTCAACCGCGTTCGCTGATCAGCGCTACCCTTGGCTGACCAAGGATAGTACGCTACGGGTTTGGGACGGGACTCGCCGAGCTGCAATATTGCAATTAGGGCCAAGATCCGAAATGGGTCACAAGCGGACATTGACGAGTGCTCGGCTGACGTCCGCTTTACTCCCGAAAGCAGACATACGCCGTCTCATTCGATCACCTCGTCGGCGCGCAGCACAAACCGTTGGGGGATGTTCAGACCAAGCGCCTTGGCTGTCGTGAGATTAACGACCAGCTCAAACTTCGTCGGTTGCTCGACGGGTATGTCGTCCGGCTTCGTTCCTCGCAAAATTTTATCGACGTAATCGGCTGAGCGCCGGAACAGTCCCGAGTAGTTCGGTCCGTAGGACATGAAACCGCCGAACTGTACAAAATCGCGGGTGCTGAAGACGGTCGGCAAGCGCGCACCGAGCGCGAGCGTCAGGATGCGCGCCAAATTGGCGACCATAAGCTGATCGATGGCGACGTAAAGTGCATCCACTTGAGCCTTCACTGTGTCGAAAGCAGGAGCAATATCGGCTGCTTGGCGAATTTCGAGCGGTACGACGTCGAGCCCGAGCATTTCTGCGGCGGCTTTGGTGTCTTCCATTTCCAGAACGGGTTGGGCATTGCCGACATTGAAGATGATGCCCAATCGGTGGAGCTGCGGGACAGCTTCACGCAAGAGTTCGATCCGCTTGCCGGCAAGATTGGCCGCTTGCAGCGATAGCCCGGTGACATTGCCGCCGGGCTTCGCCAGACTCGCGACGAGGCCGCTGCGGACCGGGTCGATCCCCACAGCAAAGACAATTGGGATGGTGGTGGCGGCCTGCCTCACAGTGGGGACCGCGCTCCCGACGGTAACAATGACGTCGACGTTTATACGAACAAATTCAGCTGCAATTTCCGCGTAGCGCTCGGCGCGACCCTCCGACCAACGATACTCGATCGCGACGGTGCGGTTCTCGATCCAGCCGAGTTCGCGCAGTCGCGACACGAAGGCATTCGTCCATGGAGTAAAGGCCGTTGGATCGGCACCGAGGAATCCAATGGTGGGCAGCTTTCGAGCCTGCTGCGCATCGCGCCGAGCGGCCATGCCGCCGCGCCACCGACTACCGTGATGAACTCCCGCCGCCTCATGAACTTTCCTCAAGCCCGAGGACGACACCCTACCACATCCGATGGGAGCCGTTGTGCATCACAGCAAACCAGGATGCTCGACTTCCTGAATGGGTTATAAGCCCACCGGGCGTTTTGTTTGAGGGCTTTGGCTGCTTTAGCCCAGTGGACTTTGTTATGGATCAACGCGCTGAATGCGTTCCTGATTTGTCAAATACTCTTTTCCATAAGCAGGAGATCTACAATGGGTCGGGAGATAGGTCAGGAAAGCCGGCATCAACCCGCCGTGCTTTGGGATGGGTCTCTACTGCACATGGTTTTCTCGTCCAACGGCGGCGACAACAGAATTCTCTACGCGACATCGCCCGACGGCCTCAAGTGGACGCCTGGGTCCGATACCGGACAAACCAGCGGCGCGGCCCGGCCCTCGCCGATCCATAAAGGGGGGCTTGGAACTGAATGGAACTTGCTCGTACTCGTGTTTGTTGCCAACCCCCCAACCAAACTTGCAGGCCTCGCGGAATACAACCGCGTGTCAAAACGGATCGGCTCGATTTATCGCCGGGGCCGGTCGCCGCATTGGATCAAAGTCAAAACTCCAACGCGCCCGCCGTCACGCGCGAGGCTGAGGAGGATCGGGACCGGTAAGAACTGTAGGCGGCGGGGCGGGCCTATGCTAAATTCGATGGGGGTGCAGCATGACCGCCGCAGCGGGCGACCTCCGCAACAAAAACGGGCGTAGTGCCGGAAACGGCCGCACATGGCACGAGGCCGCAGCTGAGCGGCAATGCGGCGATTGCTCGATGTGTTGCAAGGTGATGCGGGTCGAGGAAATCTCGAAACCGGAACATCAATGGTGCCAGCACGCCAGACCGGGCATCGGCTGTGCGATTTACGAGACCCGACCCGCTAAATGCCGGGTGTTCCGCTGCGGCTGGCTGGTCCTCGACATGAGACCGCACTGGAAGCCGACGAAGTGCAAAATGGTTCTCGTCCGCAGACGCGATCGCCAAAGCGGCGGCCGGGAGCTAATCGTCCAGCCCGATCGCAATTATCCTAACGCGTGGCGCCGATCGCCGTATTACGAAGAGCTCAAGGCACAGTGCGGGCAGATCAGAATCCAAATCATCGTGAGCGATCGATGCAATGTTATGATGTGTCCAGATCAGGACGTTTATTTTGGTCCAAACACCGAAGCAGTCATGTTTGATGGCGTCGGTCGCGTCAAGGGCGTTTTGCCGATCGAAGAAGCCCGCAAGTATATCCTCGACAGCAATTGAAACCGAACTAGGCCGTTCAAAAGGTGATCCTTAGCAACGCTTGCGTTAGGGTCCTGCTACTAACGGACCGGAAATCCGCCTCCATCATCCACCATTCGAGGACGAGCCGGGTCGGGGAGCGGCGAAATTACTCACGCGATGCTTTGTGCAAAAAGCAGACATAGCGCGGTCACCTCGCTCGCGCGGGTGAGCCATTGAGCATCTCCCAGACACGGCTTGGTGTTGCGGGCATGTCGATGTGGCGCACCCCCACGCGATCAGCGAGTGCGTCAATAATCGCATTCATGACTGCTGGCGGCGCGCCCACCGCGCCCGCTTCACCCGCGCCCTTGACACCAAGTGGGTTGGCGCTTGTCGGCACGTTGTGGGTCGAGAAGGTGAACGACGGAACATCGCTAGCCCGCGGTATGGCGTAATCCATAAACGAACCAGACAGGAGTTGCCCACTCTCAGCGTCGTACATCGCCTGCTCGAGCAGCGCTTGGCCAACGCCCTGCACGATTCCGCCGTGCACCTGACCTTCGAGTAGCAGCGGGTTGATGGTGCGACCGAAGTCGTCGACGACGGTATAGCGTTCAATCGTAACCGCGCCGGTATTCGGATCGATCTCGACTTCGACGATGTGGCAGCCGTTTGGAAAGGTTTGTGCCTCCGGTACCCGGTGATACGTCGTATCCAGACTGGGCTCCACGCCCGGAGGAAGTTTGGCGGGGTCTCGCGCTACTTTGGCCACCTCGAAAATATTCAAGCGGAGATCGGTGCCCGGCACGCCGAAGACCCCTTCGGTGAAAGTAACATCATGCGCCGAAACTTCGAGAAGATGTGCGGCCAGCTGCTTGCCCTTATCGATGATTGTGCGCCCGGCTTCGTAAAGGGCCGTGCCGGCGACAGCAAGCGCCCGCGAGCCTCCAGTAAGGCCCGACGAAGTTCGATCGGTATCGCCCATAATGACATCGATGCGATCGGGATCGATACCGAGTTGGTCTGATACGAGCTGCTTATAAGAGGTGATGAGACCAGTGCCGTATTCCTGGTTGCCCATCACGAGTTCGATGCGTTCGTTCTTAAACTCGATCGATGCGGTCTCCGGAAATCCGCCGCCACAGCGTTCAGTATATGTTGCTATGCCGATGCCTCGCAGCTTGCCGTTGCGCTCACTTTGCGCCCGCCGCGCCGGGAAAGAGGACCATTCCGCCGCAACCATGCAGCGGTCCATCACCTCCTCAAACTCACCGGAATCGAGAAGGAGCTTGGTTGCCGAAGTGTAAGGCATTGCTGAGGGTGGCACGAAATTGATGCGCCGAATGCGGTCAGGGCTCATGCCGAGCTCGCGTGCGGCAAGATCGACGAGACGTTCAAGCAGGTATGCGGCCTCGGGGCGTCCGGCACCGCGATAGGCGCACACCGGAACGGTGTTGGTACACACGCCCTTGACATTGATGTGGATGGCCCCAATCGCATACAGCCCGGAAACGAGATCCGTCGAGCGGGTCGGGACGAAGGAGCCAAACGGCGAGAGATAGGCGCCGAGATTGGCGAGGATAGAAACACGCATACCGAGAAAGCGCCCGTTCGCATCGAGCGCAAGCTCGGCGCGCGTCGCGTGATCGCGGCCTTGATTGTCAGAGATGAATGCCTCGGAGCGGTCCTCCTGCCACTTCACTGGCCGCGCAAGCTTGCGGCTGGCCCAAACCACCAGCGCGTGCTCGGGATACACGAACGCCTTCATGCCGAAGCCGCCGCCCACATTGGGCGTGATCAGGCGCAGCATGTCCTTTGGCATCTTAAGCACGACCTCGGCGAGCGGGTCACGCACGAAGTGCGGTCCTTGGGTTGCGGTGTAGAGTGTCGAGCGGCCACTGGCCGGATCAAAATCAGCAACGGCGTTGCGCGGCTCCATCGAGTTGACGACAACGCGATTATTGACAAGTTCGAGCACGACGACGCGGGCCGCCTCAGCAAAGGCGGCATCGGTTGCCTTGGCGTCGCCCATGTCGTTGTCCCAGTCAAAGACAATGTTGCCAGGAATCTGGTCGAATAGCTGCGGCGCGCCAGCGGCTACCGCGTCCCTTGCCTCAGTGACCGCGGGCAGTGGCTCATACTCCACATCGATGGCCTCGGCAGCATCGCGTGCTGCGGCCAAAGTCTCGGCGATTATCAATGCGACAGGCTGACCGACGTGGCGTACTTTGCCGAGTGCCAGCACAGGCCGTGGTGTGTCGTGCCGTGGCGTGCCGTCACGATTGACGAGCGGAGTCACGCATGGCAGGTCGCCGAGCCCATCAGAACGAACATCCTCGCCGGTGGCTACGAGCAACACGCCCGGCATGCGTCGCGCCGCACTCGTGTCAACGCGCTTGATGCGCGCATGCGCCACTGTCGAACGCAGCACAAAGGCATGCGTAATTCTCGGCAAGGTGACGTCGTCCGTGTAGCGACCGCGCCCTGTGATCAGACGCAGGTCCTCATGGCGTCGCACTGGCTGCCCGATACCAAATTTCATTGCCGTTCCCATGCTTTGAAGGGCATCGTAGGAGTGACGTCGCGTTTGCGCCAGCTATGTGAATAATGGAAGGGTGCCTGTCGCCCCGCTGGATCCCCGGCGTATGTCCCCTTTGTGCCATAAGCGGACACCGGAGCCAGTTTCATTCGATTACCGCGTCGGCCCGAAGCGGCCGGTTATGCAAAGGCCATCACTTCTTGAGGTCGGCCGGACGACCCGTAGGCGCCGCCGATGCTTCCACGCGATCCTGAATCTTCGCTGCTCCGACTCCGGCATGGGCTTCGTCTTTGTCGCCACCGGGCGAGCCGCCGACGCCAAGCGTGGCGACAATTTCATTGTTGCGTTTGATCGCTACACCGCCTGCCAACGCCAGGACATTGGTGATTGACGTCAGTGCCGCCCTACCGGATCCCATGGCGGCCATGCGGCTTGCGTTGAGGATGACCTTATCGCCGACGTAGTAATTGATCCGCGGATATCAGGATACGTCCGGAGCTGCTCAAGACGGGCACGTGTCAATGCCGGAACAGAACGAAATCGTTTGACTACCGGCCTTGTGCTTTATCTCCCCTGCTGCGGCCTCCAGTGCCGTATCGGAAATGTCAAAGCTCAGGGCTTCTTCGTCACTCTGGTCGTGTCGTTCAGTTGACGTATCGTACATTGCGGTGTCCTTTCCTACTTCTTCCTTCTTCCCTTCTGGGGACGCCGCCAGAACTAATTCAGGAACAATAAGTTGCGCCCATTCGGGCAAAACAGCCTACATGATAATGCATGGCTCCATACCGATTTGGCGCTTCGCAATTTTTTCAGTCGGTTTCGATGCAAAGGACGACTTCGCGAAATGTCGTAAATCGAAACTTAGATCGTCGAGGTGAGGCTCCGACATCGAAAGAAGTTGGAACTCGCTCTTCCGCAATGTCCGCTTTGTGCCACTAGGCGACATTGACCTCGTAGGTCGAATCGTGACTACGGCGGACAGACATAGCCGACCCCGGCCGGACTGCGGAAGCAGCCGACCGAAGCGGGTAGCACGTGTTTCGGCAACCACAGAACCACTGACGGGGAATAAATCGTGAATGCGATCGTAGCAAAGAAAACGATGTAGATTGGATATGCCGCCCGCAACGCCTGAGAGAAACGGACATCGACGAATTTTGATGCCATCAAAAGAACTAGGCCGTAAGGCGGCGTGATCAAGCCAAATGCGAGTGTCGTGATCAGCACTACGCCCATATGAACCGGATTGATATTACCTGCGTCAGTCAGCGCATTAACTAAGGGCATGAAAATTATGATTGTCGGCACGGGCTCAATGAAATCTCCTATGACTGTAAAGAGCGCGACCATCAACAACATAATCAAATGTGGATCATGACCCGCAATGCTGGTGATCCATTCGGAAATAACGATAGCCCCTCGCAAGTACGCGAAAAGCCAGCCAAAAGCATTAGCCGCGCCGATGGTAATCAAAGGCAAGGAAAAAATTAGGCCGGCTAGGCAGAAGTCATAGGCAAGAAATCTGATGTGACCACGGTTAAGAGCCGGGATCACAATAATAAGGATGTACGCGACAGCGACTACGCCCGCCTCGGTCGGCGTAAACCAGCCGGTGAGGATACCGCCCAAAAGGATGACCGGGATCATCAGGGGGAGCGACGCGTCTTTGAAAGCTCCTGCCAGATCGCGAAATGAAGCCCGGCGCCGCCGCACACCAGCGGGACCAAAGAAATAGCAATAGATCATCAGACCGACGCCAATCATCATGCCGGGTACAAAACCCGCCATAAAAAGCCCGGCGATCGAGACATTTCCGATCGCGCCGTAAACTACTGCGGTAATGCTCGGCGGCACCAGCGCGGCGATGGTCGATGCTGATGCAATAATCGCAGCAATGAACGCGGGACTATAACCTTCCTTCTTCATAGGGCCGCCAAGCGCGCGACTGATGACCGCGACATCAGCGGTGGTGGAACCCGACATTTCGGAAAAGAACATGCTGAATACGGTGACCACTTGCGAGAGACCACCGCGAATATGACCGACCAGCGCTAGCGACAAATTCACTACTCTGACGACCACATTGGCCGAGCTCATCAGTTCTCCGACCAGGAGAAAAAATGGAATCGCAAGCAATGCTTCCGAATCCATCCCATCGAACATTTTTTGGATAATGGCGACATGGGAGACTTCGGTAAACGAAGCGCCGATGAGCACGCCTGCCATTAACGCGAACGGAACTGGTACACCGAGATAGCCAAAAAACAAAAACAAAAAGCTCATTAATCCGAGTATGTAACCGGCGCTCATGAGCGCTCTACTTTGGTGACTATCGTCTCGATCACCTCGACATTCTTTGGTTCTTCCAGGAGTTCGGCATGTTCGAAGCCGTTTCGTAGACCATTGACGATATGCTCGATCGTAAACAGCGCCACCAAAACGCCGCATATTGGAATAGCCGCGTACAGCGAGGCAATCGGAGTCAACGACGGCATGCGAAAGCTAGAAAAGCCGCGTAGGAAATTTAGATAACCAAACACGATAAAACTCACCGCTACGCCCAATACGACGAGCTTGGTGAGGATTTCGACCGCGGTCCGGAATTTTCCTCGCAAGCCTTCTGCAATCGCAGTCAGGTAGAGATGATCATTGCGGCGCGTGGCCACGGCTGCGCCAAAGAAGATCGCATAAGTAAAGAATGTCGAAGTAACCTCCTGAAGCCAAAGCCAGGGGTGACCAATCGTGCGCGTAATTATGTCGATAATAACCGTGCTGCAAAAAGCGAATAACAAGACCCCGCACAGGCCCATCAAGGCCAACTCAAGAATGTCGAAGGCCCGCCACTTCAAATGGGACTGTCGTCGAGAGACGAGCCTTTCCGTGATGGCCATTGCAATCGGAGCCTTGCGCGAGTGAAGGGCGGGCGAGTTGGCTCGCTTCTTCACTTCACGGCCAGAATCAAGTCCTTGATTTTCGAGGCGTGCGGTCCGAGTTCACCAGCCAGCTTGTTAAGGTAGGGATCGGCAAGCTTCTGAAATCCGGATTTATCTACCTTGTCGACGACCGAGACGCCAATGCCTTTGAGCTTACCGGCCGACTGGTGCTCCAGGTCCAAAGCCATGGCCGGCTCCTTCATGTTGACCTCGTCGGCGGCCGTCTGCACCCATTTTCTTTGCTCATCAGACAGACTTTTCCAGAGTTTGTCGCTGATCCAGATGAGATTGTTGTTCGCTTCATGCTCGGTCATTGAGAGGACCGGCGCAACTTCGTAGTGTTTGTTGGCGAGATAGACGTTTACGCCGTTCTCGGCGACGTCAATTACACCGGTCTGCAGAGAAGTGTATACGCTGCCAAACGGCATATGAACGGTTTGGGCGCCATAAACGGGGAACATCAGGTCTTCGGTCGCCGTCGCCTGAACGCGGACCTTGAGCCCCTTCATGTCCTCAACTTTATCAATCGGTCTTTTGCTGTACATGCTACGTAAGCCAAGTGTGAGCACGCCAATCACATGCGCACCTTGTACCGTATCCTCGATCATAGACCTGACAGCCCCGGTCACGTTTGGATCGGACAGCGCTTTCACGAGGTGATCTTCCGACCGAAACAAGTAATGAAGTGACATCACACCGGCTTGCGGCGACAGCGTAGCCGCGTTTGCTGACGAACTAATGCAGAACTCGACGTCGCCTGCTTTCACCAGCTGAAGAACTTGCGGCTCCTGGCCGAGCTGTGCGCCGGGATATTGATCGATCAATATCGATCCGCCACTCAATTCCTTGAGCTTGTTGGCAAAAAGGTCGCCCGCGATGCCATATCCGGTTGTTTTTGGCTGGTCATAGGCAAAGCGATAGTGCTTCACCTCCTGTGCCATCGCGGTGTTGATCCAAGCAGCGGTGAGTATCCCAAGCGAAATGCGGCGAATCGCATTGTGTACTGCAGGCATCTCACCCTCTCTCGTCTGGTTTGTTTCGAACTTTGTCTATGTGTAACACATATTATCAGCAACCGACGATGGTAGTCGTAACACGCGACGCGCCGGTTTAGCCAAGGTACCGCCAATCTCACATCCAATCGTACGCACACACCCAGATCCCGGACGGAAGGCGATATTCCTCGGCAATCATGCCGAGTGAATTGAAGGCTTTGATTACGAAGAAGGCTGCGCGCTGATCGAGGAGCTCAACGTGATAATTACACCAGCGGCCTATGTTTGCACGCACAGTTGGAGCCCACGCGAATTCATTCAAGTAATCCGTTGCCAACGTCCGCTTTGGGCTATAATCGGACGTTGCCGACTGCTGTCGAACGCAAGAATCTGACGGTCCGCGCCCTCAAATTTCCCCGCCGCGCGCGGCATCAATGCGGTCGATCGGTTTTTCGATGATCGAGCTCGACGACAACGGCACCAAGCGGGTGCTCAGGCACTACGAGGCAACACGAAAGGGAAGCCACTAAGTGTCGTCGCAGACATACAAATAATTGGCCGGAAGCCGCATGCGTCGACAGGCCTGAACAGCTGGATTAGTTTCGAGAACCACGCAATCCGAGAACGCTCCGATCTGCCGCACCACTCGGGCTTCCCAAGCATTTAAGCCGTGGTCGGTGAGGCCCACAATCGTCTGTAGCCAATGAGGCGTCAGCTCAATCGCGGCCCGCACCAGCAATGGCTGAAGGGGCCTCAGCGGCAATGGCAGAATGGGCGCCGAGCGCATGGTCGCTAGGAACTCGAACAGTATGTCCGAGCGCTCCAGTTTCTTGGCCATCGCATCAAATCGCACTTCAAGGGCGGCTTCCGATGTCGGTGCGCAGGCGCCGTAAAGACTGGCAGCTAAAGTTCCTTCCGCATAATAACGGTCGCGCTCCAAATCCGAGAGCGGTCGCACATATGAATGGTAAGCCTGCAGAAAGCCGTATGCGGCCGTACTCTGAACCCAATTTAAAAGCTCCGGGTCATTGGCACGGTAGACCTTGCCTGCTGGGGTCGAGCCGGCGACACTATCGTGCATTCGGCGAACGCGGGCGATCATAGCCTCGGCGGCCCCGCGAGCGGCGTAGATCGTGACCATGGCGGCAAGTCCTGTCCGCCGCAGTCGTCGAAACGGATCGATGCGGAAGGTAGTGTGTTCCCACACGCCGGTACGCACACGCGGCTCGGCAAGTTCCATTATAACGGCCGCAACGCCGCCGATAAAAAGCGAAAGCGGGTTCTTGAACACACGCCACGATACTGAGTCGGGCGAAACAAGCGCCGCCTCGCCAGCGGGTCGCAAGAAGTCGGCGGATTGGTCGCCGACGTCAAACAGCGCTCGCATCGCGGCCTCCAAGCCGCTACGTAGTGGCCAAGGCAGGACGATCGGTGTCGTCACCGTAACCGAACTCTTGGTTTGTTTTGCCTGAGTATTGCTTCGAGTTCGTCTTCGAGCGATCGCGGCAAAATTCCAAGTGTGCGAAACCCCGGCAGGCGTTCGGAGGCTGTGGTGTCGATCTGCATAAGTTCGACCTGATTGCGGGTCAGTGGCGGCCGCGGCAACATCTCACCAACTCCGGCCAATGCATTCCAGAAGGCAAATGGCATCCGCATTAACACTGGCCGCAATCCTGCGATACGAGCAATGGTTCGCAACAACTCCTCGTAGGAGTAGACGCGCGGCCCGGCCAGTTCGTAGACAGCATATGGTTTCTGGCTCTGCCGCAAAATCTGTGCGATCGCCGCTGCCACGTCGTCCACATATACCGGCTGAAGCCTCGTCCTGCCGTCGCCGAAGACCGGATAGGCTGGCAGGGACCGCAGGAGCTGGAGAATTGTCGTAAGAAATGCATCGTCCGCCGCAAACATTACTGCCGGGCGGACAATGACCGCGCCAGGAAATGCGGTCTGCACGGCCACCTCACCTTCGCCGCGGCTGCGAATATAGGGCGAAGGCGACGCCGTATTGGCACCGATCCCTGATATGTGCGCCAACCGCCTAATCCCGGCTTGCCTCGCAGCTCTGGCGATCTTGGCCGCCGTTTCCACGTGCATCGAATGAAACGTATCAGTTCCGTGCTCAACGTAGAGACTGATCGCGTTGACAACACAGTCGGCACCGGCAACGGCTGCCTCCACTGAGCGTTGGTCATGTGCGTCCGCGGCCATCTGTTCGATTCCCGCGTCCTCGCTCGGCCTGCGATGCCGCGAGACTGTGCGTACTCTGGTGCCGGACTCGCGCAAATGGCGCACGATATGACGGCCAACAAAGCCGGTGCCGCCAAACACGGTTGCGCAGCTCATTCCGCGATCCGTCAAATGATCCTCTGCGACGCTGTTGATTGAGCCGTTCAATGTGACACGGACTGTTTCGGCGGCCTGCGCCGGAGAGCTACCCCGGTTGACATGATGCGAAATCACATCGATCAAAATTTGCGCTGCTGGGCCGACCGTCTGCCACTCCTTCTTCGCTTCATCGATCAGTGGTTCGGCTTCAGCGTACAAGTTTTGCCCCTGTTCGATGATCGGTCGTGCTCTATTGAGAAGATCGAACAGCGCCTTGGTCGCTGGCAAAGATTTCTCAATTTGCTTAAGTTGTGCGTCGTTAAGGCCGGAAACGTGGCCAATGAGCTCAATGAGCCAGTGTTCCAACATTTTCTAACCTCGCTGGTACCGAGTCGATTACTACAAGCGCTTTGACCCCTTAACGTGCAGCGACTGTCTAATCGATGATAGCTGAACGAGCGCAGTAGTTGGCGGCGAGTTTGCGGATCTCGTGCAGTGACCTAAGAGCCCTCGTCGATCCGTCAGGCGCTAACAGTCGTGCACGGTGGAACCTTTCACCCCTTCGGTCCTCGACTGAAGGCCAGCTAGGTCTTCCGTCCACTGTCTTTGGATTGATCGACTTCTCCACCATCCTCATGGCAACCTCCTATTCGCCGTGCCGTGAGGTGTGGGCATCAGGACCTTATGTCCTCAGTGGTGCCCTAGCCGGAGTAACGAAGGTGAAAACCAAAGCGAGGGAAATCGGCATCCGAGAACGGCCGGTGGAGCTGATATATGCGCTGGACGAGATACCACCCTGGCCCCATCTCCTGGGGCTCGGGTTTCAGCACGTTGCCGTCATTTGCCCATATTTGGTCATGGTGGCACTTGTCGCGGAAGCGGCGAAACTGCCGCACTCGGCGGCGCAGAGCGCCATAACCCTCGCCATGATCGCGGTTGCGTTCATGACGGTACTTCAAAGTTTGCGACTCGGAGCGGTTGGTTCGGGCTATCTTTGTCCTCCGGTCGTCACGGCAATTTATTTGCCGTCCAGCCTGGCGGCAGCCGCGTCGCTCGGGATCTCGGCCGTCTGCGGGATGGTGATCTTTGCTGGCGCTTGCGAGATCGCCGTGGCGTCCCTCGTTAACCGCACACGAAAACTGTTTCCGGCCGTCGTATCGGGCGTTGTCATTTATGGCCGTCGGATTGGAGCTCGGAAAGATCGCCGCGAGCGTGTTGTTGCAGCATACCGCTACGCACAGCGATCAAACCGTAGGATCTTTCGCGACCGCCGTCTGCACGCTTGCGGCGATGGCGGGCCTTGCGGTTTGGGCCACGGGCTTGCCGAAACTCTTCTGCTCGCTGATCGGGATTCTGGTGGGATACGGCGTCGCGGCGATCTTCGACGTTTTTCCACCCAGCTTCTTCGAGGACTACAAGGCGGCGAGCCTATTCGCTGTGCCCGACCCGAGCTTTCTATCCTATGCGTTCGCTCCCTCTTTCGCCGCGGCTTTCGTGATCGCGGGACTCGCCTCGGGTCTCCGAGTGATCGGCGTGCTGACGACTTGCCAGCAGATGAACGATGCCGCGTGGCGACGCCCCGATGTACGCAACATCGCGGGCGGATGGGCTCGGTTGCCTAGTTGGCGGACTGCTTGGGGTTCCGGGGCTCAGCGCCGCCCCAACGCTCGTGAGCGTTGAAATGACCACGGGCGCCACGAGCCGGGTCATCGCTTGGTCCATCGCCGTCTGGTTCATACTTCTGTCGTGCCTGCCGAAATTTTCTGGTCTCATTGTCAACATGCCGCGCCCAGTGATGGCGGCGGCTCTGTTCTTCAACGGCGCCCTCATGCTGGTTGCAGGCATCCAGATCGTCGCCAGCCGCCCAATCACTCTGCGCGCTTCGATCATCATTGGACTTTCGCTCTTGGCGGCGCTGACGGTGCCGATCTTTCCCGACTTTTATCGGTCGCTGCCGGCCTGGACCCATCAGTTCACTGGTTCGATCATTTCAATGGCGGTGGTCGTTGCTGTGCCCCTCAACGCCGTCTTCCTGCTCGGGATGTGGCATTACAGTTATTTGCGGCTCGGGACGAGTTCCGAGCCTGCCACCGTCGTTCGACGTTTTCTTCGAGAAGCATGCCAATGAGTGGAAGATTTCCGCCGAGGATCAGGCGCGTACGCTCGGTCGTCGATACGGCCATCGATGATGTCGCAGCCAATGCCAATGGACCGGTGGAGCTTAGTTTGGGGTGCGACTCGTTCGACGTTGTGGTGACGCTGAGGTACCCTGGCAATCTGCCACCGCTGCCGGACTCGAGTCCGAAGAAAGTCATGGTAGAGGAGCAGAGCTTCGTCAGCGGACTTTCCGGCTATCTTTCTGGTCTGCACGCCGACAGAATCGAACGTAGCGCCAAAGGTGAGGACTGTGAAATCCGGCTCGTCTTCCGGCTGTGAAACTTCGGCGCCGTTCTTTCAATCAAGGCCCCAACGAGACCGGAACGAGTTGACGTACAGCACAACCCCACGTCTAGTCGGCCCGAGTAAGTTCTCTGCCAAGCAGGCGACAGCGAGTTGTTGTTTGGTGCAAGCTCCGAAGATCTCAGGAGTAGACTTGCTCAGGCTATCTTCGAGCAGAACAAGACCAATTCGCAAGCGAGGAGCCGGCGGCACCAATTGAACTAGGTCACCTGTGGCGAGAGGACCGAAAGCGCGTAGAGCCAACCCAGCAGCGTGACGACCGACAGCAGCGTCGTGATCGAGACCGTAGCTGTGACCAAGTTCTCCTCCACCTTGTACTCGCCGGCGAGGATGAACACCGTTTTCGCAGTCGGCACGGCGGCGCAGACGACGGCGGCAATGGTGTAGAGCGGATTGAGACCCAAGACCAAGCAGAGGCCGTACACGACCATCGGCATGATCACGAGCTTAACGACCGCCAAGGCGATAGAGGCCGCGAGTTTCGAGCGCACGCTTTCGACCGATAAGCCGAGCCCGATGGCGAAGAGCGCGCACGGGCTGAGCGCAGCCGCAAAGATGTTGAGATAGGCCGCAATTGGCGCCGGAATGGGCCAACTCCCGATCGCCCACGCGAGACCCGCCAGGGTTGATAGCACCATCGGATTGAGCACGATCTGCTCCACCAGGACGACGGGGCGCGCCGGCGGTTTGTCTCGCCCGCGTCCCTCGCTTTCCAACATGATAACGGCCACGGGGAACATCACCGCCGCTACGAACACGGTCGCGATTGCGGCGGGCAGGACCGCGGGCTGACCGTAGATGGAGTGCAGGATGGGCAGCGCCACGAATCCGGTGTTAGTCATCGCCGCCGTCATTCCCTGAATTGTGCTGCTGGCGCGGTCGCGTTCCCACGCGACGCGAACCACCAGGAACACCAAAGCGAAGCACAGGATAGACCCGCCTCCGAACGCCATCAGGAAACGCCATTCGAGGAGATTGCGGGCTGGCTCCTGCGCGATGGTGACGAACAGCAGCGCTGGCATCGCGACGTTGTAGGCGAAGTGCACGAGTCCGTCGGCTAGCGAACGCGATATGTAGCCCAGCCAGCCAGCTAGCCAGCCGGTGACGATGATAGCAAAAACCGGAAGTACCAGGCTGGCGACTTCCATCCGGTCGGCCTCTAGGTGCCTGTCCCAATCACGTCTGCCATCGTATCGATACCCCGGGCGATCCATCAGCGGAAAGATGCGGCGAGGCAACCGATCGATGTCCGCTTCGGGTCATTAAGCGACATTCCAGCGCTCGATGCGATGCCGCTTTACCCAATATCAGACATAGGTCGGTACGCATCCGATGTTCGTTCGGCGCGTCTTACCCCAGTTCGAAGGTCGTCACGCCGAATATTCGCTGCAAGGAAACCGACCGGATCGGACCGGAATACATCCGCGCAGTCTCGAACACTGGTGCAAATTCATGCGCGGTGGCGAGCGCCACGGCGGCGGCGTTCGGCTGCGGCACATCGAGGAACACCTGACCACCTTCTGGGCCGACCAGTGCCGCAAACACCGTTTCGGCCGCGTCGCGGTCATCTGCGATCAATGGGCCGATTTTGCGGCCCGTGCGGCAGGGCCGAATAACACCCCAGGCAACCAACCGTTTGTCGCGGATCAGTGCGCGACCGACGTGGCCTGGCGCTGCGATCCAGGTGCAGAGAAATTTAGGTCTCGTTGCCGGAAACACCGTCGTGTCGTCTCGCGTGATCAAGTCGAACGGCACTTCGGTCAACGAGACGGTGTTTGCCATGGTCTTGGGGAGGGGCGCGACCCAACCGCCATAACGGATGTTGTTATAAGCAAACACGAAGCCGGACTTGCGGTAATTGTCCTGTTGCGCCACTACACCGTCGAGCCCTATTGCTCGCGATCCCGCGCGTGTCATCCCCGCCTGCCAAATGCGCAAGCCAAGTCCACGCCCGCGCAGATCCGGCCGTACAATATAGAAGCCGAGGAAGGAAAAACGCTCGTCGTAATTTACCACCGAGAGAATGGCCGCAGGTGCGCCCGCCAGCTCGCCGAGCAGGAATCCGTCTGGAGCGGCGGCAGCAAAGCAAGAAGCGTCGGCCAAGCCAGGATTCCACCCCTCCGCAGCCGCCCAGTCCACGGCAAGCGTCACTTCTTCCGGCGGCATGATTCGCACGCGAAAAGAGCCGTCTTTCATTCAGGTCCGCACACGAGACGATCAGTGCGATCGTTTCAAGCTAGAGGGCCACTCGACCAAGATAAAGCATTTGGGTAACGCTCCGCCGTCTCATTAGCTCGCTGCCAGCTCGAGGCCACCATCGTACTGGCTGAACCGGCGGACTGGAAATGGTGAGGTCGACGCTATGGGATGTCCGCTGTGGGTCAAAAGCAGACATTGGATCGGTCAAATGTGATGTCTGCTTTACCCACAAAAGCGGACATTGCCGTGGACGATTAGGATGGCCGGTCGGGACAATGAGAGACAAAGTGCATCGCAGCAAAAAATGATTATCCGATCACCTCGTCGACCGCGGCCGCATTGCGGCACCGTCAGGCCAAGAGCTTTCGCGTTCTTAAGTTTGATGGTGATCCTATAGGGGCCGACTACTCGGCGGCAGTCGAGTGCAGGGCCTGCTCCTCGTCATGCATGCGCGCGAGAATGCGTCGCGCCTGGATGAGACCGGCGTCCGCGCTGATGTCAACTTGCGGTCGATTTGATGCGAGATCGATGTTGCGCTGCTGCGCCGCAAGTACATCGACGTCCTCAAAGAAAGCTCGCTCGATTTCAGCGAAAATTTTGTTCGTCGTTTCAGGGTTCTTGACGTCAAAGTCATGGGCCTGTGCCCAGAAGTAGTGTGATGTTGTATCCGTCTCAGGTGTGATTGCATTTAAATTGCGCATGGTTATACCGCCGACGCGTCGACCCTCTGGCGCGCCAGTACCAGTAGGCGTTGCCCCCACATCGAGCCGCAAGAATGCTGGCGGCGTGAAGTCGACGATCTGCCAACGGTCGACCTTGCCTTTAAAGCCACCGACTTTTCGGAACGTCGGCGGCGGATCTTGATCGATGATCCAACGGGTCATGACAACATTGTCGGATGTCCGTGTCACTTTAACGGTCGCGTGCTCAGCAAGTGCCGCGTTGCCGATGGTCGTCTCATGCACAAACGCAAGGTGCGTAAGGTCCAATAAATTGTCGACAATGAGCTGCCAGTTCGCTTTGACGTGTAGGTACGAACCCTTTGCACCCCAATTCGGATCGTCAAGCCAGTGAAAATCGGTAATCGTCGCAGGATCCGCCAGTGCGGGTTCGCCCATCCATATCCAGAGCCATTTGTAGCGCTCGACAACCGAATACACCTTAACTTTTGCGCTTGACGGTATCTTGTCCTGGCCTGGAATTCGTACGCACCGGCCATCTGGACCGAAGCGGAGACCGTGGTAGCGGCATTGCAGCGCATCGCCCACAAGTTTTCCCATGGAGAGTGGAAGGTGCCGATGAGCGCACCGATCTTCGAATGCAACGCATTGGCCTGTTTCGGTGCGAAAAAATACAACCGGGTCACCGAGGATCACGCGGCCAAGAGGAGTGCGGCCGATTTCTGATGACGACGCAGCGACGTACCAGTGGTTCCGGAGAAACATGGCAGCCTCCTTGGCTGGCCGCGCGCGTTTGAGGAGTTATCGAAGATTATCACCAAGCTCATTAATGGGCGCGGCAATTATTTCGTGCGTTTCGCGGCTGCCGCGAAGACCTCATAAGCCGGCTCAAGGCTGGATTTTCGTTTAGCCACTGCGGCTCCTATTGCCGTGACTGACTTGATCATTTCGGCTTGCTCGTTCTCCGGCAGACGAATGAGTTCGCCGTGTTCCGCCCAAGTTTGGCGCGCCTTGTTGTAGAACTCGACCTCCCACGGATTGACCTCGACCGCAGCCCTGGCGGCATCAGCATCGACAATTGCCTGAAGGTCGGCGGGCAATGAGTCGAACCATTTCTTACTGAGAAAAGCCATCGAGAAGATAAAGGGTTGATCGATTTCGGTCGCGTATTTTGCGGCGTCCCAAAAATGCATCGTGGTAATCACGGTCATGGCCAAGACGGATCCGTCGATTGTGCCCTGCTGGATAGCCGGAAGTACATCGCCCAGTGTCATCGCTACCGGCGATGCGCCAAGCGATTTAATCATCTCCTGTTGCATGTCAGCCGCGAAAACGCGAAGCTTCTTTCCGGCCAAATCGGCAAC
>Ga0310915_10000271_pt1 | contig 24399 bp, 28 predicted proteins | sample GREbulkMGAN111_FD_202508 | JGI IMG/M metagenome (GOLD analysis project Ga0310915, IMG submission 202508) | Lab enrichment of tropical soil microbial communities from Luquillo Experimental Forest, Puerto Rico - GRE.bulkMG.AN111 | ecosystem: Environmental > Terrestrial > Soil > Tropical forest >...
AAGCGCACATTGGTGAAGGGGAAGAGTAGGTTCGGATCGGAGAAGTGTAACGCCGAAAAAAAAGGAATAAATGCGGCCGCAACAATTTCAAGCAGCTTGATGCGCTTATATTTTTTCTGGTAGCTGCCACTCTTCGTGTCGTACCAGTTGATCTGCTCTTCGATGCGACCAATGTTTGGATCATCTTTGACATCCCACGGGTTGACTATGCCGCTCATGGGTGCTCATTGTACGGTTTCCCAAAACGGAAACAAGCGAAATTGTCGCAGCGCTCCTACCAGAAAGCGCTGGAGCTGGCGCAAACGGTCGCGCCGGATTTCCAACTCGCTGGGTGTAGACGACTAACGGCAAACTTGCTGCCCTAAACAGCAGTCTCGCGAAAAAATAACGACAATTCTTAACAATTTTGCGGGTACGTGCGGTTGCAATCGACGAGTCAGGATGCTATTGTCTCCACACACTGGAAAGGAGGTTGATCCAAAAAATTTATGAAATGTGACGGTCATAGTAGTATCTCAAGTGAGGTGGCTGAGGCTTAGGGCTTCCGCTCTAGATCTCGCATCACTCGAAACGCTGTCGAGTTGATTCGCTGGGGCCACGAGAGTGGACTGCCTCAAGCCAATCCCAACAGCTGACCGGAAAGACCCGCCAAGCGCGATCGCGCGGCGGGTCTTTTCTATCTACACGACTGCACAACATCTTGTGCATGTTTTCCACAACGTCCACAGCCTGCAGTACAGTCTTATCATCTTGACTTTTAAGGTATTTCCCGTATATCGTGCAGCCTCGCGCCATAGTCACTTGCGCGAGCTGCATTTCAATCGAGCTGGCAGGCGCGCATGCGACCGTTTGGCGCCGGAGGATACGGCATGGCCCGTCCCTATTGGTCGGGAAACATTCAGATCTCGCTGGTCTCCTTTGGGGTTCAGCTTTATACCGCTACCGAGTCCAAGAGCCAGGTCTCTTTTCGCGAAATCGATCGCCGCACCCATGAACGCGTCCATCATCGCCTTGTAAACGAGAGCGAGCAACCGGTGGACCGATCCGATATCGTGAAGGGCTACGAGTACAGCAAGGGCGAATACGTCATCATTGATCCTGAGGAACTGAAACAGGTCCGCATTCCCACAAAGAAGACGATTCCCATAACCAAGTTCGTCGATCCAAAATCGATCGATCTCTCCTACTTCGAGAAGCCCTACTTTGTTATGCCAGAAGATGACCAGCAAGCGCAAATCTACGCCGTCATTCGCGAAGCCATGGCTGAGACGAACAGAGCTGGATTGGGCGAGATTGCCTTCAGCGGACGCGAACACTTGGTTGCCCTGATACCATTCGACGGCAACGGCTCCAAGGGCATGATGCTCTACGCGCTGCGCTATGCCGAAGAGCTTCGGGACGCCGGAAAGCTCTTTGGCGAAATCAAGAACGGGAAAATCGAATCCGATCAGCTTGATCTGGCTAAAGAACTGATTCGCCGCAACACAGCGAAGTTCAATCCCGAGGAGTTCAAAGACGACTACGAAGCGGCTCTGCGCGAATTGATCGACGCCAAGATGCACCATCGCGAGCTGCCGCCAGAAGCTCCTACACGTAAGGGCAAGGTGATCAGCCTGACCGAAGCTTTACGCCAGAGCTTGGGAGAGAAGAAGCCGAGCATCGGCGAGAAAAAGCCACCCAAGAGCGCTATCGCGACTGGCAAGACGGCAGCGAAGAAGGTGGCCGCGGGTCGAGGCAGCCGACGTTAAGGGCAGCACGTGATGGAAAGTGCGAAGTCGGACCGTTTGGCTCCAGCTCCTCGATGGCTCTCTTGTTTCGACTTGTCCATCACCCTGGTAAGCACCAGTAACGAAGAGCAAAAGGCGAGGATTACACAGACGCTCCCCGCACCTCGGTTTTACCTAGACGAAGCCACCAGTAAAATGATCTAAACTGTTATGGCTTAAATGCGGGATCAGACACGGCATCGGGCCGGGGCTTCCATCCTAGAGAATAGTATTGGCCGCGATCACGCGCCCAGGGATCAAACGCGTTGACTACGTGCTGGAGCTCGGTAGTCAGTTCCGGAATATTCCGCATCAGCACGCGCTTGAGGGGCGAAACAGGCTGCCTATGGCCGTTCGGTTCTCCTACCTCCATCATCTGCGGCCCCGGCCCGTTATGAGTGACCCAGTCAACACCGAGCTGGGTGTAGAACTCGGGTCGGAAGCTAGAGGTAAAGAACCGGTCGCTATATAGCCGGCGCGACGCATTCAGAATGAATACGACAAACTGCGTTTCGGAGATGGCAAAGCCATGAGGGCGCGTGTTTTCGCCCAGCCAGCCGACCACAGTGTCCACATCTTCGATGTTGTCAACGATCGATCCATTGGGGTGCCCCAAACAGTCGTTGATCGGCGTACCGTCGGGGTTCCGTTGTGCGTCAGTGATGATCTTCGATGAATCGCAAATGTGGGTGCCATAGATCTCGCGTATCTGGGCAACCGTCTCCATCTGCTGCCTGCGGGCAGGCGAGTCGGCGGGCAGTGTCTCATCTACAAAATCGTCATAACTCGTCAACTGGCGCAGGCCGTATTGGCGCCGGAACTCATTGAAACGCGGCACACCGTGCTCCCGGTCACGAATTAGGTCGAGCGCTGCGACATCAATCTGCTGTGTCGGCGTATCCAACCGCGGCAGACGAATGTTCTGCAGGAATTGCGGATCATTGTGCAGCGTGAGCAGGCCCAGGCGCTGGCGGCCCATGCTTAGACCCCAGTTGGCGAGCCCACGCGAGCGCATGGCATCCGTTGCCTTGCCTTCAAAGGTTTGGACCACCGGGACTTTCTCAACGATCTGGTTGGGATCTTTGCTAACGTCACGGTACTCGATCAGATCGGGAACGAGCGGGTGGAGACGGTAAACCGTGACGAACTCTTCGGGGAAGTTGAATGGCGACCCGAAGAGATTTATGCCCCCATTGACATCGTTAGGGTTGGTGATGTCGTAGCGGGAAACCGTACTGCCGAGGCCGAAGATGCCTGGGCCGGAGGTGAATACTGAGTACCACTGAGTTTCTTTCTCGCCATTCTTGGAGGTGGCGAGACCGTGGGCCATAACATCGGAGAGTGCCTTGGGAACGTCGGGATCGTCCGGGCCCAGAAATCCATTCCAGTTCGCGTTCGTACCTTTGTAGAGCGGCTCATTATAAAGAAGCTGCGGCGTCCATTCGATGGTGTGGATTTTAGCGATTTCGGCGGCCACCACAAGCCGGGCTACGTTAAAGAGTTCGTCTGGGATGACGTCCTTGTTGCGAATTACGCGCTTGGGGTCGGAGGGGTTGCGCAGGCCGCTATCCGCGTTTGGATTTTGCGCCGTCTGCCTGCGGAATTCATCAACGAACGAATTGTGCTCGCGGGCAAACAGGTTGTGCAGGAAACTCAACCCGATGGACCAGTTATCCGGAAATGCCACCGACTCCTGTCCAATCCACTGCGGCTGGACAGGGTCGGTGGGCAGCAAAATCGGCAAATAACCGGGACCCGACATTCCCGGAACCAGTTCCAGCAGCATCTTTGCAGGATCTTGGGGATCGTGTTTGACGCGCTTGAGCGAGGTCTCATCATAGCCATAAAGCTGTGAGGCATCCCACCACGCCGTATTGTTGTTGGCAAAAGTTTTCGGTGCGCGCATTAGGTAGGCACGCCCGCCAGAGGTAAATTGCCCCGGCGGCGAATCGCTCAGCACGTAGGTTTTGTCCACCTCATCACCTGGACGGCATCCGAGCTTCTGTATCTCATCTGGGGTGAGGGAGGTCTGAACGTTGTTCACCAACTTGCTCTTGCATCCCACCTCCATGTATCCGCCGGGAGCGTTATGCCCCTCATTCATGTGAGAAAACCAATCATGGGTCATGAATTGGATCCAATAAGCGGCGAGCACGTTAAAGAACGGTGCCTTTTGGTAGTCGCAGTTGGCATCAAGAGAGTTATCGGGCAGCCCAAAGCCGGCATTGCATGAGGCTGGATTCGACTGCCGGCGGGTGAACAGCTTACGGCTGATTACCTGTGGGTCGGGAGTTAACAACCCTATACGGCCGCCGTGACGGTTTTGGGTAAGGGTCGTCTGCCCAACGTCAGGAAACGTAGTCTCAAATTCCACGTTGCGTGCAAACGGCATGCCCGCCGAACCCATCAATGGATTACGAATGTCGTTGCAGATCCCCGTAAGAGTGCGGGCGCGAATCAGGTCACCCGTGCACACCTGCTCTTTGTCGCCGCCGACAACCAGGTAGTAAGGATTGTCTTTGGGCAGGCGCATGTCTGGCCAGGTCTTCACCGCAGGTCCGGTAACGCCGCCGCTACCGCTAATGTAGGTTTGGTAGGTACCGGAATTATCGAACAGATTGAACTTAATCAGCTCGACCCGCTGGTATTCGAGATCCAGCAGCGCACCTGCCACTCCACGCAGTTGCGCTCCTTTCACCGAAAGAAAACCTGTCGGCAGAGAAGATGAATCCCCAGCTCCCCAATAACGCGGCCAGTCCACCCATGGCGTCGTGCGAAATTGAACAGCGTACTGGCCTCCGCGGCAACGGGCTGTAGGTTCGGTCACCTTGCCCTCAAATCGCTGATCCCGCATGTTCGAGACCTGAAGAAAGCCTCCAAGTACCATTTGAGCACAGGCCCGCAATTCGGCAGCTTCCTCCTTCTTCGGATTTGGCTCCTGGTTAGCAGAACTGACCGCGGACGCTTTATCGCGGGTCTGGCTGATGGACGGCAGCGGGAAGAGCAATATCCCGAACAGGAGAACGGAGAGGAGAGTTTTCATGAACATGACGCACTTCCCGTACAAGCAAATTCCTTGATCAAACTTTCTGATCCCTTAGCTTTTTCAGAACCTCATTCCCACCTTATGGGATTGGGCTCTCCATGACCGACGCCCACTAATTCGACGTCGCGAAATCCGAGAGCTCACCGACGGATTGGGCATTCTGTTTCCCGTCCATCGTGAGACCGGCCCAACCGGCCTACTCGCGGCTACACGTTAGGTCCTCGGCGTGCGCCACCCCGTCTGCTCAGCGGATAAACAATCCGCTGCGTCTTAGAATCTCAAAGGCACGCTTTTCTCTAGCCGTTTATTCTTCATAATTTACAACCACTCAGCGTAGATGCTCCGGTTCGTGAATCTGCATCCGCTGCCCTTGATTCTTGCTTTACCCTGCGATAACGTATTTGGCCTACAAAAACTGTGAAGAAAACACTATCGTTCGTTGCGGTGCTATTTCTGCTGTCCGTTTCAGCCTTCTCTAAAGCAGTCTTATCTTAAGTATCCACCCAGATTTTGCGCATCGGGGATTCGAGAAGACACAATAGGTGAGCGCGGAGACAAAGTCTTTCGGTAGGAACGGATCGCGTGTGAAGTATCCACAGAGGCGGCTCTCTTCAAACGGTTGTATCGGACGCGCCCAGCACTCAGCCAGCCCCTGCACTCTTGACTGTGCAGCGCATCCGATACAGCGCTAACGTTTCTCGCCAACTTTCCTTTGCCCCTGTCCCGTGTACCGAGCCTAAATGGGAATTGCATCCATCGGGGAACAACGAGGTGGGTACCACCCGGTCTGGCTCGAACGTCGAATTTTAAAGTCGCGAAGGTGGGTACCGCTCCACCCCAAAAAGTGAGCTATGCCTGCTCGGTACTGCGCAGTGAATGAAACCACCCTTAAGAATCGTTCGGTTGATGGCGCGCATTCTGGCTCTCATTGACGCAGGTGGAGCGGTAGAAATTTCTTGTGCTGTGCCGATCCATGTTGCAGAATTCCGACACTCAGTTTTCTCGTAGGAGGACACATGCGGGCTTCTCTCCGCCGATGCGATGGTGTGCTTGTACTGCTGTTCCTGGTTTGTTTGCTTTTGCCAATTGAGGGAATGGCTGCACCAGACGTTCACACCGCAACGCCAGCCAGCACAACGCGCACATACTACATCGCTGCCGAAGAGATTGAATGGAATTACATTCCTGACGGCAAGGACATGATGATGACCCGTGCCTTCGATTCGTATGCAAGTGTGTTTACAGAGCACGCAGCCGACCGCATCGGCTGCACGTATCACAAGGCGGTTTTCCGCGAGTACAAAGACGACACATTTCGAACTCTGAGGCCACGGCCTCCGGAGCTGGAACACATGGGCCTGCTCGGCCCGGTTATTCGTGCCGAGGTCGGCGACACAATCAAGGTTGTGTTCCGTAACAAAGCCAGCTTCCCATTCAGCTTGCACCCGCACGGCGTGGCCTATACGCGTGATTCAGAAGGTGCGATGTACGGCGACGGGATGGATCATCCAGAAGCGGATGGCCTGGTCCCGCCCGGCAAAACGCACGTGTACACCTGGGTCGCGCGCGAACAAGCCGGACCGGGCCCGCAGGATGGCAGTTCAGTGGTGTGGATCTACCACTCGCATAACTACGAGCCGAAAGACGTGAATGCCGGGCTCGTCGGGCCCATTGTAATCACCCGACGCGGGATGGGCCGCCCTGACGGTTCTCCGAAGGACATTGATCACGAGTTCTTCGCCCTTTTCATGATCGTGGACGAAAACCAGAGCCACTATTTCGATCAGAATGTCCGTGCCCATGTCCCCGATCCTGTCAAGCTCAATCGCCTCGAACTCGTACCGGCGGACCCGGATGGCAATGCCGATCTGCCCCTCGGGCATGGCTTCGCAATGAGCAATCTCAAATACACCATCAACGGTTACATGTACAGCAACGGTCCCATCATGACCATGCGCAAGGGCCAGCACGTGCGTTGGTACGTGATGACCATGGGCATGGGGTTTAATTTTCATACTCCGCACTGGCATGGAAACCTGGTGAGCGTTCGTGGTCAATATATGGACGTAATCCCCACCATCGGGCCTGCTCAGTTCGTGACTGCTGACATGGTTCCAGATATGGCCGGCACGTGGATGTTCCATTGTCACGTGGACGACCACATGAAGGGCGGCATGCAAACCATGTACAGGGTGCTCGATTCCGACGTAGAGAAGACAGCGTTGGCGAGTGGTGAAAGCGCAGGCCAGACACACCAGTAGATCAGGTGATTGCCGTGGCACATATGACGGTAAGTTACGTGGCAGCCAAACCATCCGATTCTGATGAGGTCATTAGCTTGCTCGCCAACGTTTGATTCCAGCGGAGCCGTATCCAAACATCTGCATCCGCTTGCGAGGCACACCAGCGCTACTTGAGGATTTGATTCACAACCGTTCGCGAGAACTCCTGACTACCAAGCCGCAAGGCAAGTGGTTGGCGCAAGAACGTGCCGGACACTTGCCGGATCTCGATCCCTTATGGATGGCGAGATAAGATGACGATCTAAACGGACGAACGGTTCTGACGCAGATTTGAGCAACAGCAAGACAACCAATGCGAACCAATGCGCACCCTTTGGAAGAGATCCTTGGAGGCTTAGTCATCTGGAAGAGCCGCGGCTACACAGGTGCTTCTATCGATCACACGTACGAAGCCACTGCGGTAGAGTTCCCCGACGGACGCTTTTTCTGTCAGGAGCTAATTCCCCAATGTGAAAAGGCTGTCGCGCGCACAGGCAGGTCAGGTGTGATTTGGCACAAACTGAGTATCCGCACCTTTCTTAAAGACAACGTATGCCCGCTTCCATGGTTCATCGTTGATGAGGCGCCATTTGTGACCCGAGCCGACGTTATCCTCGGCCAGCAGCACCTCACCGGGATGGACGGTGAAGGTTTCGCCGTCCACGGTCGTGAACTCCAGCACACCGGCCAGGGTGATGACGTACTGCGGAACCGGAGCGTCGTGCCACTCCAACGACGAGTAAGGCGGGGTCTCCTTGAAGTGGATGGATTCGGCTTGGACGATTTTGTCGCCGCTCACGCTGCCGTTTACGACGTGCGAGTTTCCATCCGGGCCGGTGTAGAGACGGTAAGCTCGGATCATTCTTCAATCTCCTTGGCAAACCTAACCAGCCAGTCTCTTAAAGCTTCGCCGCTATTGCTGGCTGGGCAATATTGGTGAGGTGCAATACTTCCGCCGTTTCGGCCCGTATCCTTAGGCATAGCGCCGGATTGTCGATGAGGGATTGACCGAAGGACGGAATCATCTGCTTGAGTTTGGCGGGCCACCCTCGGGTTTTCATCTCTTCCGGGAAACCGCGCTCGAGGACTTGCACCATGATCCAAACCGCAGTCGAAGCACCAGGTGAGGCGCCCAGCATTGCAACAATTGAACGATCGGATGCGATGACGAGCTCGGTGCCAAACTCCAGAATGCCGTCCGCTATTGCATCTTTCTTGATGATCTGCACCCGTTGTCCCGCAACCTCGAGCCGCCAATCCTCCTGCTTTGCGTCGGGAAAGAACTCGCGTAGCAGCGCCAATCGCTCGTCGGTGGTCTCAAGGACCTGGCCTTTCAGGTACTTTTCGAGAGACAGGTTGTCTCTGCCGACAGCCATCAGCGGCAGGAGATTTTCAGGATCGATGGACCCGAAAAAATCGAGATACGAACCGTGCTTGAGAAACTTGGTTGAAAATCCTGCATAGGGCCCGAATAGGAGCGAGATGTTGCCTCGGATGTGCCGGAGGTCAAGATGAGGCACGGACATCGGGGGTGATCCCGACGCGGCCTTGCCATATACCTTGGCACGGTGACGAGAAGCAATTTCGGGTCGGTCGCAGCGAAGCCAGATTCCGCTCACCGGAAATCCGGCATAGCCGTGACCTTCGGGAATGCCAGATCTTTGAAGTAGTGGCAAGGCTCCGCCACCGGCTCCGAGAAACACGTACTTGGTTTGAATCTCTCGCTGGTCTCCGGTTTTCTCATCCCTGATTCGCACACTCCACAGGTCCCCATCACGGCGCAGATTCTGCACTCGGCTATGAAAGCGCATTGCGAATCCTTCCTTGCCGTCCAGGTAAGCGAGCAACTCCTCCGTAATTGCGCCATAGTCCACGTCCGTACCCGTCACCATGCGGGTAGCTGTGACGACGTCGAGGGGATCGCGCCCTTCCATGACTAGCGGAATCCATTCGTCAATCTGTTTTTTGTCTTCGGAATATTCCATGCCCTCATAAAGAGGATGAGCGGTAAGCGCCTCGAAGCGCTTTTTCAGGAAGCGACGGTTATCGTCCCCACGCACGAAGCTCATGTGCGGCACAGAATGCAGGAAGGACTGCGGGTCTTGGATAATGCCCTTCTTAACGAGATAGGCCCAGAATTGGCGGGAGAGATCGAACTCGGTGTTGACCTGCAGAGCCTTGGAGATATCGATGCTGCCGTCAGCTTCTTCCGGTGTATAGTTCAGTTCGCAAAGCGCAGCGTGACCGGTCCCGGCGTTGTTCCAGGCGTTTGAGCTTTCTTGGGCCGGAGCGCCCAGTACCTCGTGGATCTCAACTCTCAGGTTGGCATCAAGTTCCTTCAGGAACACCGCCAAGGTGGCGCTCATAATGCCTGCGCCAACCAGAATGACGTCGGGTTGGTTTGTCGGGTTATCGGTCGCCATACTATTTTCTCCTTCTGTCAAGGTGTTGCGACGTAAGGGTTCACGATGACTTCAGAGGGGAGAGCTAATATTCCAACGATCTTAGTTCGCACAGCTCGCCTTCCTCGGTTCGTCCTGCGGTAATGAGTACGTTTGCCAGGTTTCGGCCGGCGAGCAGCATCCGGCTCAGCCTAGCGCGACGGCCACGGCGGCCAGCGCAGCGGGGAGTGACCAAGCCCAATCAGCCAGATACGTAAGAGCTGCTGTGGCCAGGACGCAGCCTACGAAGAAGCCAACAAGGGGATGCAGAGCCCCTGTAAGTCGCCTGCGGTCACTCTCGATTAGCGGCCGGGTTCGCGAACTCAAATCAACAAGCCCCAGTACAGCATTGGTTAAGTTACCCGTCATGACGGCGGTTGAGGGTACGACCGACAGGGTCAAGCGCAAGAGAGCAAATTGACAGGCCATCGCGCTGACCGCAATCATAGCGGCGATCGTGGCCATCAGCCCGTGCGGATCAGCGGATGGTTTGGTGATCACACTGAAAATCAAAACGCAAGCAATCAGTAGAAACTGAATGAGGAGAAGCGGCCGCATCAAAACGGTACCGCGCCTGCCCGACGCCTTGGCAATCAGCCAAGTGAGAGCAACGGCGAGGACAAAAACGGGAATAGCCAGGATCTGTGCCGGGTTTACCCGGTGGTGACGAACTATGAGAGCGCCGACAACCACGACGTTACCGGTTATATGTGCGGTGAAGATGCCAAGGCTCAGGAATCCGATCACGTCAACCATGCCGGCGATAACGCTGAGTAAGGTAGGGAGCCATAGTTCCGATCGCGTGGTCATCGCCGCGGTGTGCGATGTGCGAGCGTTCCTCCCATGAGTTCCTACGTCCTTTGTGAGCTGTGAGTTAGTTGCACAAGGCCGCTTGCCATTCTGAACATGAAGACCTCCGGCATCATTGAGACCACAGAGGCGAAGCGTGCCTTTCCGAAGCCCGTGAGAACTCGCCTGTGTCATCTGTTGGGCCATAGTTCGTTCTTCGTGACCATGAATTGGCCGTGTGTTACATGATCAATCGAAATTCACACGTGTCGATTAGGCCATCAATTCTTCTTCGAGACAATTGGACGATGGTATTGGTTTACTCAGGTAGGATGACGCCGCCGTCACGCCGAAGCATGGCTGGCTTCGTCCCGAGTAACGTGCCGGCAGATCACCACGAAATGCAGCATGGAATCGCCCGGCGGTCAATTTGTGGGGTCGGCTTGCCCGGACAGGTTGGGGGGCACCATCTTTTTAGCCGCAATCCAGTTTCCGGCCGACAAAATATTGGCCATACCCAATCGCGACGAGCTCACGGCGTTCGAAGGATTCTTGGAAGCAGACCTAGCGTCAGAGAAAGTAGCACACGCAGGTTTCACTCCCAACTCCGTGGCGCAGCCACGCTCGCTTCATTTGTCTCTGCGAGACGGTCGGGGAATCGAAACCACTCCTAAGAAATACGAGGAGCGCCCGACCTAGATCTCGTGGCCAGAATAAATTCGCTTGGCTCATCTGGTAAGCACAAGACTCGATAATAGAGTGCACCTAAAGAGATAACCTTCCTTTTGTGCGGAATCAGCCTATCATTCCTAAGGACAGTCAGCAGAAGGTACGCATATCGCAGCGAAACAAGTAGTCGAAACGGGCACGAAGGTCCTAGTCGACCCCTATCACGGTGGCTCAGAGAGCGCGGACACCGTTCACGAGGGCGCTCGGTTCCCGGAGAGCCCATTTACCGTCGCGGACCTGGCGGGCGTCGACGTTGTCGCGGTAACTCATGCCGGCTACGATCACCGAGCCCAGGCAATCGATGTCGTGCTGGCGGGATCGGCCATTCTCCTTTGCGGCACTGCCTTGTATGGAGTGGCTAAAGAGGCGGGCGTACCGCCGGAGCGACTTGCCGGTGCGGTCTCTGGGGTCACCTTCCGCCACGCCGACGTCACGATCAAGACGCTCGACGGCCTTCACACCTCGAACATGGTCTGGCGCGGGCAGTTCATCGCCGATGAGCCGATGAGCTTCATGCTGACGACGGACCCGGGAAGCCGGATCTTTTGCGGCGGCGACTTTTCGATCTTGGGAGACCTCAGGACCTGGGGAGAGCTGTTTTCGCCGGAGGTTGGCATCCTGGCGATCGGGGGACTCTCAGCTCGGCCCGGTCAACACGACCGAGTTGCCCACAGCGGATGCCGCCATCGCCGCCGAATGGCTCGGCGTCTCGCATGTGATTCCGCTGCACTACCCGCCCGGGGATAGCGCACCCGAGGACTTGCGCCGCGAACTAGCGGCTCGTGGGAGTCGCGTCGAGGTGGTGACGCTTGAGTTTGGGGAAACCTGGACGCAGAAAGATATCTTGTGAGCGCGGAAGCCGAACGGGAGATATCAATTCTCGTCGACGGTCACGTTCACATCATTAACCGCGTGTATTGGGAGGGCGTGGATCCATGGGAACCGCAGTCTTTCGGCTTTGACTACGCGCGAGCGGCGGCATCCGGGGTGAACGTAGTCATTGAGAACGTAGCCCCGTACGGTTACAGCAACTTCAACTACACTCCGAAACAGACACTGAGACTTGTCGAAGTTTTCCACCGCACAGTCGAACGCTACCGTGACAAGATGGATTTAGCCCTAACAGTGGCCGATGCCCGACAGATCGTTGCCAGCGGGCGGTTGGCAGTCTTTCTAGGAATCGAGGCGGACTTCGACCACGAAGGCGACCTAGACGTCTTGCGGGCACTCTATAGGCTCGGGGTCCGGCTGGTGCAATTCTCTACACAAACATCCTTCAACGCGTTCGCCGACGCGGAGATTGGTGCATCGCATTAGAATGGCATAAACGACCAAGGCCGTGACCTTATCGCGTCTGATGAACGGCCTCGGCGTGCTCATTGACATCACGCAAGCGGGTCGCCAGCCAGGTTGCTATGGCAGCCGTGTCGGGTGCCGGGATGTCCGATACCACGTTGACCGCCTTGGCGGACAAGGGCGGAATGGTCGGGATCATCGGTGTCTCCGCATCGATCGGTCGGCGATATAGGGCATGGCTAGCTACCCACCCGACGAAGGCGGCTGCGTTCGGCGCCCCGGTGCTCAACATGGTCGAGTTCACCGCGCCACTCATGCGGGGCGCGCTCGATCATGGCGAATTTGGCGCCTGGTTGGATAACGAGATGCGAGCGCTTCACCTTAGTGCCTTCAAGCCATGGACCGACGACCCGGAAACGGTACCACTCGTCCCAACGCCGGACGAATGGGGCGACCACGTCGCCCACGTGATCAAGGTTGTCGGGGCCGACCACGTAGGAATCGGTCTCGATCTCACCGGCGGGCGCAGCTGTGTCGTCAAGGACGCGAGCGGTTACCCGGAGCTGGTCGCGGCTATTCAGCGGGTAACGACGGCAGACAACCTTCGCAAGGTCTCCGGAGAGAACTGGCTACGGGTCATCGGGGCAGTCATGTCGTGACTCGATTTTCAGTCCAAAAGACGCAGCCAAGCAGATGTCAATGCCATCTGTCGCACCCGCGTCAGCTTGGATCTGGGAGCCGAATTGGGCCGGTGAATCCCTTGAGATGGTCCAGTCTGTGCAATTTTGTGGTTTCCGCCTAATGGTCGTTTTAACACGAAGGGCGTTTCTTGGTGTCGCTCCAACTCCCTGCAAGGTCCATTTCGAGACGGTCGACCTCATGTGTGCCCAAAACGGCCGGATCACCGACCACTGGGTCGGAAATCTCCTGTCGCTTATGCAGCAGATTGGAGGTTGGATTTGCTCATGCCGACAAATAAACAGTTCCTTGGTCAAGACAAAGCAGCGCGAGTTCTGAACCAGATACAGATCTACCGCGGGTTCACACGGAGGTCATCTCTGGTACTGGAAAGTTAGAAAGGCGCACCATGCATAGAACAAACATTTACTTCGCAGAACGCCATTGGAAGGAGTTGAACAAGCAGGCAGAGCGCACCGGCATCAGCGTTGCCGAATTGATCTGGAAAATCTTGGATGCGCACCCCGCGTTCGGCAGGAAGGAGGACAAGCAGTGAATTTCCCAGTATTGAAGCCACACGAAGTCACCAACGAAGTCCGCAATCAAAGCCTACTAATCCAGAAGCTCTCAGAGGGACGTTTGCGCGTGTCCTATCCCGGCGAAGAACCTGTCATTCTCACAGTCGTGGAACTCAATGAGTTGTTTGGATACCCCGTTACAGGTGAGGCATGAGAACGACAGCACTAGCTAGAAGCGAGGCACGTGCGGCGAGATGGGATTCGGAGTTCATCCCGTGTTCTAAGCATCTTGATCGTCGGTGTCTACATTCCCAGTTCGTTTACGACGGACGCCGTTGTTGTTCTTGGTGCCATCATCCCGCGACCAAAACAGGCGAGTTGCTCCCATCACATAGGCGCTACGACGCCTCCGAGCAGGGGCGCTGGATACAACGTAGCTCACCCCGTGCCTGCAAGATCAAGGAGCACGCGACATGAACAGGGCAGAGGTGCCGCGCCGGAATCTCAATCCGCCATGGCCTTGTAAGGTAGCAAGCATCAACACGTTAGAACCTATGTCAGTTGTAACGTCAATTGAGAAAGGATGGTGAACACGATGATAACCCGATGGGAATGGATGTTCCTCCTTTCCGCATCGCTGCTCTATGCTGCGATAGAGCTACATGAACGTCACTCCTTCCTAACTATCGTCGCCGTGACATCGCATGTAGCGGTTTTGTACGCATGGATATACGACACGATACAAGTCAAATTGGATCGGCTCGAAAGAAGGTTAGAAGATGCCAAGAGGCAAGAAGGAGCGGGCTAATGGGACGGGCAGCATCTACGAACGTCCCGGCAGTTCGTGTTGGCAGATGGCGTATCGGGTCAATCGCAACGTAGAACAGGAGTCGACCGGATGCACCAACAAGAAACAGGCACAGAACAAGTTGAACCAACGCCTAGCAGAGGTTCAGACAGGCACCTTTAACAGGTCTCAGTTTGAGGGGACGATAGTTGCGGAGTTGATAGAAGATGCGTTCCGCGATTATCGCATCATGGTCATAGGTCACTGGACGGTACCTTACTTGTGAGATAGCAAGTGGGTGTTGAAAAACTCTTTTTAGTCGGTTATTCGGATGAAATCGGGTGACCAGAAATATCTCGAAATTCGAGAAGATCTTTTATAGGGCATCCTGACGCGATGTGATTTCTGCCGTTTCGGGCGGATAAGAGTTTTTCAACACCCACGCAATTGGTCACCGGCAATCACATAAGATCGATCTCGCTTAGCGGCCATCGCCAAATTTATGGGCTAATCCATAAATGGATTAGCCCATAAGTATTAGTAACTTTGCTATCCAGCACGTGCAACAGCTTGCATCTTTGCTAACGAGAGCCATGCGTAACCTTCACATAATAAACGATAAAGATTGGTGGAGGAAATGCGCTTAACTGTCAGGCACAACTCGTGCCTAGGGGTCCCAAATGAAAAAATTGATGATCGTGGTAGCCGCCATGATCATTCTTTTCGCCTCGGCGGGAGCCACTGTCGTCACCAGTATTCCTGGCGGCATCGTCACTCCCATGCCAGTTCTCAATGTTTTTGGTCCTGGTCCGCAGACCTTTGGAGCCGGGATCACCTGGTCTTCCACCAACGCCGTTAACCAGGGCGGCTCGGTCTTCGGCTACAACAACGGCTATGGCTTTGCCGCAAACGGATCCTGGGTGAACAATGACATGGCCGGCTTGAACGACTCTTTCTTGACGTTCGGTGTAGTTGACACCATGACATTCGCCTTCTCCACACCAGTTGGTGCTGTCGGAGGTTTCCTCAACTATGCACCTGGCTACGGTACACCAACGATCGCTGTGTACGACGCCAGCAACACTCTGATTGAGTCCTATGTGCTAACCTTCCTGACCGGTGGCGGACAGAATACGGGTATGTTCCTCGGGTTCCAGGAAACCACTCCAATCAAGTACTTCACACTAAGCGATGCGTACATCGGTATTACCAATCTGACAACCCAAGCTGTACCGGAGCCTTCCAGCCTGCTCATGCTCGGCAGCGGGATTCTCGGTCTGCTCGGTGTCGCGCGTCGCAAGCTCATGTAACCTTCAGGCACCTCGCAAAGTACAGACCGCTGGCTCATGCCCGCGGTTTTTCTTGTGTGGAGTGTGTGGGCTATCGAACTCCCCTTTTCAGTTCGTGGGATACCGAACGTCCTCTATTGGTGGCGCTCAAATCAGCGCGGTTTTATTTTTGCGACCCGCGATTGACATAAAAGTTGCCATTATTGGCGATAACAGCCGTGGCCGTCAGACAGGGCTACGGCCCACGAAAGTTCATGAAAATCCGACTAAGAGACGACCACGTATTTTCAATGGGTTAACTTGGATTTTCGACCCCTGTTGAAAAACTCTATTGCTCAGCCTTTGGGTATCGACCGGTAGCATCACGGTGCTGAGAATTACTATTGGATCGCGTATGTGCGCACCGGTGAAATCCCGGCCGGATTTATCGCTCTTGTTGTCTCTCCTATTGGCGATTCTCTTGTATCCGGTGCTGGATCACGGAGATGTTCGCAGGTTGTTTCTGGGTTACTGCACTTAGTTACTCGGACAGGCCTTCAAGCTAGCGATCCAGCAAAAGCGCCTTATGTCTGGTCCCTTTCAATTGCGGATCCTCGGAAGCTCATAAAAATCGCTGTCAGCATTGCCAACGTCGCAATCCAGTAACCGCACCAAAAAAAAACCAGAGCTGTTGCGTTCAGCCGTGGGGGGCGAAGCTCGGCCAGTCGGCGAAACACTATTGGCAGTTCGGTCGCCGTCGCCCAGAACGCACCGGGAACCGACTTGCCGATGTGAGACGTGAGTCCGGTGTAGTACGGCATCAGCAGGGCGTGCGTGCCGTAAAGATCCAACGTGGCTGCGCACACTGCCAGACCCAGAAACACAAGGCGCGCGGGAGCGAAAGCCTGCAATCCCCATACCAGCAGGATCACTTCAGCGGCAACAGCCGTGTACAGATACCATCCGGTGGAAGAGGACACCCTCTGATTCATGAATGTCACCAAGACGCTGTACGCCAGCCCAGCCCAAAAGAAAATGTAGAAAGCCGACAAGACAAGGATATCGTCCATCTGGGCGCTTGTACCACGACCGCGTCTCAAACGGACCACAACGCCCACTATGGCCATACCAATCACACTGAAGCCCAGCACGTATATCGCATTCGGGACTCGCAGGAAACTCCATGCGCCAAACCAAACATGTGAAATCAAGATCGAGAGCACGCCGCTCTTCCAGTTCACGTGCGGAACCTGCCCCAGCTTTTGCACCACCGACAGGTGGCTGATTGCGACATCGTCGATCACACCAGTCCAAGACCCGGTGGTTCTGTGGACGCCGGCGTACCACTTGCCCGCGACGACCGCGGTAGCCGCGAATGCAGCGGCAAGGCGAGGGATGATGGAAACGGGACTCGCACGCTGCTGACCAGTGTCACTTGGACGCCACATTGCCAAAACGCCTACCACCAGTACCGCCGGTAAAGCCGACATCACGTAGGCCTTGGAAAGTAGTCCGCACCCCAGCGCCGCACCCAGCAGTAACCAGGCACTCCACGACAGCGGCTTGTGCACAGCTGCGACGGCTGCTGCCAGCATCACGGTATAGCAAACCAAGGCCGGACTTTCGTTGGACACCCGTGTCACGCTAATCATCAATTCCGGCAGCAGCACGATGATCGCGGTCACTCCCAGCGCCTGAGGTTCAGTTCGCAGCACTCGTCGAGCAATTCCGTAACCAACTGGTATGGCAAGCGATGCCAGCAGCATGGTTAGGATTCGCAGCAAGTACACGCGTGACAAAAGCGGAAGTACAGCGATCCGGCGAAGGGGAATGGCAAGAACCCAGTAGTACAGTGGGGCCTGCTGAGACTCGTAATTAAGAATCGGCTCGGCGGCGGGCTGGGTTCCCTCCTGCGGAGCCAGCTCTCGAACGGCATCTACGCGCTGCTCGCGTTCGACAAGCGGTAGCTTCCAGTACTCGTCGTGAGACGTGAGCGGAGGTGGGATCATATGGAATCGCAGCTCCCAAGGCAACGGAAGCAGGTGCAGCGATTTCTGTACTTCAAGCGAAATTGGACTATCGGCGTGCGGCAACCCCTGTCCACTGGCCACACGCTGTAGCGCTGCAAAATGAAACGGCTCGTCGTAGCCTTCCCAGGGAGGAAGTAGCGCACAATACCAAAAACCGCGAATCACGAACGCGAGCCACAGCAGCGTCATGATCAAAGTCGTTCGCTGCACAGTTCGATTGGAGCGCATTTTCGTTTACACTTCCGCCTTGTGCAAGCCCGAATGGGTTGCGGACCATCGCCCCAACCAGGGCAGCGGGAGGAGCCGGAAACCATCATTGCCAATCCGGGCGTACTCCTGCCTGAAGCAATCTGTTGTCTAGACTAAACTTAGAACTCACTGAGCCACGTTAAGTCTCTGGGTTACCTCCAAGAACAGCCCATTACACTCAAAACCCCAGAGTGGCGTCAATTGGTGCCGCATTCTTCCCCAGCAGGACTGCTCCCGACCCAGCCACGAATGCGGTACATTCGGTTAGCAACCCGATGTGCGGTTGTAACTACTTGTTGGCATCCAGTCGATTAGACGGAACTGTCCGCCTACCCTCCGCATCTTGCCGCAAATCCAAAGACCTCAGTAGTCAGTTATAGCCAGCGCTCGGGTCGTGAACAAGGGAGCATTCAGTATCGCAAACTGATTGAGCATTGCCATGGTTCCGTGCACTGGCGGAATGGGGCCGCATATACGGCTGGCGCGTTTCGGAACTGCTCACAATGCGCGTTTCGCAGGTGGATGTGTCACAACGTGTGATTCGCCTCGAACCTGGCACGACAAAGAACCGCGACGGCAGAGAGGTAATGATACGGAAGCCATTTGCCAAGCTCTCAGCTCTCGTTCACCGCAAGGCGGCTGATGATTTCGTTTTCACCCGTGCGAATGGGAAGCCAGTGCGGGATTTCCGGGTGAAATGGCAGAACGCTTGTGCTCATGCCGGAGTCCCCGATCTTCTCTTCCACGATCTACGGAGAACCGGAGCGCGGAACCTTCGCAGAGGGGGAGTAGCTGAGGGCATCATTATGAAAATCGCCGACTGGCGCACGCGGAGCGTATTCGAGCGGTACGCTATAATGAGCCGTTCGGATGAGCCACGCGATTCTCAAGTTGCAGGAATCGGAGAAGCGAGCAGAGCATGAAAGCGCACTCGCTGAAGCTAAACGACGGGAGCAAGGGTTCGAGGTCAAAGATCATCCATCATCCCAAGCCGTCAACTGACCCATCAGCGGGTTACTTGCGATATGGGGGTTTTATCAACACAACGCGTCATTCGCGAATTTGCTGGGCACGCACTCACTGTCGGGCCGTAACTCGAAATGTTCTCAGACGGGTCGTGATTGCACGCAAGTGAATCGTTCCTTCAGGCGCAAGAACGGCGTTTCCAGGCAGCGATAGGAGACGCTTGCCATGGCAATGGTGAGCAACAGACCTCCCCACCAGAAAGCGCCATAGCGCAAAGGCCTCCCCGTGGTCGTGCCTAGCGCGCGTCCGACCAGACTCAAAGCGAACAGGTGATAGACGTACAGGCCGTATGAGATCTTACCGGGGTAGACCAGCGGCGATAGCGAGAGCGAAGACCCGCAAACCGAGAGAAAGAAAGCCAAACACCCGCCTGTGACGCAGGCCAAGCCAAAGAACGCGAACTTAGGGCCAAAGACTTCAGCGTAGTATCCGCAGGTAACCAGAACCGTTATGCCGAAGCTCGCCATCAGCAGGCGCGCAGGAATGGACAATAGCGGCACAGATCCCCTCAACAGCACAGCGCAGAGAACGCCGGCACCTATGCAGTCAAGTTGGGCAAAGCTATTGAACCAAACCTGGTCGCTGGGCCCCAATCCTAGCGCAAGATACGCACGCACCAAATTGGCGGTCGCGATGAGCCCGAGAGCCGTGTACAGCCAGCCGCGTCGAGAAAAAAAACTTCATTCCGAGTGGCCACAGCAGATAGAACTGTTCCTCAATGGACACACTCCAGAGAATGATAGCCCAGGAGTCCGCCACACCGAATAGAACCACGATCCAGTTCCCGGCAAGCAGAAGGAATCCGGCGAAATAGCTCAGTGGCAGCCGCCCGGACCATGGCCAGAGGGCGGCAAGGGTCAAAACAAAAAAGTAAAGCGGCCAGATACGCAAAATGCGTCGAACGTAAAATGCGCGCACATTGATGTGTCCGGTAACTTCCTTCTCCCGCAGCAACAGCGATGTGATCAGGTAGCCGCTTAACAGGAAGAACAATTGAACACCGAAGCGTCCCGACGATGCGATTGCCGCTAACAGCAGCGCGGCCTTCTCAGTTATATGCGACTTCATCAACTGCGCTGGATCGTGTCTTAACGAATGACTCAAGTAAACGGCAAGGAAGGCAAAAAAACGCAGGTGTCCAGTTCAGGACGGTAGAAACTGGCTTGCCCCGCCGAGCGAGTTTCTCTTTGCTTTAGGTTTGTGATTTCCGTCTGCATCTGGTCACCCGCACACATTTTCTAGAAGGCAGTCGGGTTCAATTCTCCGTCGATCGTGCAACCTTGAGCACGACTCCCGCTGCGCCCAACAATTCGGCACAGGCGGGAAATCCCCCCAAGCCGCAACAGACACATTTCGGATGAGTGACAAATCGCTTACAATCCTACAACTCACATGAAGAAAATCACGCGGCTTGCGAATCGGATGGGCACATTCTGGGCACAGTGTCTTGGGGTGAACCCCTCTGTTGAGACAATCTTCGATTGGCACACTTGCCGCTCAATGGATTTTCCTATTCAAACAACTTCTTCCCCTCCAGAATGGTCGTCGGTTGGTGAAGCGGAGGTGGGCTCTGGTGGAGACCAACCCGCCAAGGAATAGCCAGCCGGAGACTCATCGAGACGATGGTCCAGGGAGTCGGCTTCGGTCGGCTTCCTGTTAAAGCCCCCATCGGATCGAAAGATCTCCTCATGCCTAAAAAAACTCATGCTTGCTCCCAGCGAAGTGGTTGCGGGATTCGTGGCATGCTCGAACTCTTCCGGAGGCCGATAACCCAACGCCGAATGCAGCCGTTGGCGATTGTAGTATTGCTCGATGAACGCCTCGATGTTGGCGCGCAAGTCATCGAGATCCCGATACGGGTTGGCGTAGATCTCTTCCCGTTTTAGAGTCTTCAGGAAGTTTTCGCAACTGGCATTGTCGTAAGGATTGGCTGGCCGGCTCATGCTGGGAATCATTCGGTGATGGCTCAGGATTCTGACGTAGTCCCCGGAGGCATACTGCACACCACGATCGGAATGATGCACTAGGCCCGGAGCTGGCCCTCGCTCTGCGATCGCCTTCTCCAACGCTGTGATCGGCAACCGCGCAGCTAGGGTTCGGTCCAACTCCCAGCCCACAACTTTGCGTGAGTAAGCGTCGAGAATCACAGCCAGATAAACAAATTCACGATGCAACCGGATGTAGGTGATGTCCGCCACCCAAAGCTGATTGATCCCAGTCAGCTTCATCCGACTGGCCAGATTCAGATAAACCTCTAACTCATGCTGCGAATCGGTAGTGACTACGAAGGCCCGTGGCTGTACAGCGAGTAAGTTATCCTCGCGCATGATCCGAGCCACCCGCTTAGGGTTCACTAGCATCCCACGCCGTCGCAGTTCGGCGGTAATTCTTCGCTAGCCATAGCGCCGCCGGTGCTCGACCGCGATCTGCTGAATCGCTGACCGCACTTCCATGTCCTCTTCCACCGGCACCTGTTGTTGCAGGCAACGATAGAAACCAGCTCGACTGACCCCAGTCAGGCGACACATCCGCTCGATACTCAGCCTGCCTTGCAGCGGCATCACTTCTCGAATCTGTTCGTAGATGCCGTCCCGCCAGTGTTGCTCTGCTCTGGCGTCGAGCCTCGACTTTTTGCAAGGCACCTTTGAAAAAATCCGGCCTCCAGCGTCTTGTCAGCCACCAGTTGCTTTAACTGCGTGACTTGTCGTCGCAGCTCTCGCTCTCGCAGGTTGGCCGGTTCTCCTTCGCCATCTTCCACCGGTTCCAACTGATCACGCCATTTGTAAAGCGTTCGTCGGTGCACGCCGAGTTCCTGGGCCAGTGCGACAATGTTGTCGCAACTCTTCCACCGCTCCACTGCCATCTTGCGAAAAGCTTTGGGGTAACGCCCGATTGCTCGCTTCTTTGCCACTCGCAGTTCCTTTCCCTGCAAGGTGTGCCAATTACGAGTGTCTCATTTGAGGGGTTCAGTCCAGTCTGTGCAGGTGAGCAAGTGCTAGGTAGAACCTGATTTTATGGGTCTTAGGCTGGTGCCGGGAGGGGGGTCGAACCCCCACGAGGGGTGAACCTCGGCGGATTTTGAGTCGATTCCCTGCCGAACCCAAGCCCTTCTTTCGTTGCAATTCAAGCTACTTACAAAATCGAGGCGTTACGTTCGGTAACGTTACGTCACGTCCTAATACGTCCTGACGGGCACATTTTGGGCACACTGGCGTGTGGTACACGACGTTCACATGTTCACTAAGCAACCGGGCCGTACTTTCATCAAGAATCCACATACTTGATGAGCAACACCTCGTTACCAACTTCGTTGTAGATCAGCTCATCCACAGTCCCGCTGGCAAGGAGAAGGCCGTATCCTCCGGGGCGCAATCCTTCTGCTTCGCGCTGCACAATGTGGGCCGTCGGATCGTCAGCCGGATTTGCGATGGCAGCGTTGGTAAGCGCTTCGCGGCGGAAACCGGCACCCGGGTCTCGAACGTAAAACACCATTGCTCTTCCGGTGCGAACGCCCGTAACCTCAACCACCTGCTCGGGATTAAACGCGGCTCCGTGCTCCATTGCATTCAGCAGAATTTCTCTAAACGCCTGCATGATTTCCTGCCGCGTGTCCTCAGGCAATTGAGTACTCAACTCCTTGGCAAAAGTGATGAGGCGCTCGGCTGTGAGCAGGCGACAATTTACTCGAACTGACACCCATCCAGGCCTAGCTGACAGAACTTGAATGTCATCGCGCCATTGGCTCTCGGATGCCGCGTGACGCGCCAGATTCGCGACCTCAACTGGGTCAAACGGAGGGGTGATACAGGCGAATACTCGGGCACGAAGGGCAGCAATAACTTCGTCCGGGGTACTGTGATGAGCCAGCACAATGCACTTGACCCCAGGCCTGATGGCGCGCATCTCCTCCAGCAGCGCCAGATCTTCCTCAACACTACTGTCCGGATTAGTAATTACCACACCGAACGACTGCACACGCAGCCGCTGCAGAGTGTCGGCATCCCCAGCAGAGTACTCCATGGGGAAATCTGCGGCAGAAAGCGCCTCTCCGATCTCTCGACTCACTTGGGCCTTGCTACCAATGACTAGAACACGGCTCATGTTCGGCTCCGAGGCGATGAATCACCTATATACATCGATGTCCGCAGTTGATGGGTAGACTTGGAACTGGAGGCGCGGCGCGTCCACCGCGAGCAAATCCGGATGCTCCTCCCCGAATCGGCGGCCCGATCTATGTTTCCGTCGCCTGCCGTTGCAACAAGTACTCTTCGCTCATATTCACAACCCTTAAACTACCACTGGTTGTGACGCGATTGAAACCCGCGAATGAGTTGTTCAAACTGTTAAAGCAGACGGGTGGGGGCAGGCACTCCCTATGCTCCTCTGCTGCCCCGCTTGAGTCGCAAACCAGAAGGAAAAACCTAACTCACAAAGCCAGGCCGACCCACCCCGAAGCACGGTTGCCGACTCTCCCACTTCGAGATGTGGCATGATTTCCCGGGGCCCCTGATCGGCCTCGCCTCGGTGACCGAGTACCCATCGCGGGCCGCCAGGGTGGTCCAGCGGATTGAGGCTGCCGATACTCATTCCGGGATCAGAAGTCAGGGATCAGAAGGAAAGCATGCAGCTGCCCGTTGTGCAATCCGGATCCAACAATCCGGCCGTTGTTGCTGATTGAATTTGCACCGCGAAGGTCCCAACCGGAATTGTTGTTAATGAGGTTGTTCAGGTCCTGCATTCCTCTTTGCGAAGTCCATAAAAAAGCATGCTCGTCGGTGTCCCCAGTGATCGTGGAGAAACCGACAATCTGGCGGATGTCATTCACCGCATTCGCCTGGCTGTCACTTCCGCCCAGCGTGCCCAAGTCGATCAAACCCCCGCCCGCATACGCGAAGGCATGCGTTAGCACGTCGCCAGCAAGGAAGGAGTAGCCCACAATAAGACCCGCACAGTTGATGCCGTTGGCTTGGGACAGCGAGCCGCCGAGCGTGCCCAAATCTTGCATCCCGCTTGCCGAGTCCCAGAGAAACGCATGGCTGGCGCCGAGCACAACTGTGTCGGCAACTCCCACAACTTGTCCCGCGCAATTGTTGCCGAAAGAAAAACTATTGCTGCCGCCCAGCGTGCCCAAGTCCGAGATGTTCAAGCCCGCGTCCCATACCACAGCGTGGTAGGGGCCGTTTCCGGCAGTAAGCGACCAGCCGGCGATCTGGCTGAAGTCCTGCGTTAGCGGATTGAAGTTGATGGCATTCGCTTGCGAACTTGATCCACCGAGGCTCCCGAGGTCCTGCATCGTGCTGCCCTTCCGCAGGAAGGCGTCAGCTGTAGACTGGCTGGTGGCAGCCTGCCCCACGATCTCGGAAGCATCGTTGATCGCCTGGGCCGAGCTGAAATTGCCGCCCAACGTGCCCAAATCTTTCATAGCATGCGGCTTCATCCACAGAAAGCCATGATTGAAGCCGCCAGCAATCTGGCTGACTCCCACTACCTGGGT
>Ga0310915_10000275_pt1 | contig 24264 bp, 20 predicted proteins | sample GREbulkMGAN111_FD_202508 | JGI IMG/M metagenome (GOLD analysis project Ga0310915, IMG submission 202508) | Lab enrichment of tropical soil microbial communities from Luquillo Experimental Forest, Puerto Rico - GRE.bulkMG.AN111 | ecosystem: Environmental > Terrestrial > Soil > Tropical forest >...
CATACGCGCCACCGGGTGTGGCGGCTTTAGCATCTGCCCCGCATAGAGAGGATGAAAATACGGGTAGTTGTCCTTCAGCCGCTCGGCTGTCGCATTCAGTACCTCTGCGAGGCGGTCCATTCCAGGTGGCTGTCCTAGAAGGTTCGGCAACCCGGTAAAACCGCAATCGAGCCGTTTTGCGGCTTCCAAAAGCGCCCCAAAAGCATTCTGGTCGAGCATTCTCTGTCACCAGTCACCAAACGCGGGCCAGCCGTCGCTTGCTCATTGCCACACCTTGTCCAACTGTCCGGCCGCCTTGAGCAAATCCAACTTCGCCTGCTGCCTCTGGAAGTTGGCGTCGAGGTAGGCCATCCACTTGTCATTTTCATCCAATCTCGCTCTTTCCATGTCCCGCAGGTTTAGCTTCCCTTCGGCGAATTGCGCCTGCAGCACCGCGACGTTTTGTTGCGCGAGCTGCAATTCGAGACGCGCGACTTCCTTGGCCGCATCCATCTCGCGCACTCGCCTGGTTTTCTGCCTTACCTCAGCACTCAACTCGGTGCGCTTGCTGGCCAACGTCGCCCTTGCCGCATCCAAATTCACCTGCGCCAGCCCGATATTCGCCTTCAATTGAGCGCTGAAAATCGGGAAGCGCAAGTCGATTCCCGCATTAAAATTATTCGGCTGGAAGTGATTGAAGTAGAGATTGTAATTGTTGTATTTCGCAAGCAAACTGTAAATACTCACTAGCTCGAGCGTCGGGTAGTATCCTCGCTTTTCTCCCTTCAGTCGGAATTCCTTGGCGCGCACGTCGGATTCGGCCAGCCGCAGCGCGGGATTGCTGGTCAGCGCCGCCGCGATCAGATTGTCGCCCGCCTGCTCGGCTTCTCCCGGCAAATCTTCGGGCGTGACTTCGATCGTCTGGTTCTCTGGCATTCCCAGTTGGTAGCGCAGAAAAACTTCCAGTTCGTCCTCGCGCTCTTCCAACTGCAGAATGCGCTCGACCACGCGCGCCTTGGTCAATTGCGCTTTGGTCACTTCCACCGGCAATTCGAACCCCTGGCTTTCCCGGTTCTGCGTCACCTGGAGAATCTTCTCCGCGCTCTCCTGTTCGGCGCGCAAGAGCTCCAGGGAATGGCGCACCTTGGCGAGTTCCAAATAGGCCATCGCGGTGCGGCTTATGACGTTGCCGCGCGCTTCCTCGAGCGCGATCTTCTGTGCTTTGGCTTGCTCTGTCATCTCCTTCGCCTGGCCACGCAGCGGTTCGTTGAGAACCTGCTCGGTGTAGGTCACGTTGAACACCGAAGGCGCTCGTCCCCCCGGCGTTTCCGGCATGCCGTTGGTGTAGCCGGCGCCCGAACCGGCATAAAGGTTAGGCATGAATTGGGCTTTCGTGATTTGCGCCGCGTGGTCCGCGACGCTTGCCTGAATCCTCGCCACTTGAATTTCTTTGCTGTTCAGCAGCGCCAGCTCGATGGCCCGTTTCAAGGTCACCGCGATCGGGGAGGCTAGGGCGGTTTGCGCGCTCGACTCCGCCGGCTTTGGCGCCGGCGTCTCCTGCGCTGCTAAGTCAACTCCGCACACCAGCAGCAACCCGACGACTCCGGCAACACCGCGAAGGAATTGCATGTTCACGCTCCTTGGTCGCATGTTCAATGGCCTCTCATCCCTTCTGCCCACTCCGTAATTCGTCTCTTCTCACTCATAGCGCAACGACTCCACCGGTTGCAGGCGAGCCGCCTGGTTGGCCGGCAGATATCCAAAAAACAGCCCCGTCGAGCAGGACACCACGAAGGCGATCACCACGCTCAAAGGCGACACCGGCACCCGCAAATTCCCCGGCAAAAAGGACTGCACCGCCACCGGCACGGCAATCCCGAGCAATATCCCGATCACTGCTCCTCCTCCGCTAATAAAGAAAGACTCTACGAGGAACTGATATAGGATCTCCTGGCGCGCCGCCCCGATCGCTTTGCGGATTCCAATTTCGCGCGTCCGCTCGGTGACCGTCACCAACATGATGTTCATGATGCCGATCCCGCTGATGAGCAGGGCGATGGCGGCAATAATGATCAGCACGAGCGTCAAGGCGAGCGAAATGTTTCTTGCCGCCCCCAGGATCGCCGTCAGCGTTTGCACCTTGTAGTCGGCTTCCACCGGATGCCGGCTATGCAGCACTAGCAGCAATTGCTTTGCCACCGATGGCACGTCTTCTTCGGTATCGGCCTGCACGTCAAGCAAACCTACGACCTCGGTTCCGGTGTAATACTTCATCAGCGTGAACGGAATAAGCACCGAATTTTCTTGAATCTCCGAGAGGCCAAAGGTTTCCACGCGTTCGCGAAAAACGCCGATCACCGTAAAGGTCAGCTCTCCTATGCGAATCGGTCCTCCGATGGGATTTTCCTGCCCGAAGATTCTTTCCGCGAGTTGCGTCGTGATCAGGCATACCTTGCTGCGCATTTCCATGTCGCCGGCGTCAAAATACCTTCCGCGGACGATGAGCAGCCGCCGAATGGTTTGGTACCCCTCGGTCACCCCTACGAGGTTCACTGCGCGGTCTGCCCTATCCACGGTCATGGTCATGGAGTGTTCGCTCGTGCCTGCCACGGCGGCGACATGAGGAATGGACTTGGCGGCTTCGATATCTTCCGCGGTCATTTCATAACTGCGCGGCGGCGCTTTGTCCGGCGTCTGTACCAGTTCCACCCAGGCCAGGTTGGCTCCGGTGGCTTCAATTTGTGAGAGCACAAACTTCCGGCTGGTCAGTGCCACGGTGACAACCAGAACGACCGAGGCACTCCCGATAATGACTCCGAGCGACGTCAGCATTGCGCGCAGCTTGTTTGCGCGCAGCGCGTCGATTGCCACCGCGATGGTCTCTCGGATGTCCATCGTTTTCTTCTATCGCCCGGAGAACGCCGGAGATCCGGCGGGAAGCAGTTCAGGAGAAGATGCTTAGTTCTTCTTCAGTTTCTTCAGCTCTTCCTGAGCGATTTTATTTCTCGGATCCAGCCGGAGCGCGCTCTCAAATTCTTCCCTCGCTTCTGCCTGGTTGTTTTTGTTTTCGTACAAGCGGCCCAGCCAGGCGTGCACCCACGCTCGGGAAGGATAACCGTTCCTCTTGGGAGCTCTCCCCAGATACTCTTCGAACAAGCGTTCGGCTTGCTCGGACTTTTCTTTGAGCAAGACCAACCCGACTCCGCGGTAAAACTTCCCCCGCGGGTCGTTTGGTGCCGCGTGCTCCCCAGCCTCTGCCACGGAAAACAGCCGTTCCGGCTGCGCGCGCTTCATCGCGTAGTCGCCAATGTCGTAGATCAGCTCCGCCGATCTCGGGCGGCTCTCCAGCGATTTTGTGAACTGCTCATCCGCCCCGGCGAAGTCCTTTTTTTGCCGCCTGCAATTCCCGGCCGCGTAATAGCCTTCCGCCGCGTCCAGTTCCATCAGTCTCCGGATGTGAGGCCGGGCTTTTTCTTCTCCCCCACCGACGAGCCCTGGCGCGCTGCAATCAAATTCAACCAGCGCCTGCCGCGCCGAGAAATTCCGGTCGTCCAGGTCCACGGCCATTTGAAACTCTTTCCTTGTTTTTTTTGCCAGCGAAATCGCGGAAAACCATCCGGCACGGTCCGCTTTGTCCCCGTACGCCCTTCCCAGCCACTCGTGAAAGACCGAATTCTGCGGATCGAGGGCCACGGCTTTCTCGGCGCTGCGAATGGCCGCGTCGTGCTGCTGCAGCTCCAGGTAGCTTTTCGCCAGCAGCAACTGAATGTCGCCGTTTTTTGGCTCTTTGGCGGAGACCTCCTCGAGCACTTCGATGGCTTTCGCGTAATCGCTGGCCTCGAAAGCGCGCCGCGCCTCTTCCAGGCTCTCCTCATGCTTGACGGTGGGCCGAGCAGGCGCGATTGCCGTGCCCGCCAAGAGCGCGATAAGAACCGGGAGTCTGCCCATGCTAGCGATTCGTCCTTCTCTTAATAATTCCCGACCGAGGTATTCACGACAATGACATTCATGCCGTCGCGCAGATCCACGTCACCCGGCAGCGCCACCCATTCGCCTTCCTCGAGACCGCTCACGACCTCGTAGTTCGTGGCGTCCGCGATGCCCACACGGATCTCGCGCTTTTCGAGCGTCGACCTGCCTACCCCAAGCTGGTTCGATTTCACTACATACACGTAGCGCCGCCCGCCTTCGGCCTCCACCGCTCCGCGCGGCACGGAGAGGACGCCGAGGCGCTCTTTCGAATTGATGCGCACATTCACGTTGGTATTTGGCAGCAGCTCCAGATTGTCGTTGTTCACCGAACACATTAATTCACCCACGCTGCGCGTGTTTCGCTGCACGACCTGTTTGGGAATGGTTTCGGTCCTGCCCACCCAGGTTTTGCTGGGAAGCGCGTCCCAGGTGATTCTCACGGGTTCGTTCACTTCCAGCCCGCCAAGATCCGGCTCATCGACAAAGGCGCGCACGCGCACCTGGTGCAGGTCCGCCATCTCTGCCAGTAGGTCGCCGACCCGTACGTAGTCTCCCGTTTTTAATGGCAATGAAGCCGCATCCCGGCCCAGCGCATACAGAGTGCCATTTGCCGGAGCCGTGATGCGGGCCTGACGCACTTTTTCTTCGAGGGCGGCGGCTCGGTCTCTCAGTTGCTGCACTCGGAGTGCCGCGCGATCGCTCTCCAGCATCACGCTGCGGTCAAACTCCTCCCTCACCGCCGTTAGCCTCGCAACTTCCGCTTGCGCGTTGCCCAGCTCCAGATCGTTTGCGGTCAGTTCCTCCTGCGTGGCCGCCTGCTGCGCCATCAGGTGCACCAGCGCGTCGTGGTTCTTTTGCAGGCGCTCGCGCTTCTTTTGTGCATTGGTCAGGTCCCCGGCAACTTTTGCGGCCTGGTCCGGCTTTCCGCCCGCCCTTGCCACCCGCAAATCATCCTGCGCCTGGAGCAGCTGCGCGCGCGTTTCGGCAAGCTGCGCCGCGGCGTCTTTGACGTCCAACTCCATCAGCAACTGGCCTTTTTTGACCTGCTGTCCTTCACTCGCGTAGACTTTCTCAACGAACGTATCCAGTTCCGCGCGCATCGTGTAAGGCGAGATGGGCTCGACTTTTCCATTGCTGAGAATGGACGAAAACAGGTTCTCACGAACCGGCGTCACCGCCGAGATCTTTGGCGCCGGTTTCCGCCCGCTCAGTCTGATCAGGGCAATCACCAACACCACTGCCAGGAGCAGGAAGAGAAAAATCCGGTTTCGCAGCTTTCGGTCCATGAGTTCTTATTCGGCGTTTCCGCCCTCGGCGCTCCAAGAGAGTGAAAATTCGCTTAATCCCTGTCAATTTGTCCCTAGCTGGCGGCCCGCCCTTTGCCCGGAAGGTTCCAAGATACTGCATTCCAAGAAGGGCCGTCCGGCTTTCTGTCTGCTCCATGCCTTACGTCAACACACCCGACCACGCGCTTGGAGAGTAACGACCGGCGCAAGCGGTCTGTAATCGTGTTGATGATAACCGGCGCTTTTCATCAAGAATGTTGCTCACCCCACACAGGAGAAGATGCTCTCTACCAGGGTTCTGGATGCCGAGGGTTGGCCAGCAAACCTTCGCGTGCTAGTATGAGTTAATGGCTGCCGAAACCGCTAGCGCCCAAACAAGCTCTCCCGTTTCGAAGCGCTCCCCCAAGCTCGCGCCGGTCTCGAGCGCCGTTCTCCACCGCGTGTGCATTCAGTGCAACAACATGTTCCGCGTTACCCCCGATAAGTTCGATGCAAAACAGTGTCCTACCTGTCACAAGGGCTGACCTGGGCCCCTGCTCCCTCCCTGCCTAGGCCGCGTAATCTTCCCGGGTCTCTTACGTAGTACACTCTGAAAGCTCTGTGTCCCGCTTCAGGAATCTCCATACGAGGACTTACGAATGATCGAAGCTCGCGGCCTGTCCAAGCGGTTCCAGGACAAAAAGCGCGGCGAAATCCGCGCGGTGGAGAACGTCAGTTTCACCTGCCAGCCCGGCAAAATCTATGGCTTGCTCGGGGCCAACGGCGCGGGCAAGACTACCACGCTGCGCATGCTCGCTACGATCCTAGAACCGACCGACGGCACTGCGGTCATCTGCGGCCACGATGTCGTAGAAGAACCTGAAAAAGTTCGCGCCAACGTCGGCTTCCTCTCCACAGCCACCGCTCTCTATCCCCGCCTGACCGCCCAGGAACTGGTCGAATATTTTGGCCGTCTCAACAGCCTCGACGAGGCTACGCTCAAAAAGCGTGTCGACGACCTGTTCAACCGCCTCGACATGAACGGTTTTCGGGACCGACGCTGCGACAAGCTGTCCACGGGCATGAAGCAAAAAACCTCCATCGCCCGCACGCTCGTCCACGATCCCCCGGTCATGATCTTCGATGAGCCTACGCTCGGACTTGATGTCATGACCGCCCGCACCATCACTGCTTTTATCCGCGAATGCCGCAACAACGGCAAGACCGTGATCTTCTCTACTCATGTTATGAGCGAAGTCGAAAAGCTCTGCGATACCATCGGCATCATCCAGTCCGGTAAGCTCCTCGCCGAAGGCACGCTGGCTCAGCTCCGGCAAAAGTACTCCGAGAACGATCTCGAGGAGATCTTCGTTAAGGTGGTCGCACCACATTACGTTCCCGCGGAGGCCCATTAATATGTCCCTTCGAAATGTCGGGATCGTCTATCGCAAAGAGCTCACCGAGTGGCTCCGCGACCGCCGCACGCTCATCTCCACCGTCCTTGTGCCCCTCCTCGCTTTTCCCGTCCTCATGGTCGGCATGACCTCCCTCATGGCCGTCATGATGAGCAAGGCCGAAAAAGAAGTTCCCAAGGTGATGGTTATTCACGGCGAAAACTCCACCGAGCTGGTGGCGGCCTTGCATGCTAGCAAGGACCTGGAAATCGTGCCGTACGCTGACGACTGGAAAGAGCAAATCTCTAACAAGCAGATCCGCGCCGCCGTTGAGATCCCTTCCGGCTTTGATGCCTCGCTCAACGGCAAATCCCCGCTTACCGTCGAAATTCATTATTACCAGGGCGAGGTGAAGTCCGAATATGGCGCCGGGCACGTCGAAGATTCCTTGAAGGCCTATCGCGATGAGTTCGTCAAAAAGATCCTCGAAGCCAAGAATCTCCCCGACTCACTTATTTCTCCGTTTCTTCTCGAAAGGAACAATGTCGCACCCCCCGAAAAAGTCAGTGGGGCAGCTCTAGGCGGCCTTCTCGGATACATGGTCATCCTTCTTTCCATGACTGGCGCCATTTATCCCGCCATCGACCTGACTGCGGGCGAAAAGGAACGCGGCACCATGGAAACCATCCTCTCCAGTCCCTTATCGCGTGTGGATCTTGTTCTGGGCAAGTTCTTCCTGGTGTTGTCCGCCTCTCTCTCGACGGCCATTCTTTCTATCATCTCCATGGGTACGTCTTTCTACCTGGTTGGCAATTCGGGCGCGATGGCGAAAAAGGATGCGGCCGTGTTTCAACTACACATTGGCTTGCCTACGGTTTTATCCGTTTTTCTCATGGCCTTGCCCTTGGCAGTGCTCTTTGCCGCGGCCTTGCTGACGATCGCCCTGTTCGCCAAGAGCTACAAAGAAGCCCAGAGCTACCTGACTCCCATGACCTTTATCGTAGTCATCCCGGCGGTCGCCTCCCTTCTGCCCGGCTTCGACCTTACCCCGAAGCTTGCTCTCATTCCTATCCTCAGCACCAGCCTGGTCTGCAAGGAAATAGTCGCCGGCACTTTTCACTGGAACTACATCCTGCTTATTTTGCTCTCGAGCAGCGTCTATGCGACCGCGGCACTCTTCATCGCGGTCAAAATGTTCCAGCGCGAGTCGGTCCTTTTCCGCTCCTAGCTTATTTGGCGCGGCGAAAAATAGCTTCCTATGTCTCGCCTTTCTCCTGGACGATCGACGGCGCATTTCCGCGCAAAGGGTTCAGGCGAGAAGCCTTCCCCGCCATCTATCGCCCGCATCTAAGCGGAATTTTCCTTGCACCTGCGCGGTCTTTGACCGGATACAATGCTTCCACTTTGTCTGGGGAGGGCTCATGCCAGACTCGCGCAGGCAGTTTCTTGCAAAAACGTCGCTTGGACTTTTCGGCGCCGCGGTTTCTCTCAACGCCGAGGCCCAGGTGCCGTCGCAACTCCCTCCTGGCGCGCCTTCCGCCTTCGGCACTGGCCCGGCCGTCGGCCCTGAAGTTTCTCCCGCCACCTTCGCCGGAGCCGAGAAACTCGCCCGCGTGGAACTCAGTCCTGCCGAGCGCAGTGAAGCCGCCGACTCCTGGCGGGTGAACATGGCCGCTCTCATGGAGCGGCGCACCGGCCCGCGTAACCTCTTGCTCGAACCAACGCTCGCCCCGTTTTCGCGGTACGATTCCGTGCTTCCCGGCCAACATTCTGCCGCCGAGCGCGATCGCTTGGTCCGCACCAATTCCGACCCCGGCCCGCTCCCTTCGAACGACGGTGACATTGCCTTCGCGCCAGTCACCAAGCTCTCCCGCTGGATCGAGCAGCGCCAGCTCAGTTCCGAGCAGCTCACGAACATCTATCTCCATCGCATCGAGCAATTCGATCCTAAGCTTCGCTGCGTCATCACCCTCACTCGGGATCTCGCGCTTGCTCAAGCCAAAAAAGCCGACGCCGAAATCGCTGCCGGCAGATACCGGGGCCCGCTCCACGGCATCCCCTGGGGCGGAAAAGATCTCCTCGACACCGCCGGCATCCCCACCACCTACGGCGCAGAGCCTTTTCGAAACCGCATCCCGGCACAAGATGCGGTCGTCGTCCAGCGTCTCGAGGATGCCGGCGCGGTTCTAATCGCCAAACTCAGCCTCGGCGCGCTCGCGCTCAATGACATTTGGTTCGGTGGCCAAACCATGAATCCCTGGCTCCTCGAAGAGGGTGCGTCTGGTTCGAGCGCCGGTCCAGGCGCAGCCACGGCTGCCGGCCTTGTCGGCTTCTCCATCGGCAGCGAAACGGGCGGCAGCATCGTCAGCCCCAGCATGCGATGCGGCATCACCGGCCTTCGCCCCACTTACGGCCGCGTCCCGCGCACCGGGGCCATGACGCTCTGCTGGTCGCTCGACAAGCTCGGCCCCATGACCCGCTCGGTCGAGGACGCCATGCTCGTTTTGCAGGCCATCACCGGCCCCGACGCCGGCGACGTTTCCAGCGTCCCGAGCCACCTCGACTTCGATTCCGGCGCATCCATAAAAGGACTTCGCGTCGGTTACTTTCCTAACTGGATGAAACAGCCTCCGGCCACGGACGTCGACCGCGTCGCTCTCGAAACGATCGAGAAACTTGGCATGCGCGCCGTCGAAGTCTTTCTTCCGGATTGGCCTTACGGCTCGCTCAATATCAATCTCTTCGCCGAGGGTGCCGCCTCTTTCGAGGAGCTCACGCTCTCCCACGGCGTCGATCGGCTGAAAATGCAGACACACGACTCCTGGCCCAACCTTTTCCGCCAAGCGCGTTTTCTTTCCGCCGTGGATTTCGTTCAAACCGACCGTTTCCGCCGCAAAGTCTGCCAGGAGATGGCGCGCATTTTCTCCGATGTGGATCTGCTCCTGGTCCCTTCGCTCCGCGACGAAATGCTCACGATCAGCAACAACACCGGCCATCCTTCACTGACGCTTCGCGCCGGTTTTGTCGAAGTCTCCCAGGCGCGTTCCGACTGGGCGCCCGACCCGCAGCATCCCCTGCCAAAATTCGTTCCGCCGCGCCGCGTTCCCCACGGCGTCACGCTGATCGGCCGCTTGTTTGATGAGGGCACACTGTGCCGCGTCGGCATCGCCCTTGAACGCGCCTTCGTCGTTGCCTCCGACCGTCCCCCCGGTTTCTAGGGCAAGCGTTTTTGAAAGCCGGCTTTGCTCCCACCAGGCAGCATAGGACCGAGACGACAGGTAACGGCCTACTGTTGCGGGTCCTACCCACTCGCCCCGAGGAGCATGGCCGGTTTTTCGATCCGCCGCAAAGCGAACGGCGCTCGTTACACGGCCAGCGAAACCGGCCGGGCCAAAGCGTTGCACGAAAAACGTTTCGTTTTGGCGAGCCGCTATTTGCTGTAGACCAGCACGCGAAACGTCCCCAGAACCGCCTGCGGGCGCCCGTTTGTGCCCGCTGGCAAAAAATCTGCCGTATCCACGAAAATGTTGTGCGTCTTGGTGTCCAGACCCATGGTCTTGGCACCCAATTCCGTCTTCACCTTTTCGACCTCGCTGAACTTGTCCGGCGTGTCTTCGTGAAAGATGTGCACAAAACCTTCGCGCGTCGAGACGTACACCATCCCCGTCTCCGGCTCAAACACCGCCGCATCCGCGCCCCCGGTGATGGGGAATGACTGGATCACTTTCCCGCTGTTCGCGTCCAGCACCACCAGCATCTGCGGCTTCCGCCCCGCGCTGAAGAGCCTTCGGTGCAGGGTGTCCATCGCGAGCGCCGTGGGAGCTCCCGCGGGCTCGACCGGCCAACGCGACTTGATCTTCAGCGTGTTCGAATCAATTGCCACTAGCTCGTTCTTATCTTCGATATTGACAAAGACCGTGCCTTGGCCATCGGCCGCGGCAAACTCCGGCCCGCCGCCGAGCGCAATCGTCCCCGCCACATTGCCGGTCTTCGCATCGATGACCGTCGCGCTGTTCGGGTCGCCATTCATGACGAAAACACGCTTCGACGCCGGATCGTAAACCACGCTGTCCGCGTCCTTGTCCGCCTTCGCCTCGCCAATCACCTTCAGGGTTTTTAAATCGAAAATGATCACTTTCCCTTGTTCGCCATCGGTGATGAACCCCCGGCCAAACTCGTTGGCAACCGCCACTCCGTGCGTCAGCTTCAGGCCCCCAATGGTGCCCACCACGGTGCCATTATCCGCGTCGATCACTTTGATCTCCGTGCCGTGGGACAAATACACACGCCGCGCCGCGGAATCCGCGGTGATGTAGTCGAAGTACTCCCGCGTGCTTCCCTCCGCCGCGGGGAAATTGTATTTCTTCAACTGGTGGTAGCTCTCGGCGGCGCGCGCCGTCACGAGCGCGGCGAGCGCGATCACGGCTGCGCTTACCACAACAGCCACAATGCGGTCCCCCATCACCTTTCCGAAGCGAATCTGTCGCCTTCTACTTGAAAGTTTTCCGATTGTCGCAGCAAAAAGTCTCATCGCTATCCCCCCTCGATGGAATGTTCGAGCCAGCCGAACCTACCACAGGGCAGATAAATGGCAAATTAACCGCCCGGCATGGGCAGAATCAAGCGGTTAGGCGTGCGGTTGTCGGCAACCGTTGAACCGTTACAACGAAGTCCTTGACGTTGGTTGTTTGGAAGCGGAATTGCCGCTCCGCGCTTCCCAGTCACTCGTCTGGGTTAAGAAGTTTAGTCCAACGGCAAAGGCTCTGACCCCAACGGACTGACAGTAAACTAGCCGCGCCCTCGCCGATACGTTGCCAGTGGAGGAGGATGTGAGAATTACATGAGCACCGGGCTCCCAAAGCCGTTCCGTTACCAAACGAGAACCATGTGAACTGACGTTTTTCACCGCCGCCAACTCTGTCAGTCTTGGATCACGTACGGAGACGAGTGCCGCGCGCCAATGAAGTCTCCCTCGATTGGCGCGTCCTGCTTTTTACCAGATGGGCCGTAAGGCTCGGTTCTTGAGACGGGGATATAAGGCGCAGGTTTTTGGTTCAGAATTCTGTTGTCGCAAGACCGAGGGCCGGGCCCGTCGGAATCCTCGCCCTTTTCTAAGGGTGGAGGATGTCAAGATGGGTCATCACTACTTGCTTGCCCGCTCGTGCGCTTCGGTTGCTGCTATTCCGCGCGAATGCTACGATTTGTGGTTCTATGTCCCCCACTGACACCGGGCAGAGCGGAGCGCGTATTCCTCGTGTAGGCATCCCCTGGCGCACGTCTGCCGAAGAGGAAGAGGCCACGATCAGCGGCAAACGCGGCAAGACCCAGGACTACATCAATGCAGTTGCAAGAGCCGGGGCCGAGAGCGTGCTCGTTCCGTTGCAAGATGAACAAGCAAGAAATCGGCTAATCCCGACGCTCGACGGCTTTGTGCTCCCCGGCAGCCCCGCGGACGTAGAGCCTCGGCGATACGGTTCGCTCAACCGGGGCTTATCCGCGCCCCCGGATTCGGCGCGGGAAGAAACTGACCGTGCCATCCTCCGCCATGCTTTTGCCGTGAAGAAGCCTGTCCTGGCCATCTGCTACGGCTGCCAACTCCTGAACGTCTATCTGGGCGGCACGCTCATTCAGGATCTCAGGGCTGAGACGTCGACCGCAACGCCTCATCGCAAAAAGGATCTCGTGCCGGAACCCCAGGACGATCCGACCCATCCCGCCACTTTGCAGTCCGGAAGCCGCCTCTCCACGCTTGCCGGGGGAACGCGAGCGGTCATCAACAGCTCGCATCACCAGGCGATTCGGGAGCCAGGCAAGAATTTGCACGTTACTTCGCGCGCCTCGGACGGGACCATCGAGGGCGTCGAGTGGACGGGCGATTCCAACTGGGTCACAGGCGTGCAATGGCATCCCGAGCGCATGCTCGGAGACGCGTTTTCAGAGCGATTGTTTCGTGCGTTTGTTGCCGCTGCCGCAAACACGCGCGAGGTGGTCGCTCACAAGACGTAGCCAGACCGGTTTCGCTTTTCGCGTTCCCATCGGGGGTGCCATGATTTCTCTCGCAGGCAAAGCGGCGCTCATCACCGGCGGCTCGCGCGGCATCGGCGCCGCGGCCGTCAAAATGTTTGCTCAAGCCGGCGCCGATGTGGTTTTTAGTTACTTTAAATCCAAGGATGCCGCCGTCCAAATTCAGCAAGAAGCTCGGAAACACGGGACGCGCGTGGAGGCCTTTAAAGCCGACGTCGGCAAGCACGCCGAGAACAAGAGTCTCGTCGAACACTCGATCGCGCGGCTGGGCCGCCTGGACATTCTCGTGGCCAACGCGGGTGTTTGGAATCTCGAGGATCTGCCCATCGAAAAAATGTCCGAGAAGCAGTGGGACGACATGATCCGCACGAACCTCAAAAGCATTTATTCCATCATTCATTTTTCCGTGCCACAGATGATCAAGCAAAAGTCCGGCAAAATCATCACCATCAGCTCCACCGCCGGTCAGCGCGGTGAAGCCCTCCACACGCACTACGGCGCTTCCAAAGGCGGCATCATCAGCTTCACCAAGGGTCTGGCTACCGAGCTCGCGCGCCACAATATTTTGGTGAACTGCGTCGCCCCCGGCTGGGTGGCCACGGATATGTCCAACCCCGTCCTTGAGACAAAAGGGGGTCAAAAAATGGCCGCCACCGTGATTCCGCTGCGCCGCGCCGGGACTCCGGAAGAGATCGCCGGGCCGATCCTCTTTGTCGCCTCCGATTTAGCCAACTTCATGACCGGGGAAATCATCAATGTAAATGGAGGTGCGGTCCTGTGCGGATGATGCTTGGCCAATTTGTGTTCCGAACCTCAGCGGCAGCCGCTCTTTTTGCCGCGGTTTGCTTTGTTCCCCTCGCCCACGCGCAAAATCCCGACACCATGATGCCGGAACAAAGCGAGGCGAAGGGCAAGCAAATCCTGCGTGAGCTCATCAACGGTCTCGGCGGCCCGGGTTATTCGCAAGTGCGGGAGAGCGAGTGTTCGGGGCGGCGCGCGCTGTTTGGCCACAGCGGCGATCTCACCGGCTACATCGACTTCAACGATTTCCGTCACTATCCCGATAAGGCGCGCATCGAATACATCGCCAAGAGCCACAATACCATCCTCTTGTCGCTGGTTGGATTGGATGGATTGGATTTTTCCCATGGCGGAGTCGTAAGCACTTTGTATAACGGCGATCACGGCTGGTCCTACGATCGCAGCGGCATCAATGAGTTGCCCGCGCCTGCCGTCACGGACTTTCAGGAGGCCATGAAGCGGAACGTCGACAATCTGTTGCGCTTTCGCCTCAACGAACCAGGTCTTATCATTCGCTTTGGCGGCACGGACACTGTGGATCTCAAGCAGGTCAACTGGGTGGAACTCGACGACAGTGAAGGCCGCAAGTACCGCCTCGCGGTGGATCACTCGACGCATCTTCTGGTCCGCTCGGTGGTCAGCACGGAGGATCCGGAGAACCAGCAAATCAACGATGACAGCACGATTTATACGAATTACCACCTCAAGGACAGCGCCTGGACTCCCTTGCAGATTACGCGCGAACACAACGGCCGGAGAACCGCGCAGTTTTTCTATGACCACTGCCGCTACGATCCCGGTTTCCCCCCAGATCTTTTTTCGAAGGATTCCCTAAAAACGCGCGGTGCGGAACTGGTCTCCAAAAAGAAATAAGTTCGCGAGAGGAAAGAAAAGGCGAGATGTTCTTGCGGCGCGCCCGCCAGTTACGATACGAGTTAATGGCAGATATACAGCGGCGGGTAGCGCGACCTCCATCAGCCATTTTGCAATTTTGTCACATCTCTTCCCATCATCCCTACCTCTCCGCACCCTTATAAAAATATGATATAGTACGGGATCCTAGAAAAGTACTATGCCTTGCAGCACCCGCGAGCCATTGTCCCTGGCCGTACCGCTGCCTAAAACCGGCATTTAGGACAAGTCACTTTCCTGGATAGCCAGTTCCGCCTTCTGACGAGGAATGATTTTGACCAAGAGTGCAACCGGCCTGGGCACTCCGCGAAGCGCTGCCGGCTTCAGCATGATCGAGCTGGTGGTTTCTCTCTGCGTGATGTTAACCCTTACGGCTCTGGCGGTGCCGTCTTTGATGCGATCCCTGCGAACTTATCAGGTCGATAGCGCGGCCGCGCGGGTCGCGGACATGATGAAATATACGCGCTTTGAAGCGGTTCGCCAGAACAAGAAAATGAGTCTCCTGCTAGCGGCGAGCGGAACCGGCTGGGTGGTTTGGACGGGGCCGTCCACCGATACGGCTCCCTCTCCGACCGAGAAACAGCTTCTCATCGCCGGTTTTGCGTCTCTGGTTACCGCCGGGGCTCCTGCGGGTCCGAACATCGCTGGCAGCGGCGCGCCCACCATGCTCTCCGAAAGCGTCTGCACTCCGGCTTGTTTCGCCTTTGACGCTCGGGGCGCGGTCGCAAACCTTCAGGGTTACGTGATGTACATTGGCGGAATCAACGACCCCGATACCAGCTATCGCGCCATAGTTTTGCTTCCTTCCGGGAGCACGCAAATCTGGAGTGCTCCGGCCGGAGGTCCCTGGCGACAGGTGAACTGAGGTATATGACGCCGCGGATTTCGATAAAGCGCTCGATGACAAGACTTCGCCTACGTCAGCGGGGCTTTAGCATCCTCGAGATGTTGATTGCTACCGTCATTCTGCTTGTGGGTCTCGTGTCGGTTGCCCAACTCGTTCCTGCCTCGCTGCTGATGAATTACCGCAACCGGATGGATTCCTCGGCTCTGGTGTTTGCGCAGCGAAGGTTGGATCAGATGCTGGACCAGCCGCTCACATATAGTTTCTTTGTGGATGACCTCGGGAATACCTGCCAGCTTGGCAATCCCGCAAACCCCAACATCGTCCAGGGAACCAATGTACTGAACCTCAACAACGAGACGCTTATCGATTTTAGCGGGGCGATTCCGACGAATGGCTACGGTTTTGCGTATCAGGATCCCAAAGATCCGAATGGAATCGCCTATGACGTTCGCTGGGCGGTCATCGTCACCGGCAACGGTTCAGTAGCCTCTTCCAAACGCTTTATCCTTGGCGTTCGGCAAATCGGCGGAAACGGTTTCTTTCTTCCCGTCACTCTCGACACCATGGTGACCAAATGAAGACGGGCCGCAGCGCCACGCGCGAGCGCGGCTTCACGCTCATCGAAATGTTGGCCGCGCTCGGCATTTTTCTTTTGGTCACCGGAGCAGCTTTCACCTTATTGACCTCTTCGCAGCAGCGCTACCGGACCGAGTCGGAGGTTCTGAACTCTTTCCAGGAAGCCCGCCTCGGCCTCGACCAGATGGTGCGCGATATCCACGACGCCGGCTTTCCCCCGCCCAGTTTCGCCAATGTTGATCCCACAAAAGTCACCAGCGCGCCTTTCGCTTGGAGCCCAAACTACACCGTGCCGACCCCCTGCCTTGTCGGACCCAGCGGCACTTGCTTTACTCCGGCAGAGTTCGACATCATCATCGAAACCGAGCCGAATCCGAATGACCCGGCTTGTGCTCCCAACTGCTCCGTCCAATGGATTCGCTATCGATTGCAAGGCACCACGCTCATGCGCGGAATGGTTCCCAAACAGGCCTCTCATGAACCGGCTATGGACACCTCCGCGGCAGGCGTTCTGGTTCCCTTCGTCCAGAACGTCGTGAACAATTCGCCCACGCTTCAGATCGGCCAATTTCAATTAGACGCGGCCTATCCCGCGGTCTTTCCCGGAGGGGCTCCCGTGCCGATCTTCCAGTACACGTGCGATACTCCCAGCGCGCCCTTGAATCCGGCGCAGCCTTGCCCCCTGCTCGGGGCCCCGGATAACTCCCCGGCGAACATTCGGGACGTTTCGATTACCTTGATTGTGGCCGCCCCTTTGCCGGATGCTACGACGGGTCAGCCGCGTCTTGTACAATTGGAAGGAAGGGGCCGTCGCATCAATCCGAATCAATGAGATTCGTAGTAGGCTGGCATGCGGCTTGTGGGTTGGCAAGATCTTGTTGCCCTTCACCGTCATTCCGAGCGAAGCGAGAATCCCTCTTCCTCCGGCATGAAGGGCCAAGCAACGACTTCCGCCCAATCGAAATGAGAGTGCGAAGAACAAGGCGAAATCGTCAGCAGGAGGCCGGAATTGCGCTGCTTATCGCCATTTTCATCTTGCTGCTGATTGGTGTTGTGGCCATCGCCCTGGTGGTTTCCTCGGGTACGGAAAGTGCGCTGGCGGGCAACTATCGTTCTTCCACAAATGTATACTATGCGGCTGTCGCGGGCTTGGAAGAGGTCCGGGCGCGGCTGCGTTCCAATAGTCCCAACTCCTTCAATAACACCGCACCGGGATTCCTGCCGGCCCCAGGCACGCTCGGGGATTGCAATCCCCTCTATGTCACCAACGCCGGTCCGGGCGAGGCTGCTATTACGCCCTGGGATCTGGGTTCCGCTTTCCCGGACATGCAATTCGGCCAGGAGCATGGTGCCGCGTGTGGAGGGGCCGTGGCGCCTCCCAACCCTTCGCCGACTACGCCCTCGGTTTGGAACCGCAGTCCGCTGAATGGCTTGCCCTTTCCAGGTCCGCTCTACAAATGGGTACGCATCAACGGCGTCTCCGAGAAATCCCTGAACTTGGACGTCGACGGTGACGGCCAGGCGGACTCGATCACTCCGCTCTATTACAACGGAATTGGCTACAGCAAAGATTCCGCAGCCGGCCCTCAGGCGCTCGAACTCACCGCGCTCGCTGTCCTTCCTAATCACAGCCAGAAGTTAGTGCAGTACCTTGTCGCCCCGGTCTATGTCTCGATGCCTCCTTTCCAGGCGGCGCTGACCATAGCTGGCAGTTCCGGCAACAGCGCAGCTTTCAGCGCACCAACGTCAAATGCTAACTACAGCATAAAAGGGGGCGACCAGGCTGTCGGTACGTGTGGACCGGGATTGCCGGTACACGCTGTCGGGGTATTTAATAACGTCGATCAGGGAAACGTCATCGCGGGCGGAAACGGCGGGGCGGGAATACCAGCCGCCGACAGGCCAAATTACACCGGCAGCTCCGGCGGCCCTGATGTGAACGTCATCGCCAGCGTTCCCTCTAGCCTGCAATCGCCGGCGCAACTCGAAGCTTTGGTGCAGACCATTACGCAAAGCGCGGATGTTGTCCTCCCCGGCCCGGCCACAGGCTCCAATCTGCCCACTTCCATGTACTCGCCGAGCCCGAATCCCATGACCATCGTGGTCAACGGCGATCTTGACCTGACCGATTGGGATCAGACCGGCTATGGGCTGTTGCTCGTGCGAGGCAATTTGAACTACGACCCGGAGGCTTCTTGGAACGGCGTGGTGATGGTGGTGGGAAAGGGAACGGTGACCGGTAGCAAAAGCGGCAGCGGCGAGTTGGATGGGGCCTTCCTTTTGGCAAAGACCCTCGATGCCGCGGGAAACACGCTTTCCCCCCATTTCGGTACGGCCACCATGCTCTTCGGCCCCAATATGGGCGGCAACGGCATTCGCTACAGCAGTTGCTGGATTCAGACGTCCCAGCCCCTCGCCAGCGTTAAGATCCTTTCCTTCCACGAAATCTCGCAGTAGATCCACCGAGGCTTTCTCGAGAGGGCGCAACGAGGCAAGCAACGCGACTTGTTACGTTTCTACCCATGCCCCGGTCCTCACCCCGTTGTGGTTCGTGCTCGTTTTCCGTAGTCCACACAATCAAAAAGCCTTATCGCAACGCTTCCGTTGGCGCTCAAAGTGCCCTTCCTCCTATGCCATCAAGTCGCGGTCCACGCGCTTAACGATCGTCCCTTTTGGCGCGCAGGCCAGGAGCGGATGGCATGAGGCCAGAAATGAGAATGAACTGCAAACCAGATCAAGCCGATCACGACCGGATGAGAGGCTTCTCAACGCTCGAAGTGCTCGTGGTGATGTTCGTTTCGCTGGTTATCGCCGCGCTTGCGATGCCAGGGTTTGAGCAGGTAAGGCGCACCTTGCGCATTTCCGGAGATGCTCGGGATCTCAATGCCGCCGTCAACCAGGCCAAGATGCAAGCCGCCGCCGACTTCACGCGGGCCCGGCTGTTTGTCGACCTTGGCGCAAACACCGTAGATACTTTTCACGTGGATGTGTGGAACAAGGCAGGGAACGGCGGAGCCGGCTGCTGGCAGGTCGTCGGTGACTTCAACAACCCGTGCCTTGTCCCAGGCACGAGCCCGGTGCAATACCTCTCGCCGGGCGTCCGCTTTGGCACGGGAGGAGTTGGAGCCCCTCCGCCTAATACGCAGACGAACGGCGTAGCCCAAGCACCCCGGTGCTCTAACGTAAATGGAAATCGATTCGGGCAGGTGGCCACGACGGCCTGCATCACCTTCAGTTCGAGAGGCATACCCATCGTCCCGGCCACGGGAGCGCCAACGGGAGATGACGCCGTCTACATCACGGACAACACGCAGGTCTACGCCGTGAGTGTTGGTTCTACGGGCGTTAGCCAAGTCTGGGCGATAGACGCAAACGGCAATGGAAACTGGTACCACAAGTGAGGAAGCGAGAAATGAGACGCTACGATTCAGCGCGATTTTGCAGGGGCCGAAAGAAATCCCAGTCGGGGATAAGCCTTGTCGAGACCATGATCGCCTTATGCCTGCTCCTGATTGCTGCGGCCGGCATCATGACCATGGCGACTGTAGCCATGTCCACCACCGAAAACCAGGGACATCTTGCCGCGCGTACCGCCGAATACGCGCAAGACAAAATGGAGCAGCTCCTTGCCTTGCCGTATCCAGACAACTCTACTGACACGACCGTTTTTCCCTCGGTGGTCAGCCCTGGCGTGGGAACAGGACTGACGCCGGGGGGCAGCTTGGACCCCAATGCGCCCGTTGCGGGTTATGCGGACTACGTGGACAAGAGCGGGAACCCGGTCGCCGCCGGAGCGAACTGGCAATATGTTCGGGTCTGGCAAATCACGGAAAATGTGGCACTCAAATTGAAGACCATCAGCGTTGTAGCGCAGGTTCGTTACGGCGTGGGTCAGACCGGTATTCTTCCAAAATCCACCATCGCTTGTTTGAAGTCGAGTCCTTTCTGAGGGGTCGTATGCCGCGAATCGAGATCGAGTCGAAGCTTATGCTGCGCAAAAAAGAAGTTGGCTTTACGCTGATGGAAACGATGGTGGCGCTGGTGGTTCTCCTGGCGGTTTCTGGGGTCGTCATGTCCGGAATGATGCAGATGATGAAGACCGAAGGAACCATCACGAACCGTACGGAAATGCATACCAGCGTCCGCAGTGCTACGGAATTGCTACAGCAGGAAATCGGCCAGGCCGGAAAGATTTCACTGCCACCCGCACCTGCGAACTGGTGGCAGATGACCACGCCTGTGTTTGTCCCAGCGGACGCGCCGGTCACGCAATTGGTTACTTTCACCGGTGACCCCACCACCGGCAACCCAGTCCTGTTTGAGGGAGAATGGGTGACCGTAGACACTGGTGTCAACAAAGAAGCAGTGCAGTTGACCTGTGCCGCAGGCCCGGGAAATTGCCCTGGTCTGGCGAACCAGTGGCAGGCAACCTTCTATTACTCCCACCCCCAGCCTCCCGCAGCGGGGCCGGTTCCATTCAGTTTGCCGGGGGCATTTGCAACCGGCATCATTCCACCAGCGGCTGGAGTCATGCCGGCGCCGCCGGTAGGTTACGCCGGCTATCCGGTGTGGCCAGTGAATGCACCGGGGCAAGGATCGAGCGGCACAGTATTGAAACTGTACGGCGACGTCAACGGCGATGGCAACATGGTCTACGTCGAATACACCTGCGTCCCGGGCACTCCAAATGCGCCCGGTTTCCTTTACCGAAGCCAGGTTCCTTGGAATTCGGTGGCAATACCTCCGCTTGATCCGTCCATGATTGTATTAACCGGAGTTCTTCAGAATCCCGTCGACGCGAAGGGGAACGCCGTTCCTTGTTTCACTTACCAACTCCAGACTCGGGAGGGCGCTAATGCGGCGCTAAGGGACATGACGTTTGTGACCGACGTTGCGGTTACGCTCACCGTGCAGACGTCGAATCCCGACCCGCAAATTCCCCTAATCAATGGGCGGCCTAACTACCAAACGGAAACTAAGGCGTTGCTGAACGTCTCGCCACGAAATGTGTTCAACGCCTTTGAATTCGCGGAGCTCGATTATTTGAACCGCATTCAGCCTACGCCTCTCAACATAAAAGCCACGATTTTGCCGAATTATCAATGATAGGCGCCGCCTTGATGGAAACGGAGAAATGTCCATGCAAAGAAACAACGAAAAAGGTTCCGCACTGATCTTCGCCTTGATCCTCCTGCTGGTGCTCTCGGCAATGGCGGGTTCGCTGATGTTCCTGTCCACATCAGAGACCTATTCGAGCATGAACTACCGCACGATGACCCAGGCACGCTACGGTGCTGAGGCCGGTGTGCACGCGGCGGCAAACTTCATCATGAACACCTATGTGCCGCCCGCGGCGCCTCCAGGCGGCAATTTCGCGGGCTTTGTCACGAATGTCTATCCGGTAACCGACGCCGGGGGTAATCCCATTTACCTATCGACATTGAGCACCCAGCCAGCGAATTACCCGAATGGTCAAGCCCAGGCCGCCTTTGCCGCCGCCATGAATGCCAATCAGCCGCTGCAGGCGGGTGCAAATTCGGTGAACTACAGCGCTGCCGCGCAATTGATGACCATGGTTTCCATCTTGCCGTTTGGAACCACCACTCCGGTGACCGTTCAGACCTGGCAGATCACCGCGCACGGTGACGTCGCCAATGTACAGAATGGTGAAGCCGAAGTGGTCACGACGCTCGAACGGTACATCTCGCCCGCCTTTGCGTGGGCGGCATTTGCAGATGCTAACGGCTGCGCCTCCCTGAGCTTCAGCGGCAATGGCACGACCGACAGTTACGATTCCGGAGCATTGCCCGTTCTCGGCGGAGTAGTCAGTGCGCCTGCGTCCTTCAACCTCTACGGAGGCAACGTCGGCACCAACGGAAACCAGACCGACAACGGCTCTAACCCGACCATCAACGGCACCTTGTCGACTCCCAATGCGGGCTTCGGCGTGTGCACGGCAGGCAGCGTCACTGCATTTAGCGGCAAAAACCTGAATCAGATCACCGGTGGGCTCATCCAGTTGCCGCAGGCGGTGAGCTTTCCTACCCCTACGATCCCGCCACCGGGAACGACCAATGTAACCAGCACGCAGACTCTCGCTCCCGGCAACTATGGGGACATCACTCTTGCTGGCAGCGACGTTGTAACTTTGACTCCCGGCATTTATAACATCAACAGCATTTCGATCACCGGCAATGCTCAACTGGTCGTTGCTCCGTACCCGGTAGGCAGCCCGAACGCCGGCCAGTACGGCCCGATCATTCTCAACGTGGCGGGAAACAGTAACGCCACCCCGGTCGACCTGGAGGGCAACGGCATCTCCAACCCGACTTACGACCCAGGAGACCTGCAGATCCTTTATGCCGGTACGGGCACGGTCAAAATCGCCGGCAATGGCTCGAGCGCGGCCGTCGTTTACGCTCCGAACTCGACCGCCGATTTCAAAGGTAACGCGGCCTTTTATGGATCGGTCATCGCCAATCAGTTACTGGACGTCGGAAACGGCGCCATCCACTACGACATGAAGCTGAAGAAGGAAATGTTCACGATCGGGGACTACATGCTGAACTCGTTTACCTGGAACAAGTACTGATTCCCGGCGACAGCTGAAAATTCCCTTTTCTTGATTCCATGGGCCGGCTTCGAAGCCGGCCCGCGCCTTTTTTGCTTCAAGCGGCTCGCGCTCTTTGGCGTGCAACCGCTCAGGGCGTTATAATTGTCGGATGCGAAACAGCCCGGGAAGTACGCCGACGCACGGCACCACGGTCTTGTGTGTGCGCAAAGACAGCAAAGTGGTGCTCGTCGCCGACGGTCAGGTCACCATGGGCGATCACGTCATGAAGCACACGGCGCGCAAAACTCGCCGGCTGTACAACGACAAGGTTTTGGCGGGCTTCGCCGGCTCCACCGCCGACGCCATTACCCTGTTTGAACGGTTCGAAGGAAAACTGCAGGAAACTTCAGGCAATCTGCAGAAGGCCGCCGTGGAGCTGGCCAAGGATTGGCGCAAGGACCGCGCCCTGCGTCACCTGGAAGCCATGCTCATCGTGGCCGACAGCAAAAGTACCTTCATTGTTTCGGGCAACGGCGATGTCATCGAGCCGGACGACGGGATTGTGGCGATTGGTTCCGGCGGCAGCTATGCTTTGGCCGCCTCGCGGGCGATGTTGAAACATTCCAAGCTGTCCGCCAAAGACATGGCTATGGAAGCGATGCGCATCGCCAGCGAAATCTGCATTTATACCAATGCAAATTTCACCGTCGAAGAGCTTTGAGGGGTTGGGGAAGACCGCCCTGTCTTTCTGGAGGGAGCAAAGTGACAAGGAATCCCTGTTTTGCTTGGCTCTTGCCGGAAAGCGAATCCTCGATACCGTCCGGATAAGCAGCAAAGTGCGGGGCGCATCGGCGTACTGGATTTCATTTGTAAACCATCTCCGAGCGTGTAGCATCTCTTAATGAGGGGATGTTAGTCTTGGCTGTGCCTCGATTCATTGAAAACTTGAGACGGCAGGTTGCGGCCTGGAACTCCAGATGACCACTAAGTCCGAAAAGGAAATCATTGTCGCGCCTGGTGGTAACGGTGCCGTCACCGGAGAAGAAGAGGAGCTTCTTCCCGCGCTGGACGACATGACGCCGCGCGAGATCGTCCTCGAACTCGACAAATACATCGTGGGGCAAGCGGCCGCGAAGCGCGCCGTCGCCGTGGCCCTGCGCAATCGGGTTCGTCGGCAGAAGCTTCCTCCCGAAATCGCAGACGATGTCCTCCCGAAAAACATTCTGATGATCGGGCCGACCGGCGTGGGCAAAACCGAGATTGCCCGGCGTCTGGCTCGGCTGGCCGGATGCCCGTTCATCAAGGTGGAAGCTTCAAAATACACCGAAGTGGGCTACGTCGGCCGCGACGTCGAATCGATGGTGCGCGACCTCGTCGAGACTTCCATCGACATGATCCGCGAGGAAAAGCTCGATGAAGTCGCCGACCGCGCCGAACAGGCCGCGGAAGAGCGCGTGCTTGATCTTTTATTGCCGCCGCCGCCCTCTCCCCCTCCAGGCACGCCCGAAGGCGAGGTCACCGCGCAGCGCGAACAGAATCTGCGCACGCGCGAAAAGCTCCGCGTCCAGCTTCGCGAAGGCAAGCTCGATCAGCGTATGGTCGACCTGGAGGTGCGCGAACGCTTGATGCCCGCGTTCGAAATCATTTCCAATCAGGGCGTCGAGGAAATGGACAGCAACATCAAGGAGATGTTTTCCAACATCTTCGGCCAGCAGAAAAAAAAGCGCAAAATGAGCGTCGCCGACGCGTTCGAATACTTGATCCAGGAAGAAGAAAACAAGCTGCTGGACATGGACCTGGTTACGCGCATGGCGGTGGAGCGCGCGGAGCAAATGGGCATCATCTTCATCGACGAAATCGACAAAGTTGCGGGACGCGAAACCGGGCACGGCCCAGACGTTTCGCGCGAAGGGGTGCAGCGCGACATCCTCCCCATCATCG
>Ga0310915_10000284_pt1 | contig 23993 bp, 24 predicted proteins | sample GREbulkMGAN111_FD_202508 | JGI IMG/M metagenome (GOLD analysis project Ga0310915, IMG submission 202508) | Lab enrichment of tropical soil microbial communities from Luquillo Experimental Forest, Puerto Rico - GRE.bulkMG.AN111 | ecosystem: Environmental > Terrestrial > Soil > Tropical forest >...
GCGCCCTTCGGCCCGCACCTCGTTGATACGATTGACGATGCCTTCGATGGAATAGGGAATCTCGGGGATCAGGCAGATATCGGCACCGCCGGCGATCGACGAGTTCAGGGCGATATGGCCGGCGTCGCGGCCCATCACTTCCAGGATCATCACCCGATGATGGCTGGCCGCCGTCGGTTGCAGGCGATCCAGGGCATCGACCACCACATTGACGGCAGTGGTGAAGCCGATGGCGAAGTCGGTCTGATGCACGTCATTGTCGATGGTCTTGGGGATACCCACCATCGGCAGACCGCCCTGCTTGCAGAGCTTGTTCAAAATCTTCATCGAGCCGTCGCCGCCGATCACGATCAGCGCGTCCAGCCCCAGCATCTTGAAGCCTTCGACGAATTCGCCCGAACGGTCCTTCTTGGTGCCGTCGGGCATGGGGAAGGCGAAGGGGTCGCCCTTGTTGGTGGTGCCCAGCATAGTGCCGCCCATGCGCAGCATATTGCCGGTAACCAGTTCCTGGGTCAGTTCGGTATATTCCAAGGGCCGGTTCATCAGGCCCAAGGAGCCGTCCTTGATGCCATACACCGTCCAGCCAAAATGCTTGGCGCGGGACACCACGGCGCGGATCGCCGCATTCAGGCCGGCGCAATCGCCGCCGCTGGTCAGGATTCCAAGCTTCTTCACGTTCGACATTGCGGCCCTCACCTTCTTCTTATGCCGCCGCGAGGAATATCCTCGCCGCGTAATTCCCTCGCCGGGCGGGCGCATCCGCGCCCTTGGCCGCGCCCGCAGTGGGCGCTGGAAAGAAAAGCAGTTCCCCTTGCCGCATTCTTGGCCGCCGACTCCCAGGCGGCTGGCATGGCGCATTGGTTGCGCATCTTGCTAGAATGTCTTCCGGCATCAACATGCCATACCGTTTTCCCCCAACTTCTGCTAGTGTCTTTCTAATGACCACAGGGCATTAGGCATGATCGACGACACCCAAGATGAGTTGCGTCGCAAGCTGGAAGACCTCCGGACCGAACATCGGGATCTGGATGACGTGATCGAGCGGCTTGCGGATAGCGGAACCTACGACCAGTTGCAACTGAAGCGTTTGAAGAAGCGAAAGCTGATGCTGAAAGACCAGATGATCGCGATTGAAAGCGCGTTGCTTCCCGACATTATCGCCTAACCCCTCCGCGAGGCATCCGCCGCCGTCAGCAGAGACTTCGCCGTCTCGCCTTCGCGGAAATGCGCCTGCCCGGCCAGGATGGTGAAGTTATAGCGCCCGCCTTGCCATTCGAAGGGCTCGGCCGTCAGGCTGTCGGCCAGACTGCGGGCCTTGCCCTCGGCTTCCTCGTCGCCGGCCAGCGCCAGGGCGACGGCGAAATCGCCGTTATCCAGATAGCCCACCAGATCGGTCTGGCGCAGTTCCGCCTTCAGCCGCTCGGCCAGATGCAGCAAGGCCGCATCCCCCGCCGCGATCCCATGCACGGATCGCAACAGATCGATTCCGCCCACCTGCAGCAGCACCAGCGTGCCGGGCATTGACGCCCGTTCAGACTGCTCCATCAGCCGCCCCAGCTCGCGCATGAAGGCGCGGCGATGCAGCACGGGAAGCAGCGAGTCATGATCCGACTGGTCTTCCAGCCAATGGACATGATGCCGGGCCTGGCTGAGTTCGGCCCGCAGCAGCTCCACCTCGTCCACCAACTCGGCCACTTTGTCCAACACCGGCTTGGGGATCGCGCCCAGCGGCATGCCCAGCAGCGAGGAAACATCGGCGGGCGTGGTAGCGGAACTGGCCGGCTTGGCTCCGGCATAGCGCCAGCGGAAAATGTCCGGGCGGCCCTCGCCGCCTCGGCGATCTGCGGTGGCCGTCGCCACGGGAATGGTGGGAAATGCCTGGGAAGGGATGTCGTCGTTCATGACCATGGCCGCACCTGATGGGATGATGGGCGTCTCTGATATCAGTTAAACGCAGCGTTGCTTGCATCCAGGCGCTTGCCGCCTATAATGCCGCCTTTCCGCCGCAGGAACACGCCGATGGGGACGCATTCGGGGAGCAGGCAATGAGCAAAGACAAAGTCAAAGTCGGCATCATCATGGGCAGTCAGTCGGATTGGCCGACCATGCGCCATGCCGCTGAAACTCTGGAAGCCCTGGGCGTTGCCTACGAGCATCGCATCGTCTCGGCCCATCGCACGCCTCAGCGCCTCTATGATTACGCCACCTCGGCCAAGGGTCGCGGCCTTCAGGTGATCATCGCCGGAGCCGGCGGCGCCGCCCATCTGCCGGGCATGACCGCCGCCATGACGCCCCTGCCGGTGTTCGGCGTTCCCATCGAAAGCAAGGCGCTGAAAGGCATGGACAGCCTGCTGTCCATCGTCCAGATGCCCGGCGGCGTGCCTGTCGGCACCCTGGCCATCGGCAAGTCGGGCGCCATTAATGCCGGCCTGATGGCCGCGTCCGTGCTGGCTTTGCACGACGACGCCCTGGCCCAGCGCCTGGATGACTGGCGCGAGAAGCAGACCAACGCCGTGGCCGAAGTGCCGGTGGATGAAGAGCCCCATGCCGGTTGATCTCTCGCGCATCGTTCCCGCTGGCGGCGTGATCGGCATTATCGGCGGCGGCCAGCTGGGCCGCATGACCGCTCTGGCCGCCGCGCGGCTGGGCTACAAGACCCATATCTATTGCCCCGAAGACGCCTGCCCGGCCTCGCAAGTGGCCTATGCCACCACCGCCGCCGCCTATGAGGACAAGGAGGCCCTGACCGCCTTCGCCCGGGCCGTGGATGTGGTGACCTTCGAATTCGAGAATATTCCCGCCGACAGCGTGCGGTTGCTGGAAGGCCTGGTGCCCGTCCGCCCCGGCTGGAAGGTGCTGGAAACCGCCCAGGACCGGGTGGTGGAAAAAAGCTTCTTCAACAATCTCGGCATCGCCACCGCCCCTTGGCGGGCGGTCAACAGCCTGGAAGACCTTGAAGCCGCCGTCGCCGCCTTGGGGCGTCCGTCGGTGTTGAAGACCAGCCGCTTCGGCTATGACGGCAAGGGGCAGGTGAAGATCACCGCCGCCACCGATCTGGCCGCCGCCTGGAACAGCATCGGAAAAGTTCCCGCCATTCTGGAAGGCTTCGTCGATTTCGCCTGCGAGGTCTCGGTGATCGTGGCCCGTGGGCTGGACGGCAAGGCCGTCAGCTTCGATCTGGTGGAAAACCGCCACAAGAACCATATCCTCGACGTGACCATCGCCCCGGCCGGCATCTCCGCCGCCCTCGCCGAGCAGGGCCGCGCCATCGCCGATAAGGCCGCCCAGGCGCTGGAGCTGGTGGGGTTGCTGGCCATCGAGCTGTTCGTCACCAGGGATGGTCGGCTGCTGGTAAACGAGATGGCGCCGCGCCCGCATAATTCCGGTCATTGGACCCAGGACGCCTGCCTGACCGATCAGTTCGAGCAGTTCACCCGTGCCGTCTGCGGCCTGCCGCTGGGGGATGCTTCCCGCCATTCCGACGCGACCATGACCAATCTGATCGGCGACGATATGGATCAGGTGCCCGCGCTGCTGGCCGAGCCGGGGGCGCGCCTCCACCTTTACGGTAAATCCGAAGCCCGTCCCGGCCGCAAGATGGGACATGTGAACCGAATTTCGCCCCGCAGCGTGAAATAACGCTGTTCTGAGCGTAGCGGGAAGAATTCTTAGGTTGACGTCCCCGACCCTTTCCGGGGATTTTGGCAAAGTTGCTTCCTTTCCGAATTGTTAGGATGGGCCTTCCTTGGAACAGTGGATCATTGATACGGCCAACCATTATGGGCCCCTGGTCTATCTGCTGATCCTGGGCTTCACCTTCTTCGAGGGTGAGACCATCGTGCTGCTGACCGGCGCCCTGATCTCGGGCGGCGACGTCAAGCTGTCGGTGACCTCGCTGATGCTCTGTTCGGTGCTGGGCAGTTTTGGCGGCGATCAGACCTGGTTCTATATCGGCCGACGATACGGCACCCCGCTGCTGGAGCGCTGGCCCGGCATGGCGAAGAAGGTGCAATGGGCCTTCCGCCTTCTGCACAAGCACGAAAACCTGTTCATCCTGTCGTTCCGCTTCATCTACGGCGTTCGCAACATCAGCCCCTTCATCATCGGCATGTCGGGGATTTCGCGCCGGAAATTCGCCATCCTCAATCTGATCGCCGCCGTCGTCTGGGCGAACACCTTCGCCTGGGGCGGCTATTTCATTGGCCGCGCCCTGGAAATCTATCTGGGCGAATCGAAGATTTACGTGCTGGTCGGGCTGGTGGTTCTGGCGGTCAGCATCGCCCTGGTCAACTGGCTGCGTCAGCGCAAAAAGGAACGCCGCACGCCTCCGGACAAGGAATGCCTGGACGAACTGCGCCGCGAAGTCGAAATCTGCCGTCAGGACAGCGGGGAGTTCTAGTTCCGTTTCCGATCATGGCGGCCCCTCCGGGGCCAGCCAAGCTCAGGCGCCGCTCGGGCTACCCGCATTTCCTCCTCTGACCGCGTCAGAGAAGAAAATGCTCTAGTTCCGCACCCCGAAGCGTCGCTTCGCCCGCCCACCCTTCAGCGTCAACAGCATCAACGGATTGGGCAGACCCGCCAAGCGCTGGGTCAGGTCCTTCTTCAGCTTGGGCAGACGGGTCACGTCGGCCAGCCGTCGCTCCAGGAAGGCCCAGGTCTCGGCGCAGCCTTCCGACTGATCTTCCAGCCAGAACAGCATGGTCGAGGAATAGACAGCCGCCAGACTGGCGCGCTTGGTGTAATAGCTGAAATCCGCCGTCCCATCGCCGGCGGCATGCCACAGGCTGTCGACCGTCGCCCAGGTCATGCGCAGCGCCACCGCCGCATTGGCCGGCAGAGTCAGCAGCGACACCGCCCGGCGGATCGCCTCGCGATGCTCGGTCCAGGCTTCCAGGCGCATCTTGATCAGGGTGAAGATGCGCTGCGACAACCGCATCGCCGCCAAGCCCTCGGTGGTGGCGGCCTGCTCCTCCAGCCGACGGTCGGCCAGGGCGGCGAAATGCTCGACCGCCTGGGCCGCGCCCTTGGGGAAGACCCGCTCGACCATGCTGGCGGGATGACCGGCATCCGCCGCCCCCGCCTCAAGGGCCGCGCGCCCCCAGCCATCGAAGGGCACATGCGGCAGGCTGGCCAGCACCAGGGCGTCCTGAATCTCTTGCAATTCGCTCATCCCACCACGGTCCTTTCGCTTTGCTCCCGCTGGCCTCGCAGAAGCTCGTCCAGATAGGCCAGACTGTCCTGGCTGGACATGCGGTTGATATAAAGAAGCCCGTTCAGATGGTCGCATTCATGCTGCACCACCCGGGCATGAAAATCCTCGGCCTCGCGCTCGATCAGCCGGCCATCCAGCCCCAGCCCACGATAACGGATACGCCGCCAGCGCGGCACCTGCCCGGTCAGTCCGGGAATCGACAGGCAGCCTTCATAGGCCGAAGCCATTTCGTCATCCAAGGGCTCGATCTCGGGATTGATCAGCACCGTCAACGGCACCGCCTCGCCGCCGCCGGACCGGGCCGGCGGCACGAAGAACATCACGAGACGCAAGGACACCCCCACCTGCGGCGCCGCCAATCCGACCCCACCCGAAGCGTCCAGCGTCTCGACCATGTCCTCGACCAGTCGCGCGATCTCAGGCGCAGTGGGGTCTTCCACCGGGCGGGCAGTCTGTTTCAGAACGGGATGTCCCATGCGGACAATCTCAAGCGTAGCCATGGCCTGAAATATGGCTCGGCCATCCGCCCCGGTAAAGGGATTGATGGGGGAATTTAAGCAACCTGCCGCAGAGCCGATCTCTGCAAGGCCAGCAGCCGCTCCAACTCCTGGGCATCCGGAGCCATCTCCAGCAATCCGACGAAAGCGGCATATTCCAGCAGGGCACGGTCGCGCCCACCGCCCAGCAGCCCGGAAAGATAATCCAGCCGCAAGGCATCCACCTGCTCGACCACCTGACGGGCGGCAAGGCTTTGGGCGGCCCAGCGGCGCATCGCACTTTCCAGCCCCTGCTCCAACCCCAGCGCCAGATCGGCAGGACCGTCTCCGCCAGCCTCTACACGCTCGGCATTAGCCTCTTGCCAGTGGCTCAGCAGGGCTGTCTCGAAACCCGCCATCGCCTTGAAATGATGATAAAAAGAGCCCTTAGTCCGCCCGGTCAGAACACAAAGCCGCTCAATGGTCAGCGCCTGCGGCCCGCCGCCCGCCAATACGGCGAATCCCGCCTCCAGCCAATCCGCTCTTGCCATGACGTCATCCCTCGAATCTGCAATACCATACTGTACGGTATGTACAGGAGCAAAAAAAGGTGGTCAATCCATGCTTTAAGAGTCTTGCATTTGCTGTTTTCCCTGTGATATCTACCGCCTCCACGGGACGGAGCAAATCCGTCCCCTTCCATTTCAACCCGCATATAGGAGCGGTGTAGTCCCGTGCAGGTTCTCGTTCGTGACAACAATGTCGATCAGGCTCTGAAGGCCCTCAAGAAGAAGATGCAGCGCGAAGGCGTCTTCCGTGAAATGAAGCTCCGCCGCAACTACGAGAAGCCCTCGGAGAAGCGTGCCCGTGAGCAGGCCGAGGCCGTGCGCCGCGCCCGCAAGCTGGAGCGCAAGCGCCTGGAGCGCGAAGGCTTCTAAAGCCTTCATCCAGTCCGTTTCCGCGACTGACGGCAAGCGCCGCGCCTCTTGATCGAGGCCGGCGCTTTTGTCGTTTCTGGTCAGGGGGAGGTGTTCCATGGACCGCAGGAATTTCCTCGCAACCGCCTTCACCTTGCGGGAAACCGGACTGGCGGCGCTGACCGCGCAAAAACTTCTCGAAGCCATCGCGCTGTTCGAGATGGCCTATGCCTCGGGCTTCATGGCCGGCAGCCACCTGCCAATCTCGGTAAGGCTGCTGGCGAACGAACAGATGCCCCTGCGCCTAGCGGCCAAGGAACATATGATCGTGACCCTGACCCGGGCCGGCATCGAAGTCCTGGCCTCGGCGGAGTTCATCGGCAGCCCGGTCGGCGAGCTGCGGCGCTTCCCCCAGATCGGCGAGCTGTTCTCGCGCGTGGCGGAACTGTTGCCCGATGAGCAGCCGCATTCCTGTATCCTCGATATGGGCGACGGCGACGATCTGGGGAATTACCCCCGCATCGCCTTCAGTTCGGCCAAGCCCGAAACCGTGCTGATCCCCGACCCCTATTTCCATGCCAATGCCAATTATGACGCCCTGCGCCATAAAGTCGGCGTTCTTGGCCTGCCATGGGAGCAACGCCAGCCGGTTCTGTTCTGGCGCGGCTCGGCGGGTGGGCATCGCCATTTCACGCCTGAACCCGACAACACGCCCCGGTTCGATTGGCTGGATCGGGCTCAGCTTTGCCACAAGGCCAAGCAGAGCCGGCATGCCGGCATGATCGATATCGCCTTAAGCTCGCTGCATCAGATCGCCGAACCCACTCTGCGCGCACAGATCACCGAGGCCGGACTGACGGCGACGCCGGTCCCGGCCGATAGCTTCATGAACTATCGTTATCTGCTGGATATCGACGGCTGGAGCAATTCCTGGAGCTTGCTGCACAAGCTGATCATGGGCTCGACCGTCGTCAAGGTGGAGTCCCGCCGCGGCTTTCGCCAGTGGTATTACGGCGAACTGCTACCCTGGAAAAACTACATCCCCATCAAGGCCGACCTGTCGGACTTCGACGAGGTGTTGGACTGGATCGCCACCCATCCCGAAGACTGCCAAGACATCGCCGCCGCAGGGGCTGCTTTGGCCGGAACCATTCATCTGGCTCCGGCCATGGAGCAGGCCGCCCAAGGCGTCTTACGCTTATTGCTTTGCGGCAGTTAAAGCTATTCCGGTGATCGGAACCGATCACCTCTGCCCCCCTCAATCGCCGGGCGCTGGCGTCCCGCCAGCTTGGCTCTCCTCCGCTTCCCTCCTACGCTCACGCTCCGTCGTCGCTGCGGGGCGCTCAATGCGCCAGCTGCATCCCAATGAGCAAAGCTCATCGGGATGCAGCGTAAGCCTATTCCGCAACCCCGACCGCTTCGGCGCCATGGCCACGCTGCTTGGCGAAGGCGGCTTGCAGGTCTTCCCGGCTCAGCTCCTTTTCCCAGCGCGACACCACCAGGGTGGCGACACCGTTGCCGATGACATTGACGATGGCCTTGCACTCGCTCATGAAGGGGTCGATGCCCACCACCACCGCCATGCCCGGCAACAGACGCGGATCGGCCGCCGACAAAGTCGCCGCCAGCGTCACCAGCGAGGCGCTGGCGATGCCCGAGGCTCCCTTGCTGGTCAGCATCGCCACCAGCAGGATCATGATCTGCTGCTCGGTGCTCAACGGGATGTTCAGCACCTCGGCGATGAAGACGATCGCCAGGGTCATATAGATGTAGCTGCCGTCCAGATTGAAGCTCCAGCCCGCCGGCACCACGATGCCCACGGTGGAGTTGCGGCAGCCCAGACGCTCCATCTTCTCCATCAGGCCCGGAAGAGCACTTTCCGAAGAGCGGGTGCCCAGCACCAGGAACAGCTCGTCCTTGATATAGGCCAGATAGCTGAAAATGCTGAACCCGACCAGCTTGGCGACGACGCCCAGCACCAGTACCACGAACAGGAACGAGGTCAGGTAGAACAGACCGATCAGACCGAACAGATTGCCCAGCGCTCCGGCGCCGAACTTGCCGATGGTATAGGCCATGGCGCCGCCGGCGCCGATGGGCGCCACCTTGGTGACGATACCCACCACCTTGAAGATGCTCTGTCCGCCTTCGGTAATCAGCGAACGCAGCACCGGCACCTTGTCGCCCAGGATCTGCATGGCGAAGCCGAACAGAATGGCGAACAGCAGGATCTGCAGCACGTCACCCGTGGCAAAAGCGCCCACCACCGTATCGGGGATGATATGCATCACCATATCGACGGCAGTCATGCTCTGGGCCGCCGAGGCGAATTTCGCCACCGCCGCCGCATCGGGCATTGCGCCGCCGAAATTCACGCCCGGCTGGACGACATTGCCCACCGTCATGCCGATCATCAGCGAGAAGGTGCTAATAACCTCGAAATAGACCATCGCCTTCAGGCCGACCCGCCCCACCTTCTTGGCGTCGCCCACATGGGACACGCCGGCCACCACGGTGAAGAAGATGATCGGGCCGATCAGCATCTTGATCAGCTTGACGAAGCCGTCACCACAGGCCTTGAACCAAGGGTTGGCGGCGAAGTCGGGCCACAGACAGCCGACCACGGCCCCTAAGAAGATGCCGAACAGGACTTGGACGTAGGTGTGTTTCCACAGGGCCTTGCGTTTGGCGCCAGATGCAGCGCCGGCCAATTGCGTATTCATGGACGGGCTCCCCTAAGAGCTTGGGACCGTGACAGAATCGCAGGGAATAGGAATATAGAGCAACGCCTTTCGCGAGGGGCTGCCCTTGAAAAAACTCCTGGCCGGAATAGGGATATATCCGACAGGAGATTCTCGCCCTCATCCCCTCTCCCAATTTCGGGAGAGGGGATGAGGAGCAAATCAGATCAACCGTTGACGACCTGAGCCTGTTCCGGCTCGGGCTGAGACTGGTCTTCCACCACCTCGGCCTCTCCGGCTTCCGAACCCTCGTCTTCGCCTTCGCCGGCGTCACCTTCGGCCTCGGAGCCTTCTGAGGCTTCAGCGTTCTCCGAACCCTCGTTCTCTTCCAGGTCGCCGGCCAGCATGGCGTGGTCGTCGGCGGGGGTCGAGGTCGGACGCTGCGGCTGCGGACGGCCGGCGTTCTGGGCGTTGATGATGCGGAAATAATGTTCCGCATGCTGATAGAAGTTCTCGGCAGCGATACGGTCGCCCTGAGCGGCGGCGTCGCGGGCCAGGCTCAGATACTTCTCCAGCACCTGATGGGCATTGCCACGGATGCGGATTTCGGGACCGTTGCTGTCATAGGTCTGGTTGCGCGGGGGCATATGGCGCTTGTTGCCATTATTACCGCCGCCGCCGCCACCACCACCACCGCCGCCACCATTGTTGCTGCGACCGCGGGAACGCTGCTTATTGGGATTCTGTCCTGGCTTCATGGTACCTACACGCACAATTGCTTGTGGAACAAGGGTTAAGCTTAAGGGGAGGCCCGACAAGGCAGGGCTTTCCCGACCGACTCCGCAGGCGCTGCAATAGCGACGGTGTGGAAATGCGGCGACAGCGAAGGGCGGAGCTGAATAACTCAACGCGGCCTTCATGGGGGCTGTCTCGCGCGGACACACCGTAGACATAACGCCCCGGCATTCCAACAACTTTTTTCGAGTTTTCCCCAAGTTTTAGAGCTGCATGCGTCAAACTTGACGTGCGCAGCGACAAGCGCCCATTGCGGGCGCGGCCAAGGAGGCGGAGCCTCCGCCCGGCAAGGGGCTTACTTGATGCGAAAGCATCAAGGTACCTAACGGGTTAGAACAACGACGCGCCCTATCCCTGCGAGATCGGCCTTCACCTCGCGTAAGCTCAGCCCCGCCTGGATCATGATGGCGGCGACATCGTCATGCTGCCCCATGCCCACTTCCAGCGCCGCCAGACCGCCGGGCAGCAGCAGCCGGGCGATATCGGGGGCCAGAGCGCGGTAGCAGTCCAGCCCGTCCGTTCCGCCGGCCAAAGCGCCGCGCGGCTCCCATTTCGCCACCTCGGGCTCCAGGGTTTCGACCTCGGCGTCAGGGATATAGGGCGGGTTGCTGGTGATGATGTCGAAGCCGCCCGCCAGCCCCTCGCCCCAATTGCCTTCCATGAAGGCCATGCGGGTGGATAATCCCAGGCTTTCGGCATTCTTGCGCGCCACCGCCAGCGCCGCTGCAGAGACATCCACCGCCAAAGCGCGGGCATTCGGCAGCTCGCTCAGCAGAGTCAGCGGAATGCAGCCGGTGCCGGTGCCGAAGTCGAGGATCTTCAGCCGGGCTTCGCGCTCCGGCACGGCAGCCAACACCGCCTCGATCAGAGTTTCCGTATCCGGGCGAGGGTCCAGGGTGTCGGCGGTGACAGCGAAGTCCAGGCTCCAGAACTCACGCCGCCCCAGGATATGAGACACCGGCTCGCGGGCCTCGCGCCGGGTAATCACGGCTTCGACCTTGGCGGTTTCCTCGTCTGTGATCGGGCGTTCGGGATAAGCAAAGAGTTGAGTTTTACTCAACTCCAGCACATGCCCCACCAACAGCCGGGCATCAAGCCGGGCCGAGGGAATATCAACGGCTTGCAGCCGCTTGGTGACCTCGGCCAGCAAGGCTCCCAGGGTGAGTGTCATTCCATCTCAGCCAGTCGCGCCGCCTGATCGGTGGCGATCAGGGCTTCGACCAGCTCTTCCAGCGCCTCGCCTTCCATCACCTTGTCGATCTTGTAGAGCGTCAGGTTGATGCGGTGGTCGGTCACCCGGCCTTGTGGGAAGTTATAGGTGCGGATGCGTTCCGAGCGGTCGCCCGAGCCCACCTGATTCTTGCGATGGGCGGCGCGTTCGGCGTCCTTGGCCTCGCGCTCCATGTCATAGAGGCGGGAACGCAGCAGCTTCAAGGCGGTGGCCTTGTTCTTATGCTGGCTTTTTTCCTGCTGACAGGCGACCGCCAGGCCGGTGGGAATATGGGTGACGCGCACCGCCGAGTCGGTGGTGTTGACGCTCTGCCCGCCCGAGCCCTGCGAACGATAGACGTCGAAGCGCAGATCCTTGTCGTCCAGCTTGATATCCACCTCTTCCGCCTCGGGCATGATGGCGACGGTGGCGGCCGAGGTATGAATGCGCCCGCCGGCTTCGGTGACCGGCACGCGCTGCACGCGATGCACGCCGGATTCAAACTTGAGGCGGGCGAACACCCCCTTGCCGGTGATGGCGGCGGATGCTTCCTTGAAGCCGCCGATGCCGGTATCGCTGACCTCCAGCACCTCGAAGCGCCAGCCACGGGTCGAGGCATAGCGTTCATACATGCGGAACAGTTCGGCGGCGAACAAGGCGGCTTCTTCGCCGCCGGTGCCGGCGCGGACTTCCAGAATGGCGTTCTTATCGTCGGCCTCGTCCTTGGGCAGCAGCGAGATCTGAACCTCGCGCTCCAGAACCGGCAGACGTTCCTTCAGGGCATAGAACTCTTCCTCGGCCATCGCCTTCATATCGGCATCGGCTTCGGCATCGGTCATCATCTGGGCGGCATCGGCCATCTCGGCCTGAAGCTGGCGCAGAGCCTGGATGCCGGCGACCACCGGGTCGAGCTCGGACAGTTCCTTCGACATCTTGACGATATTGGCGGAATCGGTCGAGCCCCCCTCGCCCGCCAGCATGGCCGAAAGCTCGGCATGGCGGGTCAGCACGCGGTCGAAGGTCAGTTCAAGGTTCATGTCTCACATCAATCCAGTTTGAACAGCCGCCGCAGCAGCCGTTCGGCGCGTTCCCAATCCGCCTGCCCAGCCTCTCCGGCGGCGGCGAGTTCCTTCATGGCTTCCGACGGCTCATGCAGCAGGCGATGAATCAACAGACGGGTCGACTTCTCGGCATCCGCCCCGCATTCCACCAGCACCTGTTCCCGCACCAGCTCGAAACGCCCGCGCAAGGAAATAATGGCCGGCACCGCCGCACGCGACGCCATGGTCTTGGCGAAGGCGGAGAGTTCCGTCTCGACGATTGCCCAGGCTTCGCGGGCGGCTTGCTCGCGGCTGGCGCGGCCTTCCATCGCCACCCGTTCCAGGTCGGTCAGGTCGTAAAGATAGGCTCCATCCACCCGGTTCACCGCCGGATCGACATCGCCGGGAATGCCGGTATCAACCAGGAAGACCGGCTTGCGGCGGCGCTTGCGCAGGGCCTGGGTGATCTGTTCCGGGTTCACCACGGTAATGCGGCCACTGACCGCCGTCATCACCACATCGGCATCGGCCAGCAAGGGGGCCAGGTCGTCGAAGGGAGCGAAATGGCAATTCAGCGAGGCAGCAATCGCCTCGGCCCGGCTGAGGCGTGGAGCCGCCACCACAAGGCGCTTCAGACCAGCGGCCAGCATGGCTTCGGCCACCAGCTCGCCCATATCGCCGGCGCCCAGCAGCAGGCCTTCACAGTCCTTCAGATCGCCATGCAGGTCTTGGGCGAACTGCACGGCGGCAGAGGCAATCGAGACCGGGCGTTCGGCGATCACGGTTTCCGAGCGGACGCGTTTCGCTGTGCCATAGGCCGCTGCCAGCAGGTTCTCCAACTCGGCCCCACACATGCCGGCATCACGGGCCATACGCTGGCAGGCCTTGACCTGCCCCAGCACATGCGGCTCGCCGATCACCAGACTGTCGAGGGACGAGGTCACGGCGAAGATATGCTTTACCGCCGCCTCGTCGGCCAAGCGATAGAGCTGGCCTTGCAAGGCCTGGGCAGTCATCTGGCTGCGCCGGGCCAGAATATTGATCACCGAGGCCTCGGCCAAAGCCGGATCATGATGCAGGGTCCAGACCTCGACACGGTCGCAGGTAGAGACCGCCAGGGCTTGGGTAAAGCCGGCCTCGCGCAGCTCTCCCAGAAAGCTGGCCTGGGCGGCATCATCGACGAACAGGGCGTCACGGGCCGCCAACGCGCTGGAGCGATGGTTGGCGCCGATCACTACCGGCCGGGTCATGGAGCCTTCCCAGCCCATCCGCGTCTCTTACCGGAACCGGGCCAGATGCGTGTCCAGCTCGGTCAGAGCCACTTCCACCTGTTCGCCGCTGTCGAGATCGCGCAGCGCCACGGCACCGCGGGCCAGTTCGTCCTCGCCCAGGATCAGGGCGGCGCGGGCATTGGCCTTGTTGGCGCGGGCCATACGCTTCTTCATATTGCCGGAATAGCCCAGCTCGACGGTAAAGCCGTCGCGGCGCAGGCGCTGGGCCAGTTCCAAAGCCTTGGTGCCGCAATCGCCCATGGGAATGACGGCAATCGGACGAGCCTCGTCCGGCACTTCGTCCAGCAGCATCGACAGACGCTCGACACCCGCCGCCCAGCCGATGCCGGGAGTCACCGGACCACCCATCTGCGAGATCAGCCCGTCATAGCGGCCACCGGCCAGCACCGTGCCCTGGCTGCCCAGTTCGGTGGTGGTGAATTCAAAGGCGGTATGGCTGTAGTAATCCAGCCCGCGCACCAGCTTGGGGTTATGCACGAACGGCACGCCCACGGCGGTCAGCCCGGCCTTGACCGTCTCGAAGAAAGTCCGGCTGGCTTCGTTCAGATAGTCGGACAGCAGCGGAGCATCAGCGACGATGGCCTTGTCGCCCTCGTCCTTGGAATCCAGCACGCGCATGGGATTGCGCTCCAGCCGGTCCAGGCTGTCCTTCGATAGCTTATCCTTATGCTGCGACAGATAGGCCACCAGGGCCTCGCGATAAGCATTGCGGCTTTCGGTATCGCCCAGACTGTTCAGCTCCAGCTGCACCTTGCCCTTCAGGCCCAGGCTCTCCAGCAGATGCAGACCCATGGCGATCACTTCGATATCGGCCTGCGGGCCTTCGACGCCCAGCAACTCGGCGCCGACCTGATGGAACTGGCGCTGGCGGCCCTTCTGCGGGCGCTCGTAGCGGAACATCGGGCCGCGATAGAACAGCTTCAGCGGCAGATGCTGGGACAGCCCGCCCGAGATGAAGGCGCGGGCCACGCCGGCGGTGCCTTCGGGGCGCAGGGTGATGGACTCTTCGCCGCGATCCAGGAAGCTGTACATCTCCTTGGTCACCACGTCCGAGGTGTCGCCCAGAGTGCGCGAGAAGACTTCAGTGAATTCGAAGATCGGGGTGATGATCTCGCCGAAGCCGTAACGCTTCGCCACTTCGAAGGCCACCGCCTCGACGCGGCGATGACGGCGGGAATCCTCGGGCAATAGGTCGTGGGTGCCGCGCACCGGCTGCAGGGAAGACACGTTGATAGCTCGCTTCTGCTTTAAGGTTTGGCCGCTTTGGCGGCTTCGATCTCGGCGGCCTTCTTTTCGACCAGCGTGACGATATGTTCGACCATGGCCTCGCCCTCGACCTTATGATCGGGAACGCCGCCGACATACATCATATGGCTGCCGCCACCGCCCCCCGTGAGGCCCAGATCGGTCTCGCGGGCTTCGCCGGGGCCGTTCACCACGCAGCCGATAATCGACAGCGTAATCGGGGTGGCGATGTGCTCCAGCCGCTTTTCCAGGATTTCCACCGTCTTGACCACGTCGAAGCCCTGGCGGGCGCAGGACGGGCAGGAGACGATGCGCACGCCGCGATGGCGCAGATCCAGCGACTTCAGAATCTCGAAGCCGGCCTTCACTTCCTCGACCGGATCAGCCGACAGCGACACGCGGATGGTGTCGCCGATGCCGGCCCACAGCAACGAGCCGATGCCGATGGCCGACTTCACCGTGCCGCCGCGCAAACCGCCGGCTTCGGTGATGCCTAAGTGCAGCGGATAGTCGCAAGCCTCGGCCAGCCCCTGATAGGCCGCCACCGCCAGGAAGACGTCGGACGCCTTGACGCTGATCTTGAAGTCGAAGAAGTCGTTGTCTTCCAGAATGCGGGCATGGGTCAGGGCGCTTTCCACCATGGCTTCCGGGTTCGGCTCGCCATAGCGTTCCAGCAGTTCCTTCTCCAGGCTGCCGGCATTGACGCCGATGCGCATGGAGCAGCCATGATCCTTGGCCGCCTTCACCACTTCGCGCACCCGGTCGGCCGAGCCGATATTGCCGGGATTGATGCGCAGGCAGGCGGCGCCGGATTCGGCGGCCTCGATGGCGCGGCGGTAATGGAAATGGATGTCGGCCACCACCGGCACATGCACCTGACGGATAATGTCCTTCAGGGCGCGCGACGAGTCTTCATCGGGGCAGGAGACGCGGACGATATCCACCCCCGCCTCTTCCATCGCCAGAATCTGCGCCACCGTGCCTTTGACGTCGGTGGTCAGGCTGTTGGTCATGGACTGCACGGTGATCGGGGCGCCGCCGCCCACCGGCACATTGCCCACCATCACTTGCCGCGATTTGCGGCGCAGGATGTCACGATAAGGACGAACGCTCATTTATTCCGTCGGACTTTTGGCAGGAGCGGCATCGGCAGCCGGAGCGGCATCCGCTGCCGGAGGCTCTATCGCCGCCTTGCTGATCTTGTCCGGGTCCAGCGGCAGGTCCTTGCGCACCTTGCCTTCACCGCCCAAAGGCGCGATCGGACGGTTGTCCACCAGCACGGTCAGCGCGGCGGCATTGCCCGCCGTCAAGGTCTGGCCGGGATGCGAGGTCACACGGAAGCTGGTGCCCTTGCGCAGCACGCCGGAATGGATGATGGCGCCCGAGGCGTCGCGGATGCGAATCCAGCAATCCTCGTTGGCCTTCAAGATCACGCGGGCGGCATCGGCGGGCAGAGCCACCGGCTCGTCGGCGCGACCACCCGCCGGCTTGGCCGGGGCAGCCGGAGCGGCGGCAGGAGCGACGCCGGCAGACTGGGCGGCCTGATTGTTCAGGGCTGCGGTCTGAGCCTCGGGGCTGGGGGCCGGAGCCGCGGCCACCGGGGGCGGCGCTGAAGCCGGCTTGGCCGCCGGCTGGGCAGCGACCACCGGAGCAGGCGCAGGAGCCGCAACCGGCGCAGGAGCGGCAACCACGGGAGCCGGAGCCGGAGCTGGCGCAGCGGCGTTATCGCCCTCGTTCGGCGGCACCACATCTTCGTGGGGCGCATTAGCGGCGGGTTGAGCCGGCACGGCGGCAGGAGCCTCGGCCACCGGAACCGCAGGGGCGGCGGCAGGCTGGGCTGCGCCATTGGCCGGCACCACTTCCGAGCCATTGCCCACCGGCTTATGGATCAGCGCGGCCAAGCGGTCGGGCAGCGGCGGCACCGATTCGGCCACCGAGCTGTCGCGGCTGGACCAATACCAGACGCCATAGGCGATCACCGCCACCACCAGGCCCAGGAACAGCATGCCGCCCGTGGGGAAGCTGCCGTCGGACACCGCCGAGGGGAAGCTCAGTTCGGCGCGGTTGCCGAAGTCGCTGCCGGATTCCTGCTTGAAGCGGCGCACGATCTCGTTGCCGTCCAGGCCCAGATATTCGCCATAGCTGCGCACGAAGCCCACCGCATAGGCCGAGCCGGGCAGTTCGTTGAACTTGCTGTTCTCGATGGCCTGCAGATAAGGCTGGCGGATGCGCAGGGCGGCGGCGACGGCCGGAAGAGTATGGCCAAGGCGTTCGCGGGTTTCCCGCAACAGCTGGCCGACGCCCTGACCGGACGAAGCCGGCACGAATTCCTGAGTCTCTGGTGCCACGGTAGGACGATCCTTGCCCGAGGGTTAAGCCCCGTCCGCAAATGCGGCGAGGGAAATGGGACTTTCTTAGCGCAGACTTCCCTTTAGGCGCAATGCCTTGATGGAAGGACTGGGCCTAGAGCTGCACGCCATGGTCGACAGCGAAATTGCGCAGCTTTTCCCGCACCGACCGATCCGGCAGATCATAAAGGCGGGTCATGAAATTCTCCAGCGCCGGCAGGAACAGGCTGCGCACCATCGCCTTGACCGGCCCCACCGAGGAAGCCGACATCGACAGAGAGCGCACGCCGATCCCCAAAAGCGCCATGGCTTCCAGCGGCCGCCCGGCCATTTCGCCGCAGACCGACAGCGGCACACCGGCCTTCGAGCATTCCTTGGCCAGACGGCGCAGGAAGTTCAGCATGGCCGGCGACAGCACGTCGTAGCGTTCCGAGATGCGCGGATTACCACGATCGATGGCGAACAGGAACTGGGTCAGATCGTTGCTGCCCACCGAAATGAAGTCGACGCGCTTCAGCAAGGCCGGCAGCTGCCAATAGAGCGCCGGAACCTCCAGCATGGTGCCGACCCGCAAGGGATGCGGCGGCTCCAGCCCCTTGGCCCGCATGCGCTCGACTTCCATGTCCAAGAGGGCGCGGGCCTTATCGAACTCGGCCACCTCGGAAATCATCGGGAACATGACATTCAGGTCACGCCCCATCGCCGCGGCCAGAAGGGCACGCAACTGCTGACGCAGCACCGCCGGACGGTCGAGGGTAATGCGGATCGAACGCCAGCCCATGGCCGGATTGTCTTCCTCGCCGCTATCCCAATAAGGCAGCAGCTTGTCCGAGCCGACATCCAGCGTGCGGAACATCACCGGCTTGCCGCCGGCGGCGTCGAGAATCTTGGAATAAAGCAGCGTCTGCGCCGCCACGTCCGGCAATTGCGGCCGGGCCATGAAAGGCATTTCAGTTCGGTAAAGACCGATACCGTCGGCCCCCGTCGCCTCGATATGCGGCAAGTCCACCAGCAGGCCGGCATTCAGGGTCAGCTTGATCGACTGGCCGCAGCCGGTCACCGCCGGCAGGCCGCGCATGGCCTCATAGCTGGCCAGCTTGGCGGCGCGGATCTGCTGATTGGCGGCAAAGCTTTCCTGGATATCGTCGGACGGGCGTAGGAACACCTGACCATTATCACCATCGACGATCACCGGATCGCCGGCATCGATACGGGCCAGCGCATCCTTGATGCGACCCACCACCGGAATATCCAAGGCACGGGCCAGGATCGCCACATGCATGGTGGGCGAACCTTCTTCCAGCACCAGACCGCGCAAACGGTTGCGGTCGTAATCCAGCAACTCGGTCGGGCCCATATTGCGGGCTACCAGCACCACATCGTCGGGCAAATCGCCGGCGGCGGCGGTGCCGCCTTCGGCCCCGGCCACCAGATGATGCAGCAGGCGGTTGGCCAAATCTTCCAGATCGTGCAGACGCTCGCGCAGATAGGAATCCTGCACCTGGCTCATGCGCACGCGGGTATCTTCATGCACCTTCTGCACCGCCGCTTCGGCGGTCAGGCCCGAGCGGATGGCTTCGCTGATGCGGTTGATCCAACCGGCATCCTCGGCGAACATGCGATAGGTTTCGAGAACGTCGGTATGTTCGCCGCCAAAGGCCAAGTCCTGGGCCGAGAACATCTCGTCCAGATGGGCGCGCAGGCGGGCCAGGGCGTCGCGCAGACGAACCAGCTCGGCGTCGGGATCCTCGGCCACCAGCTTCTGCACGATGATGCGCGGCTCATGCATCACGGCGATGCCGATGCCGATGCCGCCATTCAGACGCACGCCCTCGAAGCGCACCGGCAGCAGGGCGTTGCCCTCGACCGGAGCCAGTTCCTCGCGGTTGATCAGCTCGCCCGAGGTGACCAGCTCGGCCAGCACCATGGCGACGGTTTCGAGGGTTTCGACCTCTTCGTCGGTATATTGGCGCTGGCTTTTGTTCTGCACCACCAGCACGCCGATGACCCGGCCACCACGCACGATGGGCACGCCCACCAGCGAATGGAACAGCTCTTCCCCGGTTTCCGGGCGATAGGCGAACAGGGGATGGTTCTGAGCATCGGCCAGGGCCAAGGGCCGGGCATGGGCGGCAATGTCGCCCACCAGACCTTCGCCGACCCGCAGGCGGGTGGCATGAACGGCGGATTGCTTCAGACCTTCGGTGGCGAACAGCTCCAGCACTTCGCCGGCGCGCATGATGTAGCAGGAGCAGACTTCCGCCACCATATCGGCGGCGATCAGTCCGACCACGTCATGCAGACGCTGCTGGGCGGTACCGCCCGCGGCCATCACGTCCCGGAGGCGGCCCAGCAGACGTCGGGAGACGGTGCTGGCGCTGCTGATCATCAGACTGCGGCCTCCAGGGCCGGCTGACGCTGGTCGATGGCGACGACCGCCTGTTCGACCAACTCGGCGATGATCTCCGCCGTGGGCTGTTCCTTACTGACCATGCCGACGCTCTGGCCGGCCATCACCGAACCGTTCTCGATATCGCCGTCGATCACCGCCTTCTTGAGCGCACCGGCCCAGAAATGTTCGATCTCCAACTGCGCGGCCTTCTGATCCAGCTCGCCGGAGCGGAAACGGCCGATCACCTCATGCTGGAATTCCACGAAGCGCTTGGTGGCCTGATTGGCCAGAGCCCGCACCGGGATCACCGGGAAGTTCGGGTCCACCTGCACCGAGGGCATGGCGTCGCGGGCATTGGCCTTGAAGAAGGCCTTCTTGAAATTCTCATGCGCCACGCATTCGCTGGCGCAGACGAAGCGGGTGCCCAGCTGCACGCCCGAAGCGCCCATCTCGAGGTAAGAGACGACCGCAGCGCCGGTGCCGATGCCGCCGGCCACGAAGACCGGAACGTCGCGCACCACCGGCAGGATTTCCTGAGCCAGCACGCTGGTCGCCACCGGGCCGATATGGCCGCCGGCTTCGGTGCCTTCGATGACGATGGCGTCGGCGCCCATCTTCACCAGCTTTTTGGCGAAAGCGGCGGTGGGGGCGAAGCAGACCACCTTGGCGCCCAGTTCCTTGACGCGGGTGACCGAAGGCTGGTTGGGCAGGCCGCCGGCCAGCACCACATGGCTGACCTTCAGCTTGCCGCAAACCTCGATCAGATCGGCCAGCTGGGGATGCATGGTGATCAGATTGACGCCGAAGGGCTTCTTGGTCAGAGCCTGGGTGGCCTTGATCTCGGCCTCCAGCAGGTCCGGCGACATCGAGCCGCAAGCCAGCACGCCGAAGCCGCCGGCATTGGAGATGGCGGAGACGAGATGACGCTCGCTGATCCAGGACATGGCGCCGCCCATGATGGCGACTTCGGTGCCCAGGAACTCCCGGCCCCGACGCCACAATTGATCCAGCCGTGCTTTGGCCGACGTCATCCCAACCCCTCCATCACTTCCAAAAAGCCCCTAAGATTTAGGGATGATCTTACTGCGCGTCCAGACCGTAGGCGGTGTGCAGAGCACGTAGGGCCAGCTCGGTATATTCCTCGGCGATGAGCACGCTCACCTTGATCTCCGAGGTGCTGATCACCTGAATGTTGATCGCCTTGTCGGCCAGGGTCTGGAAGAACTTCTGGGCCACACCAGCATGGCTGCGCATGCCCATGCCGATCACCGAGACCTTGACCACATTGGCGTCGGAGACCAGGGCCTGATAGTTCAGGCTGCCCTTGTTGCTCTCGATCACCTTGACGGCGCGTTCCAGATCGGCCTTGCCGACGGTGAAGGTCATGTCGGTGTTCTTGCCGTCTTCCGAGACGTTCTGAACGATCATATCGACATTGACGTTGGCGTCAGCCAGCGGCCCGAAGATCGAGGCGGCCACGCCCGGGCGATCCGCCACCTTCTGCAGGGTGATCTTCGCCTCGTCGCGGCTGTAGGCAATGCCGCTCACCAGTTCCTTTTCCACGATCTCATCCTCATCACAAACCAGGGTGCCGGGCATATCGACGAAGCTGGACAACACCTGCACGCGCACGCGGTGCTTCATCGCCATTTCAACAGAGCGGGTCTGGAGCACCTTGGCGCCCAGGGAGGCCAGCTCCAGCATTTCCTCATAGGAAATCTTATCAATCTTACGCGCCTTGGCAACAATACGCGGATCGGTGGTGTAGACGCCATCGACGTCGGTATAGATGTCGCAGCGATCGGCATTCAGCGCGGCGGCCAGCGCCACGGCCGAAGTGTCCGAGCCGCCACGGCCCAGGGTGCTGATGCGGTTGTCGGGGCCCAAACCCTGGAAACCGGCGACCACGGCGATCTGGCCCTGGCCCATCTTCTCGATCATCTCGGCGGTGTCGATGCTTTCGATGCGGGCCTTGCCGTGCGCGCCATCGGTGCGGATCGGCAGCTGCCAGCCGCACCAGGAGCGGGCGTCGAAGCCCAGTTCCTGCAGAGCCATCGCCAGCAGACCGGTGGTCACCTGTTCGCCGGTGGCGACAACCTGATCATATTCACGGGCGTCATGCAGCGGAGCGATCTGCTTGCAATAGTCGACCAGCTGGTTGGTCACGCCGGACATGGCGGACACCACCACGGCGACTTCATTGCCGCGTTCCACCTCGGCCTTGACGCGACGCGCCACATTCTTGATACGGTCGCAGTCGCCGACGGAGGTGCCGCCGAACTTCATCACGATGCGGGCCATCGAAATCCCCTGAATGAATTCTTTTCAAGATGGCCGGTTGCCGGCCACAAAAGGCGCGTATACATACTCCACACGGATTTGGGAAGCAAGTTTGCCCGTACGTCCCGACATCAAGGAGTAGACCATGAGTGCAGCCGCCGCCACCAGCACCGCCTCGGCCGAAGAAGTCGCCCGCTTCCAGGCGATCGCCGACGCCTGGTGGGATGCCCAAGGCAAGTTCAAGCCGCTGCATCAATTGAACACTCCGCGCCTGGAATTCCTGCGCGACCGGCTGGCCGCCCATTTCGGCCGCGATGCCCAGGCCGAGCGCCCCTTCGAAGGCCTGACCCTTTTGGATGTCGGCTGCGGCGGCGGCTTGCTCTGCGAGCCCCTGACCCGTCTGGGCTTTGCCGTCACCGGCATCGATGCCGGCGAGAAGAACATCGCCGTCGCCAAGCTGCATGCCGAGCAGAGCGGCCTGGCCATCGATTACCGCGCCTGCACCCCGGAACAGTTGGAGGGAAAGCAGTTCGACGTGGTGCTGTCGATGGAAGTGGTCGAGCATGTGCCGGACGTCGACGCCTTCCTGCGCGCCGCCGGGGCCAGCCTGAAGCCGGGCGGCGCTTTCTTCGGCGCCACCATGAACCGTACGCCCAAGGCCTTCGCCCTGGCCATCGTCGGAGCGGAATATGTCCTGCGCTGGCTGCCCAGGGGCACCCATGACTGGAAGAAGTTCCTGAAGCCCGCCGAATTCGCCTCGGCCCTGCGCCCGGCGGGCATCGAGGTCAAGGCCTTCGAGGGCATGCGCTTCGACCTGATCCACGACCGCTGGAGCCTGTGCCGCAATCTGGATGTGAACTATCTGCTTTATGGCGTGAAGGGCTGATCGGCTACGGCCGGGCTCATCGCCGCCAGCTTAAAGTCGCCCGACAGCACCCAGCCAGCATCCAAGCCGCGCAGGGGAACAGCCTTGTCCTCGGGGATGCGCCCGGCCAGTTGCAGGGCCAGATAACGGGCGCAGCTGACCCGCAGGAAGGAGGCGAAATTGCCGATATCCTCGCGGGCCTCGGTCAGTTCGTCATAAAGCCTTGTCAGCAGTTGGTTGAGGCTAAGGCCGTCGCGTCCGCCGATCTCTTCCAGAATGGTCCAGAACAGGTTTTCCAGCCGAATGCTGGTCGAGACGCCATGCAGGCGCAATGATCGCGCCCGGACTTCATAGAGAGCGGGATCGGCGCTGACAAAGATTTCGCACATGCTCGTCCCTCCGGAGGAAAGGGCTGGCCGGGCCAGCCCTTCCATCAGATGGAGCCGCCGCCTCTAAAAGGCAAGCTTCAGCCCCATCACGGCCACGAACTGGGCGATCCAGGCGGGATGCGCCGGCCAGGCCGGAGCCGTCACCAGATTGCCGTCGGTCACGGCCGCGTCGATGGCGATGTTGGCATAAGTGCCGCCGGCCAGTTCGACCTCGGGACGGCAGGCGGGATAGGCCGAGCAGCGGCGGCCCTTCAGCACACCGGCCCCGGCCAGCAATTGCGCCCCATGACAGATGGCGGCGACCGGCTTGTTGGCGTCGAAGAAATATCGCACCGCCTTGATCACCGCCGGATCGAGCCGCAGATATTCCGGCGCCCGACCGCCGGGGATCACCAGAGCGTCGTAGTCTTCCGGCGAGATGGCGGCGAAGGTGGCGTTGAGGGCGAAGTTATGGCCCGGCTTTTCCGAATAGGTCTGAGCGCCTTCGAAATCATGGATGGCGGTCGCCACCGTCTCGCCGGCCTTCTTGCCGGGACAGACGGCATGAACGGTGAAGCCCATGGCCAGCAAGGCCTGGAACGGCACCATAGTCTCGTAATCTTCGGTGTAATCGCCGGTGATCAGCAGAATCTTCTTGGACATGAGGCGAACTCCCTGGGGGTTGGAGCCTTTACGGCTTTTTATCTCCCAGGGATGCTATCGCAGTCCGACGCCGGCGTGGTGTTAGCGGGATACTACGCCAGCAGCGCCTCGATATCGGCGGTCAGGCTTTCCGGCGTATCGGTGGGGGCATAACGCTTCACCGCCTGGCCCTGGCGGTCGATCAGGAACTTGGTGAAGTTCCACTTGAT
>Ga0310915_10000291_pt1 | contig 23779 bp, 21 predicted proteins | sample GREbulkMGAN111_FD_202508 | JGI IMG/M metagenome (GOLD analysis project Ga0310915, IMG submission 202508) | Lab enrichment of tropical soil microbial communities from Luquillo Experimental Forest, Puerto Rico - GRE.bulkMG.AN111 | ecosystem: Environmental > Terrestrial > Soil > Tropical forest >...
TGAGGACAGCCAACCTCACGAGCATTAAGCCCGACTCGGTCGGGTCTCACCGTGCTACGAATGCTCAGTTGCGCAATCCACAGGCCGCTAACCAAGTCATGCTCCGCCCCAAACTCTCCTTGTTGCTCATCTTAAGAACTAAGTTCGCGTCTGGTCCGATAGCGGCCGCAACTTGACCTCCTTTCAGAAGTTTTGGAATGGAGTCCATCATGCGCCTGGTCGTGGCTCGTTATGCGCCCTTAACGAGATTCGTCCGAGGCAGCACCCCGAGCATAATCGCTCGCTTGATGAGAACGTCGGATCGACCCTGCAATCACGATCACCGCCAGCGCTGCCGCACAGAGCAGGAAGACCGCGCGGATGCCAAACCATACCGCGAGGCGGCCTGAGAGCAGCAGCCCCAACACCTGGGCCAGCGAGAAAACCGACATGAAGCTGGAGCTGACGCGGCCGAGCATCTCGGGCGGCGTCTCCTGTTGCATGAGGGTTTGGGCGGCGACCACCACGAAGCTGATGCCGAACCCCATGGTGAAAGTGGTCGCCAGGGCCGCTGCTGTCGCCCGGAAGATGCCCAATAGCGCCACGCCGGCTGCACATGTGCTCAGTCCTGTTAAAACGATGGTCTTTTTGGACTGCGCATGGAACTTGTTGACCGTCTGTGTGCCGGCAATCAGCCCGACTCCTACCGCCGAACTCACCACGCCGTAGAGGAATGCACCCGAGTGCAGGATATCGCGCACATAAATCGAAAACAGCGGGCTCACGCAGCTCATCACGAACATCGCGCTGACCATCGAAGTGATCACGAAGGCCAGCGAGGGATGGGCAAAGATGAAACGATTGCCGCTCGTCAGCTGCTGGAGGAAGCCTTTCACGGTATTGCTGCCCGGCGCCGGGGTGCGCTCGATCAGCAGAGAACCAATCATCGCTGCAGAGAAGAAGAAGCTGAACGCGTCGAAGAAGAAGCAGGATTTCTCCGTCAGCCAGGCGACCAGTGCGCCGGCCACTACGGGCGACAGCAGGCGCACCGCATAGAACGCCTGCGACATGAGCGCATTCGCTGCCAGCAGCTTTTCTCTTGCCACCAGGGTGCGAAGCGCCACCGACTGCGCCGGGGCAAAGAAGCTGGAAACCAGGGCCAGCACGACGAAGATGGCGCATACCTGCGTCAGATTGGTGACCCACAGCAGCAGCAGAACCAGCACCCCGCGTATCAGGTCGCTCGAGATCATCACCCGCTTCACCCGCCAGCGGTCAACGAAGACGCCGGAAATCGGGCTGACCACCGCCAGCGGCAGCATATACGCGATCAACAGGTAGGTCACCTGTGCGGCACTGCCATGCCAGCGGAAGGTAATCAGGCTAACCACCCCGAATAAGGCCAGGAAGTCCCCAAAAACCGAGACAAACTGCGCCAGCCACAGCTTGCGAAAGGCAGGCTGAACGAAAACCTCGCGCAGGTTGGGTTTCGGAGGAGCGGCGGTCGCCATCGGAGTGGGTACCTATAGGAATTTCAGCGCAAAATCGAAAGGCAGTTTACAGCAGCTCTACGAGCCCGGCAATGCTGTCTTACCAGCTGCGTCTAGAACAAAACGTGCTGGTCACCAGTGAAAGCGAAGCGCCCAGGCCCATTGCACCTATCCTAGCTCCGCGACGACCACGTCCAGAGCGACGGGTTGGGAGGCCTGGATACGCTGAATACCGTGGAATCCTTCTAGCAACGGTGAAAGCGGTGTAACCACGACTGGTCCGAATAGATTTACAATCCTGCTGAAATTCATCTGCACACCGGACCTTTCTGACGGGGAGAGCCGGCAAGCTGGCGCTACCTGTGCGCTTGCAGGACTTCGGCACATCGCCCGCACATCGCTTTTGGAAGTCAGAGCTTCTCCTGTGCCTGGTCTTCCTTCTCTCCTTAACTCTCCTCAATCCTTGGGTTCGCGGCGATGGTGTCGGCTATTGAAAGAAAACGGTTTTGCGCACGCTTCCGCCGGTAAATCCTATCGTCCGTGGTGGCGGCGTCGGCTACTACGCGTACGTCCGCGTTCCGCTCATCGAACACAATTTCGACCTCACTCACGACTATTAACACGCGAATCCCACTTTTCGCGATCAGCGCAATGGGCGTACGGCGTTTCCGGTAGGGCGGTGTTCCGCAAAAGCCTCATAGCGTTCGCTGAAAAAAGCCGAAAAAGCAGCATTTTGATTTGACTCATGTATATGAGTCAGATATACTCAAGGTATGAGCAAGCGATTACAGGTGATTCTAAGGGATCTGGAATATCGAGAGATCCAGCGCGTCGCGCGCTCCCGCCACATGTCAATTGCGGAGTGGGTCCGACAGGCTCTCGACTTGGCGCGCCGGGGAGAGCCCACGGGCAGTATGGGGAAGAAGCTAGAGACCGTCCGCCGGGCGGCGCAATGTGAATATCCCGTCGGCGATATCGATCGCATGCTCTCCGAGATCGAGGCGGGATACACAGCCGGTCCGCGTCCGTGATTCTGGTTGACTCGAACATTCCGATGTATCTTGTTGGCTCGCCTCACCCTCATAAAACCGACGCACAGCGGCTGCTTGAAAAGCTGATTGCCAACCGAGAGCGACTCGTGACCGATGCCGAAGCGCTGCAAGAGATCCTGCACCGCTATGTGGCGATAGATCGCCGCGACGCAATCCAGCCTGCTTTCGATGCCCTGCTTGGGGTCGTCGATGAAGTGCTGAGTGTGGACCGTGTCGCAGTCGAACGTGCAAAACAGATTGTTCTTGGATATCGGCAATTGTCTGCTCGCGACGCTGTACATCTCGCCGTTATGGAACAAAATGGGATCCGCCAGATCCTGAGTTTCGACGCTGGATTTGACGCATTCCCGGGTATTGCCCGCCTGTCGTAGAGAGTCGGTGGACCCCTGGCAGAACGGATGTAGCACGCATGCCTTTCGCCCACCCACAATACATCGGGTAATGAAAACCCAATGAATCGCAACGCGTCTTTTGGTTACCGTCAAATTCGAAATGGCGACGCAATACCCCGGCCAGGGTCAAACTTGAATTTCGCCTCCAACGATTGCCGCCAGGTGAGGAGTTGCATGATCAGGAAAAACCCGAAGCCGGGGACGGGCTTTCAGGGCTGAAGTGCTTACGTCCGCGGCATTGTCTATGCTGTAGGAAGAGAGCATCACTCTGCGGCCGTCCTTGACGGTCCCTGCTGGCCCGGCTGGGTCACTAGACTGTCAGCGAAAATTCTTGATCAGCATGATGTCAGACTCGGAGAATTCGTGCTGAATGTACACGATAGAGCGGCCATTCTGCGAACCGGCCAATCCCCAACCTACGTAACGATCGAAATTCCAAACCGGGACAATTTTCCCGGTAGTGAATTCCAGGAACTCCACCCTGCCGAGGGAAGTCTGGTCAAATTTCAGGAAGTAAATACCTTCACCGGTCACAACCCAATTCGGCCATTGGTACCCTGGGATATCTCTTAGAACTTCGGTCTCCTCTCCGCCCTCCAGCGGCTTGCGCCACAGTCCACCTTGCTCGTACTTCGAATAATAGAGAAAGCGGCCGTCGGGCGACTCGACGGGAGAGATCCCGCCGTTTTTCGTAAGTTGAATCGGAGCTCCGCCTTCCGCGAGAATTTTCCACGCCTGAAAAGGTTCATCCCCACGCTTCGAGGCGAAATATAGCCACTTGCCGTCGTTTGACCAGCTCGGCGAGAGATTGTCCGCGCCGGGAATAGTCGGTATGAGCCGCGGAGTCCCACCCGGCACTTCGACGAGATAAATTTCCCCTCGTTCGCTGGGATGAAATTCAAACGCGAGCATACGCCCATCGGGAGACCAGCGTGCGCGTCCGGCACTTCCGTGCAAGGAGGTGACTTGCTCGCAATCCGTGCCGTCACTATTGCAAGTCCAAATGTCCCAAAATCCCAGGCGGTCCGACTCAAACGCGATTTTCCTTCCATCGAGTGATAGATCAGGACGCATCTTGTAGCCTTTTTCCGAGATAATAGCGCGCGGCGGCTTCTCGAGATGCGTGCGATCTTTCAGGTCGAATCGCCAGATATTGGCACTTGAGAGCGCCTGGTCATAAACTAGCAGGCCTTTCTTGGCTGGGATGGACGGCCATGTCGCTGCGCCGACCGGTCCGGCGACGGGAACCGGCGTCCCGCCGTTTGCGGAGATTCTCCATAGCGCCGTAGCAGCACCCCGATCGGATGAGAAAACAATTTCTCGGTCGTCCGCAGTCCAGGCAGGTGGCCCCATGAGGGGACGGTTATCGAACGTAAGGCGTTTGGGTGCGCCGCCGCTCGCGGGCATAACAAAGATATCGTTACTTACCCCAGCGACTGTCGAGCGGATAAACGCGATGCGAGAGCCATCGTGAGAATACATGGGATTGCGGTCAAGATAGCCGGGCGGAGGATCGGTGAGTGCGTGAATACTGGAATCGGAGAGCGAGAGGGCCGAAATCCGCACGCGCGTGGGATTGGTCGCGCTGCTCTCCGAAAACACGAGAAGTCGTGCAGCGCCTGACCATGTGAGTCCTTCAGCCATGCCCGCCGGACCGTTATACACGCGGTGCTCCGTGCCGCCGAGAGCCGGAACAATATAAATAGAGAACGATTTCTCGGAAGAATATCGGAGGAAGGCGATCTGGCTGCCATCGGGAGACCACGTTGGGCAGCAATCCCCGCGGTCTTTCGTGAGCTGCAACGGCTTGTCGCCGCCGATGGCTGCTGCGTAGAGTCCCATGTTGGAGACGCCATCGCTTTGTCGGAAAGCCAGCAAGCTGCCATCTGGCGAAAACGCAGGCGTGGCTTGCAACCCACGCATGGACCCCACGGGCACTACTTCGAGTCGCGACAACTGCGATCCAGAGTTGACTCGATGAGCAGTCCACGCGGCGATGGCACAAACCAAGCCCAAGCATAGAACGATAACGACGGCAATCTTTCTGGAATAAGGACGTCGTTCGCCCCAGGGCTGAACTTCAGATGGCGGACCTGCAGGTGCCGGACCGGGCGAAGCCACAGCTGCCTGATTGCTCAGAGACGCGACGAATCGATAGCCACGTTTTGCAACGGTCTCAATGTAGCGGGGCTTATCAGCCGAATCGCCCAGGGCCTCCCGCAGCCTGGCGATCGCGCTGTTCAGACCGTGATCGAAATCAACAAATGTATCCGCGGGCCAGAGCTCCTGGTGCAGATCCTCCCTGGACACCAGTTCGCCCGGCATCCTAAGTAGCAGGGACAGAACCCGAAAAGGTTGTTCCTGTAACTTGATACGATGGCCACCCTTGCGGAGTTCCCCAGTTCGCAGGTCGACCTCGAAGCTATCGAACCTCGCAGGGGAATGAATATCTCCGTCTGGCATGACCTCACCTTTGCTTGGACGTGAAACGTATCAGCGTTGGTAGCAAATTCCGGTCTCGCCGCACCTTGCTCTTCCATCTTGGATTCTTCATCACAACTCTAGTTGTTTGAGTGTGTTCCCGTGTTATCCAGGCGTGTGCCAGAGGTGTTCCTCGTTGCATTGCCATATAGGGGTGTCTGCGTGGAAAGTCGGGAACGAGAACCCGAGCAGCCCAGCGCTCGGATGGGTTCCCAATCCACTGGTTCCGGCAAGGATAGGTGTGCGACATGTTTAGCTTCCGAGGGCTCCTTCTAAATACGTTAATGACGTCCGTTTGGTTCTATGGTTCCACGGCAATCTGCAAGCAGCAATACAAGGATCCCGGCCATCCCGGGCCTGGACAAGTCGATCTAGACTCCCTTCGCCGGCGCGCCACCGCAGGGGACGCACCAACGGCTTATCAACTCGGCCGCTGTTACATGCTGGGAACTGGAGTCTCGCAAGATTATGCCGAAGCCGCGAAGTGGTACCAGAAGGCAGCATCTTCCGGCTTGTCCGACGCTCAATTTGCGCTCGGCTTTCTGTACGAGCATGGCAAAGGAGTGAAACAAGAGTATAAACAAGCAGCTTTCTATTACATGGCGGCTGCCAAGCAAGGCCATGCAACGGCACAAAATAATCTCGCCTCACTGTACGAGCACGGCCAAGGCGTGCTGCATTCCCTTCCGCAAGCCGCTCATTGGTACCAACTGGCAGCTGACCAAGGAGAGGTCGTCGCGCAGTGCAATTTGGCGACTTTGTACTTCAGGGGGCGAGGCGTTCCGCAGGACGCTTCACAGGCCGCAAGGTGGTTCCGAGTTGCGGCGCAACGGGGCTATGCGCCGGCGCAAGCGAACCTTGGATGGATGTATTACACGGGCACAGGTATAGCCGCCGACTATACGGAAGCTGGCAAGTGGACGCGACTGGCCGCCGAACAAGGATACGCTCCGGCGCAAACCGATTTGGCTTATCTGTACGAACAAGGAAAAGGAGTGCCGCTGGATTACGTTAACGCTTACGTATGGTATCGGGCTGCGTCGACAGCAGGTGACAAACGCGCAGAGGCAAATCTGAAGGAGCTTACGCATCGTATGACGCCACGCCAAATCAGCATTGCAACGAACCGCGCTGAAGAGATCCAGCAGCGCGCCTGGCGCCCGGAACAGAATGGGCCGTCGGCCGGAGCAGCCGAGAGTGCATCCGTACGCCAGCATTGAACGCGTATCGGATCTCGATTTACTGGGACATTCATCGGAAGAGTCATCCCCGCATCCGACAGTCGGCATCTCGCTCTGTATGGCAAGGTGATCAACGAAAACATGTGGATGATGGAGAATTTTTGACCCGCCTGCGGGGCCTGCAGCCTTTGTTTGTTCGAACGACCTAGCAAACTCAACACGCGATCGGCGCTCTTTTTTGAACGCGTTAGCCACAAAAGCGAGGGGGTCGGGCTAAGGCCCTTCGCCACAGTACCCCGAACGTGACTCGCTACGCTCGCGGCTTAGTCGGAGTGGTCCCGCGTCACGACATCGCTCGGCAGCGGCGGCGTGCTGGATGGCGGCATACGGTGATGGGTGGCCTGCTCAAAGGCGTAGGCGAAGCCGATCAGCTTCGGCTCGCTGAATGCCGGCCCGGAAAAGGTCGCGCCAAAGGGCGACGGCAGCGCGCCGAAGCTCGGTGGAACGGCCGCCAGGTTGGGGAAGAAGCCGGCTGGCACGATCACGCTCGGGAACCCCGCGCGCGCAGGCGCGTTGGCGCCGAAGTTCGCTGGGAAGAGAGCGGCATCGAACTTCTTGCCCGTGGGGCCTACCGGAATGGTTACGACGTCGGCGCACTCCGCCGGAACCACTCCGGTGTAGAGCACGCCGAGGCCGCACGTCCTTGTGAGCTTGAGGTCCAGCGCGCGATCCGCAAGGTAGTTGTCAAGGTCCTGCCCGGGACCCGTGTCGAGCATGTCCGCGGCCTCCGCGATGGCTTGGTGGTACTTGAGGGCCACTTCCGGGTGTAAGCTGTTGAAGTGGATCACGTCGGCAAGCGTTTTCACTGTCTGCACCGGAATCGTCGCGCTCGACGCACTCGTGCCCGGCCCGAAGTCCTTGCTCGCGAGGTACGTGTTGAGATCGCGCTTGAAGCCAAAGAGCAGCACGGTCGAGCAGGGCGGAATGGTCCCCACGGGAGTCGCCCTGCGGGCGGCGACGTCCGCCTCCGTGACGCAAGTGCCATAGTTGTTGAGCACGCTCTGCGAGGGGATCTCAAAGGTCTCCACCGTCGCACCGAGCGATTGCATGACGGCGATCGCGTCGTTCATCAGCTTGGTCCGCGCCGCGCCCAGGCCGAATTCGATCCAGTACGGATGCATCGGCACCGCGATGTGCGCCCCCTGGAGCGCGTTCTTGTCCAGGAATTGCGTGTAGTCGCGGAAGCAGTTCCCTTCAGTCAGGCACGGGCGCGTCGCCGGGTCGTTTTCGTCGAATCCAGCAAGCACGCCAAGCAGCCTGGCCGCATCGGTGACGGTGCGCGCAATGGGGCCGGAGGTGTCCTGGTCCGCAGTGATCGGCACGATCCCGCTACGGCTGACGAGCCCAAGCGTCGGTTTGATGCCAACATCCATGTTCTGGCCCGAAGGACTCAGGATCGACCCGGACGTCTCCGTCCCCACACCCACGGTGGCTAGGTTCGCGCTCACCGCGATTCCTGGCCCCGAACTGGAGCCGCCGGTCGCGAGCACCGGCCGGCCGTCGCTGAACGGGGCGTTCGTCCTCGGATCGATGCGAGGGTCGTACGGGTTGAAGCCGTAGCCCACCTTCGCCAAGTCGGCGCCTGGGACCTGGAAGAGCTGGAAGCGAAGCTGCGAGCTGAACCCCGTGGGCATACCGACCGCGATGAAATTGGCGAACTCTGTCAGCGTGCCCTTGCCGAGGATGATCGCCCCCGCATGCCGCAGCTTGCGGGCGATGAAGGCATCCTTCTCCGGCCTTGAGCCGCCCAGGGCGACGGAGCCGGCGGTCGTCGGCATGTCCTTGGTCGCGATGTTGTCCTTAAGGATCACGGGGATGCCGAAGAGCGGGCGTCCGCCGTCGTCGTCGTCCATTAGATCGTCAGGATCCTGGCGGCCGGCGTCGGCGAGGGCGTTCTCGTTCACGTGCATGAAGCTGTTGAGCGGCTGATTACCCTCGCCGCCACCGAGCGGCTGCGGCAGGTCCGACCGGTCAAACGCGGCGATGCGGGCGAGGTACATGCTGACAAGCTGGCTCGGCGTGAGGAGATGCGAGTCGAAGGCGCCGTGAATATCGTCAATGGTCGCCTCAACCAACTCGAATGTGCCTGCGTGATCATGCTCTGGCCGTTTCGCGGCGATGGGGAGGACAAGCGCCGCAGTGAAGAGAAAGAGCAGGATCAGGAACGGAAAACGGAAATAGCGTTTCATGGCGGACTCCTTTGAGGGGACTTCGAGGGATCAGCAGACTGCGGTCCGAGACAATAGACCTATCGCCATTGGGTGTCAAGCAGGGCACCGACGAAATGTCAAACCAAAATCCGCCGGCGGCACCCACTCGTCGACGCTGTGGGGTTGAAAGCCGCCTAAAAAGCGCGCGCACTATGTGAGCAAAATTCTCGTTGGGGCCCCAATAACGGTCTAACTAGATTTACAATCCAGTTAAAGCAACGTTGGCCCCGCGAGGAGCTTGCATGTTCGCACATCGCCTTAAACCGTCCCTTGCAATACTTACTGTTGGCTGTGCTTGCTTCGCCAGGCTCGCCTTTCCTGACAGCCGCGCGCCCGCCTCTTCGCCAGTTGAAGAAGGGAGCTTCCGTCTACACAAATTTGAGCAACCCATCGGCGACGAAAAATTTGCCGTGACCCAAGACGGAGATGAACTCCAGCTCTCCGTCGCTTTCCATTTCAATGATCGTGGCCAGGATGTGTCCATGAGTGCTTTTCTGCGCATGAGCCAGGATCTCGTGCCACGTTCCATGGAAGTCCACGGCGACATGGCGCGGGGCACGCCCATCGACGATACCGTTCTCGTGGAGAAAGACAGAATTCTCATCCGTGACAGGAGTGATTGGCGTTCCACCGAGCGTCCCGCGCAGTTCTTCGCCATCGCCACCTACGCCCCCGCGGCCCTTCAAATGATGCTGGTGCGCAAGTGGCAGGCCGGGGGGCGTCCAAAGAAGCTGCAGACCTTTCCTGCTGGTGAGTTGGCCATCGAAGACCGCGGCCCGGACGAATTTGTCCTCAACAGCGCGAAAGTAAGTCTCGAGCGCTTCAGCATCACCGATCTTGTCTGGGGCCGCGAAACGCTCTGGCTGGATTCGCAAAATCGCCTCGCGGCGCTTGTGACTGTGGACGGTGAATACGACCATTTCGAGGCGATTCGGCCCGAATACGAGGACAACCTCGGCGCCTTCGTGCAACGCGCGGCCGCTGACGAAATGGCCTCCCTCGCGGAGATCTCCAAGAGCTTTCGCCGCAGCACCACGCAAGACACGATTGCTCTCGTTGGTGCGACGCTAGTGGATGGCACCGGCAGTCCTGAAGTGAAAGACTCCGCTGTACTATTGCAGGGCGGAAAAATCGTCGCAGCCGGCCCCCGCAGCAAAATCGCAGTGCCGAAAAATGCTCGGACTCTCGACATCACCGGGAAGACCATCGTTCCCGGCCTTTGGGACATGCACGCGCATTTCGAGCAGGTCGAATGGGGCCCTATCTATCTAGCTGCGGGCGTTACCACTGTTCGCGACTGTGGCAACGAATTCGAATTTGTCACTGCAGTGCGCGAGGCCATCAACTCCGGCCGCGGCGTTGGTCCACGCTTGCTTCTTGCCGGCATTGTGGATGGCTCTGGACGCATTGCCCTCGGCGTAGCTCGCGTGGACACTCCCGAGCAAGCTCGTGAATGGGTGCATCGCTACCACGACGCCGGCTTCAACCAGATTAAAATCTACAGCTCGGTCAAACGAGAGAATCTCGCGGTTGTCACAGCTGAAGCCCACAAGCTGGGACTGACTGTGACCGGTCACATTCCTGAAGGACTAACTGGGTACGATGGCGTGGACGCGGGAATGGACCAAATCAATCACATAAGCTATGTCGTTCAAATGATGGCTCCCGGTATCGGTGGAACACGAGGAGACCCGCTGCAGGAAAGGACACGTTCCCTCCGGAATTTCGATCCGGATTCCGAGCAGTCTCGGAAAGCCCTGCAGTTTTTAAAGGACCACCATACGTTCATCGACCCAACTCTGCCGGTGTATGAACTGTCTATGAGGGCCAGCCCTGTCCTAACGTTTGAGCCGGGAGTTGCCAAAGTGGCCCCAGCGCTATCCGCCCAATTCCGCAGGGGCAGTACTGACGCTGCTTCTGCCGAATTCGGGGAAGCTCGCTTTGCCGTATTGGTCAAAGCCGTTGCCGCTCTGCATCGCGCAGGCGTGCCCGTCGTGGTGGGGACAGACCAGGCTGTGCCTGGCCACAGCGTGCATCGCTCCATGGAGCTCTTTGTAGAGGCCGGGTTCACGCCGATGGAAGCGCTTCAGGCGGCCACTCTGGTTCCCGCAAAAGCCATGGGCATCGAAAAAGAGACCGGCACGATCGAACCTGGCAAACGCGCGGACCTGGTCATTCTCGACGCCGATCCTTTGGAAAACATCAGCAACATCCGCCGCACCGACAAGGTCGTCCAAGGTGGAGAAATTTATGACTGCGCCGCTCTTTGGCACAGCGTCGGCTTCCAACCTTAAGCGGCGCGGACGGTCCCAGCCAAACAGCTGCAAAGAGAACTCGCCTACCGCGTAGCGCTGGTCCAAAGCCCGCCACGCGTCGAACGACCTTAGCAAAAACCACACCGTCGTGTTCGTCGAGGACTTGTCCATCACGAATATGTCGAAGTCAGAGAGGGGTAGCCAGGAAAACCGCGGCACGAACGTCAAGCAGAAGTCCGGCTTGAACCGAGCGATCCGTAGGAATTCTCTCCCTTCAGGGAGAGGAGGATCTCAAGAGATGGCGGAGACGCCGGCCGTGCTCTTCAATGCATCTCCCGCCTTACCTCCCCCGGCTCCCGCGGTGGATCGCTCTCGTCGCTACACACGCATTCTGTTGATCCTTTTCCTGTGCACGCTTCCGCTGGTCAATCCCATCGTCCATGGCGACGGCGTCGGTTATTACGCTTACGGCCGCGCTCCGCTCATTCAGCAGACAGGTAGGGGGCTACGAAACGCAACGCCGGTGTCATGCCAGTGTCATGCAAATGGTGATGAACAGCGGCAAATGACGAACAAAAACTGAGAAGATGAAGATGGACCGATTTCCTGATTGATCATCGGTGGACCGTGATGCAGCCGATCTTGCCTTGCAAAACACAGTACCGTGGTAATGAGGATCGGGCCTTTGAGAAGAGGTTACAATCGCTCCCATGGAACTCAAACGCCTGATCTCGCATTTCACATATCGCATTGAGCCCAAACCCGGCGGTGGATTCATTGCCCACGCTGCCGATCCCAGCGTCGCTCCGCTCGAGGCTCCTACGCGCGAGGAATTGCAGACAAAGATACAGGAAAGCATTCTTGCCGGCCTGACTGCGCAATTTCCGCGTTTAAAGCTGCCGCTCGAAAATCAGGACCTGCAATTCGCGTTTCACATCGAGCGCAAGCCGGAAGGCGGCTTCGTCATCCATTCTTCCCATCCCACTGCAGAGCCGATTGAAGTACTGACCCACAATGACATGGAGAGTCGCTTTGCAGAAAAGATTATCGGCTTTGTGGGAAAACACTTAACGCAGGAGTTGTCGCAGGCGTTGGCCGCGCAGGGCAACTCCGGGAACATTAAGGTCTTCGTGAACCGGAAGACGGGTGTCACCGTTAACGCAGGCTCGCACACCTTGAGTCTGGGGCTAGCACGAAATCTCACCGCCCCGACTTCCATTTCTAATACAACGACGATAATTGAAGCTGCCAATGCCAAACTGACGGATGGCATTTCCAGTCGGCTTGGCGGAACGATCAGCAACACCCCAATCGTGCCCGAAGCCAGCAGTAGCGGCAAGGTCTTCCGCTTTCTGCTTCTGGTGCTCGTCGCCTGGGCCTTGGCGTATTTTTTCTTACACTACCGCTGACAAATTAGTGTTGATGGGAGTGGCACAGCCCTCGCGATTCGAGTTGCGGGCGTCATTTGGACACTTGACCACCATCAGTGCCGTCGATATGCTCCATCTTGGCGTTCAGGACGCCGCCCGTCCGCGGAAAGGACCGAGTCCACCTGACTGAAAAATACAACTGGTTCTCACGAGCCTCCTTTTTCTCCGACGCGAGCGGACCGTCGATTCTAGTCTCAAAGGAGGTTTGAATGTCTGAACGCCGCCTACCGGTCCGCCCCAATCTCACTCAATTGAAGCATCAGGCAAAGGATCTGCTTCGGCAATTCCGAAGTGGAGATCCAACAGCCGTCGAAGAATTCCGGAAACATCATCCCAAAAAGATTTCTTCATCCGAAGCGAGCCTCGCCGATGCGCAACTCGTTCTGGCGCGCAGCTACGAGGCATCAGGCTGGACGCGTCTGGTGCTCGCCTGCAAATTAATCGACGGGATCTGGCAGGACGATCTCGAGACCGTGCGCTCGATCATAGAGAAGAATCCGAAGCTCCTGCACGAAAACGCCGGCATTCGCAACAGCAACTGGGGTCCGCCGATGTCCTACGCTGCGAATCTCGGACGCGACGCGATCATCCGTATGCTTCACGAGCACGGCGCACGGGACCTAGAGCACGCCATCGGCCGCGCAACACTTCAGGGAAAAATCGAAACCGCGGGTATGTTGTATGCGATGTTGGGTGCGCCTCCGCTCCCGCAAGGAGCTCTCGGCGGTCCCGCTTACACGCTGAGCTCAACGGGCACCGCATTTCTGTTTGAACATGGCGCAACGGCCATCGACGAAAACGGCGCGACGATTGCACCGGTCGACGTGGTCATTTGCAGCGACAGCCGCAAGCCGGCCGAAAAGCACAGAATCCTCGAAATGTACGTGCAGCATGGCGCACAACTTCCCGATACGCCGGTGATGGCGGTGCACAGAGGCCGCATCGACCTTCTCGAAGAGCATCTGCGGCGCGACCCGAGACTGTTCGAGCGTACCTTTTCTCATCAGGAGATCTTCCCGCCGGAATTCGGCTGCTCCGAGTACGTCGATACGCAGGGCACGCCGCTGCAGGGGACCACTCTGCTTCACATGTGCGTCGACTGGGATGAATTCGAGATCGCGGAATGGCTCGTCGAAAAAGGTGCCGACGTCAACGCGAAATCGGCTGTCGATCAAAACGGCTTCGGAGGATATACACCTCTGTTCGGCGCGGTGGTTTGCTACGCGAACTTCTGGGGCAACTATCGGGGCGAAGCACCCGATACCCGCTTCGCGAAGCTGCTGCTCGATCACGGAGCGGATGTGAACGTTCGCGCGTCAATCCGCCGGATGTTTGAAGAAGACGGCAAGAAGATTTGCAAGGAATTTCGTGACCTGACGCCTCTGTCCTGGGGCGACGCCTATCCCGCCAAAATCCTCGTCAGTCAGCCGGCAATGCGGATGATTGCAGAACGAGGCGGACGGCCGTAAGAGTCACAGGGTCGAAGCCGTTTCGAATGGATGGTCGGCTACTCTTACCCTATCGGATGGCGGGACCCGGACGCCGCTGGTCACGACCGCGAACGTCTTTCCCGCGCTCTTAACTAAGTTGGCGCGTTTGCAGTGATTTCCCTGCCTACTTCCCTCCTGAGAGGGTGCGCCCTGTTTCGCCTTCGATGATCGCAGGCTTGTCGCCAAACTGTTTCGTTGCGGCAAGCACCTTATCGCATACAGAGAGTTGCGGTAATTCAATGTCAGGCGACGGGCTGCGAAAAATCATTGCGCGCCCTTTGGTTAGCACTGGTTAGCCGCGAATATACGCCTCCTGTGATTTCATCGCAATGAGCCGGGACAACGCAGCTCTGGCGGCGACGTCTCGCCGACAGGCCAAAGTCCTAAAGTCAATTGGATCTCTCCGCACTCTTTTTGGCGCTGGGCATCTTTCACGAGCGTTTCCACCAACATTGTCAGAGCATCGAGTGCGACAGGTTCTAGCAAAATGTCATGTTCGAGCCCCGGCACGACTGTCACCGTTACATCACCGCCGTGGTTGCCGAGCACTTCACGCGCAGCACTCGGAGTTGACTTCGCGGAATGAGCAGCATAGATTAGCCACCTCGACCTGCCGGTCAGGTTGCTGTCAGCGAGCAACTCCTCGCTTTTCCCCGGGTGCTGGGACCCGCTTGACAGCAGCCCACAGGAGAAAAATCATGAAAGTATCCAGAACACGCGGGTTGCTACTCGCATGTCTACTAGTGTCCCCGCTAGTGGTGGCGAATCGGAATATTCCTGGCCGGAACGAAGGACAGGAAGACGATATTCCAATGCGGCACAACGAAGCTACGGTGGTTCAGCTCCAGGCGGAGATGGCCTCCGGAGAACTAACGTCTGAGGAACTAACCCGGGAGTACATCAGGCGCATTATCGCGCTGGACCAGAACGGACCCGGAGTGAACTCCGTGATTGAACTCAATCCGGACGCGCTGACCCTGGCGCGGCAAGCGGACGAAATGCGTAGACATGGCCACGTGCTGGGGCCATTGCATGGAATCCCAGTCTTGGTGAAGGACAACGTAGACACGGGTGACAAGATGCAGACCAGCGCAGGGTCGTTCGCGCTGGTGGGAATGTCGGCGCTGCACGACTCGACCGTGGCAGCGAACCTCCGGGCGGGCGGCGCAGTGATCCTCGGTAAGACGAACCTTTCGGAGTGGGCCAACTTCCGCTCGTTCGAGTCTGTCAGCGGATGGTCAGGGCGCGGCGGTCAGACGAACAATCCTTATGGCATTACCCGCAATGCCTGCGGCTCAAGCTCCGGCTCGGGTGCGGCCACGTCCGCAAACTTCGCGACGATATCGTTCGGGACAGAAACTGACGGCAGCATTGTGTGCCCGGCGAACGCGAATGGCGTAGTGGGTATCAAGCCAACTGTAGGACTTACCAGCCGTGCGGGCATCGTCCCAATTTCCCACACACAGGATACCTTCGGTCCGCACGGGCGCACCGTTGCGGATGCAGCAGCGGCTCTTGGAGTCGTCCAGAGCCGCACGTTCGACGGGCGGGATCCGGCGACCGGCGACGTTCCGCTCGGCTGGAAGGGTCGGTTCACTCGGCCCACGAACATCCCCAGGGACTATACTCAATTCCTGGACCCCAATGGCCTGAAGGGCGCCAAGCTCGGCATCACACGAGTTGGATTGAGCGGATTCACGAACGTCACAACGCCGGCGCCAGTGACGGCAGCAGTCGAGGCCGCGTTCAAAGCACTCACGGACGCGGGCGCCACAGTCGTAGACCTGGACGCCGCGGGCTTCACGTTCTCGCCCGCGGACGGTGAATTCTTCGTGCTGCTCTACGACTTCAAGTTCGATGTGGCTAAGTATTTCGCCACTCGCGTCGGCGTGCCGGTCGCTGGCGGAACGCTGGCCGACGGCATCGCCTTCAATAACGCCCATGCCGACGTCGAGATGCCCTTCTTCAATCAGGACATCTGGGACCTTGCTGAAACGATGAACCCCGACCCGAATTTCTGTGACCCGCGCTTCACCTCCGCGGTTCTTCCCTCGACCGCTACCTGCATGTCGTACAACGATGCACTGAAGATCGACCAACTCGCGGGAGTGAACGGGATCGACAAGGCGCTGCACGACTTTAGTCTGGACGCCGTGGTGAGCGCGACCGATAACCCCGCCTGGGCCACCGATCTGGTCTTTGGCGATCACTTCATCTTCGGCACATCGGGGCTGGCAGCAGCGCCCGGATATCCTATCGTGCAGGTGCCGTCCGGAATGGTGTTCGGTGTACCGCTGGGCATCAGCTTCTTCGGGACGGCGTTTAGCGAACCGACGCTGATCAAGCTTGCGTCGGGATACGAGGCGTTCACCCAGGTGCGCGCCCACAACTTGCCCACATTCGCACGGACCGTGCCGTTCGATCACATTGCCGGCACGACCTTACAACCGCCTCAAAGCCGCGCCATGTCTTCGGCGGTAAGCGGGCCATCAGCGCCGACCGGGGCTGCAGCTCCAACCGTTCGTGCTAACCAGGCGCAAGGGCAAAAGGAGGCTCGGCGTCCACACCACTTGTAACCAAAGGATGCCACGCCAAAAAATGAGTGCGGCTCTCAGAGAGATCCCTGGGGCCGCACGCGTTTTCAATAGGTGCCTACGCTCAGTCGTTGTGGCTGCGGGTGGCAGCGTCAGCGTTCACCAGCCCTGTGCCGGTGAACCTGTTGATGGAAATCTTTGTCCATCGCGATCTAAAACCAGAAGAAACATCTTTCTTGTGCGAGGCGACACCGGGGCGTTGCCGAACGTCGTGGACTTTGGGCTCGCGAAGTTTCTGTCGACCAGCCGAGAGGAAACCATTGATACGGACCGGGGACAAGCCATCGGAACAATGCGCTTCATGCCGCCTGAGCAATTGCGCGGCCATGAAGTCGACCCTGCGTGTGACCTGTGGGCATTGACGGTCATGGTTTACGAGATGCTTACGGGCACGGATCCCTTTGCAGGAGCGACCGCAGCGGAATGCTATAGGGCGATATTGACTGAGAGTTTCACTCCTGTCAGCAAGCATCTGCCGACGCGCCCGGACGAGCTATGCTGGGGCGCCTTCTGCGACCGCATGTGGTTTCTTGATGTGACGGCACTGGTTCGGGACCCGGAACACCGTGCGCACCGTGCGCGCTCCACTTTCCTCTATCGAGCTTAATGATTAGAATACATGACCTACTGTAGCGGCGAGGATTCCGATGAACCAGCCCCACGCTGCATACACTGACATTAGCTTATGGGCTTTTTTGGATGAGCTGAAGAGCTGCCTAAGAGCAGCAAGCGATGACCAAAAGGCACTTACACTCTCTCTCCGTCGTACGTGCGAACACTTCAAGATAGACGATGGATGTATCGCTATTCTTACTCCCGACGGCTCCCAAGCAGACTTGATATCAGTGATTCCGCGAGGAGCTAGGTGGGATCTAGCTTGTCTCGCGGCGTTCCTACGAAAACAGCGGGCCCGCATTCCGCCAGATATTATCATGGCGCCGGTCAACCGTCGCGGCCGTCTATGGGCAGTGCTAGCGCTGAGAGGACAGCGCAACTTCAAGCGATACTCTGATCTCCGAGCGTTAAGACGAATCGCGAAGCTGATCTCGGAATCAATCGAGCTTACAGACTGGCAGCGCATGATAGAAGTACGATCACAAATCGATCGCAAAATTTTTAAACAGCTACGTCCACAGGACCTTTTCTACCAGATTCTGCACGGACTGCGTTCCTTGACGCATTACGACCACTCTTCGGCTCTTCTTATCTGCGATTGGCGTGACAATACATTGCAACTGGTCGCCGAACAAATTGCGTGGATGAAAGGGAAAAGCCGTCGAATCGGACTAAAGCTGCCGCTGAATGATGAGGTTTGGAGGCTGATGCGCAACGACATTGTTTACGGCTTCGACCGGCGGAATATTTGGCATGAATGGTCGGGGGGAAAATCAACGGCTCTCGCCGGGCTATTGGATTACAACAACAGCTTGGAAAGTTCCATTTCGGATTTGCGTGAATTGCGTGAATCCTCGATGCTGTGTGCGCCACTTGCCACGCGCGACGGCGTTCTGGGGGTATTGAAAGTGGCGGCGCGCCATCCAGGTTCGTTCAGCAGATACGAAGCGGACCTTGTTCAACGGTTTATGCCGCTTGCTGCGACGGCGATCCAGAATTCTCAAAGAACCGTTACACTTGAAACAAAGATGCTCGAGGCGGAAAAGAAGCACGCTGTCGCGAATCTTCTTCGCGGCGTGTCACACGATGTAAATAATGCCCTCGGATGCGTTTTGCCGTTGGTTCAGCAAATTCAGACGGATGTTCAGTCGAATCGCCTGCAAGGGGATACCCTTTCGCAGGATCTGCAGCAAATCGAACAATCAATACAGACCTGCCGCAGGATTTTTGGCGGAATGCTCGCTTTGGCGCGGGGTGCAAGTCAAGGCAGCGTTCAAGCGAATGTGCGGCGTGCACTGGACAGCACGCTCGCGGTCCTCAGAGATGGCTTGGAACGACAGGGTATCCGGTTAGACGTTCAGCTCGGGGCCGTTGTTCCCAACATACAAACAGCACAGGGAGACCTAGAACAGCTGTTCCTGAATCTCGCGACGAATGCCAGGGATGCAATGCCAACGGGCGGTGTACTGTCTATAAGAGCCGAAAATGTAGGCGGTAATATCGTAATCCTCATTCACGATACCGGGCGTGGAATCCCGCCTGAGGTTATGTCTCGCATTCACGAACCGTTTTTCACCACAAAGCAGCATGGCAACGGCTTGGGGCTGTCGATTTGCCGGTCGATCATTGGGAATGTGGGTGGCCGAATGGAAATCGAAAGCCAGGCCGGCGTCGGTACTCGAGTAAGGCTGCTGTTGCCGATAGCCGGCGATAAGACGGCTGGCTCCACGGTATGAGTGCATGGCGCATCCTCGTGGTTGACGACGAAACTGGCATGCTTCGGTCGGTTGAACGTGTGCTTGCCCAGGATTATAGGGTTGCGACCACGCGGTCGTCCCACGAAGCAATTGGGCTCGCCGAGGAGTTCAGGCCAGACGTAGCCATTCTAGATATTCAAATGCCTGATCTGGATGGCTTCCAGTTGATGGAAAAGTTGCAGGCCCTTGATCCTGAACTGGATGTCATTCTTATGACCGGAAGCGTCAATGAACTCGATGCGAAGCTCATACGAGCGATTCGAAAAGACGCGTTCTACTTTCTTCAAAAACCGTTCGACCGCGGAGTGCTGCTCAGCCTCGTAGAAAGATGCCTCGAGTTGAAACAGCTGGATCGCAGCAACCGAAAACACGTCATGCGCATCGAGAAGGAATTAGGCGATGCACGCGCGTTTCAACAGAGTCTTCTGCCCCCCGAGTTTGGCAAAGTAGGAGGGATCTCTATTTTTGCCAATTACATCCCTTGCTCTGAGCTGGCTGGGGACTTCTATGACTATGTTGCCCTTCCGCGGGATGGAGCCGTCATTCTTGTAGCCGATGTCTCAGGACATGGCGCCAGCGCCGCTATGCTTACAGGAATCGTAAAATCGGCTTTTCACTCGGGGCCCGAGGAGGTTTATGAACCGGCGTCTGTGGTGGAGCGAGTTGCGAACGGCATCCGGGCGTTTGGGGCCCATCACTTCATCACAATGATCTGCGTTCGCGTCCGAAATGGGTTCCTTGATTTCGTCAACGCCGGACACCCGCCTGGTATTCTATCGACAGTTGAAACTACGGCAGCTCTACTCAAAGCTACCGGTCCGATTATTTCACCGGTCCTCAATTCTTCATGGGAGCAACATACGATCCAGGTCAACCGCAAATCGGATCGGCTTGTTCTTTTTACCGACGCCATAATCGAGGCAGAGTCGGAATCAGGCCAGTACGGGCTCAAGCGCTTGGTCGAGGAAGTAGGCAGGTGTCGGATCCACGGAAAGGCTCTATCGGAACAGATCTTGCAGAGCATTCGCCAGTTTGCGGTAGGTCGGCCCATGAACGATGACCTGACTCTTGTGATCGCCGACCTCTAAATCCATTCGTGTGTTATTTCTTCTGGCACACTCTCGGGTTTCTCCCTGCGCTGTCAGTCCGTGCCCAGGCTTAGCCTTTTGAGTCTGCCACCAATCCGGATCTGGGTGGTCGCCCTCATTCATTTTAGGCTAACGGCCTTTCTCTTCAGTTCTTTTTTCTCGCCTTTTTCGGAACAAGCTCCAATGGAAGCTCATCGCCCTCGATGGGCGGGTTCCCTTTGCCCACACGCGCCAGAATCCGGCTCACTTTAGCCGGGTTGGCTCGTCGTGCGCGTTCCTCGAAGTACTCTTCCGTTCGCATGGCAGAGACTTTTTCCGCGAGTGCGAGCGTAATGAGCTGGTTGAGTGCCACGCCCTCGGATTCGGCGGCCTTACGGGCTTCCGCCAACAGGGTGGGCGGTACACGCAAGGCGAAATTGCTTCGTCTCATTGATATCCTCCCTCGCTTCTCACTAGGCGCCTTTTTTCGCTAGCTGGCGAACCACCTCGACCGGTCGGAGGACCGAACAGAAGCGCGACGCCGCAGGCCTGAAATCCCGATCATTGAGAGTAACGATGGCATCGGCGCGGCCGTTGATGGCTGTTTCGAGGACCATCTCATCGTTCGGGTCCGACAAAAGGGGCCGGGTGCGGATCACCAACGCCACTCTTTTCGCCACGGACGCCAATTGGTCCAGCACAGCGGATACATCTTCTCTGGTCGCGCCGCATGCCGCAAGATGCTCCGGGCGTGTCAGAACTGATTCGTATTCCAGCATCAAGGGCACCGACAAGAGGAGATTAAACCGGCGAGCCCGCGCGGCCTCCAGCACATGGCGGGATGCCCCAGTATCACTACAGAAGGCCGCCACGAGCACATCCGTGTCAAGGACGTATGCCCTCATTCTGGAATAGGATATTGCATGCGATATTGCGCGCAAGGCCTGAACATATTATCCGAAGTCGTTAACCTCAGATCCGGGCACACAAAGCTTGGCTCTTGCCGGCTTGATGGGGCGCAACACTTCGCATCGAACCAACGAGATAAAAGCCACGCTTGTCCAGTTGGAATTCATCTACAATTTCCGGTGGGCCCGGCACTTGGAATTTGACCGCCTCGGCCGTTACCGCAGTGCCCTTTCAGCAAATCGTCAAATTGATGCTCGCGACGAATTCCGACCGCTTTGTTTTCATGAGCGGCATCGACTCTGCTATCTTGGCCCTGTTTTAGAGGTGCGCCTTTGCAAGATCAGCTTCTCGCAATGCTCCGCAACCAACTCGTTACCATCATGTCCGGAGCTGTTTTCCTATTCATCGGGCTGGCTTCCTGTTCCCTCGCTGCCGCTCGCCGTCAAAGGGGAGTGCGCATGTTTCTGTGGTTGGGTCTATGGAGTGGGTCATGGGGCGCCCGCCTTTTGGCTGAATCGCCGGCTGTGGTCGGCGCTTTGCCGCATTGGGTTCAGATCTGCGTGCCGTTCGTGAGGATTGCCGTCACTTACCTACTTCTTTCTGTCGCTTCGCTCGCATGGCTGGAGCTGAGCGCCGGCAAATTTCGTGACTTTCTTCGCGGCTTGGTTTTCATCAGTCTGGCCATTGGTGTCGCCGGAATAGGAGTTTTTGTCATAACTGGTTCTGGCGACAAGTTGATCCCCTACAATAATCTACTCGCCGCTGCTGCCCTGCTCGTCTTGGTAATCATCGTCTCGGTGCCAGCACTCTCCCGCAAGTTCCTGGCTCTTCCCAACCGCGCTGTCATGATCGTCGGCACGCTCGTTTTCGCCGCGGAAGCCCTATATTTCAGCCTATCGCGCCTCCTTCACTACCACACACCGACTACGCGCTTGACCGGCTCATTGGGGTTGGCTGTTCTCCTCTTCTCGTTTGGGTATGTCGGTGTGCAAATCGTATTGGCCAGTGAACGCCGATTGCTGTCAATTGAAAACGAACTCGCGATTGCCCATGAGATTCAAACCTCCATTCTTCCGGGTGGTAGTCCCAGAATTAAGAACCTTCGCGTCGCAGCGGCCTATTGTCCGATGACGGAAGTCGCTGGCGATTTCTATGAGTTCATCCCCGTGGATCACAACTGCATTGGCTTCCTCGTGGCGGACGTCACCGGACATGGTATCCCGGCCGCGCTTATTGCCGCGATGATCAAGGTGGCGATGCGATCCCTCGTGCCGTATGCACGCGACCCGCGAGAGGTGTTGCGCGGGTTGAACGGTGTCCTTGCGGCACAAATCGGTCCGCAACTCGTTTCAGCGGCCTATCTTTGGGTCGACACGGAAAATCGCACCGCGCTCTACTCGGCCGCCGGGCATCCGCCACTTCTGCACTGGCGCGAAGGTGAGCTACATCGCGTCGAAAGCAATGGTCTGCTGCTCGGGGTGCTTCCGGAGTCCGAATACCCTCTTTACGACATGGCCATCCTCCCAGGTGACCGTTTCCTGCTTTACACTGACGGCGTCAGTGAGCCCGAAAATGCCCTCGGCGAATCCTTTGGCGAGTTTAAGTTTGAGGAAGTCGTTCGTAACAATCAGTCGCGGCCGCCCTCTGAGTTGCTGGATCAACTGCTCACGGAGATTCGTCAATGGCAACCGGCTTCCAAGGCTCAGCACGACGACATTACTCTCATCGCCATCGACATAATTTAGTTATGGCAAGCGCTTACTGGTGCAACCCAGGAGGCCACGCTGGCGCCGACCACATTCTGGAAGTATCGTCGGCAATGCTGAAGTGGGTGCTGAGCAGTGCGTTGTTCAGGAAACGGAAGCGAGCCGGGGCGCTGGAGTCGACTTCCGTAGAATACGCACAACGGCGACCCAGCCCTGCGCGCGGATGTTCTCGCCTGGGAACAGAATTACATGGGGTCAAAAACGCATCTAGAGAACGTATCCAGGTGGAGCTTTCCAACGTCGAGACGGTGAATGTCAGCGGCACTCACATGGACTTCCTCTTCACGTCCTGGGAGCGGGTGGTAGCTGTCATGCGCCGCTGCCTTGGCGCGTCGGCACCTCAACAAATGAGCGACCGCCGCTAAAGAGGAAGCAGCTTCGAAATGCCGAGCGAGTTGTTGGTGTGCTCGTCTTCACGAACTCGATCGCTGCCGCGAGACCTACATCTTGTCGTAGATGATAGTTTGGGCTTTTGGCTGGCCTGTCTCGCGAATCGTGAGCGTCAGCGTCTTCCCATCAAGAGAGACCTCGAACTTCGTGTGGTCCATCACCTCGCCCTTCACTTTATCGGTAACTTCCAGGGTGTGCGAGTTCACGCGCTTGCCTGACGATGCGGAGCTGGGCGCGACGTTCGGACCCTTCTCTTCGTAATCCCTGCCATCGAATTTCATGCTGAGAGTGTCTTGATAGGCGGGAGTATTGAAAGTTAGCCCATCGCCATCGTACGCTTCAATATCCCACTCGCCGGTAAACTTGCTTTTCTCAATGTTGAGCTCAATCGCGATAGGGCTAACAACGTGGGCGCCGGGTCCTGACGACTTCCAGCACAAAATTGCAGGACGCGAAGGTCGTAAGGTCGCGACGGCCAGCGCCGACTGACCTTCGAGAGGAATTGCGTTAGCATAGCTTCCGAAATGGAAGCCCACGGTCCGTCAACCAGCTCCGCCAACACACGAACCGCGCAATCCCAGACTTCTGGGAGCATCAATCCATTGCTCCTCAATCAGTATCCCGGGTGGTATTCCACAGCCAAACAGGAAGACGCCCGCAC
>Ga0310915_10000297_pt1 | contig 23595 bp, 18 predicted proteins | sample GREbulkMGAN111_FD_202508 | JGI IMG/M metagenome (GOLD analysis project Ga0310915, IMG submission 202508) | Lab enrichment of tropical soil microbial communities from Luquillo Experimental Forest, Puerto Rico - GRE.bulkMG.AN111 | ecosystem: Environmental > Terrestrial > Soil > Tropical forest >...
CATCTCGGAAGCCACCGAGGAACCGGTGTTGAAGGAAATCTGTCGCCGCATCGCCGCCGACGAGTTCCGCCATTACAAGGCCTTCCTGGACGGCATTCATCGCTATCAGGAGATCGAGAAGGTCAGCTTTCTCAGCCGCCTGAAGGTGACCATCGGCCGCTTGAAGGAAACCGAAGACGATGAACTGGCCTTCGCCTATCACTGCGGCAACGAACCCGGCCAGCCTTACGATCATGCCCGTTCGAATGCCGCCTATGCGGCGCGGGCCTATCGGGTCTATGGCTTCCACCATGCCCAGCGGGCGGTGGGGATGATCTTCAAAGCCACCGGCCTGAAGCCCCATGGCTGGCTGGGCCGCAAGGTCACCGACTGGGCCTGGAAAAAAATGCAAAGCCGCACGGCGGCGCTGCAAAAGGCGGCATAGAGCCGATTTCGACCAATCGGAATCGGCTCTATGCATTTGCATGATGCGGCCCTTACAGGGCCCGCTCAAACGCCGCGCGGGCTTATCGCAAATTTCCATCTGATCCAGTCAGATCAAAATTTGCTCTAGAAGACGAAGGCGGGCCGAGGCCCGCCTTTCTTATTTCGCCGTCATTCTGGCGATGGTCGAGGTGGTGCTTTGTCCGGCCACCAGATCGGCCAGAAACACCTTGCCGCCCCAGCCTTGCACCAGATCGGCACCCACCACCTTGTCGACGGTGTAGTCGGCCCCCTTGACCAGCACGTCCGGCTTCAGCAGCGAGATGACCTCGTAGGGGGTGTCTTCCTCGAAGATCACCACCAGATCAACGCTGGCCAGCGAGGCGAGAACGGTGGCGCGGGCGGCTTCCGACTGCACCGGGCGGCTCTCGCCTTTCAACCGCTTGACCGAGGCGTCGCTGTTCAATCCCACTACCAGCCGGTCGCAAGCGCCACGGGCCTGGGTCAGCAGCGAGATATGGCCGGGATGGAGAAGATCAAAGCAGCCATTGGTGAAGCCGACTTTCAGGTCCTTACGCTTCCAGCGTTCGATCAGATCGGCGGCGGCGGTACGATCCAGCACCTTGGTCTCGCCGGCGGCGATGTCGGAATGATGGAGTGCAGCGACCAGATCAGAGGCATAGGCGACGGCAGTGCCGACCTTGCCGACCACGATGCCGGCGGCGACATTGGCCAGTTTGGCGGCCAGGGCCAGAGGCAGACCGGCGGCCAGGCTGGCGGCCAGGGTAGCGACCACGGTATCGCCGGCGCCCGAGACATCGAACACCTCGCGGGCTTCGGCCGGCAGATGCACCACGCTGCCATCGGCCGAGATCAGGCTCATGCCGTCCTGGCTGCGGGTGGCCAACACATGGGTGATCTCGCAGGTTTCGATCAGCTTGCGGGCGGCGGCGATCACCTCTTCGTCACTGCCGACGGGAAGCTTGGTGGCGTCATGCAGCTCTTTGCGATTGGGTGTGACGACCGTCGCGCCGCGATAGATGGAATAATCATTGCCCTTGGGGTCGACGATAATCGGCTTGCCGGCGGCGCGGGCCCCGTCGATCAGAGCACGGGTGACGTCGTTGGTCAGTACGCCCTTGCCGTAGTCGGACAGCACCACGACCCCGACCTTGTCGAACAGGTCTTCGGCCCCGGCCAGCAAGCGTTCGCGGCTGATGGCGCTCAAAGCCGCCGAGGTTTCCCGATCCGCGCGCAGCAGCTGCTGGGTGCCGGCGACGAAGCGGGTCTTGATGGTGGTCTGGCGACCATTCTCGACCACCAAGACCGGATCCACCGCGTCATGTTCGCCCAACAGGCGGGTGACGTCGTTGCCGGCATGGTCATCGCCCACCACCGACAGGAAATGCGGCCGCGCGCCCAAGGACACCAGATTGCGCACCACATTGCCGGCACCGCCCAACATGGCGGCGTCGCGGGTGATGCGCATCACGGGAATCGGGGCCTCGGGTGAGATCCGCTCGACCTCGCCATAGACAAAGACGTCGAGCATAACGTCGCCGACGCAAAGCACATCGACGTTCTTCAAGGTGGCGACATGGGCGGCGAGATCGGACAAATCAGTCATGATGATAGAACTCTGGGCTGTGCACTGACGATTTGGCTAACCCATGCCGGACCAGCTTGCAAGAGGGGAGTGCGGCGGGGGGGCTGTTTAACGAATATTGATGATTTATCCCCTAGTTGTAGGCAGTAAGCGATGTTATCTCTTAAGGACGGGCCGAGGCGGCATCAAACCCTCGGTTCGGCCAGATTTCGAAAGGATGGGACATGAACCTGCCGGTGCCGGACGCGGCCGGGCCAGAGATCGTCACCCAGGAAAGCTTGCTTCTGGGCGCGGCGGAGCGCATTGGGCGCATCCGTGACGGTCGGCTTGCGGTTCAGGTGCATCTGTCCCGTTTGAAACCCCAGAATCGTCAGGACGGCCATATCCGCATCGCACTGCGCATGTTGGAGCCGATGGTCAATGCCTATCGCGGCCAGATGTTCCTGCTGGGCGATTCAGACGTGGTGTTCATGGTCAAGGACCCGAACCCGGTCGATGTCGAGAACATGATCTTCAAACTGCGGGCTTTGTTCTCGAAAGACCCGCTGACCTATGACGATGAAGGCGACGGCATTGATCATTTCTGCACCTGGTTCGATCTGGGCGGCAGCGACTATGACCGCTTTGTCGATATGGCCCGCACCGCCACCGCCGTGGCTCGCAAGCGCAGCCGGGATAAGGGCAGCGCCAAGCCGGCTTCCAAGCCGCTGGACGCCAAGTCCTTGGGCGGCGTGCTGGAGCGGCTGTCGTCGCTGGATGTGACGCCGCTGATCCAGCGCCAGTCCTCGATCGTGATCCGGGAAAATTCGGCCACCGCCGAAGTGCTGTTCCAGGAATTCTTCGTCGCGATGTTCGAGCTGCAAAAAGCTCTGGCTCCGGATGTCAATCTGTTGGCCAACCGCTGGCTGTTCCAGCATTTAAGCCAGACCCTGGATAAGCGGGTGCTGGGCGCTCTGTCGCAGTTGAAGCTGAAGGGTCTGCCGCCCTGCTACAGCCTGAATCTGAATATCTCGACCGTGCTGTCCAAGGCCTTCGATCAGTTCGAGGCGGCGATCGGCGACCGCGCCGGCATCTCGGTCGAGCTGCAGGTGCTGGATGTTCTGGCCGACAGCCGTGGTTACTACGCCGTGCGGGACCGCCTGCGCGGGAAAGGTCATCAGGTGGTGATCGACGGCATGAACGAACTGACCTTGCAGTTCATGGATGTCGCCCAGTTCGAGGCCGATCTCTACAAGGTGGCCTGGAGCCCGGAAATGCGCGAAGGCGAGCATAGCGACGCGGTGGGCGCGGCGGTGGCTCCCTTGGGCGCATCCAAGGTGATGCTGGCCCGCTGCGATTCCGAAGCCGCCATCCAATGGGGTTTGGAGCGCGGCATCCAGCGCTTCCAGGGGCGCTATGTCGATGCCATGCTGGCCGCCTATACCATGGCCATGTGCCCCAAGGCGGCGCAATGCACCTTGCAGCAATGCATCGCCCGCCATGGGGTGGTGACCGGAGCCCTGCGCACGGCTTGCTATGATAACGACATGCTGGACAGTTCGCCGGTGATGCGTGTGCCCAAGGCCCGCGCGAAGGAGGCTTAACGATTATGCTGCCCCCCCGCGAGGAACGTCCCACCAGCGCCCAACAACGCGCCATCGCCCAGCGTCTGGTCGGCCAGGAAGTGCTGCTGGTGGACTATATCCAGAAGCTGGAGCGTCACCGCAAGGGCCGCCGTGCTGTGGTGGTGCGCCTGTCGGGCCTTCAGGCGGTAAATCGGCGTGAGCATCATGTCCGCATCGCTCTCAACAGCTTCGAGAATCTGGTCAAGCAGCTGAAGGGGCAGATTTTCTCGCTGTCCAATGCCGACATCGTCTTCATCTTCAAGGATACGGCGATCGACGAGGTCGAGGCGGCGCTGGTCAAGCTGCGCTTCCTGTTCAGCGACGATCCTTTGCTGGCCGATGAAGGCTTTGCCGGCAAGCCCAGCTTCATGGACTGGTATCTGATGGAGCGGGACTATGACGCCCTGCTGCAATATGCCCTGAACGCCTCGACCGAGGAACAGCAGCGCAAATCCCAAGAGCTGACCAAATCCCTGGCCGCCCAACAGGCTCCGCGCCAGTTCGGACGCGGCGAACCGCTGACCCCGGCGGTGCTGGCCAAGATCGAGGATGCGCTGGTGCGTGCCGATCTGGCCAATATGATGCGCCGCCAAGCCATCTGCGCCATCGTCGGCAAGGCGCCGCCGCAGCCGGTCTATAACGAGCTGTTCATCTCCATCGCCGACTTGCGCGAAACCATTCTGCCGAACGTCAATCTGGCTTCCAGCCCCTGGCTGTTCCAGCAGCTGACCGAGGTGTTGGACAAGCGCGTGCTGTCCTTGCTGAACAAGCATGACGACCGTACGGTGGCCGGCGACATCAGCGTGAACCTGAATGTTCAGACCCTGCTGGCCCCCGAATTTCTGGTGTTCGACGACAATCTGAAGGCCAGCATGCGCGGCACCATCGTGCTGGAATTGCAGAAGGTGGATATCTTCGCCGATCTGGGGGCCTTCCTGTTCGCCCGCGACTTCGCCCATGATCGCGGCTATCGCATCTGCATCGACGGCGTGAATATGGAAAGCCTGCCCTTCGTCGATCGCGAGCGTCTGGGCATCGATCTGGTGAAGATCGTCTGGGACCCGGCCATGGCCGACGGCGTGCTGGCTAATGGCGACAGCCTGGAAGGCTATATGCGCCGTTGCGGGCCGTCCCGCGCCATTCTCTGCCGCTGCGATGCTCAGGACGCCATCGACTGGGGCCAGACGGTGGGGGTGACCCTCTATCAGGGCCGCCATGTGGAAGCCGTGCTGGCCGCCGAAGCCGCCAAGACCCGCGGGGCCTTGGGAAGAAGAAGATAGATCGAATTCCCCTAAAATCCGCATGACCGCTCTTGCCAGTTGGCGAGCGGAGGTTGATGCTGTGACGGATTAATTTCCGTCAGAGGGGGCGGTCATCATGTTCCAAACGGCTGAACTGGGCCAAAAGGTTTCCCGCGAAGACTTCGACAAGGTGGCCGACGGCCTGCGCACCGAATTGCTGGAATTGCAGCAGACCCTGCGCGGCTGCGATTTCCCGGTGGTGGTGGTGTTCGCCGGTGTTGATGGCGCCGGCAAGGGCGAGTCGGTCAATCTGATCAATGAATGGATGGACCCGCGCTGGATCGTCACCCGCGCCTATGGCGAACCGTCCGACGAAGAGCGCGAACGCCCGCTCTATTGGCGCTTCTGGCGCGACCTGCCGCCCAAGGGGCAGTTGGGGCTGTTCCTCAGTTGCTGGTATTCCCGCCCGATTCTGGATCATGTGAATGGCCGGCTTTCGACCTTCGAGTTCGACAAGCAGATGGAACGGGTGGCCGCCTTCGAAAAGACCCTGGCCGACGATGGCGCGCTGATCCTGAAATTCTGGATGCATCTGGGCAAGGACGCCCAGAAGCGCCGTTTGAAGAGCCTTGAGAAAGACCCGCTGCAAAGCTGGCGGGTGTCCAAGTCGGATTGGAAGAACTGGAAGCTCTACGACAAGTTCGTCGAGACTGCCGAGCGCACCGTGCGCCGCACCGATACCGGCCAGACCCGCTGGGTGATCGTCGAGGGCGAGGATCCGCGCTATCGCAGCCTGACGGTGCTGACCGAGCTGCGCGACGCCATCCGCAAGCATATGGCGGTGCGCGAAGCCCGCCTGAAGGTGATCCGCGAGGCCAAGGCCGCCAGCGCCGCCCAGCGTTCCGCCGAGATGGAAAAGCTGCATGCCGATGTGCCGGCTCTGCAAAAACAGGCCGAGGCGGAGGCCAAGGGCAAAGGCAAATCGAAGGACGCCACCGTCACGCTGGCCGCCGATGGCAGCCTGAAGCCGTTGACCGTGCTCGACGCCTTGGATATGGGGCTGTCTCTGACCAAGGACGAGTATAATCTGGCTCTGAAGCAGGCCCGCGCCGATCTGGCCAATCTTTGTCGTCAGGCGAAAGAGAAAGGCATCTCGACGCTGCTGGCCTTCGAAGGAGCCGACGCCGCCGGCAAGGGCGGCTCGATCCGCCGTCTGACCGCCGCCTTGGAAGCCCGCGACTATCGGGTGATTCCCATCGCCGCTCCGACCGACGAAGAGCGGGCGCAGCATTATCTCTGGCGCTTCTGGCGGCATCTGCCCCGCGCGGGCCGCGTCACCGTGTTCGACCGGTCCTGGTATGGCCGCGTGCTGGTCGAGCGCATCGAGGGCTTCGCCACCAACGAGGAATGGATGCGGGCCTATGCCGAGATCAACGATTTCGAAGAGCAGTTGGTCCAGGAAGGCACGGTGCTGGTCAAGTTCTGGATCCATATCAGCAAGGACGAGCAATATCGCCGCTTCAAGGAGCGCGAGACGATTGCCTATAAATCCTGGAAGCTGACCGACGAGGACTGGCGCAACCGCGCCAAGTGGGACCAGTACGAACAGTCGGTGCATGAGATGGTCGAGCGCACCAGCACCGGCCATGCGCCCTGGGTTCTGGTTGAGGGTAACGACAAGAATCATGCCCGCATTAAGATCATCCGCACCGTTTGCGATCAGTTGAAGAAGCGGCTGGAAGGCTAGGGGAAAGTAAACTCCCTCTCCCCTCGCGGGAGAGGGTTGGGGTGAGGGGGCGGAATCCACAGGGTATTCAGGCGGTCTTGTCTGCGGCTTTGGGCGGTGCTGAAGCAACGGCCCCCCTCACCCCGCGCCTCTCCCACGAGGGGAGAGGGAGGAAGATGTGGAGGGGGCTGCGGGCCAAAGGTGATTTAGCAGGGCTGCCCCAACGGTTTCCCACTGGATTGTTGGGGCCGACTGTGACAAATCTTTCGCCTGTTTCTTTTCATACCGGCCACCGACCACAGAGATGTTCGTAGCCGGCGCGTCATCGGGCGTTCCCCCTGGGCGCCCACTTAAAAAAGCCGATTGGAGGAGAGAATGACTGTTCGCGTCGCCATCAATGGTTTCGGCCGCATCGGCCGCATGGTGTTCCGCGCCGCTACCAAGGAATTTTCGGACATCGAGATCGTTGCCATCAACGATCTGCTCGATCCGGAATACCTGGCCTATATGCTGAAGTACGACTCCGTCCATGGCCGTTTTGCCGGTGACATCTCGGTGGCCAACGGGGCTCTGGTGGTGAATGGCAAGACCATCCGCCTGACCGCCGTCAAGGATCCCGCCGAGCTGAAGTGGGGCGAGGTCAATGCCGACGTGGTGATCGAATCCACCGGCCTGTTCCTGTCCAAGGAAGGTGCTGAGAAGCATGTCGCCGCCGGCGCCAAGAAGGTGGTGATGTCGGCTCCGTCCAAGGACGACACCCCGATGTTCGTCTATGGCGTGAACCATCAGAAGTATGCCGGCGAGACCATCGTTTCGGCCGCTTCCTGCACCACCAACTGCCTGGCCCCCGTGGCCAAGGTGCTGAACGACAACTGGGGCGTGAAGCGCGGTCTGATGACCACCGTCCATGCCGCCACCGCCACCCAGAAGACCGTCGACGGCCCCTCCTCGAAGGATTGGCGCGGTGGCCGTGGTATCCTCGAGAACATCATCCCCTCCTCGACCGGCGCCGCCAAGGCCGTGGGCGTGGTGCTGCCCGAGCTGAACAAGAAGCTGACCGGCATGTCCTTCCGCGTGCCCACCTCCGACGTTTCGGTGGTCGATCTGACCGTCGAGCTGGAGAAGCCCGCCAAGTATGAAGAGATCGTCGCCGCCATGAAGGCCGCCTCGGAAGGCGCTCTGAAGGGTGTGCTGGGCTTCACCAACGAGAAGGTGGTTTCCACCGATTTCGTCGGCTATCCGCTGCCCTCGATCTTCGACGCCGAAGCCGGCATTCAGCTGGACCCGACCTTCGTCAAGGTCGTCTCCTGGTACGACAACGAGTACGGCTATACCGTCAACATGCTGCGCTTCGTCCGTCACGTCGCTGGCGCGAAGTAAGCGAAGCATCAGGGGAGAACAGACATGTTCCGTACCCTCGACCAGTTGGACCCCCGCGGTAAGCGGGTGGTCCTTCGGGCCGACCTGAACGTCCCGGCCAAGGACGGCAAGGTCACCGACACCACCCGTATCGACCGCTCGGCCGCCACCATCCGTGAGTTGGCCGGGAAGGGCGGCAAGGTCATCATCCTGACCCATTTCGGCCGCCCCAAGGGCCGCGAGGAAAAGTACAGCCAGAAGCTGCTGCTGGAGCCCCTGGCCAAGGCCGTGGGCCGTAGCGTCGCCTGGGCCGACGATGTCATCGGCATCGATGCCGTCGAAGCCGTCAAGGCGATGAAGGATGGCGATATCCTGCTGATGGAAAACGTGCGTTTCCATCCCGAGGAGGAAAAGAACGACGCCACCTTCGCCCGTGCTCTGGCCGATCTGGGCGACGTTTATGTCAACGACGCCTTCTCGACCGCGCACCGCGCCCATGCTTCCACCGAAGCCATCGCCCGTCTGATCCCGGCCTATGCCGGCCGTCTGATGCAGGCCGAGCTGGAAGCCCTGGGCAAGGCGCTGGAAAGCCCCGAGAAGCCGGTGGCCGCCGTGGTCGGCGGCGCCAAGGTTTCCACCAAGTTGGACTTGCTGGGCAATCTGGTGGCCAAGGTGGATTACCTGATCATCGGCGGCGGCATGGCCAACACCTTCCTGTTTGCCCAGGGCGTGCAGGTCGGCAAGTCGCTGTGCGAGAAGGAACTGGCCGACACCGCGCGTGAGATCATCGAGAAGGCCAAGGCCGCTCATTGCCATATCGTCCTGCCGGTCGATGTGGTGGTGGCCTCGGAATTCGCCGAGAATGCTCCGAACAAGGTGGTGCCGGTGACTGCGGTGCCGGAAGATATGATGATCCTCGACGCCGGCCCGGCCAGCGCCGAATCCATCATCGATCGTCTGGGCGGCTGCAAGACCCTGGTCTGGAACGGCCCGCTGGGCGCGTTCGAGATCGCTCCCTTCGACGCGGCGACCAATGCCGTGGCTCAGGCGGCGGCTCAGCGCACCAAGGAAGGCAAGCTGCTGACCGTGGCCGGCGGTGGCGATACCGTGGCCGCGCTGGCCAAGGCTGGGGTGGAGGAGGTGTTCTCCTACGTCTCGACCGCCGGCGGCGCGTTCCTGGAATGGCTCGAAGGCAAGGAACTGCCGGGTGTCGCCGCTCTGCAGGTCAAGGCCCATGGTGGCTGCGGCTGCGGCGGCAAGCACTAAGCCGTTCCGGTCGTGAGACTGAAAGAACGCCGGTCCTGCGGGGCCGGCGTTTTTTTATGGCTGACTTCTGTGAGCTTCTCCCGACCCTCTCCCACCAGGGGAGAAGGAGTTTCTTGTGGGGGCTTTCCCCCCTCTCCCCCCGTGGGAGAGGGCTGGGGTGAGGGGGGAGAATTTTCACGGGTCTTAACAATTCCCCACGCGGCGTTTACCCCCAGGTAATTTTTGCCTAGTAGGCTGATTCCCATCGACAAACATTGTCGCCGCCGACAAGGGGATCAAGAAGAATGGCCAACACCAGCATTTCCGGTCTGACCCGTAGCATGACCGGCAGCATCTCCCAGAATGTTGGCTCGGTCTCTTCCGGTTCTGTCGCCAGGGCTCAGACCAGCACGGTTGCCGCCTCGGCCGGCAGCACGGGCGGCAATGGCGCCGGCACCGCTTCCACCGCCAACCGTCAGGTGGTCAATGTGGATGGCGAGAATTATAACCGCAACGCCCGTCGCGGAACCTATCTGAACATCACGGTCTAAGACCTCGTCGCAACGCTGCTTAGGAAAAAGGCGATGCGCGGCTGAGGGGCCTAAATCCCCTTGGCGATCCTGTCCGCCAGCGGCAGGAATTCGGCGGCCACGGCGCGATAGATGTCGCGCTTGAAGGGCACGATCTTTTCCACCACTTCCGCCAGCGGCATCCAAGTCCAGTCACTGAACTCGGGATGTTCGGTGGCGATGTTGATGTCGCTGTCATCGCCCAGGAAGCGCAGGGCGTACCATTTCTGCTTCTGGCCGCGATATTTGCCCTTCCAGACCTGGGCCGCCAGATCCTTGGGCAGATCATAGGCCAGCCAGTCCTTGGTCTCGGCGATGATCTCGGCCTTGGCGGTGCCGATCTCTTCCTCAAGCTCGCGCAGAGCCGCGACCTCGGGCTCCTCGCCCTTGTCGATGCCGCCTTGGGGCATCTGCCAGGCGTCAAGTTCGGTGTCGATGCGCCGGGCGGCGAATACCAGTCCTTGCGCGTTGAACAGCACCAGCCCGACGCCCAGACGGTAGGGCAGGTCCTTGTTACTCATGCTTGCTATGCTCCAGCGAGGAGGGGGGCAGCGCGGCGCTTTGCCCCGGCAGAGGACGGACCACCGACGAAGCCGGGGCCAGGATGACCCCCCGTTGCGGCAAGCCGTCGATCCAGGTCTGCAAGCGCTCCAGGGTGACGGGAAGCGGCGAGACATAGGCTACCGCTGCCTGATCGCGCTGGGCCGCCGACAACAGGCGCGAAAGGCGCACATCGATGGCGGCGCGAAAGGGCTGTTCGTCCGGCACCAGGGTAACGCTGGCATTGGCCGGAGCATCGGCCTGCGACACGCCCCCCAGCCCGTCGCCCAGATAAAGCAGGCCATGATTCTTGATGGCCCGCAGCAGCACCGGCCATTGCGGCGAGGTGGTGACCGGCGAGCGCAAGGAACCGGCCAGACCGACATAGCCGGTCATGCGGCCCATCACGGTTTCCAGATGCGACACCACATCCAGCGGCGTATGGCTGGCCAGAATCGACAGAGCGCCGGAATCGCGCATGGGGTAATTGGGCGGCTCCAGCGGCAGGTCCAGCATCACCTCATGGCCGGTGGCCCGCGCCCGCTTGACCCAGCCATCCAGATTGGCGGCATAGGGGCTGAAAGACAGGGTCACTTCCGGCGGCAGCTTCAGAATGGCGGCCTCGGTCGCTTCCTTCGACAGGCCCAGCCCGACCACCACCAGGGCGATGCGGGGGCTGGCGGCGTCGCCGCTGAACGGGCGGGCATAGGCCTCGCGCGGTTCCTTGCCGGCGGCGGTGATCGGCAGCGGGCCGTTCGGGCTGTTCTTCAGCAATTCGGGCAGCGGATAAGGGGCCGTCAGTGGCTTCAGATCCTGGCGGGTCGGCAGCTTGGCGAAGGTCGGCGCGGCCAAAGGATCGCCGCCCGGCGGCACCAAGGGTTCCTGGATCGGCGGGGCCGGCGTCGGCTCGGCCAGGGCCGGGCCCTTGACGGCGGGCTCGGCGGGAGCCTCGGGCGCGGCGGGCTCATGCTTCGCCTCTTCCTCGGGCTTAGGAGCCTGAGCGGGAGCGATCTCGGCCGGCGGGGTATCGGGAGCCTTTTCCATCTTCACGTCGGCATCGTTCTGATGCTCGGGCGCAGAGGGATGTTCAGGCGCAGGCGGTTGCAGCAGAGAATTGCCGGCCAGCTCGCCGCCGGGTCGCGGCGGCATCGGCTGGTCGATCAGGGCCTGGTTGCTGAACTCTTCCAGAAGGTCCAGCGGCGAATCACCAGTGACGATATAGACGCCGGCCCAGATCAGGGCCAGCAGCGCCGCCGGCAACAGGCCGAACAGAACCAGGATGGAGACGGCTTTCCGCTTGAGCCGGGTCAGCAGGCCCGCCTCTTGCGGGCGGGCCGGGCCGAAGCGGTCGGAAGGAGAAAGCCGGATCGCCACCCTGGGTCCTTTCCCTTAATTGGCCTTGGCGGATTTGCCGTTGGCCATCAGCTTGATCTGATCCATGGCGCGCGACAGCTGATAGTCGGTGGCCGGATCGCCCACTTTCTGCGGATCGAGGAAGGCCGGCGCGGCCTTGGTCTTCTTCTTATCCGCGTCCTTCTTGTCGCCGTCCTTCTTATCGTCGGCGGGCTTGTCGGCCGCCGGCTTGTCATCGGCCTTGACGGTGTCGTTCTTCAGGGCGTGGGGCAGCGAGGCCTCGGAACGGGTCATGCCGTCATCCTCGGCGGCGGCAGCAGCGGCGTCGCCATCCTTGGTGACCGGCACCTTGATGTCGGGCTCGATGCCCAGCGCCTGGATCGAGCGGCCCGACGGCGTGTAGTAACGCGCCGTGGTCAGACGCAGCGCGCCATGGGACGAGGGGATCTCGATGATGGTCTGAACCGAGCCCTTGCCGAAGCTCTTCGAGCCCATCAGGGTGGCGCGGTGATGGTCCTGCAAGGCGCCGGCGACGATTTCCGAGGCCGAGGCCGAGCCGTCGTTGATCAGCACCACCAGCGGAGCGCCGCCGGTGATGTCGCCGCCACGGGCGTCGAGACGCTGGGTGTCCTCGGCGCGGCGGGCGCGGGTGGTGACCACTTCCTGACCGTTGGCCAGGAAATCGCTGGAGACGCCCACCGCCTGTCCCAGCAGACCGCCGGGATTGTTGCGCAGGTCAAGGATATAGCCGGCCGGCTTGGTCTTGGCGTCCTTCTTGATCTGGTCGATGGCCTTGGTCAGACCTTCGCTGGTGTTCTCGGCGAACTGGGTCAGACGGATATAGCCGATATTGCCGGGCAGCAGCTTGGACTTGACCGTCTGGATATGGATGACGGCGCGGGTCAAGGTGACGTCGAAGGGCGCCTGGCCCTCGCGGCGGATGGTCAGGCGGATGTCGGTGTTGGGCGGGCCGCGCATGCGATCCACCGCCTCGTTCAGGGTCAGGCCCTGGACGGTGTCGCCGTTCAGATGGGTGATGAAGTCGCCGGTATGCAGGCCGGCCTTGGAAGCCGGGGTGTCGTCGATGGGCGAAACCACCTTGACCCAGCCCTGTTCCATGGTGACTTCGATGCCCAGGCCGCCGAACTCGCCGCGAATCTGCACCTGCATATCGCGATAAGCCTTGGCGTTCATATAGTTCGAATGGGGGTCGAGCGAGGCCAGCATGCCGTTCAGGGCGGCCTCGATCATCTCTTCCTCGCTCACCGGCTCGACATAGTCGGCGCGAACCCGGTCGAACACGTCGCCGAACAGGTTCAGCAAACGGTAAGTGTCCGCGTTGGAGGCGGCGGTGGGTTGCTTGGTCTCCTCGGCATGGGCGGGAGTGGGGACGAGGGTGGGCGACAGGGCCAGCAGGGCAGTGACACCCGCCGAGATCATCAACTTCCGAATCATCCAGAGACCTTTGTCTTGCGTGCCGTGAGCCAGGGCAACGGGTTGACGGGCTGACCATTATGGCGCAGCTCGACATAAAGAATTGGTTTGCCGTCGGTTTGTCCCATCACCCCGACGGGTTCGCCGGCCAGCAGATGCTGCCCAACCGTGCCGTCGATGCGGGCCATGCCCGAAAGCAGCGTATGGTAGCCTTCGGCATGCTCGATGATCAAGAGAAGTCCATAGCCGCGGAACGGTCCGGCGAACACGACTTGACCATCGTAAGGGGCCACCACCTGGGCGTCCGGCCTGGTTTCGATGCTGATACCCCGTGACGGATTGCCGGCATCGTCGGTCTGACCGAACTTCGACAGCACCGTGCCACGGGCCGGAAAGGGCATCTCGCCCTGGGCTTTGGTGAAGGACCGGGGCGGCGCGCCAGCCGAAGCCAATTGCCGCGCCTGACTTTCGGCGGCGTCGCGATTGACTTTGTCGGCGGCCTGCTGGGCGGCTTCGGCGTTCTTGCGGGCCTGTTCTTCGGCCTGCCGAGCCTGACGGGCGGCTTCCTCTTCCGCCTGCTTCTGCTCCTTAGCAGCCTTGGCGGCCGCGATCTCGGCCTCATGCGCAGCTTTGGCAGCGGCGATCTGAGCCTCGCGGGCGGCCTTGGCGGCGGCGCGGGCGGCGGCCTGTTCGGCTTCGCGGGCGGCTTTTTCGGCGGCGGCCTTTTCTGCAGCCTCTTTTTCGCGGCGCTTGCGCTCTTCCTCCAAGCGGGTCATCAGGTCGCGCAGGTCCTGCGCCTCGGCGGCCATGGAGGCCAGGCGCTTTTCCGATTCCCGCTGCTGGCTTTGGGTTTCCTGCTGCACCTGTTGTTTGCGGTCATAGAGGCTGGCCAGCTTCTTATGCTGGGCGTCCAACTCGGCTGTGGTGGAGGAAATTTTCTGGCGCTGACGGGAAATATCGGTGCGCACCGAGGTCAGATTGTCGAGATCGGCCTTCAATTCCTTGGCCGCCTGCTGGATGCGCGGCAGCACCGTGCGCAGCAGAATGGCGCTGCGAACCGTATCGGCGGGCGAGGTCGGCTGGGCGATCAAGGCTTCGGACGGACGGAAGGCGAGGCGCTGCAGCGCGGTCAGGACGCCGTTCATCTGCTGGCGCTTCAGGTCCAGGGCCTGGGCTTTTTCTTTCTCGATATCGTCCAGATCGTCCAGCTGCTGTTCCAGCTCGGACAGATGGTCTTCATGTTCCTGCACCGCCCGGGCGGCCTGGACCATGTCGGACTTCAGGCCATCCAGCTCTTTGGCCTGGGACTCGGCCTTCTGGCGAATTTGCTCGCGTTCGGCCTGGCCCTTCTGCATGGCCTTTTCCAGCTCCTTCAGGCGCTGGTCAGGATTGGCCGGAGGCTGGGTCTCGGCGAAAAGGGGGCCGCCCGCCGCCATCAGCAGCGTTGCCGCCACAGCGGCATGTTTCAGCGAAGGGCGCCCCAGCCGAGCCACGCTGTCTAAATCAACAGCGAGTGGCCGGTCATCTCCGCCGGCTGGGCCAGACCCATCAGGGACAGCACCGTGGGAGCGACGTCGGCAAGCCGGCCATCGGCCAGACCCTTGCCTTCCGGGCCGTTCAGCAGCACCACCGGCACCTTGCCGACGGTATGGGCGGTGTAGGGCTCGCCGGTGACGGGATCGCGCATCAGTTCGCAATTGCCGTGATCGGCGGTGATCAGCATGCGGCCATTAGCCTTGACCACGGCCTCCTTCAGGCGGCCCAGCCCGGCATCCAGAGTCTCGACCGCCGTAATGGCGGCGGGAAGAATGCCGGTATGGCCGACCATGTCGCCATTGGCAAAATTCACCACGATCATGTCGTACTTGCCGCTGCCGATGGCGTCCACCAGCTTGTCGGTGACTTCGGGGGCCGACATCTCGGGCTGAAGATCGTAGGTGGCGACCTTGGGGCTGTTGATCAGGATGCGGTCTTCACCGGGGAACACCTGCTCGCGCCCGCCGTTGAAGAAGAAGGTGACATGGGCATATTTCTCGGTCTCGGCGATGCGCAGCTGGGTCAGGCCCAGGTCGGACACCACCTCGCCCAGAATCTGGGTCAGCCCTTCCGGCGGAAACAGCACCGACAGGAAGCGGCTTAAATCCTTGGAATATTCCGCCATGCCCAGGCGGGCGGCGAAGGCCGGAACCCGGCTGCGCTCGAAGCCGTCGAAGGCGGGATCGACCAGAACCGCCAGGATTTCACGGGCGCGGTCGGCACGGAAATTGGCCATCAGCAGGCCGTCGCCGTCCTGCATGCCGGCATAAGCGCCGATCACCGCCGGCAGCACGAATTCGTCGGTCTTGCCGGCAGCGTAGGAAGCCTCGACGGCGGCGATGGCGTCGGGGGCCGTCTGGCCTTTGGCCTCAACCAGAGCCTGATAGGCCAAGCCAACGCGGTCCCAGCGTTTGTCGCGGTCCATGGCGTAATAGCGGCCCGAGACGGTGCCGAGGGAAACCTTCTCGCCCTGCACATCGCCCAGGAACTTGGTTAGAAACTCGCGCGCCGAGGAGGGCGGCGTGTCGCGGCCATCCAGGAAGGCATGCACCACCACTTCGATGCCGGCCTTTGACAGGATGCGGGCCAGACCGGCCATATGGTCCTGATGGGAATGCACGCCGCCCGGCGACATCAGTCCCAGCAGATGCGCCTTGCCGCCGCTCTTCTTCAGGGCGGCGATGAAGGCCAGCAACTCGGAATTCTGCGCCAGACTGCCGTCGGCCACCGCCTGATCGACGCGCGGCAGGTCCTGCATCACCACCCGACCGGCGCCTAGATTCATGTGCCCGACCTCGGAATTGCCCATCTGACCATCCGGCAGGCCGACTTGCAGGCCCGAGGTTTCCAGCAGCGCATGAGGGCAAGAGGCGATCAGGCTGTCCCACACCGGAGTGTTGGCCAGGGCGATGGCGTTGTCTTCACTCTCGGGGCGATATCCCCAGCCATCAAGGATGCACAGAACGACGGGACGGGCGGCAAGCTTGGTCATAATTCGGTCAGCCTGTTTGCGGGTCTTGAATTATAAGGCCGTCTTTGCGGCAAAGCCATGACGACCGACGTTTCCATTGGGGGAGGTAGAGGACTCCCCGGTCCAGGTCAAGGACAGATGCGGCCTTCTTTGACGGGAACTTCGGCCATGCGGGCGGAAATGGTGCTGCGGTACGAGGCGACATCTTCATCCAGGTCGGTGGGATCGCGCTTCAGGGGGCTGGGTAGCACCGCGGCCAGCGATGCGGCCTCGGTTCTGGTCAGCTGCGAAGCCGGCTTGTGGTAGTAATGCCGCGCCGCCGCCTCGGCGCCATAAATGCCGGGGCCGAACTCGATGATGTTGAGATACATCTCCATGATGCGGCGCTTGGGCCACAGCGCTTCCATCATCGCGGTCAGCACCGCCTCGACGCCCTTGCGCAGGAAATCGCGGCCGGGCCAAAGGAACAGGTTCTTGGCCGTCTGCATGGAAATGGTGCTGGCCCCCAGCACATGGCCGCCATCCTCATAGACATCGACGGCATTGTCGATAGCCGCCCAGTCGAAGCCGTGATGATGGCAGAACTTGGCGTCTTCGGCGGCCATTACCGCCTTTTGCAGTTCGGGCGAGATGGCGGTCAGGGGCCGCCAGTCCTTCTCGATGCCATAGCCCTGCACCAGCCGGATCAGCATCAGGGGCGTGATGGGCGGCGGCACGAATCGGAACAGCGCCAGCAGGCACAAGGGAGCCCCCAGCCCGATCAGCAGAACGCGGCGCAGCAGCCGGCGGCGGCCCGGAGACATGATGTTACTTGGCGGGGATCGGCATATAGACGCAGTAGAGCTTCTTCTCATGCATCGAATTGCAGAGGCTGGCCATCACTTCCTGATCGCCCGAGGCCATCAGGCGGAAGAAGTGCCCCTTGCCCGGCAGATCGACTTCGCGGATTTCCGGGGTGAAGTAGAGGATGCTGGAATAGGCGGCGGTCAGCACCTTCCATCCGCGCTCGGCGTCCGACTTGCGGCGGTAAGAGGCCAGATGTGCCTCGTGGGTGGGGGCCTTGGCCTGATGTGTCGGAGAGGCTTGCGGGGCCGCATCCTCCGCCAGAGCGGGAGCCGCCAACAGGCAGGCCATCAGAAGGGCAGCGGTACGGCGGATCATATCAACTCTCCCCAATAAATTTGCGCCATTCCACCATTGATCGCGGTTGCAATCAAGCTGGGCTTCTTTCCAGCACGCGGGCGATCTCGGACAGCAGGCTTTCGGGGGTGAAGGGCTTGGCGACATAGCCGTTCATGCCGGCTTCCAGGCAATGCTGCACATCTTCCTTCATGGCATTGGCGGTCAGGGCGACGATGGGCAGGGTATAGCCGCGTTTGCGCAGCAGTCTTGTGGCCTGCAGCCCGTCCATGCCGGGCATCTGCACATCCATCAGCACCAGTTGAAAATTGCCGCCGTCTTCGATGGCCGCCACCGCCTGCTCGCCGTCGGCGGCAGAGGTGACCTCGTGGCCATAGCGGCGCAGGATCGAGACGGCAACCTTGCGATTGACCGCATTATCTTCGGCCAGAAGGATGTTCAAGGGCGGCAATTGCGGCGCCGGCAGCAAAGCCCGGGGAGCTTCGACCTCGGCCAGGGGCAGGGTCAGGTCCAGCCAGAAACTGCTGCCCATGCCAAGCGTGCTGCTGACCTTGATCTGGCCGCCCATCAGCTCGGCCAGTTGCTGGCTGATGGCCAGCCCCAGCCCGGTGCCGCCGAAGCGCCGCGAGATCGAGGTGTCGGCCTGGCTGAAAGAGGAAAACAGCCGGCGTTGGGCGGTCTTGGAGATGCCGATGCCGGTATCCTTGACGGTGAAGCGCAATAACGCGCTCTTGTCCTCGATCCTCAGCAACTCGACGCCCAGGGTGATGCCGCCCTTTTCGGTGAATTTCACGGCGTTCGACAACAGGTTCAGCAGCACCTGACGCAGACGGGTGGGATCGCCGCGCACGGCCCTGGGCAGATCGGGGGGAATGTCCACCGTCAGGCTCAGGCCCTTGTCGCCGGCTTTGACCGCCATCAGGGCGGCGGCTCCTTCGACGGCGGCGGCCAGCTCGAAGGTCACACTTTCCAGCTCAAGGCGCTGGGCCTCCAGCTTCGAGAAATCGAGGATGTCGTTCAAGATGGTCAGCAGCGCGTCGCCTGACTGGCGGATGGTCTCGACGCAATCTTTTTGCTGCACCGACAGCGGGGTGTCGCCCAGCAGCGTGACCATGCCCAGGATGCCGTTCATCGGCGTGCGGATTTCGTGGCTCATCATGGCGACGAATTCCGATTTGGCGCGGGCGGCGGCCTCGGCCTGCTGCTTGGCGGCGTTCAGGCTCTGCTCGGCATTGCGGCGCTCGGTGATGTCGCTGAAGGACAGCAGGACCGCGATCTGTCCCTCATAGGTCATCTGAATGCCGGACATCTGCACCCAGAGCGGTCCACCGGCGGGCCGCTTCAAGGCGACCTCGTAGCCGCGCAAGGCGCCGGCATGGGTGATGATGTCGAAGCAGCGCTCGGCCTCGGACGGTTCCAGGAACAGCGACGCGGCGGCAATTCCCTCTTCGCTTTCGGCCAAGGCCAGCTGCTGCTGGGCGGGGACGTTCAGGAAGGTCAGGGTCAGATCCGTCAGCCGCACGATCAGGATGGGGAACACCGAGGCGTCGAGGATCGAGCGAAGGCGCTGCTCGCTGGCCAGCAGGGCGTCTTCGCGACTGGCCAGGGCGGCCAGCAGAACGCCCAACGACCGGGCCATGGCGCCGATCTCGTCATCGTCGCCGCCAAAGGGAACCGGCAGCGACTGGCCATCGGCACGGGCGCTCATCACTGCCTGCAGATCGCCCAGCCGGCGGACCACCGAACGGCGGATATAGGAGATCAGCAGGAAGGTGCCGATCAGGCAGGCGGCGACGGCGACGAACAGCAGCTGCTGCTGATGCTCCAGCGCCGTGGCAATGCCCAGACCCCGCTGGTGCACGCCGTCTTCCATGGCGGCATAGATATCGTGGACGGTATCCACCAGCCGGTTCGACAGAATGCCGTTATGGGCCAGCATGCCGCGTCCGGCGATGTCGATATCGATGGCGGCATGGCGGTTGGCGATGATGCCTTCGGGCCCGGTGCCTAATCTTTCCAGGTCCTCGACCACATAGCCGAGGCGGCTGGCCGCGGGGCCGGGCAGCTTGGCATAGGCGGCCTTCAGGGTGGCGAGCGAGATGCGCAGCCGCTCGTCCAGGCGTTCCAGCTCGATCTTCTGGCCGCTGGAGGCGACGGCCAGAGACAGATTGATGGTTTCGGCGGCCTGACGCGAGAATTGCTGCAAGGCCAGGCTCTCGTCCATCTTGGCGCGCAGCTTGTCTTTGCCTTCATCGACGGCCTGGTGCAATTCCTGCTGCAGGCGGCTTCCCTCGATGCTGGTGTCGTCATGGCGGCGGTCCGACAGGGCGACGATTTTGCCCACCAGGGCCTGGCGTTCCTCGTCATTGGCGAAGCGATGGCCGACCAGCCCGTCCAGGCGGTCGAGATTGTCGGTCAGGTCTTTCTGCAATTGCCGCAGGCGCGTCGCCTGCCCTGGGGCGACGGTGCCCTTGTCCAGGCTGCCGATCAGTTCGTCCAGCCAGTTCAGCTGATCGGCCAGACGCAGGCGCAGGCTCTCGCGGGCCAGTTCGGTATGGCTGTCGGCCAGCTGCGGCGCCTGGGCGACGATGGCCTCGCTCTGCTGGCTCAAGCGTCCGGCGGCTTCGATATTGGGCAGCCATTGATGGGTGATCTCGTCGAAGCCCCGGCTGAACAGCTGCAGGGAATCCAGCGCCACCAGACTGGCGGTCAGGGTCAGTCCGGCCATCAGCGTCAATCCCGCCATCAGGCGGAATGAAACGCCGCCGCGGCTCAGTCGCCTGATCAGCCGGAACATGTGTCTCACCTTACCGGCGGGGCATAGATCAGCCCGCCCTTGGTCCAAAGGGCATTGATGCCGCGCTTGGTTTTCAGTGGAGACTCATCGCCGAAATTGCGTGAAAAGATTTCTCCGTAATTGCCGACCTGGGCGATCAGCCGTTTCGCCCATCCCGGCTGGATGCCCATCGTCTCGGCGTAATCGGGGCCGCGTCCGGCCAGCAAATCCACCTCGGCCCCGGCGCCGGTCGGAGCCTTGTCGATATTGGCGGCGGTCAGGCCATGTTCCTCGGCGGCGATCAGGGCATAGACGGTCCAGCGCACCAGCTTGATCCATTGGGGGTCGTCGCTGCGCAGGGCAGGGCCCAGCGGCTCTTTCGAGATGACCTCGGGCAGCAGGATGTGATCGGTCGGGTTCTCGGCATCCAGGCTCAGATGGGAGATCAGGCTGAAATGGTCCTGGGTCATGATGTCGCAGCGGCCCTTCAGATAAGCCTGCCAGGCCCCTTGCTCGGTTTGAGTGCCGATGACGCGCGAGGCGATATGTTCGCGTGTCAGGAAGTCATCCAGGTTCTGTCGGGTGGTGGTGCCATCGGTGACGCAGATGCTGACGTCCTTGGCGTCATGGAGGCTCTTCAGCCCCAGCGAACGATGAGCCATGAAGGATTGGCCGTCATAAAGCCAGACCACCGGGAAGGCCAGGTTCAGCTTGGTTTCCCGTTCCAGATTGATGGTGGCGCCATCCAGCAGAATATCGATGCCGCCGCTGGACAAAGCGGAAAAGCGGTTGTTGCTTTCCACCGGGATCAGCTCGATGCGCGTGGCGTCGCCCAGGCTGGTCGCCGCGACGGCGCGGCAGAGGTCATACCAGATGCCGCTCCAATTGCCTTGGGCGTCGGGAGCGGAATAGCCCGGCTGGACATTGATGCCGCAGCGGACTTCTCCGCGCGCCTTGATGGCGTCGAGAGTCGGCCCCGCCTGGGCCGGCAAGGGCGCCAGGGCGCTCAGCAGCATGACGCCAAAGATGGCGATCAGGCTCAGCCGAAGCGGCCCGCCTTCACGGAATGTCGCCGTCCCCATATCGATCCCCACCGCAGACAGGTGCCATGCATGCTGCCACCGTCTGGGGCTTGCCGCAATACCGGCGGGCACATTGGGACGCGAGATCATCTCTTGCAGCGGGAAATTTCCACCTTACGGGGAGTGGGTGTTAGCGCCCATTCATGTATGGTCGTGGCGGTGATGGGCGTCGGGAAAATGGGCGTGGCTGTGGTTCAAGGGGGCGTGATGGTGGGAATGGCTGTGCGGCCCGTCGGGAGTCTCGTCGCCATGATGATGGTCGTGGGCATGATGGGGGTCGGAATGATCATGGGGGTGGGCGTGATCGGTCACCGGATGATCATGGGAATGTTCGTGCCGTTCGGTCAGATGCAGCCATAGCCCCCAGCCCATCAGCAAAGCGGCAATGATCAGCCGGAAGCTGGCTTGCTCGCCCAGCAACGGCAGCGAAATCAGCGCTCCCAGCAAGGGCGCGGTGGAGAAATAGGCCCCCGCCCGCGCCGAGCCCAAGCCCCTCAGCGACAGCACATACAGCACCAGACTCACCCCATAACCCAGGAAGCCGACCAAAGCCGCCAGACCCAGGGTTCCGGCAGCGGGCAAAGGATCGCCGGCAAGGCTGATGGCGAGGCTAAGATTGACGCTGCCGGCCACCAATCCCTTGGCGGCGGCGATCTTGACCGGGTCGGACAGCGAGACCTTGCGGGTCAGATTGTTGTCGATGCCCCAGCAGAGGCAGGCGGCCAGGATGGCGGCAGGCGGGCCGAGGGCCGACAGGCTGGGCTCGCCGGTCCAGGCCAGGGTCAGGGCTCCCAAGGTAATGACCCCCATGCCCAGCGCGATGCGCGGGCCGATATTCTCGCGGAAGGCCGCCCAGGCCAGCGCCGAGGTGAACAGACCTTCGGTGGTCAGCAGCAACGAGGCGGAGGCGCCGTCGGTGCTGCGCAGTCCGGTCATCAGCAGCAAAGGGGCCAGCACGCCGCCGAAGCCGATGGCGGCGCCCAGCCAGGGAATGTCGGCTTTGGCCAGGGTTTCCGGGCTGCGGCGGATCAACGCCAGCAGGGTCAGGCCCAGCCCCGATCCCAGATAAAGCAGCCCCGCCAGCATCCAAGGCCCGGTGCCGTTCAGCAGCAGCTTGGCGAAAGGTGTGCTGGCGCCGAACAATCCGGCTGCGGCCAGCCCGGCCAGAATGCCGGGATGCAGATGAAGATGGGAATGACGGCGGGGATGCTGATGACCGGGCGACATGGTGCGACCATATCACCCGGTCGGGCGGAGGCTTTAGTGGATTTTGACGTTCTCGGCCCGCTCGGCCTCGCGGCGGGCCTGATAGGCGTTATAGGCCTGGACCACCACCAGATATCCGCCATGCAGGGCGATATCGGACTCGACGGCATTGCGGCTGGTGGCGGCCAGCCCGGCATGACCGGAGGCATCGACGGCGACGAAATATTCGTAATTCATGATTGCTCCTCCAAGCCCCTCCTTCGGGGGACAGGAAGAAGTAAGCCATGACATCATGGCTGAATTAGGTGGGGATGATGGCGAAGCCATGGACCTTGCGCCACCTTTCCGCCATCTTGTTGGGGCATCGAGGGAGAGATAACTCCCTGCCGCCAAGACGAGAGCCATCTTGCCCACACGCCGTCAGTTCCTGCTATCCGCCGCTGCTTTCACAGCGCTTCCCCATCTGGCCCGTGCCGCAGCCCTTCCCAAGGATTTCCTCTGGGGCGTCTCCACCTCGGCCTTGCAGATCGAGGGCGCGGTGGCCGAGGACGGGCGCGGCCCCAGCATCTGGGAAAGCTTTGCCCGCCACCCTGGCGCGATCCAGGACGGCTCGACGCCGGATGTCGCCTGCGACCATTATCATCGCTGGCCCGAGGATGTGGGGCTGATGCAGCAGTTGGGCGTCGGGGCCTATCGCTTCTCGGTGGCCTGGCCTCGGGTGATGCCGCAGGGAACCGGGGCGGTGAACGCCAAGGGTCTGGATTTCTATGACCGGCTGGTCGACGGCCTGCTGGCCGCCGGCATCCGCCCCATGGTCTGCCTCTATCATTGGGATCTGCCGCAGGCCTTGCAGGACAAAGGCGGCTGGCTGAACCGCGATATCGCCGGCTGGATGAGTGATTATGCCTTGGTGGTGGCGCGGCGGCTGGGCGACCGGGTCAAGGACTGGTTCGCGCTGAACGAGCCGTCCGTCTCATCCATCTTCGGTCATGGCTATGCCGAACATGCTCCCGGCCTGAATGGCGGTGAGAAAGCCATTCTGGCCGCCTTGCATCATCAGAATCTGGCCCAGGGCCGCACCCTGAAGGCCTTGCGGGCGGAAAATTCAGGCTGGAAGCTGGGCACGGTGCTGAGCTTGCAGCCGATTGTGCCGGAAACCGCCAGCGAGCAGGACCGGGCGGCCACGATCCGCTGGGATGCGGTCTGGAACCGGGTGGCGCTGGATGGCGTGATCCGGGGGCAATTGCCCGACGTGCTGGCTCCGGCCCTGGCCGAGTTCGTCAA
>Ga0310915_10000303_pt1 | contig 23452 bp, 10 predicted proteins | sample GREbulkMGAN111_FD_202508 | JGI IMG/M metagenome (GOLD analysis project Ga0310915, IMG submission 202508) | Lab enrichment of tropical soil microbial communities from Luquillo Experimental Forest, Puerto Rico - GRE.bulkMG.AN111 | ecosystem: Environmental > Terrestrial > Soil > Tropical forest >...
AGAGCACTCCGGCAATGCCTGCATGTGGTCGCGGGCCGCAAGAATGTCGTCGAGGGCGCGGCCCCGTTGCGTCAGCAGCTCCCGCATGACTCGGGTGATGCAGCGGACGCGGCCGCCCCGCGCGTACATGTTCGGTGTGAGCGCCACATAGCCGGCTTGGGCGATGCGCTCGTTGGTCGCCTTCTTGTCCGGGCCGTAGCCGAACGCATCGTGGATCACCACCACGCCGGGCCACGGGCCTTGTCCTTGAGGAATGTTCAGCAGCGCGTCGATCGGTCCGTCGGATGTGTCGATCTCAATCGTCGTCATACCGTCATCTAATCGCAGCTGCGATGCGGAACTCGCACGCGGGCCGCACTCGTTAGCGTCACATGCTACGGCGGCTGTTTCTCGTCTATACGCTCGTCGAACTGGCTGTCATCTTCGCGCTGGTGTCGACGATCGGGTGGGGCTGGACCCTGCTGGTTTTGCTGGGCACGTTCCTGCTCGGGTGGGGCCTGTTGGCCCCAATGGCGGGCTCGCAGCTCATTCGCCAAATCGGCCAGCTGCGTTCCGGCCTGACCGAACCGCGCTGGGGGCACCGCCCGCTTGCGGGGGACGCACTCAACGATGGTGCGCTGGTCACGCTGGCCATCGCCCTCGTCCTCGTCCCCGGGATCGTCACCACGGCTTCGGGATTGCTGCTGCTGGTTCCGCCGGTACGGTCCGTCGCCGGTCGCGGGTTGTCCGCGCTGGGGATGCGCGGGCTGTGGCGGCGGGTGCCGCCGATCACCTATGCGGCGGCATTCACGGAACCCCATCGTGGGTATCCGGACGATGGCCGCGACTACATCGACGGCGAGGTCATCGACGTGAGGGACTTCGAGCCGCCCGCCTTCCCGAACGAGCGGCGCGGTGGATTCCCGGGACAGCCGGGCTGGGACTGATCGCAGCTGCCGGCGCCACACGTAGTTTTGGCGTGTGACCGTTTCCACCAAGCTGCTGGTCAACGGGCGGGTGCACAGCCCGACGCATCCCGACGCCACCGCGATGGCGATCCGAGGCGACGTCGTGGCGTGGTTGGGCAGCGACGACGTCGGCCGCAGTCAGTTTCCCGGCGCCGAGGTCGAGGATCTGGGTGGCGGTTTCGTCGCGCCGGGATTCGTGGACAGCCACATCCACGTAACGGCGACCGGCCTGTTACTCAGCGGTCTGGACCTGCGGCCGGCCACATCGCGGGCGCAATGCATCCAGATGGTCGCCGAATACGCGGCCGCCCATCCCGGCCGGCCGGTGTGGGGGCATGGCTGGGACGAATCCTCGTGGCCCGAGAACACGCCGCCGAGCACCGGCGACCTGGATGCCTTCCTCGGTGAACGGCCCGCCTACCTGGCTCGCGTCGACGTCCACTCCGCGCTGGCGTCAAGCGGGCTGCGACGGCTGGTCGCGGAATTACCGGCGGCGGCCGGTTTCAGCCCCGACGGGCCGCTGGTCGGCGACGCTCACCACTTGGTCCGGGCCGCCGCCCGCGGCCTGCTGACCGCCGAACAGCTGGCCGAGGCCCGGACAGCGGCGCTGCAGGCCGCCGCGGCGGTCGGGATCGTCGCGGTGCACGAATGCGCAGGCCCCGAGATCGGCGGGCTCGATGACTGGCGGCGGCTGCGCGACGTCGACCATGGCGTCGAGGTGATCGGCTACTGGGGTGAGGCGGTAGCCACGCCCGCCCAGGCGCGCGCGCTGGTGGACGAAACCGGGGCCCGCGGGCTGGCCGGTGATCTGTTCGTCGACGGGGCACTCGGATCGCACACCGCATGGCTACACGAGCCCTACAACGACGCCCCGGACCGCAGCGGCACCTGCTACCTGCAGCCCGAAGTCATCGAAACCCACGTGCGGGCCTGCACCGCGGCAACCGTGACCGCGGGTTTCCACGTCATCGGTGACGCGGCGGTCTCGGCCGTGGTCGCCGCCTTCGAACGGGTCGTCGCGGACCTCGGCGTCGCCGCCGTCGCCCGCTGCGGGCACCGCCTCGAGCACGTGGAGATGGTCACCGCCGACCAGGCCGCCAAACTGGGTGCATGGGGCGTCATCGCCAGCGTGCAGCCCAGTTTTGATGCGCTGTGGGGCGGCCCCGACGGCATGTACGCCCGGCGACTCGGCGCAGAACGAGGCGGTCAACTCAACCCGCTTGCGCTGTTAGCATCCCAAGGCGTGCCCCTCGCGCTAGGTTCCGACGCCCCGGTAACAGGCCTTGACCCGTGGGTAAGCGTGCGCGCAGCGGTCAATCATCACACTTCGGGCAGCGCCGTCTCGGCGCGGGCCGCGTTCGCTGCCGCGACCCGCGGCGGCTGGCGGGCTGGCGGTGTGCGCGATGGCCTGACGGGGAGCCTGGTGCCCGGGGCGCCCGCGTCCTATGTCGTGTGGGACGCCGGGCCGCTGGAGGTCCATGCACCTCGCGACGCGGTCCAGCGCTGGTCTACCGATCCACGTTCCCGGGTACCTGCCTTGCCGCGCCTGGGCCCGACCGACGCGTTGCCCCGTTGCCGGCGGACGGTCCATCGAGGCGCTGTCGTCTATGGCTAGGCAATGGTTCGGTCGCAAGGAGCGCTCCGATCAGGACCCCGACGGCGCCGCGGCGACCGGGGAACTAGCCATCCGCACGGACACCGATCCGATAAGCGACGAAGCCGAATCGGAGCGGGAAGAAGAGCTCACCGAGATCCGCGTCGAGCCCGAGACGACTGACGTTCCGAGCCCGGCCGATCGGCCTGCCGCCCCGACCCGCGGGGCGCTGGCGGGGGTGGGGGCCGCGGCGATCGCACGCCTGCCCGCGGTTCGGGCCGCGATCCGGCCACGCCTGCCACGACTGGCGCTCGCCGTCGGCGGCGGCCTGCTGCTGTTCGCCAGCTTCCCTCCAGTCAACTGGTGGTGGGCCGCCGTCGTCGCCGCCGCGCTGCTGGCTTGGGTGCTGAGGCACCCCGCCACGACACTCGCCGGCGGTATGGGCTACGGATTCCTGTTCGGGCTGGCGTTCTATCTGCCGCTGCTGCGGTTGGCCGGCCAGATCGCCGGTGCGCCGGCCCTGCTGGTACTCATTACCGTTTGCGCGGGGTTTCCGGCGCTGTTTGGCCTGCTGGCCGTGGTGGTGCGCACGATGCCTGGTTGGCCGCTGTGGTTCGCGGTCCTCTGGGCTGCGCAGGAGTGGTTGAAGTGCACCGTCCCCTTCGGCGGATTCCCGTGGGGAGTGGTGGGCTTCGGTCAGACCGACGGCCCCCTGCTGCCGTTGGTCCGGCTCGGCGGCGTTCCGCTGTTGTCCGCGGCCGTCGTGTTGCTGGGGTGCAGCGCGACCGCGATCGCGCAGGAGATCGTGTTGTGGTGGCAAACCACCGGTCGGCGACGCGGCCGCTCGGACGCCCCGCCCGCTGTGGTGCTGCCGGGCATCTGCATCTGCCTGGTGTTGTTTGCCGCTATCGTCATCTGGCCGCAAGTCCGGCACTCGGGAATGGGTGCGGGCAACGAACCGACCGTCAACGTCGCGGCCGTGCAGGGCAACGTGCCACAGCTCGGGTTGACCTTCAATCCCCAGCGCCGGGCCGTGCTGGACAACCACCTCCGGGAGACGATGCGGCTGGCCGAAGACGTGCACGCCGGCCGTGCCCCACAACCTCAATTCGTTGTCTGGCCGGAGGGCTCGTCGGATATCGATCCCCTGATCAACGCCGACGCTGGTCGAGATATATCAGCGGCCGCGGCGGCGATTGGCGCACCAATCCTGGTCGGTACGACGCTCGGCGTCCCGGGTCAGCGGCCGGACAGCATCGAATACACCAACACGGTCATCGTCTGGAATCCGGTCACCGGACCCGCTGATCGCCACAACAAGCAGATCATTATGCCGTTCGGGGAGTACATGCCCTTGCGATGGCTGTTCCGGCACCTGTCGGGATACACCAGTTGGGTCGGCCATATGGTGCCGGGTAAGAGCACCGGTGTGGTGCGCGCCGCCGGTATCCCGGTCGGGGTCGCCACCTGCTGGGAAGTGCTTTACGACAGAGCTGCGCGTGAATCGGTCCGCAACGGTGCCCAGATGCTCGTCGTGCCCACCAACAACTCCGCAGTCAACCCGGCCATGAGTAACCAGCACCTGGCCTTCGCCAAAGCACGCGCCGTGGAGCATGACCGATACGTCGTGGTCGCTGGAACTGTCGGGATCAGTGCCGTGATCGCACCGGACGGCCAGGTGCTGGCCAGCACGGACTTTTTCGAGCCCACGTATCTGGACATGCAGGTGCGGCTCAAGACGACGCTGACGCCGGCAACTCGCTGGGGCCCGATCGTGCAATGGGTCCTGGTCGGGGCGGCCGGGGCGGTAATTCTGGCCGGGATACGGCACAATGGTTGGTTCGTGCGTCCGATTCGCCCGAGGTCCAGGCCCCGGGGTGAATCGGAATACCCCGGTACACCCGCGGACCAACCCGAGGGCGACCACGCTGCGCCCGACGACGAGGGCGGCGACCACACTCCGTCCGCTGAGGGCGGTGACTACACTCCGCTCCACCAGGGCGGACGACGACCGTTCCGTTATCTCGGCCGGCACAGAGGAGCTACATGACCATCGGCCAACAGGCGCCCCGGGTCCCCGCCAATCGTCCCAGCGAGCGCGTCCTGGTGATCATTCCCACGTTCAACGAGCGGGAGAACCTCCCGCTGATCCACCGGCGGCTCAAAGACGCGTGCCCGAGCGTGCACGTGCTTATCGTCGACGACAGCAGCCCCGACGGCACCGGGGAGCTCGCCGACGAGCTGGCGGCGGCTGATCCCGGTCGCACGCATGTGATGCACCGCACCGCGAAGGACGGCCTGGGTGCGGCCTACCTGGCCGGTTTCGCCTGGGGCTTGAGCCGGGACTACTCGGTGCTCGTCGAGATGGACGCCGACGGCAGTCACGCGCCCGAACAGCTGCACCGCCTGCTGGACGCCGTCGACGCCGGAGCCGATCTGGCCATCGGTTCGCGCTATGTCGACGGCGGCACCGTACGAAACTGGCCCAAGCGGCGCTGGGCCCTGTCCTGGACGGCCAACACATATGCGCGCCTGGCGCTCGACATCGGCATCCATGACATCACCGCCGGCTACCGCGCCTACCGCCGCGAGGTGCTCGAGGTGATCGGTCTCGACGGCGTGGAATCCAAGGGCTACTGCTTTCAGATCGATCTGACCCGGCGCGCCCTTGACAACGGGTTCGTCGTCGTCGAGGTGCCGATCACCTTCACCGAGCGCGAGCTCGGCGTCTCCAAAATGAGCGGGTCCAACATTCGCGAGGCGCTGGTCAAAGTCGCAAAATGGGGCATCGAGGGGCGCCGGGCCAAGGGCGCGCGCGCCACTCGGGCCACCAACGCCAGATAACCGGTCGAGGGCGAACCGCCCCTACTCAGCCGCGGCGGCGCGACCTGATCAGTTCGAGGCGCTCCTTGAGCAGCTCTTCCAGTTCTTCGACCGAGCGGCGCTCCAACAACATGTCCCAGTGCGTGCGGGGTGGCTTGACCTTCTTCGGCTCGGGCAGGTCGCCTTCGATCAGGGTGCCTTCCATGCCGTTGCGGCACAGCCAGGTGCCGGGGATGTCGGCGTCATCGGCGAAGGGGACCTCGAACTCTTCGCCGTTCTCGGTGCGGTATCGCGCGATCTGACGCGGCGCGAGGTCATGGTTGCGGTCGGTCTCGTAGCTCACGGCTCCAAGGCGGCTGCCTCTCAAGACGCGATCAGCCATGGTGCTACTCCTTTAGGTCTTCTTGGCTGTAGTGCAATATCTGTCCGTTTGGCAAACGTTACGACTGTCTGGGTAGTTCCCCGGCCGACACGCGACATACGCGACGCGACCTTCAATGATACCGGGATCGCGAAAGACGGCCGACTAAAGTCGGCAGGCGTGACCCGCCGTGCCCACCCCCAGCCGTGCCGCTGGTGCGGTCGAGACGTGACCGACGCCGGGATGGGCCGTCGCCGCCAGTACTGCCGGCAGTCTTGTCGGCAGCGCGCCTACGAGCAACGTGCCTCGTTGGGCCGGGGCGAGGCCGGGGCCCTGCCCGCCGACGTGGTTGTGCTGTCGGCCGATGATGCGGCCGACCTGTCGGATCGCGTTTACCAGGTGCGATGCGCGGCGGAAGATGTCGCCACCGCGCTCGACGAGGGCGCCGGGGCGCCCGAACTGCGCGAACTCTGTGATGTGCTGGTCCGGGCCGCCCGGGCCGCCGACGGCTGGCGCCGAGCGGGTGTCTGAGCACGCTTCCGGCCATCACCGGTGGGTAGCCGAGTACAGTCGCGCCATGGGCGGCGGGCCAGGCGTACTCGGGTGTGCAGGTCGACGCCGGTCTTTCTCTAGATGCCAGGAGTATCGGACGTTTTGAAATCCTGCCGGAGTTGGCCATACTCACGAGCGACATTCTTGGGTCGGACAGCAGCACGACGCTGGTCGAAAAATCCACGAGACCGATTCGTGCAGCAACTTCCGTGACGCCGCATCCGGCGGTTACAAGACGGCCACCTGCTGGGTGAGGGTTAGGCGAGGTTAGTGATGGTGGATCAACTCCAGCATGCGACCGAGGCGCTGCGCAAAGCGCTGGTCCAGGTGGAGCGCCTGAAGCGCACCAACCGTGCGCTGCTGGAGCGGTCGAGCGAGCCGATCGCCATCGTCGGCATGTCATGCCGCTTCCCGGGCGGAGTCGATACCCCTGAGGGCCTCTGGCAGATGGTGGCCGACGGCCGCGACGTGATGTCCGACTTTCCCACCGATCGCGGGTGGGACCTGGCGGGCTTGTTCGATCCGGATCCCGACGCTCGCCACAAGACGTACGCCCGCACCGGCGGCTTCGTGGACGGCGTAGCGGACTTCGACGCCGCATTTTTTGGCATCGCGCCCAGCGAGGCGCTGGCGATGGACCCGCAGCATCGGATGTTGCTGGAACTCTCGTGGGAGGCCTTGGAGCGGGCCGGGATCGATCCCGGCGGGCTGCGCGGCAGCGCCACCGGGGTGTTCGCCGGACTCATCGTGCAGGGCTACGGCATGTTGGCCGAGGAGATCGAGGGCTACCGGCTGACCGGCATGACGTCCAGCGTCGCCTCGGGACGGGTGTCGTATGTGCTCGGGTTGGAGGGCCCGGCGGTATCGGTGGATACGGCGTGTTCGTCGTCGTTGGTGGCCTTGCACATGGCGGTGCAGTCGCTGCGGTCGGGCGAGTGCGACCTGGCGTTGGCCGGCGGAGCGACCGTGAACGCCACGCCGACGGTCTTCGTGGAGTTCAGCCGGCACCGCGGGCTGTCGCCGGACGGCCGGTGCAAGGCCTACGCGGGCGCGGCCGACGGGGTCGGCTGGTCCGAGGGGGGCGCCATGCTGGTGGTCGAGCGGTTGTCGGACGCTCAACGGTTGGGTCATCCCGTGTTTGCGGTGGTGCGGGGTTCGGCGGTCAACCAAGACGGTGCCTCAAACGGGTTGACCGCGCCCAATGGTCCGTCGCAGCAGCGGGTGGTGCGCGCCGCGCTGGCCAATGCCGGTCTCTCGGCCGCCGACGTGGATGTGGTCGAAGGCCACGGCACCGGCACCACCTTGGGTGATCCGATCGAGGCCCAGGCGTTGTTGGCGACCTACGGGCAAGAGAGGGCGGAGCCCGGGAAACAGCCCCTGTGGTTGGGGTCGGTCAAGTCGAACATGGGTCACACGCAGGCCGCCGCCGGTGTCGCCGGTGTGATCAAGATGGTCCAAGCGATGCGCCACGAGACGTTGCCGGCGACGCTGCATGTCGACCAGCCCAGTCCGCACGTCGATTGGTCGGCCGGCTCGGTGTCATTGCTGACGGAAGCCCGGCCCTGGAAGGCTGAGCCGGCCGACGACGGGCCGCGCCGTGCCGGGGTGTCGTCGTTCGGGATCAGCGGCACCAACGCGCATGTGATCGTCGAGGCCGCGCCGGAGTCGCAGCCCCGCGAGGCCGGCGCCAAGGTGCCCGTAATGCCGTGGGCGATTTCGGCGAAGTCGGCGACGGCGTTGGGTGCCCAGGCGGCCCGGCTGGCCGAGCATGTGCGATCCCACGGGGAGCTCGATGTCGCCGATGTGGGGTGGTCGTTGGCGGGGCGGTCGGCCTTCGAGCATCGGGCCGTGGTGGTCGGCGGTGATCGAGATCGTTTGCTGGCCGGGCTGGACGAGCTGGCCACCGACGCGCCCGTATCGGTCATTCGCGGTGCCGCCTCCGCCGCGGGCAAAACCGTCTTCGTCTTTCCCGGCCAAGGCTCCCAATGGCTGGGCATGGGTATCGAATTACTGGACGCCGCACCGATATTCGCGCAACAGATCGAGGCGTGCGCCGAGGCTTTCTCGGAATTCGTCGACTGGTCGCTGACCGACGTGCTGCGTGGCGCGCCGGGAGCCCCGGGCATGGATCGCGTAGACGTGGTGCAGCCAGTGTTGTTTGCGGTGATGGTGTCTCTCGCGGAACTCTGGAGGTCGGTCGGGGTTCGTCCCGACGCGGTCATCGGCCATTCGCAAGGAGAAATCGCCGCGGCGCACGTCGCCGGTGCGCTGTCGCTGCGGGATGCCGCAAAGGTGGTCACGCTGCGCAGCAAGCTGCTGAGATCACTGGCCGGCCCCGGAGGCATGCTGTCCATCGCCTGCAGCACCGAGCGGGCACGGGAATTATTGGCGCCCTACGGTAATCGAGTCAGCATCGCAGCGGTCAACGGCCGGTCGGCGGTCGTGGTGTCGGGTGACGTCGCCGCGCTCGAGGAACTCATCGGCTTCTGCGCCGACCTGGATCTGCGAACCCGGCGGATCGACGTGGACTATGCCTCGCATTCGGTTGAGGTTGAGGCGATCCACGGTGAGCTCGTCGAGGTTCTGGCCGGCGTCGAGCCGCTCTCCTCGCGCACCGCATTCTTTTCGACGGTGACCGGAAGCCGTTTGGACACAGCCGGTTTGGATGCCGAATACTGGTATCGCAACATCCGGCAGACGGTACAGTTCGACCAGGCCGTGCGCAGCGCGTGCGAGCACGGTTACCGAACATTCATCGAATCCAGCCCGCATCCCGCGTTGATCGCCGGGATCGAAGACACCGCCAACGACTGCGTTGGCAATGAGACCGAGGCCATCGTCGTGCCCACCCTGGGGCGCGATGACGGTGGACTCGAGCGGTTCCTGAGGTCGGCCGCCTCCGCGTTCGTGGCCGGCGTGAGCGTGGATTGGCGCGGTCAACTGGACGGGGCGGGCTTTGTAGAGCTGCCGACGTATGCCTTTGAGCGGCGCCGGTTTTGGCTGTCGGGTGAGGGCGTCGCAGCCGATGCCGCGGGCCTCGGGCTGGGGGCCAGCGAGCATCCGCTGCTGAGCGCGGTCGTCGAGCTGCCCTCCTCGGGCGGGGTGGTGCTGACGGGTCGCTTGTCGCCCGGCTTGCAAGGGTGGCTTACCGATCACACGGTGTCCGGTGCGGTGGTGTTCCCGGGCGCCGGATTTGTGGAGTTGGCGATCCGGGCCGGCGACGAAGTCGGCTGTTCGGCGGTCGACGAACTGACGCTGCAGGCGCCACTGATGTTGCCTGCTAGGGATTCTGGGTCGGGTTCGGTTGTCGTGCAAGTGGTCGTGGGCCCCGCACAAGATGCGGGCGGGCGCAGCGTGTCGATCTTTTCGCGCGCCGACGCCGGCGCCGGGTGGACCTGCCACGCCGAGGGGACGTTGAGCACGGGCCCGGTCGAGCCGAGCGTGGACCTGACGGTGTGGCCGCCGCCGGGTGCGGTTGCTGCCGAGACGGCCGACGGCTACGAACGGTTGGCGGCGCGCGGGTATGGCTACGGCCCGGCGTTCAGGGGATTGACCGCGATGTGGGTCCGAGGCGACGAGGTGTTCGCCGAGGTGCGGCTGCCGGACGCGGCCGGAGGCGTTAGCGGGTTCGGGGTGCACCCAGCCTTGCTGGACGCGGCGATGCACGCCATGATCGTGGCCCGCCAAACGGCCGACCAGGCCCCCGAAGTGATGTTGCCGTTCTCGTGGCAGGGCGTGTCGCTGCATGCCGCGGGTGCATCGGCGGTGCGTGCGCGCATCGCGCCGGCGGGCAATTCGGCAGTCTCGATCGAGCTCGCCGATGGGCTGGGGCTGCCGGTGCTTTCGGTGGGCGCGATGGTGGCTCGCCCGGTGAGCGAGCAGCAGTTGCGTGCGGCCCTCTCAGGCTCGGGCCCGGACCGGCTGTTTGAAGTGGTGTGGTTGCCGGCGTCGACGACCGCGGCACCGGGCGCCAAGCCGGCTCCGTCCTACGAGCTGTTCGAATCCGTTGCTAATGAAGAAGATCCGGTGATGGGGGCCCACCAGCGCACGCACCGTGCGCTGACCGCTGTCCAGTCGTGGTTGACCGAGCGCGACTCCGGAGTGCTGGTCGTGGCCACGCGGGGCGCAATGGGGCTGGCGGGGGAGGACGTCAGCGATTTGGCGGGCGCCGCGGTCTGGGGGCTGGTGCGGTCGGCACAGACCGAGCACCCCGGCCGGATCGTGCTCGTGGATTCCGATGTGCCCCTTGACGATGACGCGATGGCCACCGTTTTGGCGGCCGGTGAGCCCCAGGTGTTGCTGCGCGGCGGCACGGTTTACAGGGCACGGGTGCATGGCAGTCGTGCGGTCGACGGCATCTTGGTGCCCCCGGGCGAGGGCCCCTGGCGGTTGGGTATCGGTAGCGCGGGCACCTTCGAGAACCTGCGCCTGGAGCCGGTTCCCAATGCGGACGCGCCGCTGGAGCCGGGCCAGGTCCGGGTGGCTCTTCGGGCCATCGCCGCAAACTTCCGCGACGTCATGATCACCCTGGGCATGTTCACCCACGACGCGCTACTCGGCGGCGAAGGTGCCGGCGTGGTGGTCGAAGTCGGCCCAGGCGTCACCGAATTCGCGGTCGGTGATTCGGTGTACGGATTTTTCCCCGACGGCAGCGGCACGCTGGTCGCCGGCGACGTCCGCCTGCTGCTTCCGATGCCTGCTGGCTGGTCGTACGCCGAAGCGGCCGCTATATCGGCCGTTTTCACCACCGCGTACATGGCGTTCGTGCAGCTGGCAGACGCGAAGCCGGGGCAGCGGGTGTTGGTGCATGCCGCCGCCGGGGGAGTGGGAATGGCGGCGGTCCAGTTGGCCCGGCATTTGGGGCTTGAGGTGTTCGGCACCGCCAGCCGCGGTAAATGGGACACGTTGCGGGCCATGGGCCTTGACGACGATCACATCTCGGATTCACGCAGTCTCGAGTTCGAGGACAAATTCCGTGCGGTCACCGGTGGCCGTGGCATGGACGTGGTGCTGGACTCGCTGGCCGGTGAATTCGTCGATGCCTCACTGCGGTTGGTCACCCCGGGCGGTGTCTTCTTGGAGATGGGCAAGACCGACATCCGCGACCCCGGTGTGGTCGCCCAGGAATACCCGGGTGTGCGCTACCGCGCTTTCGACCTCTTCGAGCCCGGCCGTCCCCGGATGCATGAGTACATGCTCGACCTCGCCGAATTATTCGATTCCGGTGTGCTGCGGCCGTTGCCGGTGACGACGTTTGATGTGCGACGCGCCCGTACGGCGTTGCGGTATTTGAGTCAGGCCCGCCACATCGGCAAGGTCGTGATGAGAATGCCGGGTGCGTGGGCGGCGGGCACCGTGTTGATCACCGGCGGGACCGGCATGGCGGGTTCGACGCTGGCCCGTCACCTCGTGGCGCAGCACGGCGTTCGGAGCTTGGTGCTGTTGAGTCGGCGCGGTCCGGACGCGCCGGAGGCAGCGGAATTGGTCGCTGAGTTGGAGGCAGCCGGGGCCCAGGTGCGGTTGGTCGCTTGTGACGCGGCCGACCGGGCGGCGCTGGCCGGCGTGATTGCCGAGATCCAGGCGCAGCGGCCCGAAAAGAAGTTATCGGGCGTAATTCATGCGGCGGGCGTACTGGACGACGCGGTGGTCACCTCACTGACCCCTGACCGGGTGGATGCCGTACTGCGCGCCAAGGTGGATGCTGCGTGGAACCTGCACGAGTTGACCCGCGATCTGGATCTCTCGGCCTTCGTGATGTTTTCTTCGATGGCCGGGCTCGTGGGGTCGTCGGGCCAGGGTAACTACGGGGCGGCGAACTCGTTCCTCGACGGGTTGGCTTCGCACCGGCGAGCTCACGGGTTGCCGGCGATTTCGCTGGGTTGGGGGCTGTGGGAGCAAGCCAGCGCCATGACAGGCGGACTGGACGCCGCCGACCGCGCCCGGCTGGGACGCGACGGGATCCTGGCGTTGTCCTCGCACGAGGCGATGGAATTGTTCGACACCGCAATGATTGTCGACGAACCATTCGTGGCCCCCGCCCGCATCGACCTGGCCGCGCTGCGTGCCCACGCCGTCGCGGTGCCACCGATGTTCACCGACCTGGTCAACGCGCCGATGCGCCGACGGGTCGACGACTCGCTGGCCGCCGCGAAATCGAAATCGGCCCTGGCACATCGCCTACACGGGCTGCCAGAACCCGAGCAGCAGGCCGTGCTCCTGGACCTGGTGCGTTCGCACATCGCCACCGTGCTGGGCAACACCACTGCGGAGGCGATCGACCCGGACAAGGCGTTCCAGGAATTGGGCTTTGACTCGCTGACCGCGGTCGAGATGCGTAACCGGCTGAAAACCGCTACCGGACTTGCGCTTTCGCCCACACTGATCTTCGACTACCCGACCCCCAACGGCCTGGCCAAATACATTCGCACCGAACTCGCCGGAGAGCCTTACGAAATCAAGCACGCCCCGGCGATTCGTGCCACCGACGACGATCCGATCGCGATCGTCGGCATGTCGTGCCGCTATCCGGGCGGGGTGACTTCGCCCGACGATCTGTGGGACATGCTCATGGACGGGCGGGACGTGCTCTCCGAATTCCCCAGCGATCGCGGTTGGAACCTGGCGGGGTTGTACAACCCCGATCCCGACGTTCCGGGCACGTGCAACACCCGCACCGGTGGCTTCGTGGACGGCGTCGCCGACTTCGACCCCGCCTTCTTCGGAGTCACGCCCAGCGAGGCGCTGGCGATGGATCCCCAGCAACGGATGTTTCTGGAGCTGTCCTGGGAAGCCTTGGAGCGAGCGGGAATTGAGCCCGGCGGCTTGCGGGGCAGCGCCACCGGTGTGTTCGCCGGGGTGTACACGCAGGGCTACGGCATGGGCGCGGTGGGAGCCACGGAGGGCTTCCGGCTGACCGGGCAGTCGACGAGCGTGGCGTCGGGGCGGGTGTCGTATGTGCTGGGGTTGGAGGGCCCGGCGGTGTCGGTGGATACGGCGTGTTCGTCGTCGTTGGTGGCGTTGCACATGGCGGTTCAGTCGCTGCGCTCCGGTGAGTGCGATTTGGCGCTGGCCGGCGGCGTCACGGTCAACGCCACGCCCGACATCTTCGTGGAGTTCAGCCGCATGCGCGGGTTGTCCGCCGATGGCCGGTGCAAGGCATACGCCGGCGCGGCCGACGGCACCGGATTCTCCGAAGGCGGCGGCATGCTCGTCGTCGAGCGGTTGTCGGACGCGCAGCGGCTGGCCCATCCGGTGTTGGCGGTGGTGCGGGGCTCGGCGATCAACCAGGACGGCGCGTCCAACGGATTGACCGCGCCGAACGGTCCGTCGCAGCAGCGGGTGGTGCGCGCGGCGCTGGCCAATGCCGGGTTGTCGGGCGCCGAAGTCGACGCCGTCGAAGGCCACGGAACCGGCACCACGCTGGGCGATCCGATTGAGGCCCAAGCGTTGTTGGCGACCTATGGGCGCGACCACGCGTCGGACCAGCCGCTGTGGCTGGGCTCGATCAAGTCGAACATGGGGCACACGCAGGCCGCCGCCGGTGTCGCCGGTGTCATCAAGATGGTGCTGGCGATGCGCCATGAGATGTTGCCGGCGACGCTGCACATCGACGAGCCCAGCCCGCACGTCGATTGGTCCGCGGGGTCGGTGTCGTTGTTGACCGAGCCGCGGCCCTGGAAGGCTGAGCCGGCCAGCGGTCACGTTCGCCGGGCCGGGGTGTCCTCATTCGGAATCAGCGGCACCAACGCGCACATAATCATCGAGGCCGCGCCCGCCGAGTCACGGCGCGTCGTCGAGAGTCCCAAACCTCCTGTGGTGCCGTGGGTGCTGTCCGCGAAATCGGCGACCGCGCTGGGAATCCAGTCCGAGCGGCTGGCCGAGCATTTGCGTGCCGATGGCGAGCTCGATGTCGCCGACGTGGGGTGGACCCTGGCGGGTCGGTCAACGTTCGAGCATCGCGCCGTCGTCGTTGGCGGTGATCGCGACAAGTCACTCGCCGGGCTGGAAGAACTGGCCGCCGGTGACCCGATGTCGGTGGTGCGAGGGACCGCCACACCCGGCGGCAAGACAGTCTTCGTCTTCCCCGGCCAAGGCTCCCAATCGCTCGGCATGGGCATGGGATTGCACGCCGCATACCCGGTATTCGCCGAGGCGTTCAACACCGTCGTGGCCGAACTCGATCGGCACCTGCTGCGCCCGCTGCGCGAGGTGATGTGGGGCCACGACGAAAACCTGTTGAACACCACCGAATTCGCGCAGCCCGCGTTGTTCGCGGTGGAAGTCGCCTTGTTCCGGCTGCTCGAATCCTGGGGTGTGCGGCCCGACTTCGTGCTGGGCCACTCGATCGGAGAGCTGTCGGCGGCCCACGTCGCCGGTGTCCTGTCGCTGGAGAACGCCGCGGTACTGGTCGCCGCCCGCGGTCGGTTCATGCAGGCCCTGCCGGCCGGCGGGGCGATGATCGCCGTCGCGGCCACCGAAGAGGAAGTGCGGCCGCTGCTGATCCCCGAGGTCGGCCTCGCCGCGGTCAACGGTCCCGCCTCGGTGGTGATTTCGGGTCCCGAGGATGCAGTGATCACGATCGCGGATCGACTCCGTGCCGACGGCCGCCGCGTGCACCGGGTGGCCGTCTCGCATGCGTTCCACTCTCCGTTGATGGACGCGATGATCGATGAATTCGGAACGGTTGCCTCCGGTCTCGCCATTGGCAAGCCCACGATCCCGATCGTGTCGAACGTGACGGGGCAGCTGGCAGGCGAGGACTTCGGGTCGGCGGCGTACTGGAAGCGGCACATCCGGGAAGCGGTGCGGTTCGCCGACAGCATCCGTTTCGCGCACTCAGCCGGCGCAAGCCGTTTCCTTGAGGTCGGGCCCAGCAGCGGCCTGACCGCCTCGATCGAAGAGTCGCTACCGGATGCACCCGTGACGACCATGTCGGCGCTGCGCAAGGATCGCCCCGAGCCGTCAACCCTGACCGACGCCATTGCGCAAGGCTTCGTCACCGGCATGGACGTCAACTGGCGCGCCGCACTCGGTGAGGCAAACTTCGTCGACTTGCCCACGTACGCCTTTGAGCGGCGGCGGTTTTGGCTCACCGGCGATGGCGCCGCGGCCGACGCCGCCGGTCTTGGACTGGCGGCCAGCGAGCACGCTTTGCTGGGCGCGGTGGTCGAGCTGCCGGCCTCGGGCGGAGTGGTGCTGACGGGCCGGTTGTCGCCCGGCGCGCAGGGCTGGCTGTCCGATCACGCCGTCGGTGGGGTCGTGCTGTTTCCCGGTGCCGGGTTTGTGGAGCTGGCGATCCGCGCCGGCGACGAGGTGGGCTGCGGGGTTGTCGAAGAACTGAATCTGGCGGCGCCGCTGGTGTTGCCGGCCGGTGGATCGGTCGCAGTTCAGGTCGTCGTTGGCGGCCCTGACGATTCGGGTGCCCGTGCGGTATCGGTGTTCTCGCGCGCTGAGATCGGTTCGGGCTGGCTCCTTCATGCCGAGGGCGTCCTGAGCGCGGGATCGGTCGAGCCAAGCGCGGACCTGTCGGTGTGGCCGCCGGCGGGTGCGGTCGCGGTGGATGTCGGCGACGGGTACCAGCGGCTGGCCGAGCGTGGCTACGGGTACGGGCCCGCGTTCCGCGGCCTGACGACGATGTGGCGCCGCGGCGATGAAGTGTTCGCCGAAGTCGCACTGCCCAGCGACGCCGGCGTGTCCGCCGTCGGGTTCGGCGTCCACCCGGTGATCCTGGACGCCGCATTGCACGCGGTGATTCTGTCCTCCGACAGCGGCGACCTCGCCGAGGGTTCGGTGCTGGTGCCGTTCTCCTGGCAGAAGGTGTCGTTGCATGCGGCGGGTGCGACGGCGGTACGGGCGCGGATTGTGCCGGTGAGTCCGTCGGCGGTGTCGATCGAGCTGGCCGACGGGTTGGGGCTTCCGGTGCTGTCGGTGGCGTCGATGGTTGCCCGGCCCGTGACCGATAAGCAGTTGCTGGCCGCGGTGTCGAATTCGGGTCCGGACCGGCTCTTCGAGGTCGTCTGGTCCGCACAGCCGTCGGCCGCGGTTCAGCCGGTATCGGTGTGTGCTTGGGGCGCAACGGAGTTGGAGGAGCCGGACGACGCTGGGGCCGAGCGATTGGCGGTGTTGTTCGAATCGACACCGGTGGCCGGTGACGTCGTGACGGAGGTTTACGCGGCCACACGCGCGGTGCTGCCGGTGCTGCAGTCGTGGTTGGCCCGCGACGGGGCGGGAACCTTGGTGGTGTCGACCCGGGGCGCGATGGCGTTGCCGGGTGAGGACGTCACCGATTTGGCGGGGGCGGCGGTGTGGGGGCTGGTGCGGTCGGCGCAGACCGAGCACCCCGGCCGAATCGTGCTCGTCGACGCCGATGCGCCACTCGACGGTGACGCGGTGGCAGCGGCTTTGGCGGTCGGAGAGCCGCAGGTATTGCTGCGCGGCGCAACGGTGTACACGGCACGGGTGCATGGCAGCCGCGCCGTCGGCTCGCTCCTGGTGCCGCCGGACGATGGGCCATGGCGGCTCGGTATGAGCAGTTACGGCACGTTTGAGAATCTGCGGTTGGAGCGGATCCCCGATGCCGACGCGCCGCTGGAGCCCGGTCAGGTGCGGGTAGCCTTGTCGGCCATCGCCGCCAACTTCCGTGACGTCATGATCGCGTTGGGCCTCTATCCCGATCCGGATGCGGTCATGGGTATCGAGGCCTCCGGCATGATCTCGGAAACCGCCTCGGGAGAAGGCCGTTTCGCGGTCGGTGATCGGGTCATGGGCCTGTTCCCAGAGGGCACCGGAACGATCGCCACCACCGACGAGCGGCTGCTGGTCAAAGTACCGGCCGGCTGGTCGCACACCGCAGCCGCAACCACCTCGGTGGTTTTTGCCACCGCCTGTTATGCGCTGGTCGACCTGGCCGATGTCAAGCCGGGGCAACGGGTGCTGGTGCACGCCGCCGCAGGCGGGGTGGGGATGGCCGCGGTGCAGTTGGCCCGGCATTTGGGGTTGGAAGTGTTCGCTACCGCGAGCCGCGGCAAGTGGGAAACGCTGCGGGCCATGGGCTTTGACGACGATCACATTTCCGACTCCCGGAGTCTGGAGTTCGAGGACAAGTTCCGCGCCGTCACCGGTGGGCGTGGCATGGACGTGGTCCTCGACTCGCTGTCGGGTGATTTCGTGGACGCGTCCCTTCGACTGGTCGGCCCCGGCGGGGTGTTCTTGGAAATGGGCAAAACCGACATCCGCGATGCCAATGTCGTCGCCCAGGATCACCCGGGCGTGCGGTATCGCGCCTTTGATCTTTTCGAAGCGGGACCCGAGCGCATTCAGCAGATGCTCGACGAGTTGGCCGCGCTGTTCGCCGAGGACGTGCTGCGACCGTTGCCGGTGACGAGATTCGACGTACGACGTGCGCCGGCGGCGTTGCGGCATTTGAGTCAGGCCCGCCATGTCGGCAAGGTCGTGATGACAATGCCCGATGCGTGGGTGGCCGGCACGGTATTGATCACCGGTGCGACCGGGATGGCGGGCTCGGCGTTGGCGCGCCACGTCGTCACCCGGCACGGCGCGCGGAACTTGGTGTTGGTGAGTCGGCGTGGTCTGGATGCGCCAGGCGCCGCGGAGTTGGTGGCCGAGCTGAGTGCAGCCGGCGCCCAGGCACATGTGGTGGCCTGTGACGCGGCCGACCGCGAGGCGCTGGCGAAGGTGATCGCCGACATCCCGGTGCAGCGACCGCTGTCCGGAGTGATTCATGCGGCAGGCGTACTCGACGACGCGGTGATTTCGTCGCTCACCCCGGAACGGGTTGATTCGGTGCTGCGCTCGAAAGTCGATGCGGCATGGAACCTGCACGAGCTGACCCGCGACCTGGATGTGTCTGCCTTTGTCGTGTTTTCGTCAATGGCCGGGTTGGCGGGAGCCTCGGGTCAGGCCAATTACGCGGCGGCCAACTCCTTCCTCGACGCGTTGGCCGTGCACAGGCGGACTCAGGGGTTGCCGGCGATTTCGCTGGGCTGGGGCCTTTGGGATCAGGCCAGCGCGATGACCGGTGCACTGGGCGCCGCCGATCGTGCCCGGTTCGGCCGGGACGGGATCGTCGCGATGTCCTCCGATCAGGCGCTGGAATTGATGGACACCGCCCTGATCGTCGACGAGCCATTCATGTTGCCCGCCCATATCGACCTCGCGGCACTCCGGGTCAAGTTCGACAATGGCACCTTGCCGCCCATGTTCATTGATTTGATCAACGCGCCGATGCGGCGGCAGGTTGACGACTCGCTGGCCGCTGCGAAGTCGAAATCCGCGCTGCTGCAACGCCTGGAAGGACTGCCCGAGGACGAGCAACACTCGGTTCTGCTGGACTTGGTGCGCTCCAACATCGCCACCGTGCTGGGCAACGCCAGCGCCGAGGCCATCGACCCGGACAGGGCCTTTCAGGAGTTGGGCTTTGACTCCTTGACCGCCGTCGAAATGCGCAACCGACTCAAATCCGCGACCGGGCTGGCACTTTCACCGACGCTCATCTTCGACTACCCGAACTCCGCCGCGCTGGCCGGTTACATGCACCGCGAACTCGTCGGGGCATCGGAGCAGCAGACCCTGGCCGCCGCGCCCGGGGAAGCCGAAATCCAGCGCGTTGTCGGGTCGATCCCGGTCAAGCGCTTGCGGCAGGCCGGGGTCTTGGAGCTGTTGCTCGCGCTGGCCAATGAATCCGACGGCAACGTGCGCGCGCCGGCCCACGCCGTGACCACGGAAAAAGACATCGCGGACATGGACCTCGACGACCTGGTCAACACGGCCTTGATGAACGACGACGACGAGTAGCCATGAGCGTGGGTAGTACGTGAGAGTCGCGGTCACCGGGGCCAGCGGTGTGCTCGGCCGCGGCCTCGCCGCCCGATTGCTCAGCCAGGGCCACGATGTTGTCGGCATCGCTCGGCATCGGCCCGAAAGTTGGTCGAGCGCGGCCGAGTTCGTCGCGGCGGACATCCGGGATGCGTGCGCGGTCAAGCGCGGCATCGCCGGTACGGACGTCGTGGCGCATTGTGCATGGGCGAAAAGCCCCGGCCCCGACGACCGGATCAGCCACCAAGTCAACATCGGGGGCACGCTCAACGTCGTGGAGGCGATGGCCGAGGGCGGAACCGGACGCATCGTTTTCCCCTCGTCGGCGCACGTCTACGGCGGGGGAGACGCCTCGAAGGCCGAGTCCGATGCCCTGACCCCGCTGAGTGCCGACGGCCTGCACAAGGCCCGCGTCGAAGAGCTGCTCGCGGCCTCCGACGCCGAGTCGGTGGCGATCCGCTGCGCGCTCATCGTCGGGCGCGGCGTCGACAACTGGGTGCGCCGGCTGTTCGCGCTGCCGGCGTTTCCCGACGGACATGCCGATCGCCCCGTGCAGCTGCTCCACCTCGACGACGCGCTTCGGCTGTTGACGCGCGCGGTAGTGGACACCGAAATCAAAAGTGGCTCAGTCAATCTCGCCGCCCCCGGTGCGCCGACATTTCGTCAGATCGCGAGCGCGCTCGGACGCCGCATCGTGCCGCTGCACGGCCCCCGCCTCACGTCATTTGCCGAGCTCGAATCGGTGCAGACCGCGCCGCTAATGGACACCTCACGGCTGCGCGACGAATGGGCATTCCAACCGGCGTGGAACGCGGACGAATGCGTCGACGATTTCTCGTTGGCGGTGCGCGGCCGGATCACGATAGGCAGGCGGGTCATATCGCTGCCTTGGCGGCTGGCCAATATCCAGGATCTGCCCGCGGTCGACGCACCCGCTGACGATGGGTTGGTTCCCGGATTGGCTGGGCCACAAGGAGTTAACGGCGAGTTCGACACCCCGATCGACCCGCGCTTCCCGACATACCTGGCCACCAATCTGTCCGAGGCGCTACCCGGCCCCTTTTCGCCATCTTCGGCCTCGGCGACCGTGTGTGGACTGCGTGCCAGCGCCGTGTGCGTTGCCGAGCGGTTGCGGCCCGGGGGAATGGTCCAGCGTGAAATCGCGATGCGCATGGTTGCGGTGTTCGCACACCGGCTGTATGGCGCCATCACGACCGCGCATTTCATGGCCGAAACGGTGCCTTTCGTCAAGCCGGCGACGGTTGTCAGCAAGAGTGGGTTCTTCGGCCCCAGCATGGCCGCCCTGCCGATCTTCGGCGACGAGCGTCCGTCGGTGGAATCCGGCCGCACCCGAAGGCAACTCCGTACCGTTCGCAACATTGGGGTGTTCGGTGTCAACCTGGTGGGCCTGAGCGCCGGTTCACCGCGCGACACTCAGGCCTTCACTGCCGATGTCGATCGCCTGGAGCGGCTCGCCGGCGGCGACCTCACGCGACTCGACGACCGCCGGCTGCTCAGCCTGATCCTGTTGGCACGCGACCACGTGGTGCACGGCTGGGTGCTAGCGGCGGGGTCATTCTTGCTGTGCGCGGCGTTCAACGTGTTGTTGCGCGGCCTGAGCGGAAAAGACACGGCCCCACCGGCCGGCCCGGAATTGGTCAGCGCACGATCGGTGGAGGCGATGCAGCGGCTGGTCATGGCCGCGCGGCGCAACCCGAAGGTGGCCCATCTACTGGCCGAACCCGGCAAGCGCCTTGACGTGCTGGCCGCGGAGGCACCGGAGTTCCATGCCGCGCTGCTGGCTGAGCTGGAGCTGATCGGCCACCGTGGCCCCGCGGAGCTCGAGATGTTGTCGACGAGCTACGCCGACGACCCGGAGTTGCTGGTCCGGATGGTGGGCAAGACCCTGAACGCCCCTCCCGCGCCCCACCCCGTACACCCGGCGATTCCGTTGCGCGCCAAGCCGGTTGCGGCTCTGGCCGTGCGGCAATTGCGTGACCGCGAAGTCCGCCGCGACAAACTGGTGCGGGCCAACTGGGTGCTGCGCGGTCTGCTGCGTGAGTACGGGCGCAGGTTGACCGACGCCGGTGTGTTCGACACGGTCGACGACGTGTTCTATCTGCTGGTCGACGAACTCGACGCGCTGCCAGCGGAGGTCGCGAAACTGGTGGCAGGGCGGCGGGCCGAACAGCGCAGGCTGGCCGGCGTCGTTCCGCCTACGGTGTTGAGCGGGAGCTGGCAGCCGTCCATCACGTCGTCGTCGGCCCTGGGGAGCGGGGACATCTTGCGCGGAGTCGGCGTCTGCGGGGGACGGGTCCGCGGCAGGGTGCGGATCGTGCGGCCGGAGACCATCGATGACCTCCAACCCGGCGAGATTCTCGTCGCGGAGGTCACCGACGTCGGCTACACCGCCGCGTTCTGCTACGCCGCGGCCGTGGTGACGGAGCTTGGTGGTCCGATGTCACACGCGGCAGTGGTTGCCCGCGAGTTCGGATTCCCGTGTGTGGTGGACGCTCAGGGTGCCACCCGGTCGTTGCCGCCGGGAGCACTCGTCGAGGTCGACGGCACCACGGGCGAGATTCACGTGCTTTAACTCTTGACGCCCAACGTGGAGTTGTTGGGCCAAAACAATGTGATTTGGCCCAACAACTCGACGTTGGGCCGAGCGGTCTGGAACACCTGCGCGGCCGCGATTCCCCACTTGCTCGACCAGGGCGGCGGCAGCCTGGTCAACGTCAGCTCTGCCGGTGCCATTAAAGGCTTTCCGCTACAGACGCCCCACACGGCGGCGAAGTACGGTGTCGTCGGCTTGACGCTGGCCCTGGCCAATGAACTGGCGGCACAGAATGTGCGCGTCAACACCGTGCTTCCTACCGGTGTCCCCACCGGGATGGTTCCGCCGTCGTTCGGGCCCCTCCTGGGCGAGCAACGGTCCGACCTGATCCCGATCTTTGTCAACGCAATGCCGACGCCGGCCGTGGAACCCGCCGACGTCAGCAATGCGGTGCTGTTCCTGATATCCGATGAGTCGAGATATGTGACGGGACTGCAGTTCAAGGTCGACGCCGGGGAGACCATCAACTAGACCGCTTACAAGCGCCAGTTGCTGGGCTCCGAAATGCGCAAAGCAGCGCCGGGGGGCAGCGGCTGTCTCTCGCTGACCGCTATCGCGTCGACGATGAGGGCGACGTAGCGACGCCAACCGTCACTATTCGGATCCATGGTCGGCAGCACGCCATAAAGCATCGCGATCAGGCGCGGTAAGTCATCGGCCACCAGGTCGGCGCGAACGTGCCCAGCCTGCTGGCCTCGGCGGACAAGCTCGTCGAGCGCCTCGTTCAATGAGTCCGAGATGTCGGGGGTGAGCGCGCCGGCGCGGTGCGCGGCGATCAATAGGTTGTGTTCTCGGGCGCCGAGCGCTATTGCCGCTTCGATCAACTGGGTGAGGCCACGGAGCGGCTGATCCGCACAGCGAGCGTCCTCGATAGCCGGCGTTAGGTCTTCGGCGACGACTTGATCCAGGGCGGCGCGCACCAGGTCGGCCTTGGTCGGAAACCTGCGGTAGAGCGTGCGTTCACCGACTCCCGCGCGGCGCGCGACCGATTCAACGGGCGCATCGGGGCCGAGCTCGCCATACACGGCGCGTGCGGCGCGCAGAATGCGCACCGCATTGCGGGCCGCGTCCGCTCGCAAGCGCGGCTCGTCAACCGCCGTCATCCTGACAGCCTAACCGACAGTTGACTGCCACTAACGGTAGTTCTACGCTCGCGTAATTGGCAGATAACTGACACTTAATGGGGAAATGCTGGCATGTCAATGGTTTCCGAGACGGACCTCCCCGTCATACCCGCCCCGCGTGCCGCGCACTGCCCGCTCGCGCCGCCGCCCGAGTTCGCGGACTGGCGCGAAGAGCCCGGGTTGCGTCGGGCGATCTATCACGGTCAACCGGCCTGGGTGGTGAGCCGCTATCAGGACATCAGAGCGGCGCTGCTGGATCCGCGCCTGTCCGCGGACACCATCTCGGCCGCCGTGAAGCCGTCGGGTTCCGGCGGCAACCCGCCAGTGATGTTCGCGCGGACCGACGATCCCGAGCATCATCGATTGCGTCGAATGCTGACCAGCAACTTCACCTTCCGGCGCACCGAAGGCATGCGGCCGCAGATCCAGGAACTGGTCGACCACTACCTCGGCGAGATGATCAGCAACGGGCCGCCGGGCGACATTGTGCGCGACTTCGGTCTGCCGGTGCCCTCACTGGTGATCGCGTTGCTATTGGGGGTGCCGCCCGAAGATCTCGGGCTCTTCCAGCAACACACCGCCGCCGGTCTGGACACCAGGTCG
>Ga0310915_10000317_pt1 | contig 23137 bp, 26 predicted proteins | sample GREbulkMGAN111_FD_202508 | JGI IMG/M metagenome (GOLD analysis project Ga0310915, IMG submission 202508) | Lab enrichment of tropical soil microbial communities from Luquillo Experimental Forest, Puerto Rico - GRE.bulkMG.AN111 | ecosystem: Environmental > Terrestrial > Soil > Tropical forest >...
AGTTCGATCTGCTTTTTAGTGAACGGCCGGACTTCCTGACGGTAAATCGCAAACGCGCCGACAAGCTCGTTGTCTTTGAGCATCGGAACGACAACCGTTGATCGAGCGCCGCCAAATTTGGCAGACAAGCCGAGAGCCGATTCCGCTGCATAGTCCGCGCTATGCGCTTCCGTTCTGGTATTCATAACCCGATGCATAAGCGTTCCCGGTTCAGGCACGAAATGATCCTGTCCTTTTTGAGCTTCTATCAGTGCGTCGGGCGTTCCGTGACCTGCGGCATGGTAGAAGGCTTGGCCATCAAAACGGTAAAGCGTGCCGAACCTGGCCTCGCAGATACGCGTGGCGTTTTGCAGAATCGCGCTAAATACTGGCTCCAGCTCACCCAGCGACGCACTGATGATGCGCAGCACGTCAGCAGTGGCGCTTTGCTGCTGGAGAGATTCGCGTAGCTCATTCAGCAACCGCGTATTCTCTATGGCGATGACGGCCTGCGCGGCGAAGTTCTCGACTAGCGCGATCTGCTTGTCAGTAAATCGACGCACTTCCTGACGATAGATTGCGATGCCACCGACGACTTGATTTTCCCTGAGCATCGGCACGACCAACAAAGTTCGGGCGCGCTCGACTTCGACAAGAGAAACAATGCGACTGTCTTTACCAATGTAGGACTTATCGGTCCGGAGATCAGCGATATGGACAGCTTTTTTAGTCTTGACGACCCGGTCGAGCGGAACACCCGGACGATCCCGCAGGTCGAATACGGGATTAGTCCACCAATGATCGCCGTAGCCTTGCGTACTATGGACCGCAACGGCACGAAAGCTAGATGTGCCTTCTCGTAGAACTAGATTGCCAAACGATGCCTCGCAAATGCGTGTTGCATTCGCCAACATGGCATTGAAGACTGGCTCTAGCTCGCCCGGCGAACTTGAGATGACCTTGAGCACCTCCACTGTCGCCGCCTGTTGCTCTAGCGCTTCATCGCGCTCACGCTTTAGGCGATCAAATTGTTCTGTCGAGTGGCCAGTTGATCCCGATGCGGTCGGCGCTTTGCGCGCCTTGGGGCGACCCTTCGTCTGCTGCCCGCTTTCACCGCGTCGCTGCATGTCGCCCGCTCCGACGCTCAATCCTAGGCAAGTCCTCGCTTTCGCGCCATGGCAGGATGTCCGCTTTGGGTCATAAGCGGACATGTGCTACAAAAATGGCAACGCTCGTTTGGTAGTAATGCAAAAACGCCCGCGCCCAGTCAGCTTATTGGAACTAGATTACCACTATGATTTCGGCTGTGGGCATTTTGACCATTCCTCTGCTGATCGGATTTGCCCTTGGATATGGCGTTAGGGAGATTATTTCACGTCGTCGTCGTGAGGCCGCGCGTCTCCGCCACATAAACGATTAGGCCGCCAGCGCGTATTAGTGCAACGAGGCCGGAAATTGCCCGTTGGCAGAAAAACCCTCGATGAAGGAGGGTGCAAATGGAAAACGTATTTTGGGTGATCGTCACAATTATCGCGCTTGCGATCGTTTTCGTCTGTGCTTTCCTTGGGAAACGTAAGCCGCCCACTGACTTAGCGCCCGATCCTCAAGGGCATGGGGTCGATTTGCAGGCCCGAAGAAAAACTTTTGACGACGTTACCTGAGCGATTTGAGCGGCTAGGGTGGGACCTAAAAATGGTCGGCGAGACGCGGTTTATCCCAACCGACATCGAATCGATTCCTTGCCGGCGTTGCAAGGGCAAAGCGCGCTTAATTCGGCGTGAGCCGTTGCCCGCTAATCTCGTGGGCGAGATGCTGACCTTCAAATGTGAGAAATGCGACGAATTGAAAACAATCGTCAAGGCTAGGCTGATCGCGGGCCCGCCCTGAACTAAAGATTATGCAAAAGTTCGCTTAGCGCCTTTTTCCCGGCGCGTCCGGTCAACTTGCCGAGCGGCTTTTTGGTTACGGTGCGTTGAGCGTGTCCGGTGCAGCGCCGTACGTTTCCCGTATGACAGAAAGATTTGAAGTTCGCTTATCGCGGGAGCGGCGGCAGGAGTTAGATGCCCTGGCGCGCGAGTGTGATCTGAGCGCCGCCGATGTGATGCGGCTAGCGATTAAGTTGATGGTCGAAAGCTTTGGGAATTAGATCGACATAACGAACCAGCAGGCGTCATGCATTTGGCCTTGACGCCTGCACTGTGCAATTTCCTCGCGCAAATCCGGCAGCCGAAAATCGGCACTGTAGCGTTCGATCAATTTCTGTTTTCTATATTGGCCCAAACGTCCGCATTTCTCACAGGACAGGCGAACTCAATCAATTTCTGCTTTCGATATTGGCCGGGATGATCGCCACTCGTCGCAGTCTGCGACGCAAGAATGAATACAAGGCGAGTGGGACGACGACCACCATGAAAAATAGGAACACATAGGGTAGTTCGAGACGGCCCCTTGCGACGTATTGTTCGTAGATTTCCGAAACCCAATAGCCCTCCCAAAGAATAAACAGGAGCCAGAAGATGAATATCAGGAAAATCCGGCGATCCCCGGCTGAGTGATCAATTAGCGCCACCTGGTCCACATTTCGCACCCATTGTTTCTGCTTAGGATCGAAATGGTGGTTTTTTCTAAATTCTCGCGCTGTTTTTAACGCCTGTTTTCTTACTCGTCGGCCTAACAGGCGGGCTTTTATTGCCTTGGTGGCAAGATGTATCGCCAAGCTCAGAGCAATCAACCAAGCAACAACCAGTCCTAATTGCAGCATGCGCCCCGCCCCCTCTGTCGTTAGAAGTAGGAGGCTAGGCGTACTAGCCCCACCGGGACTGTGATTGGCGTCACATCAAGGGCGGTTGTAAGCCAAGAACAGCTGATTGACTTACAGAACGCGCGTGGCGGCGGCCGTCAGTTTTATAACGAGGGCTACTCAGCAACGCCCGAAGAGGCGATGGCAGCTTTTCAAAGCTAAGTGGCTAGCCCGCTAATGTCTTCTGCAGTTGCCGGAACAACCGCTTGTCCGGCGCATCGTAGCGGCTCCAACGAGGCGCGTTAAGGGACGATCTGATGTCCGCTTTACCCCCGAAAGCAGACATGTGCGGTGCAATGACCGATGTCCGCTAAGGGCCAAAAGCGGACATCACTGAGTTAAGATTCCATCAGAGGCTCGACTTCACTTCATTAATAGTCGTCTTTGTTGCGCCGCTGCCCTTCCACTGCTCACCTCTTTCCTCTTCCCCGGCGAAACAGCTTGGCTGATGCTCGTTCACAGCGCTTGAAGGGGCGAGAGCGGTTGGTGGAGGCGGGTCGACTTCACCACTACCACCACATACATCGCAATGCCGTCGGCCACTGCCATTACAAGCAGGGCAGGCGGTCGTTCTTTGGCCATGGCACTGAGGACATAAAACTTTGTCGGGCATTTTCCGCTTCCTCCGGTATCTCCTCATGAAGATATGGGACGGGACGCAATATCCACAACTCGCGTGATGAGCCGAGCCGGACTACGGGGGGCGCTAGCCTATGTCCGCTTTACCCTCGAAAGCGGACATGGGCGGTGCAGCTAGGGATGTCTGCTTTGGGCCAATAGCGGACATCAAGAGCCTATTCGATCACCTCGTCGGCGCGTTGCTGCAGGAGCAACGGCACATTCAGCCCGAGCGCCTTAGCGGTCTTCATGTTGATGACCAACTCGAACTTCGTTGGCGCTTGTACCGGAAGATCGGCTGGCTTGGCACCCTTGAGGATGCGATCAACGTATGCCGCCGCCCGCCGAAATAAGTCGACAGGCTCGACCCCGTAAGCCATCAGTGCTCCGTCTTGGGTCATGAACCGGTATGGAGAGATAATCGGCAATCTGTGTTGGGTCGCCAGCACCACAATTTGATTACGATGAACAATATTAAAGCTGTCAGGCATCACTATTAAACCGCCTCCCGGTTCGCGCCCGAACCCAACGATTGTACTTTCCATCTCACGGGCGTCTTGAACGGGGCTTGAAAGTGCCTGCAGTCCGAGCGATCGGGCAGAGGTCTCCATTGGTGCTTGGTAATATCGGGTGACATATGGAGCCGTTTTCGGATTGAACAGAAACGCGACCCGCGAGACGCCCGGCGCCATCTCTTTGAGCAGTTCCACCCATTTGCCGACCATCGAAGATTCGAAATTGGTGAAGCCGGTAATGTTCCCATCCGGACGCGCCAGGTTCGTAATAAACCCGGCGCCGATCGGATCGGAAATCTGTACAAACACGATTGGTATGATGTGTGTCTGTTTCTGCATTGCGACGACCGACGGTGTGGTGTGAGCAACAATCGCGTCGGGTTTCAATGCAACAAGTTCTTTGGCGAAGGCGGTAGCACGCTCGGGGTTGCCGGCGGCCCAGCGATGATCAACTTGCAGGTTGCGGCCGTTCACCCACCCCAGTGTGCGCAGCTCTTCGTGTAATGCTGCCACCATTGACTGTGCTTCCACATCGCTCTCGGCAATATTCGAGAGCACGCCAACGCGCCGCACTTGGTCCGCCTGTTGCGCATTCGCCGCAATGGGCCACGCCGCCGCGCCGGCGAGAAGCGTTATGAACTCGCGCCGCCTCATTGTCTCCCCCTCATAGGACAGAGCAATCGTAGCGTTTCAAACAGGGCTCGTTAAGGGAGGCACCGATGTCCGCTTTGGGTCAAAAGCAGACATATGCAATGCAAAACGGCATGTCCGCTTTGCCCCCGAAAGCGACATCAAATGCGACATAATGGAATTTCCGCTAATGACCAGAAGCGGCGAAATTGCGGTCAATTCGGAGGCGCAGCTGTGCGGCGTAACCGCGACGATGGCTATCATCTCCGCGCCGCCAGCTGCCAGTCTAGAGGCGAAGCTTTAGGCGCTAAGACTACTTGAGACTTTACCGGTTCTCATCCGAATGGGGCGACAAGCCCCCCTTACGGGCGCACCCGTAGTCTTCGCAAAGATGCGCGAGATCACCTTCGCAGGCATAGCCTGTGATCGGACAAAGAAGTTGAGACCGGCTGTGTTGCAGCCAGTGAGACACCCTAGCACAGCACTCTTTATTCTGAAGCGTTTCAGTCATGACGTGCCTCAAACCGATTGCCAAACCCGGTTCGTCCTCCCATAAGGTGATCATTCATCTCTCGTTCGGTCGAATCGCACCATCTAAAGCCCGCATAGTGCGCAACGATGGCGCGCTCCCCCCTACGCTCAAATAAGGCTTTGATCGCTTGAGCGAGTAGCGAGACGATTTGAACGTACATCGTGTTTCCTTTCGTAGTGGTTCGGAGAAGTAATGCGATCACTGACCGCATCAGTGCTTTCTCTGATTTGACTCATGGATTTTCGCGGCACGTTGCAAATATTGGCGTGCCTTTTCGTGTGCGTTCTCCAGCACCCTCTCAGGCGATATCGCTTCGTTTCGATAGTTCTTCCGCCAAATGAAGGGCACGTTCTCGTTCATTGTTGTCTCCGTAAGTTGTTTTCCGTTGTCGACTTGCGACAACGTAAATAGGCGCGGACCCACGGGTAGTCCTTGAGCGGATCTTGATTTTTCCTTTGGGGCGGCTTGATTTTACAAGCGGAGGATGCCGTGCACGGGAAGAGATTAGCCGTGCGTATTGCTCAACTACACCAAGGTATAGCCGGGCGGACCCGAGAGGTCCGCTCGGCCGGTTGTTCAGCGCTTCAGGCGGCCGCCCCGAGGCTCAAGAAACTACATCATATCGGCTTAAGCTGGTCCTCAGAAGGGGGACGGGCACGCGTGCAGTCTACGCTCACGAATGTCCGCCTTGGGTCAAAAGCAGACATGTGCGCTGCACCAGCCCAAGTCCGCTTTTCCCTCAAAAGCAGACATGTGCGGTGCAACTTGTGACGTCCGCTTTCGGCCAAAAGCCGACATGCTCGAGCGGCGACGGAACAAAGCTCGATCGGGTGCTTTTCAAGGTCATGTCCGGCCATGGCCGCGGCAAGCGAGACCGACCAGCAGGCCGGTCTCGCGGTGTTCAAGGAGATCCTGCATCAGTTGGGTTGGATCGACGGTCGCAATGTGCGGGTTGAAGTCCGATGGGCGGGCGGAGATCCCGCGAGCGCTCGCAAAGACGCGGAAGAATTGGTCGCACTTCCGGCGGACGTTATCATGGCAAACGGCCAGCTAGGGCTGGAAGCGCTGCTGCGAGCGACGCGCTCCGTGCCGATCGTGTTTAACAATACCATCGATCCGGTTGGCAGTGGCTTCATCGACAGCTTGGCGAGACCAGGTGGCAACGCAACTGGCTTTGTTCTGTTTGAATATGCCTTGGCCGGGAAATGGGTGGAGTTGCTTAAGCAGATCGCTCCAACTGTCTCGCGGGTGGCGGTTCTTCGGGATGTCGTGCTCCCTGCTGGAACCGGCCAATTCGCGGTGATCCAATCGGCAGCGCCCTCGATCGGAGTGGATGTGAGCGCGATGAACATGCGTGATGCTGCGCAGATTGAGCAGGACATCACGAGATTTGCGAGCTCCCCAAATGGCGGTTTGATCTTGACGGGAAGCCCGCTCGCAGTGTTCCACCAAAACCTTGTCGTCGCGCTTGCGGCACGGCACAAACTTCCGGCGGTCTACTACCGACGCTACTTTGTGACGAGCGGCGGCTTAATCTCTTATGGGCCTGATATTGAAGAACAGTACCGTGGGGCGGCGCGCTATGTTGATCGCATCCTCAAGGGCGAGAAGCCTGCCGACCTTCCGGTTCAGGCGCCGACGAAGTATGAGCTGGTCATCAATCTTAAGACCGCCAAGGCGCTCGGCCTGTCAGTGCCACAAGCACTGCTGTCTCGCGCCGACGACTTGATCGAATAACAGTCTCTGCCACTACGCCCGATGGAATGTCTCCGTCAGCCCTGACGGGGATTTGCGTTCTGCGGCGGACCCAAGGTGTTGAATCGGGCTTTCTGCTCATCGGTTAAAGAGGAATAGAAGTCGGCGAGGGCAGGGCGTACCGTTTTAACGGCGGCTGCCATCGCATCGAGACGCTTTCCAACAGCGTCAAATCTGTCAAGTGGTGTCTGCGGTGACTGGGCAGGGCAGGATGCCTGCAACTGATTGGCGGCCTCCGTTGAGGCCGTTTTTAGTTTTTCCAGTGCGCCTTGCTGCTGTTGCGTAGGCATCACGGCCTGTTCAACACGTTGCACGGGAAGTTGCGTGAAACTTTCCGAGCGGCTGTTGCACAGTGCAGCCAAATTGTCGCCCGGAGCAGGTCCGCGGCGATTCGAACGCACGCCTGAAGTCGGCCCGAGTGCCGCGAAGCGTTGCCTTTGCTCGTCACTGAGCGAATTGTAGAAATCATCGAGCGGTGTGCGCATGACACCCCATGCCTGCACCATGCCGTCCACCCGCTTTTGCACGGTGTCGAGGCGTCCCAGTGGCGTCATGGAAATTTCGCCTGAACAGGACGCTTTGAGAACATCGCCCGCCTGTGATGAAGCCGCCTTCAGCGCATTGAGCGACCTGAGTTGGTCCTCATTGAGTTGAAGGGATTGCTGGATTTTGTCGATCGGAAGATCGGTCACGCCGGGTGCGAGGCCGCCGCAGGATTGCGCCAGGTCTGCGCTGTCGGGTACAGAGCCGCTCGTTTCAGGAGTGGCGTGCCGGGCAGCGACGCGCGTTCGTGCCGGGCCATAGGCATACCCGCCGTAAACATCACCATGCGGGCCGTAGGTGTACTGGGGACCGGGCCAGAACATCGCATCCCACACGAACCAGGGTCCGTAAGCCCAGAACGGGTCGTAGAAGCCCCAAGGCCAAAATGTAAAGGCAAGAAGGTCGCCGGCGAAGAAGGGCCAGAACACGGGTCCACCGAACCACCAGCCGCCGCAGCATCCACCGATCCAGCCGCCCCTCCAGTTGTTTCCCCAGTGGTTCCAGCCGTGATTCCAATTCCCTTGGTTCCAGGCACCATGATTCCAGGCGGCCCGGCTGCCCAGTGCGGCCGCGCCTGCTCGGTGCGCGGCGTTGACGTGAGCGAAGTTGCCGCGCGACATGCGGCTGAAATTGCGGCCACCGAAATGCGTACGACCAAAATGCGCACCACCAAAATGCGCACGACCAAAATGCGCACCACCAAAATGCGCACGACCAAAATGCGCACCACCAAAATGCGCACCGCCAAAATGCGCACCACCAAAATGCGCTCCGCCACCTCCGAAGTGACCGCCACCACCGCCACGGCCGCCACCGCCACCATGACCATGCGCCATGCTCGGGCCAGTTCCGAGAACGAGCGCGGCGAGCGAAACTGTCGCGACGAGCGCTTTGACGATCCTGCGTGTCATGGGAGGTGTTCCTTCAAGAGGTGCGATTGCGCATACTCATGCGTAACATTATTATAACACGTGCCAAGACCTGTTGTTCCCGTCTGGGCAGGCGCAGATTGAGTCAGCGTTAATTCCGCTGCCAGGCGACGGTACGCGAGTTCACCGAGATCAGGGTTATCAGGGTTATCCTGCCGCGCGTTGCTGCTGTCCTGCATCGCGAATGGACATGTCATTTTGCACCGCGAATGTCCCCTCCTGGGGTAGAGCGGACACTGCTGTCCCAGCCCGAAATGCCTGTTTGTGACCCAGACTGGCTGCCTCAATGAGCACGAATCCGCCAAGGAGCCGATAGATGGAAAAGGCCATCCGTTTCGAAAAACCGAGCGAGGTGCGCACCGCCGTCGGTAAGGAGGTCTGCGTGACCGACTGGGTAACGGTCGACCAGCAGCGCATCGACAAGTTCGCTGAGGCGACCGGCGACTTTCAGTGGATCCATGTCGATGTCGAACGCGCGAAAGCGTCGCCGTACGGCGGCACGATCGCACACGGCTTCCTGACGCTGTCGCTGCTCGGTGGTTTCTACGAACCCTACCTGCAGCACGCGTTCCCGTTCTGCGACCGGGGCTTGAACTACGGGCTTAACAAGATTCGTTTCACCTCGCCTGTGCGCAGCGGGAGCCGACTACGCGGTCGTTTCCTGCTGACGAAGGTGGATGAGGTCGACGGCGGCCTGCAGTTGACTTGCAACATCACAGTCGAGATCGAGGGGCAGGACCGGCCGGCGCTTGTCGCCGAGTCGATCGTGCGGCGATACCTCGCGAAAAACGCCCGATGAGAGCGGTGATGTGCGTCGGGGCGCAATCTGCCATTTTCGCTGAACATTCGCGCTGGAATACTCAGCGTGACTGACTGCCTTTAGCGGACACTCCATATGTCGCATTTGATGTCGCTTTCGGGGGTAAAGCGGACATGAGCTTGTGCGCCGCACATGTCCGCTTTTTGACCCAAAGCGGACATCGAAGCTAATTAGAGACCGAAGCCGGATTCGAGACGACAGCCCGATCCTGCCGCGCGTTATGTGGCCGCGTTTAGCAAAGGCCTCCACGAAACCGGCCACGCCCAAAGGTCGAACGACGGTCGAGTAGTACCGCTGGCCTAGAGGGCAATACGATAGGGTAACGAAAGCAAGGCGGGAACAGCCGAGCAAAACCGACTGTCATGTGAGTTTGAGTCAATGGATTCCTCTCAGAGTCCATCTCCAAACGATCAGCGTCGCTTCTCGACCGCGGAGCGGATCATTCGTCTCAACCCTGGCGACCTGAGCGCGCCTTCACCAGATGCAGCACCGCAACTAGCGCCTGTCGATCCGACCACACCGGTGCCGTCCGCAGAATCTTTTGAGCTAATGAGGCAGCTCGAGGCGCTGGCGCACGAGGTCGCAGTCGTCAGCAGACGCGATTCATCCGATCAGGGCATCAAGGTTCAGGACGGATCTAACCTTTCGGCTGGGCTACAGCTAGTAGAGCCATCGATCCGCGTATCTCTTCACGATCACTTGGCGAGCGACACTCCGTCATTTGGCAGGCGAAGAATCCTCACTCTAGTTAGCTTTTTCATGGCGGCCTGCAATTGGTTGGCGAGCTATAGACCGTCATTTGGTAGGCTAACACCCGCCGCTCTGGCTAACTTTTTCATAACGGCTCGCGATTGGTTGGCGAGCTATAGTAGGCCGTCATTTGGCCGGCTGTTCGCGACTCTGACTAGCTTTTTCATAGAGGGCCGCGATTGGTTTGCGAGCCATAGGTCATCATTTGACAGGCGAACATTCCCCACTCTGGCTGGTTTTTTCATAACGGCTTTGATCGGCGTCGCAGTGGCGTTGGTCTGGCAATCTCAGCGTGTCTCGACCGCGAACTCGCCGAACGAGGTCGCCGTTGCCGAAAAGCACTCTGGCGTTACGCCTGTCCGTCAATCGTCGTTGCAGGATGCGCCACCGCAAATAGCGTCTGCCACTCAGACTGCACCAGCGTTCACCGCGCCCGCACCGTCTGCGGAATTGGTGCAGCAGCTCGAGGGCATGGCACGAGATCTCGTCGTTCTTCGGCGCAGTGTAGAGGACCTTGCTGCCAAGCAAGAGCGTCTTGCCGATGCGCATGAGCAGCTCGCTGCCAGGCAAGAACAGTTGGCCCAGAACATTGAAAAAGCGCAAGCAGTCCAGCGAAACATCAATCACAAGATGTCGCCGCCGCCGCGCAGAAATGCGTCCCCGGAAGCCACAGGATTTCGCCATTAGTGTTGCTAGCGCCCGTCGCCTCCGCTGACGCGCACATCACGGCCGCTTATGACCCAAACCGGACATGGACTGATCCCTTAACGGCGATTTTATGCGTTGACGCTGATGTAAACCGGTACGATCCCGTGTCCTTAGCCTCGGGGCAACGATGAGGCGGCGTGAGTTCATCAAAGGAATCGTTGGTTCAGCAGTAGCGGCTCGGCCGTTCGCGGCACGTGCGCAGCAAGCGGCGATGCCGGTCGTTGGATTTCTCGGCAGCAGATCGCCTGATGATTCTGCTGATCTCGTCGCTGCATTCCGGGCGGGCCTGAGCGAAACCGGTTTCGTCGAAAACCGGAATGTGATCATCGAATTCCACTGGGCGGAGGATCAGTACGGCCGTCTGCCGATGCTGGCGGCCGATCTCGTCGCTCACCAAGTGGCTGCCATCGCTGCGACGGGCAATCCCGCGGTGCAGGCGGCCAAGGCGGCAACTACGAAAATTCCGATCATCTTTCTCACCGGTTCCGACCCAGTTCAACTCGGGTTGGTCAACAGCCTCAACCGACCAGATGGCAATCTCACCGGAGTGGCCTTGCTTAACAACACGCTGGCCCCGAAGCAGCTCCAGCTGCTGCGTGAGTTGGCGCCGAAAGCGACGCTGGTCGCTTTCCTCACCAACCCGAAAAATCCGATCACAAAATCAGATACGCGCAACATCCAAACCGCTGCTGGCACAACGGGGCAGCAAATACTCATCCTCAGTGCAAGCAATGATAGCGATCTCGATAGTGCATTCGCAGCTTTGGTCCAACAGAAAGCAGAGGCGCTGTTGGTTCAAGGTGATCCGCTCTTCAACGCCCGGCCTGACAAGATCGTCGCGCTCGCCGCCCGCTATGCGATCCCGGCGATCTATCAATGGCGTAATTTTCCGGCAGCCGGAGGTCTGATGAGCTACGGAACCGACCTCGCCGATGGATGGCGTCTGGTTGGCGTCTATACCGGCAAAATTCTCCAGGGTGCGAAGCCAACCGATTTGCCCGTCCAGCAGTCGGTAAAGGTCCGGCTGGTCATCAATCTCAGAACCGCTAAAGCGCTCGGCCTCAACGTGCCTAACACTCTAATCGGGCGTGCAGACGAAGTGATTGAGTGAGCGCATGTCCGCTTATGGCCCAAAGCGGACATGGGCTAGTGCACCACACACGTCCGCTTTTGGGTGCAAAGCGGACGGAGGCTGGCTACTTAACTGCGATTTTATACGCTGACGCTGATGTAAATCGGTACGATACCGTGTCCTTAGCCTCGGGGCGAAGATGAGGCGGCGCGAATTCATAACACTTGTGGGTGGCGCAGCAGCTACGTGGCCGCTTGTGGCGCGCGCGCAGCAGATGCGCCGGATTGGCATCGTGATAGCTCTCTCTGAGGGTGACCCGGAATTGAAAAAATGGCTTGAAGCCTTCCGGGAGGGGCTTGAGCGGCTAGGATGGTCGGAGAGCCGCAACGTCCATTTCGACTATCGCTTCGCGCCGGCGGGCAGCCGCGCCGAGCAGCTCGCGAAGGAGCTACTCGCTCTGGAACCGGACGTGATCCTTGCATTTTCAACTCCGGTGGCCGCTGCCTTTCAGCGGGAGACACACACGGTTCTCCAGTTGTGTTCCTTGGTATCGCCGACGCGATCACGCAGGGTTTTGTCCGCAGCTTGGCGCATCCAGAGGCTAATCTCACCGGCTTAACGATGTACGAAGCAAGCGTCAGCAGTAAATATCTAAGCATGCTAAAGGAGATTCAGCCGCAGCTAACACATGCGGCCTTCCTCGTTAACCCCGCAACGGCTCCTTATTACGCTGTCTACTTGCAGGGAGCTAAGGATGCGGCGCCGTCTCTTGGTGTCGAGGTTGGACTCGTCCCAATCAAGGATGATGCTACGGACATTGAACACGCCATTGCGCGGTTCGCGCATACGTCGCCGAAGGCAGGCCTAGTGGTGGTGGGGGACAGCACAACCAATTCCCATCGCGATCTCATCATCTCGCTCACAGCCAAGTACCGCCTTCCGGCGGTATACTGGAATACATTTTTTGTTACCGCTGGCGGACTCATGTCCTATGCAGTTGACTGGGTCAACGAATTTGGAAAAGTCGCGTATTACGTCGATCGTATTCTGAGAGGTGCCAAACCCGCCGATCTTCCGGTGCAGGCGGCGACCAAGTTCGTAACAGCCCTCAACGTCAAGACGGCCAAGGCGCTTGGGTTGACAGTGCCGGCTGGCCTGCTCGTCGCGGCCGACCAGGTGATCGAATAAAAGCGCGGCTTCTGCTGCACTAGTCCGCAATTGGCCCAAAACGGACATTCCACTACGTCGCATTTGATGTCGCTTTCGGGGGTAAAGCGGACATGCCGTTTTGCACTGCACATGTCTGCTTTTGACCCAAAGCGGACACGCTGCACAATTTTTTATGCTTTCTGACCTTGTGATGCAGTCGGGGGCACTTTCTGGGAAGCGACGTACACCCACGAGGTCGCCCGAACAAAGGCAAGCGTTAAAAAACGGTCGCACTGACTTTCAGCCGAAAGTCGGTTTGTCTTGGCTCGTCCGAGAATTGTTCGGCCTGGCAGGAAGGCGCGGTATTCGGGCGAACAGGAAACTGAAGCCCAGCACCACTACCCAGATCACCACACCTTCAAATGCAACGGCCGAAATCAATTGCCCATTGAACGCCGAAATTTCGGTCGCATTGCCGCTGAACAGCCAAACGGCCGCCGCAAGGTTCAATGCCAAAAGGGTCAGCGCGGCTTCAATGAGGCCCCGCCCGCCTTTCAGGATGGACCACATTGCCGCGAGGGCATAGCTCGCCGCGACGCCTCCGAAAATCGCTGCTGTCAGTTCCTGCTCACCCCTCATGTGCATCGCTGACCGCGCGGCAAAGACTGCACACAAGACCATCCCCGCGACCATTCCATAACGCGCGGCAGCCGGGATCTTGGACATGTATCTCAACCTTTCCTTGAAACAGGCGAGTAGGCAGCCCGCCGCGAAGACCATGGCGTGTTGGTCCCCGATGTGCGCAGCTTCGGCCCGCATCGCGCGCAGCCACTCGTCCTTCACGGTCGGCAGCACGGCTGCGCACAGGTCCATCAGCGAGGAAGCGATCAGGCGGCGCAGCCCACTCACGCTAGCTTCTCCCGAAGTCCGTGCCGCGAATGCATCTCCCGCCCGGCAAGCAACGCGCGGGCAAACGCGGCACCGGAGGCGGTCAGCCGGTACGAATGACGCGGCGTGCGCGCCGGCATCACGGGCTCTTCCCACCGCGCCCTGAGATAACCGGCCTCATGAAGACGCATCAGCAGCGGATAAAGCGTGCCTGACGCAAGACCCGTCTGTCGCAAGAGGTCGTAGCCATGCTGCCACGCGTGCGGACGGGCGGCGAGCGCGGCGAACAGCTTGGCTGCCTGAACCGAGGAGTGGGGGCGACGAGGCATGGCTATAGTCTACATATGTAGACTTTTACTTTCAAGCGCATTTCGCTTGGTCAACCACTTTGGTCAGCTGACATCGCAATTGCGGCCACGAATGTACTGGCCATTAGCGGACATGCGCTGGTGCACTGTACATGTCTGCTTTCGGGGGTAAAGCGGACAAGGACTATTGCGCCGCAAATGTCTATTGCCGAGCCTTTGAATGTCCGCTTTCGGGGGGTAAAGCGGACACTGCGTGCCCGTCACCAGATCGACTCAGCGGTGGAAAGAGGCAATCATGCTTGACAAGGCAGTGGTCGATCTTTCGCACTGGGATAAAGTCGATAGTTTTGAAGATGCAAAAGATGATGGCGTGGTCGGCATCATCCACAAGGCAACCGAATCGAATAACTATTTCGATCCGACTTATAACCAACGCAAAAGGGATGCGCTCGTTGCTGGCCTGCTCTGGGGCGCATATCATTTCCTGCGGCCCGGCAACATGAAAGATCAGGCACAATATTTTGTCAGCGAAGTAGGAAAGAATCTCGATCTCTATGCCGCCGATCACGAAGATGAAGGCGTTTCGCTCGATGATCTGAAAACCTTCCTGCGCGAATTGAAACGGCTGACCGGTAAAAGACCGATCGTCTATTCCGGTCATGTATTGAAAGAACAGCTTGACGACAGGCGCGATTCTGAACTGTCGCAGTATCGACTCTGGCTGGCGCAATACACATCGGGCACGCCAAGCTGGCCAAAAGCGACATTCCCGCAATGGTGGCTCTGGCAATATACAGAGAATGGTAAATGCGACGGCATTCCCGGTGACAGCAACGGTAGTCTCGACCTCAATAAATATGACGGCACAGGGCGGCAACTAATCAATGAATGGCGCGAGGAGGTGCCGCCGAAGCCCGCGCCTGGAAAGAAAAAGCGAGGGCCTCGACGACCGAAAAGGCGAGGGCCGCGTGCCAAAGCGAAAAAGGCTAAAGGCCGAAGCTAGAGGCAGGCTACGCAAGCGAATAAACCGCAACTGATTGCCGCATCACCCTGACGCGCTGGCGGTGTCGCACCGCACATGTCCGCTTTCAGGGGTAAAGCGGACATGCCGTTTTGCGCTGCTGCAGATCTTCTCAATGATTGACTCTGCGTAACCGTTCGGTTACCAATTAGTAACCGTATGGTTACGTAAGACTCGTTGATATGACCCTCCTGAAACCAAAGCAGCGCGAGGCAGTATTTCGGGCCATCGCCGATCCGACTCGCCGCGAAATCCTCGGCCTCTTGCGCCGTCGCAAGCATACGGTGAACGAACTCGCCGGTAATTTTCGTACCAGCCGTCCTGCGATCTCAAAACATCTTCGCTTGCTGCGGCGCGTCGGTTTGGTCGTGACCAAAAACGAAGGCACAGCACGGATCTGTCAGTTGAACGCTAAACCGTTGCGCGTCATCGATGATTGGCTGCGGGATTATCAGGAGTTCTGGGCGCAGAGTCTGCAGAGGCTCAAACGTTATGTCGAGGAGGACCAATGAGTACCACAACACGTTCAGTCGACACGATCGTTCAAGAAATCGTAATTAAGGCTCCCGCCGCTCGGGTTTTCGAGGCGTTGGTCGATCCGACGCAGAGGATGAAGTGGTGGGGCCAAGAGGGCCGCTTCCAAACCACGAATGCGGAATCCGATCTGCGGCCTGGCGGTCGTTGGCTGATGAGCGGCAAGGGAATGGGAAGACCGTTCAGAGTCGAAGGCGTCTATCGGATCATCGAACGTCCGCATGTGCTTGCGTTCACCTGGCTACCGTCCTGGGACGAGGAGGCCACCGAGACGCTGGTGCGATTCGATCTTCATGAACAGAACGGCTCGACCACGGTTCGCTTGACTCATTCGGGCTTCGCCACCGAAGCCTCACGCGCCCGCCATCAAGGCTGGCCGCAGATACTTGGCTGGCTTAAGGCCTACGCCGAAGGCTGATCGGCCGTTTCGTGGCTAGACGCTGATCCGGTGGCGCGCCATTAAAATCAAGCACTTCCAACGAACTATCTTCCCGGCAAATGTCAGGGGGAAGACTGAAGCGGTCTGTTGGCATGTCGCTGACGTAACGCGTTACGCGCGACCGGTAGCGATGCAGCAAGCACAAGAACTTTTTAGCCGTCTGTCCCCAAACGCGTGCGCGCGAGCGCCTCCGTCACTCTGTGTGGCGCGGCATCCGCCAATTTAAACAGAGAAAGGGCCAAGGCGATGGTGATGGCCTTGGCCCGAACCATGTGTCGCTGAGGCGTCCCCAACGGGTAGGGGTATCACGCGGTTGCAAAATCCCAAGCAGTCTGGCGTCTACCTATCGGCCGTCGAAACACCAGCTGGCAACCTTCCGAAAAATGAAATTTAACGCGAGCATAGTGACCATAAACGCAAGGACTACCGAGCCATCCACCGCACTCAGACGATAGTCGCCAGCGACAAAAATTGCAGCTCCGATGGCGATGACGACCGCAACAAAGTCGATCAGTAATCCAATAACCCAACCGACTAGGTGCTCGAGGTCAGCAACTCGCTTTTCCAATTCTTTTATTCGGCGATGTTCCAAAATGTCGGGAATGATGGACGCTCCTTGACGGAGAGCAGACTCTATAAATACGAGGTATTTTGCGGCCAATTAAATTTGACACAGCGGTTGACATATCCACAGTCTGCGGGTGCACGAGCGGCCTACGACGCGGAACTGAGGCAAAACGTCGGCGTTTTTGGCGAGTGACCGTCCTAGGCCCAATAGCCCAGTACCATCGTGGTGGTGGTGGTGGTGGTGGACAGTTGGAAGAACCGCGCCCAACGCGCGGCTCTTTCACTTAACTGACTCCGTACCTGCCCTCATCCCGCGCTGTACCCAGCCCCGAAGCTTGTTCTAACGCCCCACGTTTTGGATGGCTTCCCATTTCTGGAACGCAGTCTCGACTGCAACAAAATACTCGTGCTCGGAATATTTGGGATGCTTTTTGACGGCAGCGCGAGCCCGGGCAAGCCGTCCGCGCCGAGCGGGACCCACCGAGTTTTCCGCAAGGACCTCGGTCAGTGCTTCGGTGAACTCTTTATAAAGAACCGAAATGTCGGCGGTGGTGGTCATTTCTGAGCTTCAAGGTCAAGGTGAATACCGTACCATATGCGGAACATACCGGTTAGCGCTGTGTTTTAAGCTTGGCTGGCGGGAGTAACCGGAGGTACAGCCATGCTTCGTGTCGTTGCGTTAGTCGCCGGGCTAACGACCGCTTTGCCGGCGATTGCGGGTGAAATGTCCGCAAGCGAGGCACGCCAATTCGTCATTGAAAGGCTGTTTAGCTACGCATGTTTTGATGGAACGCGCGGAATGGCCCGTGTCCATGCCGACGGTTCGGTAGATGGATCGATCCAATCTCGAGGCACGGGACCAATGCGCTATGGCACGATGCCGCTCGGTACATTGCGGGTCGAGGGCGAACGAGTCTGCGCGTCACTGCCCGGCGGCCCAATCCAGCCATGCTTTTATTTGGAGCGGACGGCTGCCGAAAGCTTCCGTGGTTCGATCGCAGGATTGAGCTTCGCTTATTGCGACTTCACACGGGCGCGCACGATGTCGGGGAACTGAAAGGGACGTCCCTGTTAGCTGCAAGCCAGCTCTGCGCTGGTTGAGTTGTGGAATGTTTTTGGTGATTTTAGATAACCCGTCACATCACTGATTAACGAGCGGTGTCGTGCCCGGTTAGCAAAGAACCGAGTCCGCGCAGGGTCATCGTAAAATTTCAGACGACGAGGCTTAGAAACGGCCAAATTCACTGAGCCGAAGCGGTGACAAAAGTTGAGGCCTCCATAGCGCAGGGGGCGTCAATCCTTCGACAGATTATTATGCGGCGGACAGCAACTCAGTTTTTGTGCTAGTCTCCGCCAGTCAGCAGGGGCGTGACCCGTGCAACTCATAGAAACCAGAGCCGTTAGCTTGCAGGCGCCGCAGGACGTCAAACTTACTGCGGGGCTAACGCTGCCGTCCGGCCTTTATCGGGGAATAGAAGAACGGGTACGGACTGATTCAATCGCTGGTCCAAGTTGGGCTGTCAAATACAAGATCACGCTCTCGGCCGAGCGGTTGGACGTGACGGAGTTTGTTCGACAAGGGCGGTTGATACGCGGGCCCGAGAAGCCCGTTTAAGTTACGTCGTCATAGGTTTTTCTTCGCGCCTGCAAATCGACCCCGTGCTCTTTCGTTTGGGGTGCTGCGTCGAACCTAGCAGGATCGTGTCCAAGCGCCGCTTTCCGCGGCCGAAGGTTCAGAGCGCAGACGTAACCAACCGCAAGCGCGACGATTGCGACGACTGCCCAAAATACGATTTCCAATAGACCCTCATGTTGGGACTTGCTGATCCTCGTAGAAGTTGATCTTCGCAATCTCGGGGTAGGCGCACGACATGCACTCACACGTGCGCACGTCGTAGGCATGCTAGTATGTCGGTTCGATCAGCGAAAGAAACATCAACTGTCCGCACACGGGGCGGCCGCGCGGCCCAATTGGCGGCGTGGGCGACGGATCGAAGTTGTTTGGCTGCGGCATAAGCACCCCGTACTCGTACAGGCGTGAGCGCGACCATCTCTTAGTCGCTGACGCCTGTTCAGTTTTTTTGATGTTGAATGGTATTGAAGTCAAATATCGTCGGTCGGTTTCCCGACATAGTAGTGGTAATTAGTTGCCAGTGCCTGTCGGTTTGCCAACAATCGCAGTAACACTACCGTGATTTTTCTGGACTAGATGCTTCTGCTACGGCAATCGCCACAAGCGAAGTGGACTCAAAAAGATGTTTGACCGCGCCGACGAAATTGTCGCTGCACTAGTGCTTTGTTTAGCCGCTAGCTACGTCGTGTGGGCATTTTTGGGTCGGCGGAGCGCAAAGTCGCGACGCGATATTGAAAACTTGAACGCGCAAGGTCGGCACATTCTGACGATGATCGCAGACGAAAAAAAATAACCTCCTGCGGGGATGGCTTTCAAGATTTGGCTGGTCCAATGCAGCCGCCGGACTACTGCACAAATTGTGGGAGCAACGCTTTTGCTTATGTGCACGAAATGGCTGGTGTTGTTGCGTTTCCCTGCATCGCTGCTGTTGCTTTGAGCAAATTGCCTACCGCTAAGGAACGAAGGTTCCGGTTGGGCTACAAGACGCTCGGGACCCTAACTTCTCGGGCCATACAGAACAGCCGAGTTTAAGCAAGGGTCGCGGATCGCGACCAGGGTCTTTTTGCCCATATGTCGCTGACCGGCCTCGTCATCATGTTTAATTGGTTGGTCTCCATGATGAGGCGCCTTCCTTCGCAAACTTTTGGGTCGTTTGGGTGAGCAGCCAGACAGTTGCGATAGTCCGCGACTGAACTTTGACAGTTTTGAGCGTCCAAATTGGTAGCGGCCACGCTGGTCGCGGTGCCGCAGCCCCCAATACTCACCAACGTAAACAGCTATGACCCCAAACCGCACAGCACTAAGAACTTGCGTGGTAGGCCCTCCACAGGAGCTCTTTGGTTTACACAAAATGAGCGAAGGAAGATTTCGGACCACTCAGCAATCAAAGCCTCACCTAGTACACCGACCACAAACCCGGCGTAGCCAGTTCTAATAGATGCCCGTCAGGATCACGGAAATAGATACTGCGGCCGCCGCGTTCCCAATCATTTCGTCCTTCTATCTCGATCCCACGCCGAGCGAGATATGCCTCCCAACGGTCGAGTTCGTCCTTTGCAATCGCGAATGCCACATGCAAAGCGCCATCACCGCCATGGCCGGGAATGGTGCCGCCGGGAAGAGTAACGGTCTTCGCCGTGGCGCCCTTGCGAAAGACTAATAGGACATCGCGTCCGGCCACCGCGTAAGCGGATAACCGCTCATCGCTATGGATCGGCGTCAACCCGAGCACGCCTTCGTAGAAAGCACGAGAACGCGGCATGTCCGTTGTGTGGATTGCCGTTTCCAAAATGCCATCGAGCTTTGGCATGATTCCTCCGATAATCGGGCTGCGATTTTCGTGGCCGGCCGCTCTGAAAAAATTGGAGACCTCATGACGTTAAAGATCGTAAAGGCGCCGCCGCCTGCCGCTACTCGGGCAATTGATGGGACGTTCTAAGACGCAGAAATGACGAAAATGAATATTTCAAAGAGGAGTGGTGATCCGAGTCTTAGTTGCTGGGTTCCCGGCGAAATCGCAAGATCGTAAGTGATTGTTCATTTGTTCAGAATGATGATGGGATGTAAAAGTCGGGGCCGCTCTTCTCCCCAAAGAGAGCGCGGCCCCGGTCTCACCGTCCCCAAAGTCCCCGAAGATCGGGGCCGTCATTCCTGCAATGAATTGTGACATTCGCTGGGCGAAGTCCAACTCGTAAGCGAATTATTTCCAGCTTACGGTTGGGGAATTTTCAAATTAGGAAAGCAAATATGCGAGCGCTTCACCAATCGGCTGAGTGGCGCGAAATTGTTGCGATCTATCGGTTGGCGGTACCCGTGAACTGCGTAATTTGAGCGCGACATTTGCAGTGAAACGCAATGTTTCGTGGCGCATTCCGGCGCAACCGCTGCTTGATACCGGCGTCCGGTTATTATGAGTGGCTAAAAACACCTACCGGCAACCTTATTATTATACGGCGCGCGATGGCGCACCGCTGACCATGGCCGGTCTATGGGATGGAGTGGAAGGATATGGAAACAGGCATGAATGTGCTCAGTTGTACCATGATTGTTACGAACGCCAACGCGCTGGCGGGCAAGGTACATGACCGTATGCCGGTGCTGTTGCAACCGGAGGACTTTCCCCGTTGGCTGGCTTGAGATGCTGAAGCCAGCGCCCAATGACCATTTGCGGGAAAGTCACGAACTCCCTGAGTCAAGGGGCGGCAAGCGTCCGGGTGCGAATGGCGCTAAGTCGACGTGATGTGTTGCACCGTCGAGGATCAGTTCGCTCATCGCCTCGCCGGTTGCGGGCGCATTGAGCATGCCCCAGACACTATGGCCAGTCGCCACATAGGCCCCATTAACACCCGGAACCGCACCGATGAGCGGAAGCCCGTCTTCGGTGACCGGTCGGAAGCACGCCTGCCGCGCTTTGATCGGCGCCGCCGCAAGCGCCGGCGAAATATTCCGACACAGCGCTTCGAGCCGCGCATGCGCGCCCTCGTCAGGTGCAACATCAGCGGGATCGACTGGCACCGGCCCAGTACTCGAGATCGCACACACGTAGGTGGTGCCATCGGCGCGCGGAAATAACTCAGGGGTCAGTATTTCGCCGCCCGCCTCGCGGTACTCAAGGAACAGTGCCTCGGCGGGAATGCTCCCGCCGGTTTCAAACACCAGACTATGGCCCTTGTAGCCCAGCACTGCCGGCAGCGGCAGCCAGCGCGCAGCCAGTATCGACCAAGGCCCCATCGCGATGACGACGGCATCGCCTTCGACGATCTCGCCGCCCGCGAGCGCGACGCCGCGCACTACTCCGTTCGAACGGCGCGCTACGTCGACGACCGTGCCGCGCCGCAGCTCCGCGCCTTGCATCTCGGCCGCGCGCATCAAACCTCTCGTGAACATACAAGGCTCGACCAGCGCCGTTGACTCGACTGAGCCGAGTCGACTCGTGATGGCGACCCCTTCCGAGAGCCACGGTCGTCGACCCGGAATGAGCCCGGCATCGTGCTCGGCGTAGCCGGCGTAGGTCGTCAGACGCCGATATCCCCAACGATTGCCGAGCTCGGAAGAAAGTTCGGCATGGACCTCGAAGCTTCGCTGCGCCAATTGATCGATCGGAGTGCCGCGGCACCAGTCGAGCGCCAGGAAGCCTCCTGATTTGCCGGAGGCCGCGCCAGCAACCTCGTGACGTTCTATAAGGACCGGCCGCGCGCCCCGTCGGCTTGTGAAGAAGGCGATCGCGGCGCCGATCGCGCCGCCACCGCAGATCACAATGCGCTGCGAGAGCTCATACCTCTTCCTCATGAGGCCTTTTTTACGACGACTCATGCACGGACTCGCTATTTCAATATGTCGTGGACATATCGGTGGATATCGGCAACTCCGGGGCAAATACCGTTAGCAGGTACTAACTGTAGTTGTTTTGAGCGAAGTGCCAGGACAGGTTTCGTTGCGATCGTTGATTTTGCTGGTCATTCCAAAATTTGAAGACATCGTCGTTAGCCGACAAAGTGCCCGAGCGCAGCGAGTGCTGTATCGATGTCATCCGGCGTATGGTCGGCACTGATCTGGAAACGAATTTCCTCATCGCCCTTCGGCACCACGGGGTAGGTCAAACCGGTGGCGAGGATGTAGTTACGGCGCAAATGAGCAACCAGTGCCATGGTGCGTGCCGTGTCGCGCAGCAGCAAAGGCACGACCGGGTGCTCGCCGGGCAGGGTTTCGAAGCCGAGCCTAATGAGCCCAGCCTTGAAACGCGTAATCATCAAGCGAAGATGCCGGAGCAGGGCCGCTCCGGATGGGCTGTCCACGGCATCGATCGCTTTAACGGCAGCAGCCGCTTCCGCCGGCGTGATCGGGTTGGAATAGATGTAGAAAGGAGAGGTTTCGCGCATATACCGGATGATGATGTCGTCCGCCACGACATAGCCGCCGTTGACGCCGAACGCTTTGCCCAGCGTGGCCACTAGCAGATCGGCCTGTGGCGCATTGGTGTACTCCTCGGTGCCGCGCCCCGTTGTGCCAAAAGCACCGACTCCGTGCGAGTCGTCGACCACCAAGATGGCATTTCCCGCGAAGCTGGCGTCGTAGGACCGCGCCAGCGTCATGATTCGATCGAGCGGGGCATGATCGCCGCGCATGCTGAAGATGCCGTCGGTCACGATGATCGCACGGCTGCACGTCTTCGCCGCGAGCCCAAGCGCTCGCTCGAGCTCGCCCATGTCGAGATGTTTGTAGATGTGCTTCTCCGCTGGTCGCGCAAGCGCGATAGCATTGATGATGCAGTTGTGATTGAGTTCATCGCTGATCACCGCCGTCTTGTCGGTCACGAGGGGCGCGACGAGGCCCATCATCGTGGCATAGGCCGACGAATACAGCATGGCGCCCGAGCGGCGGTGGAAGGCAGCCAGACGCCGCTCCAACGCGACGTGTGGGGACCAGGTTCCGCTGATGAAGCGGACC
>Ga0310915_10000318_pt1 | contig 23056 bp, 8 predicted proteins | sample GREbulkMGAN111_FD_202508 | JGI IMG/M metagenome (GOLD analysis project Ga0310915, IMG submission 202508) | Lab enrichment of tropical soil microbial communities from Luquillo Experimental Forest, Puerto Rico - GRE.bulkMG.AN111 | ecosystem: Environmental > Terrestrial > Soil > Tropical forest >...
AAGCGCGATGAATTCCCGCCGCCTCATGGGCTTGCCCCAAGCCAAGGATCGCGGACCTTTTGCCGGAGGATGTTAGAACTGCCGAGCTGGTGAAGCCAGCCGTTGTTCGCGACTTCATTATGCCTGGATGGCGGCCATCAGCGGCTGAATGCCCATGATGTTCATGACGCGGGTGAGATTGTAGGCGAGTACGTGCAGCGCCATCTCGGTGGCGACCTTGGGCAGACGCTTCATCAGGAAGTGCGTCGCCCCCATCCTCATCTTCAGCGTGGCGAAGGGATGTTCGGCCGTCTCGCGACGCTGGCGCATGGCCTGCGGGTTCTTATCGAGGCGCTTCTGTACGTCCTCCAGCACATGCTCATGCTCCCAGCGTGTGATTCGTCGCTCCTTGCCAGCGGTGCAACGCTGTTTGATGGCACAGCTCTGACAGGCGTTGGTCCAGTAGCGGCGTAGAGCTAATCCATGCTCCTCATTGGTGTAGTGGTAGGCAAGCTTCTCGCTGGCAGGACAAACGTAAACGTCCTCCTCAGCCACATAGCGGAAGTCCTGTTTGCCAAAGCGACCTCTCGCCTCTATGCCGGAGGTCATCGGCTTCGGGAGCGTTACTTCGATGCCGGCCTCGTGGCACGCGAGTATTTCCGCACCGCTGTAGTAGCCGCGATCGGCAACGGCTTCGAGCTCGTCGACGGCAAGGACTTGCTTCGCCTGGCAAGCGATGTTGGCGAGTTGTGCTCGGTCTGAGCCGTCGTTCGTGACCTCATGCGTGACGATCAGGTGATGTTTGGTATCGACTGCCACCTGCACATTATAGCCGACCACACCAGAGCCGCGCCCGCTGGTCGCCATCGAGCGGCTGTCGGGATCGGTGAGCGAGATCTGCTGATCGGGTGACGCCAGCATCGATCTTTCCATCGCCGCCAGCCGCTGCATCTCGCTTTCCAGCCTGACCAGTTTCTCCTTCAAATGCGCTGTCTTCGCCGCCAGCTCTTCCGATGGCTCCTGCAGGTCGGCCGTGTCGAGCTGCGCAAGATAGCGAGCTATGCTCTTTTCCAATTGGGCGCGGCGTCGCTCCACCTTCCCGCGCGTGAAGTTCTTGTCGCGGGTATTGACGGCCTTAAACTTGCTGCCGTCGATCGCAACGCTCGCCTTCGTAAGCAGGCCCATCAGACGGCACAGTTCGACAAATTGCACGCAGACCTGCTTGATCGCTGGTCCACTGTCCTTGCGGAAGTCGGCAATCGTTTTGTGATCGGGAACCAGCCGGCTCGTCAGCCACATCACCTCAACATTGCGCCCTGCCTCACGCTCAAGCCGCCGGCTCGACTGAACCCGATTGAGATAGCCGTATATGTACAGCTTCAGCAGGACCGCGGGATGATATGAGGGTCGGCCAGTGGCCTCGGGTGCCACTCCATCGAAACCCACCCTCGATAAGTCGAGCCTGTCGACAAAAGCATCGATCACCCGAACCGGATTGTCCTCGTCGACCCAGTCTTCAAGGCACTCCGGAAACAGCGTCGCTTGGCCCCGATCAATCCCCTCAACGAAGCGCCTCATCCGATCCCTCCGCCAAAAAGCGGCGGAATCATACAGCGCGAATCAAATAACCAAGTGCGTTTTCACACAACCAGGGTCATCACCATGACTGTAGAATCATTCGGTACGCACAGGGTCGTCTCGGCTGACTACTTGTCGCGTGCCTCTCCGGCCAGCCCAGCATTAGGTTGGGGTGCATTTCCGGGGCCGACAATGCCGGGCGCAAGTTTTTTCAAGATCTCAAACCAAAACGGGGCACCAAACAACGTCGAGGCTGCCACGACCACCCATTCGAACAGCGCCACGGCATACGGGAGCTTGCCGGCAATCGCGCTTCCTCCGATCGGTACCGGCTGTAGGTCGAGAACGGCGGCCAATCCGAATCCGCTGGCGAAGGCTACCCACCTGATCCGCCTCCGATACTTTGCGGTGGTAAGGAGTTGGCTGGAGGAGTACCAATTCCCTGTCTCTTTGATTATTCCGACCAGGACATCGCGAATTGACTGCGCGGGCTGCGCTGGCGGCTGTCCAAGGGTGGCTTTCACTTGATTGTAATTCCGCTGCAGCGTATTGAGGGCCAAATCATAAAACCGATCGCTCAGGGCCAACGTATCGCGCTTGCCGGCCAAGGAGGCTGTCGCGCTGGTTGCAAAAGTATCGAGGCTAATCTCAGCCAGTGGTTTCGCTAACTCCTCGCGTGCAGCCTCTTCAAATCCTAGGATTTCAATCATCGCTTGTCCGAATACCAGAGGGTCGACCTCGATCGGCAATGAGGAAAAGTCGGATAAGTCCGCTTCCGATCGTAGATGGCCGTCGCCCAGCGGATTGAAAAGAAGGTTGTTGTACAGTTCCCTCGCTACGCCTCTGAAGTGCGGATCGTCCAATAGGGCTTTTAAGTTGTCCAGCAGCACCTTGGCGCGCCATCTCAAAAGCTCAGACACCCAACCGCTGAAGGCACTAGCGGTGTAGCTCACAGTTGTGAAAACAAAGATGAGATTTAGGATCATGCTGAACAGGTCACCGAGCCTCTGCATCAGGCCACTCCGGGTGCGATTGGTGTTCCTCAATCAAGCTCATGCGACTACAAGATTGTCCAATTGGATTTCGCAACGGGCCAGCCGTGAGCAGCAGCCTAGATAGAAGCCGGCACAAGACAGGAATCTGCGTCCGTCGCTTCAGGTTCTCCGGCACGGAAATTCATTGGCGCGCCAGTCCACGATAGATATTATGATGCAATGGTCTGTTGTGCCAGCGTAAAGACGTCGGTTGCGACCGCGCGCCACCAATGCGAACCCACCCGACATGCTGGAAATGCATGCGAGCTTTTCGCACAGCACCGGTTCGAGGAGAATTGCGGCAGCAAAAGAGGCGATCGGCCCGGGATTGAGCTGGCGACATGTACTACTTTTTCCTGCTTCGCGAGCCCCTTGCTGCCAACCGGCTGCAGTTTGCACTGTTCGCCGGTCTGTCCGGGGTTGCGAGCGCGTCTGTTCTCGCGATCATCAATCAGGCCACCGTTGTCGCCGACGCCGATGGGCGGGCGAGCGCATTGATTCTCCTGCTCCTTGCGGTGCTCGTCTACAGCTTGTCCCACCGAGCCTTGATGGTCAGCGCGGCCGCGCTGGCCGAGAGCACCGTCGATCGCCTGCGCATCGAACTGGAGGAAAAGCTGAGCTCGGCGGACCTGCGGCAGGTGGAGACGCTCGATCAGAACCGGATCTATGCCGTCATCAGCGGCGAAATGCAGGCGTTGGCGGATGGCACCCTCAATCTGACGATTGTCGGGCACTCCCTCCTGCTCGTCATCGTCACGGCCGTCTACCTCTTGTTCCTGTCGGTCACCGCGGTCATCGTAGCGGTCGCCTTCAGCGCGCTCGCGGCGTACATCCATCTTCGGCGCTCCGGGGAAACAGCGGAAAAGCTGAAACAGGCCTTCCAATTGGACGCGCAGCTCCTGCACGGGTTTTCCGATCTCATCGCCGGCTTCAAGGAAGTAAAGCTGAACGCGCTGCGGGCTCAGGACCTCGGCAAGGAGATCCGGGATAATTCGGCCCAGCTCGCAAGCGTGCGGCTCGATACACGTTCTTCCATTGCGACCGATCTCGTCCTCTCACAAGTCGCATTTTATTTTCTCATCGGACTCATGGCCTTCGTGGTTCCCATGTTCGTCAGCATTGACCGCGAGACACTGGCGATGATTACCGCCGGAACCCTCTTCCTGATCGGTCCCATCGGCCTGATCGTGGCCGGCATCCCCATTCTGCAGCGCGTCGAATCCGCTGCACTGACGATACTGAGCGTGCTGCAGGACCTGCCCATCGCGAGGGCAAAGTTCCGCGACTATCACCCCGTCGGTTTCCCGGACGACGGTGTCATCAAGCTGACGCAAGTCTCGTTTACTTATGATAGAGGCGAGGAAAGGAGCTTTTCGGTCGGACCCATCGATTTGGAGGTCCGGCAGGGTCAGCTGGTATTGATTACGGGCAGCAACGGATCGGGAAAATCGACCCTGCTCAAGCTCATAACCGGGCTCTACGTGCCGACCACCGGCGCGATAACCGCTACGATAGAGGTCAATCAGGTCAAGAGAGAAATCCAGTTCTCGGCTGATAGCAAGGTCGTGCTGCAAGACGGCGCTGCAACGTATTATAACCTCTTTTCGTCGATATTCGCCGACTATCATCTGTTCAAGAAACTCTACGGGATACGCACGATCGATCACGAGGAAGCAAACAGATGGCTGCAGCTCGTGGAGTTGCAAGACAAGGTCCAGATCCTCGGCCACGAATTCGACACAATCAATTTGTCGAGCGGGCAGCGAAAACGGTTGGCGATGGTCACCCTATTGCTAGAGAACAGGCCAGTTTGCGTGTTCGATGAATGGGCTGCCGACCAAGACAAGCACTTTCGCGACAAGTTCTATTTTACAATACTCCCAATGCTGCTGAACGAGTACAAAAAAACCGTGATCGTTGTCACTCACGATCTCGAATACTTCAACAGCGAAAGAATCCCAACACACGAGCGGTACCACATGGAATTGCAAATCGATGCCGCGAACAACACCAAAGCATTGTTGCGCAAGCTCGAGCCGGGGGAAGATCCGTTCCGTATATCCGACGTGCTGGACTCGCCTGGCCGCAACGACGTTGCGCCCGGATAGCCTGGACTTATAGCTCCTATCGGTCCGCAGCACGCTTGTATAGGAACATAAGCTGCTCGTGTTCCTGGCGTGTGCTGCGAAACGATGCGAGCTTCGCAGCCGAAGCATTTGGCGCCCCTTGAATGATCACGACCAGCTTCCTCCTGAGCTGAGCGCCGAGTTTCATCGAGGGATGGAAGACTACATTTCACTTGCTCCCATCATTGGACCGGCAACGCTGGTCCTCTTCCATCTCCAGTGGGCGTATCCCAAAAGTTAGGCTGGTTCAGATGAGTTCGACGGCAACCGCGAGGCGTGCCAACTGCGCAGACAAATCATCCGCTCGACTAATCTTACTGAGTCAGAAAGTCGTGACTAACGAAGAGGAGAATCATCTATTGGCAAGATTCACACTTCAGCGATGGGAGGCTGGAATGGATCTGCCAAGATCGAATGACGGTGAAGCGCGATTTTCCGTGTATGTGGAGGGGCTCACGAGCATGATCGGGCATGCGGACCGGGCCAAGCCGCTTCGCGATTATTGCTTGGGTTTGATGATGCCTTGCGAGCGCAAGAGCGTGGAGCCGATGGCAGCGATCACAGAACCAGAACGGACCGCGGCCCAGCATCAGTCGCTTTTACAGATCCGTTGGGCGTGCGAGGACGGGCTACCGCGCGGCGCGGTGTTAATGGACGCCGGCTATGGGGTCGACACTGATTTGCGCACGAGCATCACGGGATTGGGCTTGAGCTATGTCGCTGGCACACAGTCACACACGACCGTATGGGCGCCTGGCACAGGGCCGCGTCGGCCAAAGAAGTGGTCGGGTCAGGGGCGGCCACCGAAGCTGCTGCGCCGCGATAACAAGCACAAACCGGCCTCGGTCAAGGAGCTTGTGTTGGCCCTGCCAAGGCGTGCCTGGCGAACGATTAGGTGGCGGGAAGCCACGGCGGAGAAGTTGTCCTCGCGATTTGCGCGTGTGCGCGTTCGCGTCGCGCATCGGGATTACTGGCTTGCCGCCGGTCGGCCGGAGGAGTGGTTATTGATTGAATGGCCCGATGGCGAGAAGGAGCCGATCAAATATTGGTTGTCGACGCTTCCGGAGGACGTCGCGTTTCGTGAGCTCGTCGACATTGCCAAGGTGCGATGGCGGATCGAACGCGACTATCAGGAACTCAAGCAGGAAGTCGGGCTGGGACATTTTGAAGGACGGGGGTGGCGCTGCTTCCACCATCACGCCACCCTTTGCATTGCGGCCTACCGCAATTTGCCTTACGCGAAGGTTACCAGCCCAGAGGATCCGCCGTTGCCACGTTCCGAGCTCAATTGCAACGATGCGACGGAGATTGGTGGCCGCCCTCGCAACGACGCTCTCGCGGGGCGCCGAGCAGAGATTGCAGATTTTCGTTGATTCCTATCTTGTAAAGGCGCAAGGTAAAAAGCGCAAGGTAGTGACGTGTCCGGGGGGCGTGCCCGCCGAGACCTTACCACGATCGCCCTAGCGCGCTGGCGGTGTCCCGTTGATACCTCACCCGGCCGTGTCTCCGAACGGAGAGATCAATGACGGCAGGCGCCTTTGCATCTTATTACGAAGATCAAGCCGGGTCTGGACGCATTCGCCCAGTGCGCCTTACGCGCGAGAAAAACGGTAAGCTATCGACTGCATATTATCGCCACCGCTTTTCCGTCTGCCTTGCGGCGATCGTCGCGGTATTCGTCTTTGTCGCGTTCTGGCCATGGATCTGCGTGACCGTTCCGGCGGGACATGTTGCCGTCAAGTGGTACCGTTTTCTCGGCGGCACCGACACCGCCCGGGTGTATAGCGAGGGCACGCGGCTCATTTTTCCGTGGGACAAGATCGAGATTTATGAAGCGCGGGTGCAGCAGGTAAACCGCGACTTCGACGTGCTGACGCGCGACGGCCTGACGATGACGATCAACATCGCCGTTCGCTTTCGGCTCAACGAGCTCATGATCGGAGACCTTCACAAGCGTGTCGGGCCGGACTACCTCGAACGCCTGGTGATTCCGGCCGTCGGTTCTTATGCGCGCCAGGTATTTTCGCAGAATTCGACGGAGGGCATTTATACGACCCGGCGATCTTCGATCCAGGAGGAGGTGAAGCAGGCCGTGGTCGCCGATCTCTCGCCTCGATCGGCCGACCGGCCAGAACAGAACGATTCCTGGATTGCTGTCGAGGACGTGTTAATCCGCAGCATGCGCTTTCCGTCGGCCGTGCAGGCGGCGATCGATCGCAAAATGGAGCAATACCAGCTCCAGCAGGAATACGCTTATCGCCTGCAGCGCGAATACCTGGAGAGCGAGCGCAAGGAGGTCGAGGCGCAAGGCATTGCAAAATTTCAAACGATCATCGGCCCCGGAATTTCCGACAGCTATCTTCGCTGGAAGGGAATCGATGCCACCTTGGCGCTGGCTCAATCGCCGAACGCTAAGGTGGTGTTGATCGGAGCGCCGAAGGACGGCATGCCGCTCATCCTCGGCGGCGATGCGGCGACGTCATTCATGGGGTCGGCGCCCATCACTGAAACCGCTGCCGACGGGCGACTGCCAAATACTTCAGGCGCGGACGAATTCAGGCGCAACGACGTCGCGCCGGGGGCGCCGTTCGCAACGGCTCCGGCCGGCTCGACGGGGTCCAGTGGGGGCCGGCCGGCAATCCGTGCTCAACTCGGCCGACCGCAGGCGTTTAACGTGCCAGATTACGTGATGCCGTCCGACCGCCATCAAACGCCATCCGCCGCTCAGGTGAACGTCCCGAATTACGTCTGGCCGGACCTGTCGATCCAGCCTCAATAACCGGGGACAAACCGTGCGATCGACGTGCAGCGCACTTTGTTTACGAAATTCCTAAGAAGGGAGGACTGTGGTCAAAGAACAGCGGCGAGTTCGGAAGCGCCAAGCGAGCCCGCAAGCCAAAGCGGCTGCGGCCCAGTTAGATGTCACTCAAACCAAGGATTCAGCTATGCCCGAAACAACTACAGGTGCAACCCCGCCAAGCCCTCCTCGACCTGCGAATAACGGCTCACGAGGACCCGGCCCCTTTGTCACTCAAAGCGTCCGTCCGCAAGTCATCAACAACGGCCTAAAGCTCATTGGAGAAGTGCTCGTCCCTGGAGCGAGCCAGCTGCTCGAGGGAAGGGTCGGAAAGGGAATTGCTGCTGTCGGGGTTGGTCTTGGCGTGCCGGTATTGTCAGCCGCCGTTCTCGGGCCTGTGGCGGCGCTCATCGTCGGCGGCGGGACGTCGCTTGCAGTGCGAGTTCTTTCATACAGCGACTCGCTTACTCCCGAAACGCAAAGGGAGTGGCGCTTTGGAAAGAGCCCGCTCGACAAGCTGGACGAGAAGTATGCAAACGGCGAATTGGCCACAGAAGAGTACGAGGAGCGGCGACGAACTCTGATGAGATACACGTAGCTGACACACGTTAAGCACTGTCCGGGGTCGTGTCGACGTAACATTGCGCGAATGCCAGTGAGGCATCGTGTGGGGGTTCGCAGGTAAAGTTAAGAACAACGGTCAGCCGGCCTTCGGCCAAGCTGGTCTCTTTCTGCATGGTGCAAGTTGAGAGCGTTCACGTGTTCGGAGCGTTCACGTGTTCGGAGCAGAGCAAAATCCTGGTGAGGCGAACTTAGAAACGGCGGAGTTCAACGAGCTGGAGTCAGCCGTCCGAATTTATTGCCGCCTGTTCGGCAGAATATTCTCGCAAGCGAGCGGCACCATCATTGTTGATCAGGACGGCCGCCGCTATATCGATTTCCTCTGCGGGGCCGGTGCGCTCAGCTACGGTCACAACGATCCGCACATCAAGCAGGCGGTGATCAAGTATCTGCAGGTTGACGGAATCATTCAATCTCTCGACTTGCACACCAGCGCCAAGCTGTCCTTTCTGCGTGCGCTGCGCGACGTCATCCTGCGACCGCGCGGCCTCGAATACCGCGTGCAGTTCTGCAGTCCTTCCGGCAGCGACGCCGTGGAGGCGGCTCTGAAACTGGCGCGCAAGGCGACCGGCCGGCATACCGTGGCGGCGTTCACCAACGCGTACCATGGCGTGACACTCGGATCCCTGGCGGCAACCGACAACAGTCGTTTGCGCGCTTCTGCCGGCGTTTCGCTCGATTGCGTGATGCGGGTGCGGTTCGAAGCAGATTCGGGGTTGGACGGCGACAGCCTTTCGATGCTCGAGACCAAGCTTGCAGACTGCTCTGAAGCCTCTCGCCCCGCCGCCATCATCGTCGAGACCGTGCAGGCCGAAGGGGGGGTCAACGTTGCCTCTGGCGACTGGGTCCGCCGGCTCGCCGACCTTGCCGCGCGAAACAAGATCCTTCTCATAGTCGACGATATTCAAGTGGGTTGCGGGCGGACCGGCACTTTCTTCAGTTTCGAACGGGCTGGCATCGAGCCGGACATCATCTGCCTGTCGAAAGCCATCGGCGGAATTGGCATGCCGATGGCCCTGGTCCTGATCAGGCCCGAACTTGATGTGTGGGCCCCGGGCGATCACGTCGGGACGTTTCGCGGAAATAATCTTGCCTTCGTCGCCGGGGCAGCGGCTTTGGATTACTGGCGCATGCCGGCATTCGAGCGGCAGCTGGAGGTGCGCAGCCGCAAGATGCGAACGCAGCTCATTCGCCTGCTCGATCAACATCCGGATCACCTCAAGGAGGTGCGTGGGCTCGGGATGATACAGGGGCTGGTATGCGCCAGTCCGGTGCTGGCCGCTTCGATCCTGCGCTCGGCATTCGCTCGCGGTCTGATCGTCGAGTTGGCGGGCCGCACCAATGACGTGGTGAAACTGCTGCCGCCTTTGACCATCAGCGACAGCGAATTGGAGGAGGGACTTTCCATTCTGGCTTTGGCGGTCGCCGACGCGGTGCAGAACGCGTGCGTCGCTGTGCAGTGAGCGGAGGCAAGGCGCGTGCACGGGCAAGGGAACAACAAAGTGTCTTCCGTTCAGACGCTTTGCCAGCTGCTCGATGCACGGGCCGTCGGCGGTCGCGGGAAGTACGTGTTCCTGCGGGACGGTCGCGAACCAATCGCCAGCTTGACCTTCGCGCAACTTGCCCGTCGAGCGCGATCGCTCGCTTCCGTCTTGCGGGAGCGCTCGCAACCCGGGGAGCGGGCCATTCTCTTATACCCGCCTGGGGCGGCCTTTTTACCAGCTTTCTTCGGCTGCCTTTATGCCGGCGTCGTCGCCGTTCCGGTTCCACCGCTCGATGCCGCCCGATTGAAAAGAAGCTTGCCGCGTCTGCTGGCGATCATGGCGGATGCCGAGCCGCAACTCCTTCTGACGACAGGCGAACTCCCGCTAGAGACGGCAGAACGACTGTCGCGGTCCAACCGCAAGCTCCATGTCGTTGATACCGAATTGGCAACGGCCGGAGACGCACAAGAGCCGATGGAGTGCGGCGTTCGGTCGGCACCTTGCGCCGACCTCGCATATTTGCAGTACACGTCAGGATCGACGTCCCGCCCCCGCGGTGTAATGGTCCGACACCGGAACTTGCTGCACAATCTTGAGTATCTGCGCCGGGCGTTTCTTTACGACTCCGACAGCGTCGTGGTGACATGGATGCCCTCTTTTCACGATTACGGGCTGGTCGAAGGATTAATGCAGCCGCTCTACAGCGATATCCCCGTCCATGTTCTCTCCCCTCTGACCGTTCTCAAGCGCCCGGTGCGCTGGCTCGAGGCGATCAGCCGAAACCGTGCCACACACAGTCATGGTCCCAATTTCGCCTACGAACTTTGCATCCAACGCGCGACCGCGGAAGGTCTCGATCTTTCATCGTGGCGGATGGCGGGCACCGGCGCCGAGACCGTCCGAGCCGATACTTTGGAGCGATTCGCCCGCGCCTTCGCTCCGGCCGGGTTTTCCGCCGACGCCTTTTTCCCGGCCTATGGGCTTGCTGAAGCTACGCTCTTCGTAACCGCCCGGCGGCCGGATGCCCGTTACAAGGTCCTGTCCGTCGATGCCCCTGCATTGGAGCGCCACCACGTCGTGCCGCTCGCACAAGGGCCCAATCGGCGTACGGTGGTGAGCTGCGGAGTCGTGCAGGGGGAATCGTGCCTGCGCATCGTCGATCCGGCAACGAGCGAGCCGTGCGCATCTGATCGCGTCGGCGAAATATGGCTCTCCGACCCCAGCGTTGCGCTCGGCTATCGCGGCAGCCCGGCGGACAGTGCGGCAACGTTTGCGGCCCACGTCGGCAATGATCAGATGTGCCGCCGGTTCTTGCGGACCGGCGATCTCGGGTTTTTGCACGAAGGCGAACTCTACGTCACCGGGCGCATCAAGGACCTCATCATCATTGCCGGCGCCAATCACTATCCCGCGGACATCGAGTGGACGATCGAACGCAACTGTCCGGAGGTGCGCCGCAACCATTGCGCCGCGTTCACCGTCGATGACGAGGATGGGGAACAGCTCGTCATCGTTGCCGAGGTGGAGCGGCAGCAGACGGACTGGTCCGATCTGTTCCGCCGCGTGCGCGCAGCGGTCGCAAACGAGCACGAACTCGCGCCCTGCGCCATTGCGATCGTGGCTCGCGGCGCCATTCTGAAGACATCGAGCGGGAAGCTGCAGCGAAGCGCGTGCAAGAAAGCGTTTCTTGAGGGCGAATTGCCGACAATGGCGACTTGGCGCAGGCGAAGCCGCAGGCCCTCTGTAATTCCGGTGAACGGAGTGGACGCCGGCGACCTGCGGCGCTGGCTGTGCGGCGAGCTCGGCGCGATGCTCGGAATCGATGCCGGCGAAATCGATCCTGATGTGCCCTTCGCCGATTATGGGCTGAATTCCATTTCCAGCGTCGCACTCGTGGCGGCACTTGAAGACTGGCTCGGCCGAGGCGAATTGAGCCCGACCCTGCCGTGGGAACATCCCAGCCTGACAGCGCTCTGCGCTCATCTCGCCGGTGCACAAGCTCCGTCTGCTCGGGCAGTTGCCTCCTCACGTGCGACGACCGCCGAGCCCATCGCGATCATCGGCTTGGGGTGCCGATTCCCCGGTGCACCAACTGTCGATGCGTATTGGGAACTCTTGCGCGGGGGGCGCAGCACGATCGGCTCGAACGAACGGATGCCCGGGACCGTCGCTGGCTTTCTCGACGCCCCGGAGGCGTTCGACGCCGCCTTCTTCCAGCTCTCGGCGAGCGAGGCCGCCGCCATGGATCCACGCCAGCGGCTTCTGCTCGAGGTTGCGTGGGAGGCCCTCGAGCATGCCGCTCTCGCTCCGGAGAGTCTTCGCGGCCGGCCCGTCGGCGTTTTTATCGGCGCAAGCTCCGAAGATTTCGCCTTTCGCCTGTTCCAGCAGCCGAATGCAATCGAGCTCGTCAGCGCCCATACGGGAACCGGGTTTGCCTCGAGCGTCACCGCCAACCGCCTATCCTACACCCTCGATCTGCGCGGCCCGAGTCTCACCATCGATACCGCCTGCTCCTCCTCGCTGGTGGCTGTTCATCAGGCGTGCCAGAGCCTGCGCAGCAATGAATGCGAATTGGCGCTGGCCGGCGGTGTGAACCTTCTGCTCAGCGAGGAGGTTCAGCATGCCCTCGCATGCGCTGGAATGCTTTCGCCGTCGGGCCGCTGCCAGACTTTCGATGCCGAGGCGGACGGTTACGTCCGTGGAGAGGGTTGCGGCCTGGTCGTCCTCAAGCGGCTCAGCGACGCGCAGCGCGCCGGCAGTCACGTTCTGGCCGTCATTCGCGCCTCGGCCGTCAATCAGGACGGCCGCAGCAATGGGCTGACCGCGCCCAACCCACAGGCGCAAGCAGCGCTTATCCGGGCAGCATTGACGGAGGCCGATGTGGCTCCTGCAACGATCGATTACGTCGAGGCGCACGGCACAGGTACCCGGCTCGGCGACCCGATCGAGGTCGGCGTGCTGCAGGCCATCCTTGCGGAGGGCCGCGCGTCAGATGAGCGCTGCTGGATCGGATCGGTGAAGACCAACATCGGCCACCTCGAGGCAGCAGCGGGCATCGCCGGTTTGATCAAGGCGGTCCTTGCGCTGGAGCACGGCGAGATCCCGCCGCATCTCAACCTGCGTCAGCTCAATCCACTGATCCGGATTGGCGACGCGCCGCTTGCGATTCCGACAATCTTGCAGCCGTGGCCGCGACTGTGCAGCCCGCGTCCACGCCGCGCCGGCGTGAGTTCGTTCGGCTTCGGCGGAACCAACGCGCACGTGGTGTTGGAGTATAGCGACTATGCTTTGCCAGCGCCGCCTCCCAGTCGGCGGGAGTCGCACGTGTTCACCATCTCGGCGAGCACGGACACTGCACTGCGCGAGCTCGCAGCCCGCTACGCGGCGCGGCTCGAGAAGAAAGCGGCGGACGAGCTGGACGACCTCTGCTTCACGGTGGCGACCGGCAGGGCACATCTGCAGCAGCGCTTTGCCATGGTGGTCGCCGATACAGAGATGCTCGCCGATCATCTGCAGCGCTTTGCTGCCGGAAGCGAAGCAGGCTACGCTGGCCGTGCACCGGCGCAACGTCCCGACATTGCCTTCCTGTTCAGCGGCCAAGGCGCCCAGCATGCCGGGATGGCACGTCAGTTGTATGCGGGCGAGCCGCTATTCCGGTCCGTTCTCGACGAATGTGCCGCGCTGACGCGCGGGCATCTGCCCGAGCCACTTCTCCCCGTCATCTTCGGCGAGATTCCTGGACTCCTCGACCACACGGCCTACACACAGCCGGCCTTGTTCGCGGTCGAATACGGGCTTGCGCGCCTTTGGCAACATTGGGGGATCGAGCCGACCGCTGTCCTCGGCCATAGCATTGGCGAGTATGTCGCCGCCTGCGTAGCCAACGTCCTCGGCTTGCGCGAGGCGCTCGATCTGGTCGTCGCGCGCGGGCTCCTGATGGACCGGCTGCCGCGAGCCGGCCGGATGCTGGCGGTCGCCGCCGACGAAGCCGACCTTGCCGCGGAAATCGAGCGCTGTGCCGGCAAGGTGGAGGTCGCGGCCGTCAACGCACCGCGAAGCATCGTGCTCTCGGGCGACGGAGCGGCCGTGCTCGAGCTGCAGGAGCGAGTCGCGGCGGCCGGCTTGCCCAATCACCTTCTGCCTGTTTCGCACGCCTTTCACTCGCCGCTGATGGAGCCGATCCTCGACGAGTTCGCGGAGCTTGCCTCGAGGTTCTCCTACGCGAAACCGACGCTCAGGTTCATCAGCAACCTGGACGGCCGGCCACTGACCGCCGCACCCGATGCCGCCTACTGGACACGTCACCTCCGGAACACGGTTCAGTTCGCCTCTGGTGTCGCTTGGCTCGGCCGCACCCATCGGATTTTCGTTGAGGTGGGGCCGCAACCGGCCTTGTCCGCGCTGGCCGCGCGCTGTCTTCCCGAGGCGGATGTCCTGTGCTTGCCGAGCCTGCGCCGCGGATATGATGACCGCGCCGTGCTGATGGACAGCCTCGCGCGCCTGCACGTGGCTGGCGCAACCCCGGTTTGGCGGCGAATCCACGAGAACGTCCCCCGCCGGCGCTTGCATGGATTGCCGACATATCCGTTCGAACGGAAGTGTTTCCCTCTACCTGGTGCTACCGGGCGGCCCATCGAGCCAACCGCACCGGCCCGACGGCAATTCCCGTCGATCGAACAATGGGCTCAGGTTCCTGCTCTTACGCCCGTGTCCCCACCGGTGGGCGGTGCACCGGGCGAGTGGCTGATCCTCGCCGATCAAGGCGCGGTCGGATCGCGCCTTGCCGCCGCGCTCGAGAGCAGTGGTGCGATCTGCACGCCCTGCCGCTATCGGCCGGAGCGTCCGCCGGCCGGCGAAGGACCCCTGAAGGTCGTCTGCCTCTGGGCACTCGATTGGCCGATGTTCGAAGACGTGCCCTCGCGGGAGATCTGGCAGCAGCTTGAGCCGTTGCTCGATCGCATGGTCCAGGGCCTGCAGACTCTTATGCGGCTTCAGAGCCGTCCGCCGCAGTTGATCCTAGTCACCCGCTGCGCCTGCGAATGGCCGGGCGCAACGACGGCCACGCAAACCGGCCTGCCCCAGTCGGTGCTATGGGGCCTGGGTCGCAGCTTGCGCCAAGAATATCCGGATTGGCGCATTCGCCTCGTGGACCTCTCGGGCGGCGACGACGAACTCGTGCGCGATCTGACGGTGGAATGCAGGGGCGAGGACGCATGCACGGAAGTCTGCTGGCGAGACGGCACACGTCACGCCATCGTTCTCGTGCCGCGCGAGTTGCAGGCGAGCGAGCAGCCGTGGAGGACCTCGGGAACGTGGCTGGTCACGGGCGGCTTTGGGAAGCTCGGCCTTGCCGCCGCGATGTGGCTCGCCGACCGCGGCGCGCGACAACTGGTGCTGGTCGGCCGCAGGCCGCCTAACGAGGAAGCGACAGCGCGCATTGCTGCGCTTCGGGCAAGGAAAGTGGCCGTCGCGGAGCGACTGCTCGATGTCGCCGACTCGGCGGCGGTGCGCGTCCTCGCCGACGAGTTACGATCAAGCCCGTTGCCGATTGAAGGCGTCATTCACGCCGCAGGGGTGATCCAGGATGGCGTGTTCTATCGCTTGGACTCCGACAAGCTCAAGGTCGTTCTGGCGCCGAAGGTTCTCGGAGCATGGCATCTGCATGTACTGACCCGCGACCTGCCGCTGCGCCATTTCGTGCTGTTTTCCTCTGCAAGCAGCCTGTTCGGCAACTCGGGCCAAAGCGCTTACGCGGCGGCCAATGCCTTCCTCGACAGTCTGGCACATCTTCGCCGTCGCTCCGGCCTGCCGGGGCTAAGCATCAATTGGGGCGCCTGGGCCGGACAGGCAGCCCGCCAGCGTTTGGCGCGGCGGCTCGAACACGCAGGCGTCCTGCCGATCCCGCACGATGAGGGGCTTGAAGCATTCGGCCGCGCCCTTGCGCTGGATGTGGCGCAACTTGCCATCATACCGTCCCTCGATGGCGCGCCGCTCAAACTTGCATCGTCGGTTTCGAATAAGGCGCCCGGCAAATCAGCAATACAAACCGCGACCGCGGATCTCGTACCTCGACTTCAGGCTGTTGCGGCGGACGTGCGCGTACGGGTGCTCACGCGCCACGTGCAAGAAGTTGCCGCGGCGATCCTAGGCTGCCCGCCTGATGAGATTGAAGCCGAGCGCGGCTTCTTCGAGCAGGGGCTCGACTCGCTCAATGTGGTTGAGCTGCGTAATCGCCTGCAAGGCGACCTCGGACGAGCCATCTCGACCACATTGCCGTTCGACTTCCCCACTCCGTCAGCGCTCGCCGCCTGGCTGCTACGCCAGCTTGGCCTCACCCCCTCGGAGCCCGTTGCCGCTCCCGCAATTCGCCCGGCCGAGCCAAACCCGTCAGGCGCCGATGCAATCGCCATCATCGGCATGGGCTGCCGCATGCCTGGCGGAGTGCATGGACCCGATGATTTCTGGATGCTCCTGCGGGACGGCGTCGATGCCATCTCGCAGGTTCCTCCCGATCGCTGGGACGCTGACGCCTACTATCATCCTGACCCCGATCATGCGGGCACCATTCTCACTCGCTATGGGGGCTTCCTCGAGTTCATCGACGGGTTCGATGCCGAATTCTTCGGCATTGCGCCTCGTGAAGCGCTGCAGATCGACCCTCAACAGCGGATCCTACTTGAAGTCTGTTTCGAGACGCTCGAACATGCGGGCATCCCGCCGAGTTCACTGCTCGGCACGCAGACGGGCGTGTTCATCGGGATCAGCACGAATGACTATCTGCAGCGGCTGTGCCGCGAACCCGTCAGCATCGACGGTTATCTGGCAACCGGAAATGCATTGAGCCTCGCGGCCAACCGCCTGTCCTACTTGTTCGGCCTGGAAGGGCCGAGTCTTGCTGTCGACACCGCATGCTCATCCTCCCTTGTGGCGCTGCACCAGGCCGTGCAGAGCCTGCGTGCTGGCGAGCTCGATCTGGCGATCGCAGGTGGCGTCAATCTTCTGCTCGACCCCACGATCAGCATCAACCATACGCGCGCCCGCATGCTGTCGGCGGACGGCCGCTGCAAGGCCTTCTCGGCTGCGGCCGACGGCTACGTGCGGTCGGAAGGATGCGGTGTCGTCCTGCTGAAGCCGCTCGCGGCTGCACGCCGCGATGACGACCGCATTCTTGCGGTGATCCGGGGCTCGGCGGTCAACCAGGATGGCCGCACCTCGGGCCTGACGGTGCCGAACGGGCAGGCGCAGCAGCGGGTCATCCGGCGCGCCCTGCAGCAGGCGAAATTGCCGGCAGCCACAATCAGCTATGTCGAGGCGCACGGCACCGGCACGCCGTTGGGCGATCCAATCGAGGCCGAAGCGTTGGCTGCCGTGTTTGGCGGGGCACGCACTACGCTCGAGGTTGGATCGGTCAAAACCAACATCGGCCACATCGAGGCTGCCGCCGGAATCGCCGGACTGCTCAAGGTCGTGCTTGCCATGCAGAACCGGATGTTGCCGGCACATCTGCATTGCTCGACCCTCAATCCGCGCATCGATTGGGATGCGAGCCCAATCCGCATCACAGCGACAACAAGGCCGTGGCCGAGCGATGGCGAGCCGCGCCGTGCCGGAGTGAGCTCGTTCGGCTTCGGGGGAACCAATGCCCACGTGATTCTCGAAGAGGCTCCGGACCTGCCGCCGCGCGCTGCTTTGGAGCCCAGTCTGTTCGTTCTGCCGCTGTCCGCCAAGACCAGGGACGCGTTACGCGAACTCGCCTGCCGCTACTGCGACCACCTGGCTGTAACCAGCGATCATCCGGCCGATATCTGCTTCACCGCGGCGTGCGGGCGCGACCAATACCGCCACCGCCTGGCGATCTGCGCGCCAACTCTGTCGGCACTGCGGAACGCCTTGCAGGCATGGCTGAGGGGTGAATCCACGAGCAGCGTTCTGGACGGATTGGCGGTAATCGATCGCGGCGAAATCGTCGGCGATGGAGCGTTGCGCGCGGCTGGTGCCGCCCCCGACGATTGGCGGCGCCTCGCCGCCGCATACGTCACTGGCGCCAGCGTCGATTGGCGTGCCTGCTATGCCGGGCATGTGCTGCGTCGAGTCTCGCTGCCGGGTCATCCATTCCATCGACAGCGGTACTTTGTCGATCCTCCTCCTTCGCCCCGCGCGCCGGTGCCGTATTCGTATCGACTGGATTGGTGTCCAGCGCCTCATCCACCTCCGGCGGGGTCGGATAACGGCGGCGCCTGGCTCGTGCTCGCGGACGATAGCGGCTGGGGCGAGGCGATTGCCGCCATCCTCGAGAGCAACGGACGGCGATGCCGCATCCTCCATCAGCCCAAGGCGAACGGCAGCGGCGGCGCATCATCAGGCGATGACGAGCACGCATTTCGCGCGCTCCTGGCCGAGGCCGGGCCACTGCAGGGGATCGCCTATCTGTGGCCTCTGAATTGTCCGCCCCCCATCAAGCTTGAGGCGAAACGTCTGCCGGAGATCCAGCGTCGTCAGCTGGCACCGCTCCTTGGGCTGGCGCGCTCGCTCGTTGAAGTGCCGCATCCCCCTCGCTTGTGGCTTCTCACCCGGGCTGCTCAAGCCGCCGTGCGGACAGATGAGATGAGCGGGCTGATGCAAACACCGGTGTGGGGCATTGGGCGCACCATGGCACTCGAGCTGCCGGCGATTTTTGCCGGCATCATCGACCTTCCCGCAGGCTCGCCACAGTCGGCGGATGTCGCCATGGCGATGGCGCCCTTGGTGGGCGCCAGGGTCGACACCCAATATGCCGTCCGCGAGGGAAGTCTGTATCGTCCGCGGCTGCGCGCATGCGCGCTGTCACAGGGTCATGCCCCCCTAGTGCGATCCGATGCGAGCTATCTGGTCGCCGGCGGCTTCGGAAGTCTCGGGCGCGCGTTTGCCCATTGGCTCGTGAGCGAGGGCGCCCGTGAAATCTGGCTACTCGGCCGACGCGGTGCGCGCGATCCCGCAGCCGCCACAGACTTGATCGCGCTGCAAAGGGCCGCCACGGTGCGCACCGCCGCAGTCGATCTAGCCGACGCTAGCGCGCTCGACCGTCAGCTGTCGGATTGGGGTGTGGATGGCCTCCCCCTTCGTGGTGTGTTTCACGCAGCCGGGCTCAACGGACGGTCGGCGCTGGGCGAACTCGACTGGCCACTCACAGCCGATCTTCTTACCGCCAAGGTCCAGGGCACATGGGCAATCTCGCACGCGCTCGGCGAACGAGAGCTTGACTTCTTCATCGCCTGTTCATCGGTCGCGGCTCTCTGGGGCGGACAGCAACAGGCTGCATACAGCGCAGCCAATGCGTTTCTCGACGGCTTTGCGCATTACCGCAAGGCACACCGCAAGCCGGCGCTGAGCATCGCACTGGGACCCATCGCGGACAGCACTATGTTGGATGACGATGCTGCTGCCGCGCTGGCCCGCATCGGTCTGCGCGCTATTCCGTTTGCGCGGCTCACCGCCGAGCTGCCGCGGCTCGTTGCAGAGGGTGCTCCGCACCTTGCGTTCGTAGATGCTGATTTCGAACAGTTCGCGAGCCTCTATGCGGCGCGATCGCCGACCGATCTGTTCGCGGACCTGCGCAAGGAAACAACCAAAGGCTTCGTTTTCCCCCCCGTCTCTCCCGCCGATCCGCAGGAGGCGTTGTCATCGGAAGGGCTCAAGTCGTGGCTCGCCACGCAAGTAGCGGCGGCCCTCCGATTGCCCCACCACCAAATCGACGGTGACGCGCCGTTGCCGCGACTCGGACTCGATTCCCTGATGGCGGTGGAGCTGCGCAATCGTATTCAACGGCGATTGGGAGTGATTGTGCCGCTGCCCGATTTGCTCGGGGACCTCGGCGTCAACGCGCTTGCGCAACGTGTTACGGGCGCATGCGCTGGAGGTACGCAACTTTCAACGGGGGCGGTCGCCGAGAATTGGATCGGAGGTGAGATATGAGAGGCGCGTGCGCGGCGAATCTGGGCGAGAGGTGACATCGCATGAGTATTGCCGTATTTGTTCAGGAGCTGGCACAACGCGGGGTAGAGCTGTTCGTTGACGATGGACGGTTGTGCTATCGTGCTGCGGCCGGTGCACTGACGGATGAACTCCTGGCCGAGATCTCCGCCCAGCGGGCGGCGCTGATTTCACACTTGCAAAACAATCCTGGTTCAACGGGCTCCTACCCGCTGTCGCACGGCCAGGCCGCCCTGTGGTTCCTATACGAGATCGATCGCGACAGCCTCGCGTACAACATCGCGCTGGCGGCACGTCTGGTCTGCGATCTCGACCTCCTCGCGCTGCGTGCCGCGCTGGACGCCCTGCATGCGCGTCATCCGATCCTGTGCAGCCGGTTCGCCGCACAGTCCGGCGCGCCCAGCCAGGACTTCGACGGGGCGAAGCCGTCCTTTGACGTCGTCGATGCCTCGGGCTGGAGCCACGACGAGGTCGAGCGATCGGTTGCCGCCTTCGCGGACAAGCCTTTCGATCTGGAGAACGGACCCGTTGCGCGGTGGCGGGTGCTTACAGCTGCCGCCAACGCCGCCGGACCTACGCCGCTGCTGGTTTTTGCCGCGCATCATGCAATCATCGACTTCCGTTCGCTGGAGATCCTGTTCAAGGATCTGGGCCGTTTCCATCACGCGCAGCTCGCGGGACGATCCGCCGAGCTGCCGGCGCTCCCTTGGACCTACCGCGATTACGTGCGCTGGTCGCGCAACTGGCCGCAATCTCCGCTCGGCCAAGCCGCTCGCGCCTACTGGCTCGCTCAGCTCGGCGCGCTGCCGCCCGCGCTCGATCTGCCCAGCGACCGGCCGCGACCCGCACGGCAGCAGTATGAGGGTGCGCAATTGCTCTCCACCCTCCCCGCCGAGCTCACGAGTGCCCTGCGCGACTTCGCCCGGCACCATCTGGCGACGCCGAACATGGTGCTGCTGAGCACGTTTGGGCTAATGCTGCACCGCTACAGTAGTTGCGACGATTTGCTGGTCGGAACGCCCATGCTCGGTCGCAATCGTGACGAACTGCGCAATCTCGTCGGCTATTTTGTCAATACGGTAGCCGTCCGGCTGCGTTTCCCTGCAGGGCTCGACGGCAGAGGTCTCGTCGCGCAGACGCGGCAAACTTTCCTCGACGCGCTTGCCCATCAAGACTATCCGTTCCCGTTGCTGGTCGAGGAACTGCGGCCCGAGCGCGATCCCAGCCGCTCGCCCCTCGTGCAGGTGATGTTCGTGTACGAGCGGGAGAGCGGGGATGATCTGGAGTCCCAAGGCCTCGTCACGGAGGTGCTGCTCGGAGGACAACGCGGCGCCGCATTCGACCTGACGCTCACCGCTCTCGATCGCGGCGACGCGATCCGGCTCACTTGGGATTTCGCGACCGCGCTGTTCGACGTGGCCACGATCCGCCGCATGGCCGGCCACTTCACAGAACTGCTGCGTGGACTGCTCGCCATGCCGGGCGCGGCGGTCGGCAGCCTCCCGATGATCAGCGCGGAGGAGCGCCGCACCCTGGCCGAATGGAACACGACCTCCCGGGACTACCCGCGTGAGCGCAGCATCCCGGACGTTTTCGCCGCGCGCGCGGCAGAATCGCCGGATGCCATTGCGGTCGCCTGGGGCCCCGTTCAGCTTAGCTACGGGGCGCTGGCCGAGCGCGCCGACCGCCTCGCTGGGCGCCTCTGCGAGCAAGACCTGCAACCGGAGGCAATCGTCGCCATCATGGTCGACCGCTCGCCGGCCATGATCGTGGCTATGCTCGCAATCTTGAAGGCGGGCGGCGCATACCTGCCGATCGGCCCGGATCTGCCCCCCGACCGCATCCGCTACATGCTGGACGAGAGCGAGGCCCCCGTCCTCATCGCGGGACCGAGGCAGGCTTCGCTGATCCGGAAACTCCAGGCGGCGTGCGCGAGCCTGCGAACGGTGCTGACGCTCGACCCGGAAGGGCGCGAGCCGACCGGCGGAGAGCCAGTGCGCCTGACCGGCATCGACCGCAGTGCGCCGGACGCGTTGTCCTATGTGATGTACACCTCCGGAACCTCGGGTCGGCCCAAGGGCGTGATGGTCGAGCATCGGGCCATCCTGCGTCTGGTTCTGAACACCAACTTCATCCAGCTCGGCCCTTCCGATTGCATCCTGCAGACCGGGGCCTTCTCGTTCGATGCCGCCACGTTCGAGGTCTGGGGCGCGCTGCTGAACGGCGGCCGGCTCTGCCTGCCTGAAACGGACGAATGGCTCGGCGCGCATGCCTTCGCGGCGCTGGTCCAGGATCACGGGGCCACGACGGTTTGGCTCACGGCGAGCGTGTTCAACGCCCTGGCGGCCGAGGACGCGATGGCTTTCGCGGGCCTCAGGACCGTGCTGTGTGGTGGCGAGAGGCTGTCGGTGCATCACGTCAACCTCGTGCGCAGCGCGAACCCGGGTCTCCGGCTGATCAACGGCTATGGGCCGACGGAGAACACGACCTTCACGACGACCTTCGAGATCCGAGAGACCTTCGCGGGCGATATTCCGATCGGAAGTCCGATCGCCAATACGACGGTATACATCCTGAACGAGCGGCTCGAGCCGGTTCCGATCGGCGGGGTTGGGGAGCTTTACGCCGGAGGCGACGGGCTCGCGCGCGGCTGTCTGCACGACCTGGCTCTGACGGCGGCGCGCTTTGTTGCGCACCCGTTTCAGCCCGGAGAGCGTCTGTACCGGACGGGCGACCTGGCGCGGTGGCGTTGGGATGGGGTGATCGAGTTCCTGGGCCGCATGGACGAACAGGTCAAGATCCGCGGCTTCCGGATTGAACTTGGCGAGATCGAAGCGGTGCTGAACCGCCACGCGGAGGTGAACGGGGCGGCGGTCATCGTGGACGGCGAAGGCGATGCGAAGCGCCTGCTGGCCTATGTTGCGGCCGCATCGCCGGACGCCGCATTGCAGCGCAGGCTGGACGCGCATCTGCGCGCCCATTTTCCGCCCTACATGCTCCCGGCCAGCGTGACCGCGTTGGAGCGCCTGCCGCTAACCAGCAGCGGGAAGTTGGACCGTCGAGCCCTGCCCGCGCCGCAGCTCGCCGTGGGTGATGGGTTCACTGAGGCACGAAGCGCCACCGGGAGCCTGCTCGCCGGGCTATGGGCGGCCGTCCTCCAGCTTCCTCAAGTCAGCGCGACGGCGAATTTCTTCGCGCTCGGCGGACACTCGCTGGCGGCCATGCGCCTCAGCGCGCGCATGCGCGATGCGTTTGGCATCGAGTTGCCGCTGCGTTCGATTTTCGAACGTCCCACTATCGCCGGCTTGGCGGAGCTCATCGACTCACGCCTCGGCACCGTGGCGCTGCCGGCCCCGGCTCCGCGTCCAGATGGGGCGGAGGTCGTGCTGTCCTTCGGCCAACAGCGGCTCTGGTTTCTCGGCCAGTTGGAGGGCCCGTCCGCCACCTACAACATGCCGGCGACCCTGG
>Ga0310915_10000319_pt1 | contig 23009 bp, 22 predicted proteins | sample GREbulkMGAN111_FD_202508 | JGI IMG/M metagenome (GOLD analysis project Ga0310915, IMG submission 202508) | Lab enrichment of tropical soil microbial communities from Luquillo Experimental Forest, Puerto Rico - GRE.bulkMG.AN111 | ecosystem: Environmental > Terrestrial > Soil > Tropical forest >...
CGTGATGGTCTTGGTTAACGGCATTCGCGGTAAGTTGGGTCCCAGTACGGAGAGGTGATGGGTGGCTCGAAAGGGGCTACGAACAGCGTTCTTCTTCACCCAGAGTGCCGCGACAAGGTTCACCGCCTACATCTCTCCGTCTCTAAACCGCGTCTTCCTCAAAAAGGCGATCGAAGGGCTTGAGCCGTATACGGCGAAAGCCTTACGTACGGTTCTTAGAGGGCTGGGCCACAGTAATGGGGTCCGGCCACTCGGGCTCTTCGCGTAAGCACTTCCACCGTGAAGAAGTCGGTCGCCACCAACACCGCGGGATGATAAATCAGGCGTGGGAGGTCACATCCTTAATATATGCGCTCATTGTGAGCCCATCGCCCGCTCTCCCATCGACTTTATGCCGCTTGCCTCTCGTAATACTTCAGCAGGCCGCCCAGTCGTTCTCGACACCGCACCTTGACTGTAAGTACGACTGCTCGGTCTCTGAAGGCGAGGACTTCAAAGGGAAACCGTTTGTCACCGATCTTGTTGAAAGCACTATACTCAATCCGAGAAATATCCGGCGGGACACTTGGCATGCAAGGCTAGGAGTTGCTGACGAAGTGCAAGATTTTCCAGTAGGAGATCCCTACGCGAACGCAAGGCGCCGATGACCCAGCCAATGAGGTGCCGCAACGACAAGATCATGGCTGAAATCTTATGCAAACCCTGGCGGCAAAAACAGGTCCCAACTCGTTCATTTTTCGAGTGTAAGACCTTTTGACGAGGGACAGGTATAGTTGCGGGGCAATCCCGAAAGTCGCACGATGGCAAACGAACTCAAGCGTGTAGTTGTCTGGAAAAACCTGCTGCTGGACGGCAGAGATCATTGCGGTCTCTGGCACACCGCTGACGGCTGGCTGCTCAAGGGCAAGGTTGTCGGAGTCCTCAACGATCAGCGACCGGTGCTGGCAAGCTACGAAATCCATTGCGACGAGAACTGGCTGACCCACCGAGTCCAAGTCGAGCGCACAATCGGAAGGGATCTCAAGACGCTCAGCCTAAACGTGGAGAGCCGTGGGGCCTGGCGTAGTTCGGGTGAGGAGTTGCGCGAAGTGCTTGGTTGCCACGACGTCGATCTGGCGCTGACGCCCGCGACCAACACTCTTCCGATTAGGCGTCTGAACCTTCAAGTCGGAAGCAGCGAGTCGGTTGTAGCCGCTTGGGTCAAGTTCCCGGACCTCACTGTTCAACCTCTGTCCCAACGCTACACGCGGATGACCAAGGACACCTATCGCTACGAAAGCAATACCGGGTTCTCGGCGGAGATCGTAGTCGATGACCTCGGATTGGTGGCTAGCTATCCCGGCGGTTGGGAACGCATCGCATCACTGTAGAATCCAACCCCGGTCACCGGAAAAGATCAAAACCGTGCGAACTTCTGGAAATAGAACAATGACGCTGTTACTTGGGCTGCGTGAGACCTGAAGGCTTCTCCGAGGCCGGAGGTGGCGCCTCCGGTCGCCCGGGCTTCATGAACCGAAACACCGGTCCAAGCGCAGCAAAGAACAACGGGCGGAAATCTCTACTGCAGGGCGGCAAGCCCTGATAGGTAGGCACCGGGCTGTCATCCCTTGGGACTTTAATCATCATCTTATCGTCCGCAGTCGGCGGCGCCACATAGATGAGAATGTGAGCACACGTCCGAGGAAGTTCGCTCGCCGCCTCGGTTTGTTCCAGATTAGGAGCCTGCAAGATCAGCGGAGTTCGCGCTTGTACGTCTCGGGGATCGGTTAAGAGCCGAGCGCCGGTTGTTTCCGTTGGTTCTGGAGACCGCGAAACCTTTGGTAGCGGCGGAGTCCGCTCAGTGGACGGTTGCTGCGGTTGCGCTGGCCCGGGATTCACTTGAGCCGCTGCTGGAAGCAAGGCGCCCGCCAAAGCTGAGGCCGCGAAAAGAGCACACGCCATTGGAATTTTCATGGCTGTCTCCTCGACCCTGAGCATAGCACAACCGAGACGCCGCGAACGTCAGTGACTCCATCGATGACTCCTCCGGTACCGGACGTGACCATGCTGATCCAGAAGATGACCCCGCTTTGCGGGCGAGTACCACCTCCACATCAAGAAAGTCCTGAACTACAAGCATTGGGACACGCGGCGGCAGAAGCCTAACTGCCTGTGGAAAAAACGGAATTGCCTCAGATCAGGCTCAAAGCGGAGTGCGCCATCGGTCGAGCACGCGGTCGACCTCGTCGTGAATCTCAGCGCGGGCTTCTCTGCGCTCATATCCACTCATTATTTAGAAGCTCGTCGTAGTTGCCGTAACGAGGGAGAATGCGACCACGGCAAGGTTGAGCGCTTCCTCCTCGAGTCCGACCCTTCCGCTGCCCCGCCGCGCGCCATATTGTTCTGCGATGGTTTGGGCAACTTTGGTCGGACAACCGGGAAACAACCTAGAGATCTCCCGAGTCATTTTGAGCGACGAGATCGCGATCATATTGGGCGCGTCGCTCCGCTTCGCGCTCACGATGCAAAGCGCGCCATTCGTTGTCCGCCAAGCATCCCGCCTCGGCCTGTTCGAGCGCGACTTCAGAAACCAACGGGCGACTACCGCGGAGGGTGGGCTGGGCATCCTCGCTCAGCGGGTCAGTGCCGCATCCCCGCTACTAGGCCAATAAAAAACATCGGGGTCCGAATAGTTGCAGTTCGCGCCGCCAAGCCGGCAGCTTTTCTTTTGTCCGTCGCTTTTCAGGTTGTCCTGGAATCCGGACTCCTACTGAAACCGCGAACACTTTTCATTTAAGTTCCGCACACAAAATAGGAGTGCTTCTTGAGAGTGCGTTGACTTGCCCCGGGGCGTCACCTAAGATCAGAAGCCATTGCAGATGGTCCTCTCCGATCGCGGCGTCTCGCATTACCTGTAAAACGATTTCCTTGAAGCCATTGAGGAGGGCAAGATGCGTTACCCTTTCGTTGTGATTGCGCTATTGACGGTGTGTGCGGCGCTAAGTTCGGCGCAACTGGCTCCGCCCGTCGCAAGCGACCAGACAAAAGCAGAGGAGGAGATTGCACGGATTGTGGGTTATTCAATGACCGGTGGCGGTGCGTCGGCTTTCCTCGAAACGCTGACGGACACCATCGGAGGGAGAATCACAGGTAGCCCAGAATCCCAAGCCACAGCTGAGCTTATCCTGAAGGCCCTTAAGGAAGCGGGTCTGGAGAATACACACTTCGAGGAATACGAATTAGGTTCGGTGTGGCGGCATGGAAAAGCGACCGGCGAAGTGGTTTCTCCCGCGCATCACTCCCTCCATATCGGATCGTACGGATGGGTCCCGGGGACACATGGCCCAATTGAAGTACCTGTTGCGGATTTTGGAGCGCCAGCCCCGGGCCGTGTGCCAATGCCGGAAAAAGTGCGAGGCGCAGCGGTCATCGTTGACCAACAGAGCAGCGGTGTCTCCTCGGCGTATGCGGGGCTTCGCCTCATGATTGCCAGGCAAATGGCCCAGGCGGGTGCAGCAGCCATGCTTATAGTTTCCGACAAGCCGGACCGCATGGTGTACACGTCGGCGTTTGGATTCTACCCTCGCGGACCTTTGCCGATTCTATCTCTTGCGAGAGAAGATGCAGCTCTTCTCCGACGATTGCTGGCCAAAGGGCCGGTGAGGGTGCGTCTGGACATCGACAATTCGTTTGGCAGCGGCCCAGGGCGGGAGCGCAACGTAATTGGGGAAATTAAGGGATCAGAAGGCGGCGAGATGGTCCTGCTGACAGCACATTTCGATTCCTGGGATTCGGCTCAGGGTGCCAACGACAATGGAGCTGGAGTCGCCACCGTGCTCGAGGCAGCGCGCATATTGAAAGCGCTCCAGATCCGGCTCAAGCATACGATTCGATTTGTGTTTTTTTCAGGTGAGGAACAATTAGCGAACGGGTCACGAGCTTACGTAGAGCAGCATACGGCGGAGCTGGACAACATCCGCGCGATGATCAACACCGACTCCGGAGCGCAACAGCCGCTGGGATTGCAGCTCAATGGCCGCCAGGATTTGGAAGCTGCAACAAGGGAACTGCTGAAGCCGCTCGCGCCTTTTGGTGCGGACGGCATATCCCTGGATGCGGACTTCGACTCCGATCATGAGTCTTTCATGGTGGCTGGCGTGCCGGCATACGAACTGCTTGTGAAGCGCGATGATTACGACGTGCGGCACCACACGATTGTAGACACCTTTGAAAGAATTCACCCGAGCCTGCTGGGCATGCACACGGCGATGTTGGCGGTGATTGGCTATCAGTTTGCCAATGCCAACGATCGGCCGGGGCGGAGGCTTTCGCCTGCTGAGGTCGTAGAGTTGCTGAAGAAGACAGGGCTCGAGCCGCTTTACCGATTGGAGTATCCGGACGCAAAACCGTAAGTTCCGTAGGCCACAGCGTTCAGTATGTCCACGCCATTACCTTTATTGCTGGCACGGGATACTTCCCGCTCCCTTGTAGACCTTGCCTTCTTTCATCACGAACGCAACGTCCTCAAGCAACTTGATGTCCTTCAGCGGATCCCCGCTTACCGCGACCATGTCCGCAGACTTCCCTGGCTTGATTGACCCGATCAGGTCCGAATGCCCGAGCAGGTCGGCCGCATTCGACGTGGCCGCCTGGATCGCTTGCATCGGTGTCATTCCGTACTTCACCATGAACGCAAACTGTTTCGGACTGGTTCCGTACGGGCACACTCCCAAATCGGTGCCGAACACCATCTTCACCCCCGCCTCGAACGCCTTATGAAAGTTCTGCCGGTGCTTCTCGCCCAACTCGCGGTCATGCTCCAGAAAATCGAGAGGGATGGTTCCCTTCTTTCTCGCCTCCTGGATGCACTCCTCGTCGTAGATGTCCATGTCCAGGTACGTGCCGTTCTTCTTCGCCAGCGCGATTCCCTCGTCGTCGATTAGTGTCGCGTGTTCCACCGACGCCACACCCGCGCGAATCGCGTTCTTGATTCCCTCCGGATTGTGCGCGTGCGCTTCGACGCGCAACCCGAAATTCCGCGCTTCCTCGACGGCCGCCTGTAGTTCCTCCAGAGTGAATTCCGTAGCCTTCGGGCTGCTCCCGTGCGTCAGCACCGCTCCGGTCGAAAGCACCTTGATGTGGTCCACCCCGTCGTGCGCCAGCAGCCGCACCTTCTGACGTACCTCCCACGGACTATTCGCTTCCCCGTAATGCAGATCCCAGGGCAGTTGGATGTCCGGTGCCTGCCCGGTCATCGCTCCAGCGCCTCCCGTAATCGTTATGTAAGCCCCCGCCACATACATGCGTGGACCGATGATCTCGCCGTCGGCGATCGCGTCCCGCAACGCAATATCGTTCAGCGCGCGGTAGGTTCCCACATCCCGGACCGTCGTGAACCCGGAAAGCAGTGTTATCCGTGCGTTCGGCACCGACTCCAGTACCACTTGCGACGCCGTCTTCTTGAGCACATTGAACGGATCTCCGTTTTCGAGCGCTTTGCCGTCCGCCAGGTGCGTATGACAGTCGATGAACCCTGGCAAAACCGTCTTGTCTGAGAGATCGATGATCCTCACCCCGGCCGGAATCGCCAGGCCCTTCCCCACGGCCTGAACCTTCCCACCAGCAACTAGGATGACTTGGTCGGTGAGGACCACGCCCGCGTCCGGATCGACGAGACGCCCGGCGCGGAGCGCCGTGGCCTGTTGTGCCGCGGCAATCGAAGAAAAAGCGCAGGCCAACAAAGCTAAGACTGCATTTTTCATGGTTGTCACCTGCATCATTATGTTTAAGGCAATCCCGGCTTTGGAACAGCCTGCGGCTGCATTCCGCAACATTGATCCAGTCCTTTGGTCTTCAAATTACCCCAATTCCAATTCAACGACGATCCCCGACAACACGCAAGTTCTCCGCGTGGTATTTAATCCGAAAGAGACTAGCGGCAGGATTTAAGCCAAGTTGAGTGTCCATCTCTCATTCCTGAGTTTATGCTATCAACCGACGCGCGGATGCAGACTCTCCGCCTCCAGGTCGAAGATCATGGGACGTTGCAAATTTGAATTGCTGTTGACAAAAGGCCGAACAGGGATAAAATGCACGGTTAAATCTCATCCTTTCGTGACAGGCGTCACAAACGCGGGGGTGGGTTGTTTATGCGTAAGTATCAGCGTTTTTGCATTTCCAGCGTTCTCCTGTTGGTTGTTCCGTTCTCCGCGGAGTCATTATCCGCGCAAATCATCACCGGTGAAATTACGGGGACTGTGACGGACCAGAGCGGCGCAGCCGTTCCTGGCGCTCAAGTCTCCGCTGTGTGCACTGCCACAAACGCAACGCGTGCCGTCACCACAACGGAAACGGGCAGCTACCGTCTGACGAATCTGCCTGTGTGTCTTCACAAGATTACTGTCTCTGTACAGGGCTTTAAGACCGAAGTCCGTCAAGCTGAGGTGGCAGCTGGCATCGTGCTGAAGGTCGATTTCCAGCTGCAGGTTGGCCAGAAGTCGGAGACAGTGACCGTCGAAGCGGTTGCTCCGTTGGTGGACTACTCGCCGGGTGTTACGAATGAGGTAGACACCAAAGCCATCGTGGATCTCCCCACCGAAGGCCGCGATTTCAAATCCATTTTGGCCATCACCCCCGGCGTACAACGCTCGCCTGGCGGCGGCTTCCTGGACGTCAGCATCAGCGGCCAGCGCACCACCACCAACAACTACTTGATTGACGGCATGCCCAACAACGACCGCTTCTACGGCAGCGAGGTCGTGGGCCAGCCCGGCGTCCTGGGGATTCCTGCCTCCGTGCTGGGCAATGATTCCATCGAAGAGTTTTCAGTCCAGCAGCTCCCTTCGGCGGAATACGGGGTGAAAGGCGGGGCCGCTATCAATGTGGTTCTCAAGAGCGGCACCAACGATTTTCACGGCACGGCCTTCTACTTCGGTGACTACGATTGGCTTAACGCCAAGAACTTTTTTTCCACTCAAACCACGCCTTACCACAACCACAACTTTGGCGGTACGTTGGGCGGCCCCCTTGTGAAGGACCGTTTGTTCTTTTTCTCAGACTTCGAGGGGCAAAGGAACAAGTCCCTTGAGCCGTACACAGTGCTCATCCCCACCCAGGGCGACTTGGCCTGCGCCTTGGCCAACGTCAACAACACCGCTTTGCCTGCTGGCTGTCCTGGCATTAACACTACCGGGGCCGCCTTTCCCCTCAATCCTGCGGGCTTGAACTTGCTGAAGTACTACCCGTGTTCGAATGGAGCTGGCGCAATTGCTTCGTGCACGCCCGCTGCCGCTAATGCCGCCGTGGCCACCGGCGGGTTCAGCCAAACCATCGCCTCCCCAAACACTGATTCGCTGAGCAGTTTTAAGATCAAGATTGATTACAAGATGAACGCGAAGATGCAGCTCACCGGCCGCTATGTCTTCGCCGACAGTCTGCAGTCTGCGCCCCTTGGCGGCTACACGATACCTCCCGCTCCCGGCAGCGGCCTAAAACCCGACGCCTTTAACAGCATTGCCCCGACGCGGGTGCAGGTGGCCGGGCTCGGGTGGACCTACACGATTTCCGCCAGCAAGATCCTGGACGTTCGGTTCAACTGGAATCGCTACGCGCAGATCTTGGATCCCAACAACAAGGTCAATCCATTAAGCCTGGGCATTGATACAGGGCCTCTCGATCCGGCCGATTTTGGGGTTCCCCCTGTTTATGCGAGCTCCGTCACCGCTGGCAACATCGGCGGCATTTTCGGCTACCCACTAAGCACGCGCCCCACGCAGAACTATGACGCGTCCACTCACTTCACCTGGGTCAAGGGAGCGCATTCTTTTAAGTTTGGCGGCAACTACGACTATGCCTCCACGTTCAGCTTGCGGAATCGCGCACGGTCCTCGCTGAGCAGTTTCCAGCTCGACTTCCCGACCGTCCTTACACAATTGCTCGTCGGCCGGATTGATGAAGCCGCGCGCTCGTTTGGCGACACTTCCCGTCATCTCTATCAGCCTTCCATGGGCATCTTTTTCCAGGATGAATGGAAGGTCAGACCGCGATTGACGGTCAGCTACGGCCTGCGTTGGGAAGTCAATGGAGCTCTCGGTGAAGCAGATAAGAACGCCTCGAACTTTTACCCGTGCGCGGCGCCGGAGCCAAAGGTCTGTCCTCCAGGCAATGCTCCGCCGGGGTTGGTCCGTGTGGGGGTGGGTAACCCGCGTCTGTACAACCTCGATCTGCGCGACTTTGGACCGCGCGCAGGCCTCGCCTGGGACGTGTTCGGAAATGGCAAGACCTCTCTACGTATTGGCTACTCGATGGTTTACGACGTCGCGAACTTTGCGGCCATCAGCGCACCCTATTCCTTCCAGGGCGCCCGCGCCGGCGCCTTTACGAACGAGAACCTGGGAGTGTTCTCAGTCGTAGCGGATGGCAATGCGGATACATCGGTTCTTTTTGAGCCGCTTGCGGCGAACACATGTTACAACCCGACAATCAACACCGCGTCGCCAGACTGGATATGCCTCGGTCCCCAGCCCGGCCCGGCCGCTCTTGGCGGAAGTGCAACTGTTCCCTACCAGACCTATGGACCCAATCCCACGGCTACTCCGCCATTCAACATTTTTGGTGTTGTTCCCGACTTGAAGACTCCCCGGATCCAATATTACAGTATGACGTTACAGCATGAGTTGTTTTCGAAAAACGCCATCAGCATCGGCTACTTCGGCGCCCATGGGACCGACATGTTATTGAATCGAAGCCTAAATAATCGTCCCATCGGCTGCTTTGCGAACGGGAGCCAGCTAACTGGTCCTCCAAACAGTGCTAACAATCCGGCTTCGCTCAATTGCAATCGGCCTTTCGATTCGGTGTTCCAAGACAGCACAGGCACCCCGTTGTACAAATACGTGATCCAGCTCACGAATGCTGGCTTTTCGCGCTATAACTCCATGCAGATTACCTATCGGCAGCGGGACTGGCATGGGCTCAACTCCATTGTCAACTTCACTTGGTCGAACTGTATTGACAGCAACTCGGTGAACCGCGGTGGTGGAAGCACTCTGCCTATTGCCGAGAATCCTTTCAACCCCGCGAGCAACACGGGACCCTGCGATACCGACATCCGCCGGAACTTCAACACCGGCTTCAATTACAACTTCCCCAAATGGTCAGCTCTCGGCCGGCTTGGATCGGGCTGGGAGATTGGCAGCGTGGTCACTTTTGCCAGCGAACGCCCCTTCACGGTCCTGGCGAGCAGCCTCAGAGATAACTCTGGGCAGGATAGAACGTACCAGAAGCCCGATTGCAACGCGTCCCCTATTTACAACTTCAGCGACCCCAGCCAAAACTTCATTACCAACGCTGCGGCTGTATTCTCGAAACCCGCCGACGGCACTATCGGTACTTGCGGTCGCAACGCCTTCCGGGGGCCCCACTTTGTGCAGTGGGATGCAAACCTCAATAAAACTACGAAGATCAACGAGCGGTTGAGCCTCCAGCTCCGCTGGGAGGTCTTCAATGTGTTGAACCATCCGAACCTCAACCCTACACCGGCCAGCAGCACCTATACGAGCAGCGTGTTCGGCACCTTTTCCCAGACGCCGGACATCGCGGCCGGCAACCCGTTCCTCTCGCAAGGCGGCCCGCGGGCCATGCAGCTCGGCGCAAAGCTCATTTTCTGACCTTTGGGACCTTTGGGACCTTTGGGTTCAGGCTTTTGCACGAAAAGGGGAGTCTGCTAAAATGCAGACTCCCGTTTCTTTTATGCGGCGCGCCTGCATCGTTTGCCTTCTCGTTCTGTTGCCCGCGCTCGCGGTGGCAGCCACAAACCAGCCCAACGTCATCCTGATCACCTTGGATACGGTCCGAGCTGACCGCATGGGCTTTCTCGGCTCAAAGCGTGGTTTGACGCCGCAACTGGATGCGCTGGCGAGAGAGAGCGTGGTGTTCGACCGTGCCTACTCCCAGGCTCCCATTACGCCGGTCTCTCACGCGACAATTCTCACCGGAACTTTTCCGCAGTACCACGGCATCCGCAACTTCGGCGATCGCCTGCCTCCAAGTGTTCCCTTTCTACCCGATATTCTTCACGCCCAGGGCTACCACACAGGGGCGTTCGTCGGCAGCATCATCCTTGACCCAAAAAACGGGTTTGCCTCCGGGTTCGAGCGCGGCTTCGATGTCTACAACGCAGGATTTCACCGGCAGAAAACCGGGGAGCGCCGCGAGGCTTCCATGCAGCGCCGCGGCGAGGTGACCCTGGGATACGTGCTCGAATGGCTCGGCCAGCAGCAGGGCAGTCCTTTTTTCCTATGGCTTCACCTATGGGACGCGCACGACCCCTACAATCCCCCCGAACCGTTCCGCAGCCGGTTTCCGGGCGCCCCTTACAACGGGTGTATCGGCTACGTGGATGCCACTGTCGGCAAGCTGCTTGACTATTTGCGGAACCAGGAGCTGTATGACAATGCGCTGATCGCTGTCGCCGTCGATCATGGCGAATCCCTGGGCGACCACGGCGAACTCACCCACAGTATTTTCCTTTACGACGCTACCATCCACGTTCCTCTGCTCCTCAAGCTTCCCGGCAATCGTTTTGGCGGTCAGCGTGTTAATGGCGCGGCGAGCCTCGTGGATTTGGCGCCAACGCTTCTCGAGGCGCTGGGGCAGACGCCACCATCAGAAATGCAGGGCCGCTCGCTCCTCCCTCTGATTGGAAACCCCCATCCTGAAAACCGCCCTTCGCTTGCCACCGGCGATCACTCCGAGCGCTCGTTCGGGTGGAGCGCCCTTGTTTCCTTGCGTATTGGTAACAAGCTTTACGTGCAGGCGCCATTGCCCGAGCTTTACGATCTGGCGTCGGACCCTGGCGCGAAGACAAATCTCTATCCGGGCAATCGCGCGACCGCAGCGCGCCTCGCAATTCAGCTGGATAATTTCGTAAAGCGGATCAGCGCAGGCGCTCCTCAGCCCTTGCAGGACGGACTCGACGAAAAGAGCAGGGAAAAGCTCTCCGCGCTGGGCTACGTGGCCTCTGGAAAGACCGGTCCGGTCACAAGAATTGACCCGAAGGACCGCATCGATGTCGCCAACGATATGCATGATGCCAGCCTGGCGATCGAAGAGGGAAAGGAAGCCACCGTCATCCCACTGCTGTTGCGCGTGGTGGCCAAAGACCCGGAAATCCAGGCGGCGCAGTATTACTTGGGCATCGCCTACTCGCGGCAGGGCAACTTTGCCAAGGCCATTCCTCCCCTGCGCAGAGCTGTCGAGCTGCGGCCGGATGCGCTGATGGCGCAGTACGAGCTGGCCATCTGCTTCTACGAAACCGGCGATCTGAACACCGCCGCCAAATATTTCGAAATCTTGGTGGAAAACCGGCCCGATTGGACCGACGCCCGCTATTCTTTGGCCTCCATTTATGCCCGCACTGGACGGCCACAGGAAGCAGCCAAAAACCTGCTCGAAGTCCTGCAAGGAGAGCCGGACCATTACCGCGCAAACCTGCTTCTGGGGCGCATGCTGTTTCTGAACGGCACTTTTGCCGAAGCGCTGCCCTACCTGGAAAAGGCCGCGGCGGTACGAGCGGATTCCGGCGAGGCGCATTCCTTCCTGGCGGACGAATACGAGAAGCTGGGCCGCGCCGCGGACGCTGCGCGCGAGCTTGCAGAGGCCAATAAACTGAGGACTCAGAAACAATAACCCTGAATCCTGTCGCGAAAACCCTTCCGCGAGGCTGCAACTCGCGATAAGATCTTTTCCCTCAATTACCCGAGGTGTCCCATGAACTTTAGAAAGATTGTCTTGTCCTGTGTATTGGTGTTCTTCCTGCTGCCACTCGCTGTGCGCGCGCAACAACAGGCCGCCACCCCCAAAGGGAAGCCGCATGTGATCATCCTCGGCGTGAATGGAATGGAGCTGGACATTATCCGGCCCCTTATTCTGAAGGGCCAGATGCCCAACCTCGCCAAAGTGATTGAGAAAGGCACCTACGGCAAATTGCGGACAGTTTCAGCACCGAATTGTCCGCGCGTTTACACCACACTATTCACTAGCGCGAATCCGGAAGAACACGGAGTCACGGGCTTTCTCGTCGGAGGAATCACCGCCAACACCAATATGCTAAAGCGCGAGCCATTTTGGTCCCTGCTCTCGAAGAGCGGAATCAGCGTCGGCATGGCCAATGTGCCTGCAACTTTCCCTGTCATGCCGGTGAACGGATACATGATCAGCGGCATGTTGACGCGGGGCAAGAATTGCGAAGACGGCGTGCTTTGCGCGCCGAAGCTGAGCGAAGTAATGGGAGGTGATGCTGTCTATCCCAGAAGCATGGAAGCCGAGCTATTGAAGAATGTGGGCGACTTCTACATAGACTGCGAGCGCATGCCCTCTGCCGCAGATTTGAAAGGCCACGAAACGGAAGTAATAGACAAGTGGTTAAGCAAGGTTCAAATCATCCGCGAGCAGCAGACCAAGCTCTTCGACTACCTGTTGACCAATCACCCGACAGATTTCACCTTCCTGGTGCAGTCATGCGAGGACCGAACTGGTCATTGGTTGTATCCTATCGCCCCCTACAATGTCGGTTACAATCCGAGCATCAATAACGTTCGGCCGGATGCTTTTCCCAACCAGTACGTAGCGTTCGACAAAGTCCTTGGAACGGTGTTGAAGCACGCGGACGCTAACACCTACGTATTCATAGTGTCCGACCATGGCATCAAGCCGCTGCGGGAGTTTGAAGAGAAAGACCCTCACGCCCACATGGAGCACGAGAAGACAACGCCGGTCATCGCCAAACACGATTTTGCCGATGGCGATGACGTTCCCGGCTCAGTGTTTGCAATGGGGCCGGGGATTAAGAATGACTTTCGGCTTATGGGCCTGGGAGCCAGCGTGTACGATATCGCGCCTACTATCCTGCACATCTACGGCATCGAGCAGCCAAAGCAAATGCGCGGGCGTGTTTTAACCGAGATCTTCGACACTTCCGAGAGTAAAGTCGCGCTGCAGAAGTAATTCGAATCGCGTTTTGATTCGGTGGTTCGCAGCTCATTGCTGAGGCCGCGTGCCTCGTATGCTGTTGGCTTGATCTGCCGCTCGCTTAGCCAGAACTGGCTTCCCAAGCCCGGTGTAAGCCTGCGCCAGCAGCTCAAAAGCCTCCGGATCTTTGGTCCCTGACTTGGTAGTTTCTTCAAGCAAATCCACAGCATCGGCGAACTTCTTCTCACGGAGAAGTGCTTTCGCCATACCAAATTGTGCCTCCATGTTTCCCGGCTGCAACAAGACCGCCGCCTCGAATTGATCCTCCGCCGCTCTGGCGTTATTCGAATTGAGATAGACGTGCCCGAGCAAAAGCCGCGCAGCCAGGGATTTATCGTCCAAATGCAATACTTTTTCCAAGGCAACTCTAGCCTTAGCCCACTGCCCATCTTCCGATGCCATCGTGGCGATATGCATCAGGTTTTGCTCTTCAATCTTGTCCTTGGGATCCGGTAATAATGAGGGTTTAGGGACATTGGTCGAAGATTGCGCGTCTTCCGCTCCCAGGTAGCCAAGTGCATGAAGCTCATCAATCGTGCCAGAGGAAACGCTTGAAGGCGATGACTTTGCCCCGGACTGCGACTTGGCAGTCAGCTCCGCGAGTGTCTCGAGCAACGTTTGTACTGTCGCATCCCAAGGCACGTAGTGATTGCGCAGTTCTTCGGCATCGGAATGCAGATCATAAAATTCCGGCCGCGGAGCCTCGATGAGTTTGAAGCCATCCTGCCGAACCGACCGCAGCGGGGCCCAACCAAAACGCTGGGGATAATCCGTCTCCCCAAAAGCCGGCCGAGAAGCCGACTTCGCACCCAGAACCAGCGGCATCAAGGAAACACCGTCCAGGCTTGCCGGCGTAGAAATGCCCACCAACTCCAAAATCGTGGGCATGATATCAGTCGTGCGCACTTGTTCATCAACGACTCGCCCGGCTTCCCGCCCATTCGGCAGCTTCAAAATCAATGGAACGTGAGTCGTCGAATCGTACAGAAAAATGCCATGTGTGTCCTCGTGGTGTTCGCCCAATCCCTCCCCATGGTCGCCAACCACAAAGATGAGTGCACTGTCATACCAGCCTCGTTTCTGGAGAAAGGCGAGGAAGTGACCTAAGGCCGAATCAGTGTAAGCAATCTCCCCGTCGTAGAGCCGACCTTTGTAGATTTCGGCAAAGGGGAATGGCGGCTCGTAGGGATCGTGAGGATCATAGAGGTGTATCCAAACGAGGCGCGGTGGTGCCTGATGCTCATCCAGCCATTTCTCAGCCCGCTGCACTACATCCATGCCCCGTCGTTCAATTCGCCCCCATCGCAACTTCGCTTGAGACTTTTCAGGAAAATTGTCGTAGAAGTCAAAGCCGCGATCGAGACCAGGGGCCAACCTCTTGCTGTCGAGAATTACGGATCCAATGAATGCGGCAGTTAGGTAGCCCTGCTTTTTCTGCAATTCGGCCAAAGTGGGATAATCGGACTTCAAAGGCACGCCAAAGTCGCTTACGCCATGAGAGATGGGCAGCAGCCCGGTCAAGATGCTTGTATGTGAAGTATTTGTAATGGGGCTGGGCGTAAATGCCTGCATAAAGCGAATCCCTTGCTTGGCCAGTTGATCCAGTGCGGGAGTTTCGATCTGTTCGTAACCGTAGCAGTGAACGTGGTCGCTGCGCAGCGTGTCGATGGTAATCAGAAAAACGTCTCGTCGAGCATTCTCCGGCTCGCTACCCTGGCCGATGGCAAGACAAGCCGCCAAGAAGCAAATAAGAATGAATGCAGAAACCTTCATAGCCTTGAGCCTAGCACAGCCTACCCTGACAGGGAGCTTCAAGGCATTCCGTAGACACTCACAGCACCTTTACCCACAAAATCATATCCAGTCGTCATTTCGGGCCCGCCTTCTGGCAGCTTTTTCATAGGGGCCTGAATTGAGAATAATTGAGGCTATTGTACAGATTCACTGTTTCAAGTTACATTGATCAGGCTCAGTTCTTGGAGTGAGTAAGGAGCTGTCCGCGATGCCGACCCGAAGTTCAGCTCCCGCGCATATCCGATGCGCTGCCCCGCTCAAGACAGCAGTCCAGGTAATGGTTGCCGTTGGAATCTCCCTGCTCGTGTTGGCGGCAGTTGCGCGCGGAGACGACTTCTGGAGGCACAAACCTCCTGCGCAATGGACTCGGTCGGAGGCATTGAAACTTCTGCAGCGATCGCCGTGGGTAAAGCTCGAAGTTGTGGTTTTTGCGCAGAAAGAGGTGGAGGCTGCCTTCAGCGTTCCGACCGGCACTAGACACTGCGATCCGGATGCCATCGATCAAAACGGAAATTGTACGCAGAAAGGGCGAATCGAAGCGCCTGTGGACTCTTCCCGCCAGATGGATGCGGCACCGGTAATCAAACCCTGGGCAGGCATCCTCGTACGCTGGGAATCGGCCGTTCCAGTCGCGCAAGCGTTTGCTCGTCTCGAAGAGCTTGGTGAGGGACCGGCTGCAGCGTTTCAGGCCCCCGCGCCGCGGCTTCCGGAAGACCGCTACGTAATCACGGTAAAGCTGGAGCAGGTCGGCCGCAAAGGTTTCGAGCCGTTTGCCGTCACACCGGCGGGAAAGCCCCCTTTGCTCGCATCCCTCAGGACCCGCCGCGGCACCGTTTCCCCGCTGGAAATAGAATTCACCGGAGTAGGCGCGAACTCTGCGGCTCATTTCTTCTTTCCCCGCACGCTCAATGGCGCACCCTTGGTAGCAACAGCACACGATTCAGTTGAGTTCGCCCTGGTGGGAGTGGACTTTGCGGTGCACAGCAAGTTCGCGATCGACCCCGAGTTTCTCCGTTAAGCCGATCCGGCTCCCATGCTCTACCCGCTATTGAACTTTAGAAAGAGAGGTGAAAGAGGAGCGTTGGTGTTCAGATAGAAGTGGTCGGGGCGAATGGATTTGAACCATCGACCTCCTGGTCCCGAACCAGCCTGGACCAGACCAAATCCGTTGAATTGACGGCATTTGCCTGTGCATTCCCTCCGCTTATTTGGGCTACCGTGGGCTACAAAGTACCGATGGGTTCAGCCTCGGGTTCAGGCGGTTCGCACTCGCGGATCTACCAGTAGGGCCCGCAGGTTGCGTTGACCCCGCCTGAACGCTTTTCTGTCCGAGGCATTTCCGATCAAGCGTAGCCTCCTCCATACGCCACGCTCCGTTGTATCGGTAAACGCGGCGGCGTTAGGGACTAATCCTCGCTGACGTTGCAACGTGGCCTCAGCTTCGGGATTGCCCGTCAACCGTGCAGAGAGATGAGCTGAATGTGAAGGTCCTGCAGGCGAGCGGACTGATCATCCCAACAGAACTGAGAGATCGCGTTGCTATCCAGTGGTTCGGGGGCACTTCAAGACGGCTAATCAACTGTTTTCTGACAAGAGGCGCGGTATACGTTCGACCGAGGGCCTGCTCTGTGGCTCGGTAACCAAATGATGCGGAGAAATGCCTCGTCGAGTGCTAGGATCATCCCGTGAACCGTTACCAATAAGGCCAAAGGTATCCGCCAACGGTCTTTTTTCAAGACTTGATCTGCCATGAAAAGCTTGACTCGCGTTTGGGCATTTCTCATCTCTAGTGCGCTATTCCTAATTTTATTTTCGTTTAACGCCGCTGCTGGTTCCCCCTCGGCAAACTACTTCGAATTTCATAACAACTTCTGGATGAATCTCCACCACACGCTGTTTCGCGAGATGGTCGTAGGGAAAATGGATGACCAGACGAAGAAGAGGATCGGCCTTGTGCCCCTTTCGGACGCTGGTCTGTCGGAACAGGAAAAACAAGTGTGGACCAGCGCCATTCATTTTTATTCAACGACGTTCGCCGGCCGCCGCCTCCTTTTTGACGCTCAGCTCGTGACCCTCAATAATTCACTCGGTCGGCAGAAGGATCCTCAGAAACTCGACCCAAGCGGCCTGGCAGAAGATTTCGTCAGATGTCTCGAAAACGCATCCCCAATCTACAGAAGGCACTGGTGGCCCGAGCATCAAAGAGCTAACGAGCAGTTCATCGCCGAGATGCAGCCGAAGGTAGACGAGTTTGGACCTCTCGTAATTCCCCGGCTCGACCATTTCTTTGGGATGCAGTGGCAATCATCTTTGCAAGTGGACGTGACCTATTACGTCGCGGAAATCGGCAGCGCCTACACCACGGAAGATCCCGGCCATACCACGGTTGCGTCTGGCCGTGACGATAACCACGGTTTGCCCGGCATGGAAACACTTTTCCACGAAGGTGCTCACACGTTGACCGACAAAATGGCCTCGGTCCTTTGGGACGAATGCAGGCGGCAGAAGAAAGACTGCAAGGATCTTTGGCATGCCGTGCAGTTTTATACCGTCGGAGCGATGGTCAAGGAAGCCCTCGCGGCGCACGGCGCGCCCGGCTATATCCCTTACGCCTACCGGTTCGGCCTGTACGAAAGGGGAGACTGGCCCAAGTTTCGTCCAGCGATCGAACGCGACTGGCAGCCGTACCTTGACGGCAAGTCCTCCTTGGATGAAGCCGTCTCCAACCTCGTCCGGGACGTCGCCTAGTAGCACCGGATTTAGCGCGGCATTTTTTGGCTTGTTTATTAGTTTCAACTGACGGATTGCCCGTGACTCTGGAATCTGGTGGCCTTGAGGTGTTCAAGGCGTTGATGGCTGTTGGAGAATAGCTGAAAATAACCGGCATGGCTTGAACTCGATCGCGTGGTCGATGTGGCACACAGCCCGGTGTCAAGATTTTGGAAACACGCTTATCAGCCCCGGTCGCGAGCAGGTATTAAATGAAGAGTGGATGGCGCGGTTAAATGTCACTCGTCGTGATGTCGGTACGGGCATGACACGCGAGGAATGCGCCGAATTCAATCAGGCCGTTGATATTGGAGCACTACGTGCTTATTGCGATGCCGTCGCCGAGGCTGTCAGGGACGTTGCCCGGTCAGTCGCAGCGGAGGAGTTGCGCAAGCCATTAGACAGTAGGCAAGTGTACAAGATGCTTGAAGACGGTACGATCGCAAACGAACGGGCAAGCTGGGTTCCCGCTTTCCTGGACGGCAAGAGCAGAGGTTGGGTGCTGTCCATGGCGGTGTGGCACATGGCAGAACACCTGCTCGGAGGAGTCGCGTGTACGCGCCGCGTTTCGGGAATACCTGTTGACCATTGATCGCGCTCGCCAGTTTCCGTCCGCGGACCACCAGACCTTGAGTGCAGGCTTAGCTTCTTCCGCGTTCTGTACACATGATCCCATGATCTAATTACGCTCGCCTTTTCGAGGAGAGTCGATGAAATACTGAAGTTGACCGGCATGTGAATACTCCTTGCCGGCTGCAACAGCCCCAGATCATTTTGCGCCCCAGTGGTGCGTGATGTAGTCCGCCGATTCCTTGACGTTCATTGGCTGAGTCGAATTTCCCAACCGCTGGTTGGGCCGCCGCGGAGTTCCAAAAGCTTCTGGATCATGGCGGCCTTGTGGCAGTTGCAGACAGGGTTCGCTGGCGTATCTCGGCCTCGCTCGGGCGTATGCTTTGCAGGGAGGTACCGCAAAGGCCCGGGCTAAGTATCAAGACTTCCTCACTCTTTGGAAGGACGCCGATCCCGACATTCCAATCTTCAAGCAAGCCAAGGCAGAGTACGCGAAGGTGAACTAATTGTCGTGCTCGGAGTTCTGGCGCCGCTGTGACGCAAAATCGTTCCGATATTTGTCGTTGCGTTCGCGAGAACAAAGGGGGAATTGATTGACGTGCAGTTCGGATTCGTTGCCATCTCCGTCTGCGTGCTCGTTTTCGAATTTGACGTTTTTCCTCTCTTGTCCAACAAGCCAGAGCCCCGGGATTTACTTTCGGTTTGCCCGCGGTCCATCTACAATGGCGGCGTTTTTGGGGAGGGCATAGTATGAAAGTCCACCTTCGGCCGATTCAAGACGACACAGAGCGATGGGCAAGTGCTGTCAGTTTGAAGCTGACCCAGTTCCCCGTCGCCGCGAAAAACCGCGTCGCCGTCCGTCTGTCGCTCGTCTGCTTGTACGTCTCGACAATTCTCGTTGGTTTTGCGCTTGCGTCCGCCGCGCAAAGCAATTCCGGTAGCTTTTCGCTGGCACAGGTCATGAGCTCTCCTTTTCCGGCCGACCTGACGTCTGCGGAGCGCGCCCAAAGAATCGCCTGGGTGTTTTCTTTGAGAGGGGCACGCAATGTATGGGTGGCCGACGCTCCCGATTTCAAGGCGCGGCAAGTGACGCACTACAGCGAAGACGACGGCATGCCCATTGCCGCGCTCAAGCTGACCCCCGACGGCCGTACCGCCGTCTACGCCCGGGGCAGCGAGACCAACGGTTCAGGCGAGGTCGCCAACCCCGGCAGTAACGTGGGAAAGCCATCACAGCAAGTCTGGGCCGCGCATGTGGACAAGGGCGAACCCCGGCTGCTCGGCGAGATGGGCTGTGAAGCAGAGGTGGAAAGTACTTGCAGAGCCTGCCGAACGTGGATCCCGCGAAAATCGCTCTCTGGGGCGGATCGTACGGCGGTTACCTCACGGCCATGGGGCTGGCGCACAATTCCGATATGTTTGCGGCGGGCGTGGACATGCACGGCGCCCACGACTGGTCAATCGATTTGGAGAGATATTCCCCCAAGGACGCCCCCGATCGGGAAGCTGCGCTCAAGCTAGCGTTCCAATCGTCTCCCAATGCAGCGATCGCGACCTGGCGCTCACCAGTTCTGCTGATTCATGGAGACGATGATCGCAACGTCGACTTCTCGCAAACCACGGACTTGCTGCAGCGCCTGCGGGTGCAGAAGGTCCACGTCGAGGAACTGATTTTCCCAGACGAAATCCACTCATTCCTGATGTGGAAGAGCTGGATACGCGCCTACACCGCGACCGAAGAGTTCTTTGGCGAGGAACTGAAGTAAACGCGGAATTGTCTTATTACTTGCTCCGTGGACATAATTTAGAGGCGTTTACAAGGGCCTTCGAGTCCGGAATCGCGAAATTGGAATCGCCGCACCCGCCTGCAGATGTCTATCACACGGATATAGCACCCTCCGGGCTTTCTTTCTCTCGTCGCCTATCGACTATTGGGTTCTGCTCAAGCTGCATGGGTCTTTGGTGGCATGGGCTCTTGGAATGACCAGGGTTTCGAGGGTCAGATCCAGGCGCGCTATGAGCAACTATCGAAACAGCTGTGACCGGCTTCTCAACAGAGTGTCGCAGCAGCAAACTCATCAACTTCTGATTAACGATTACCGGCATAATTGCCGAAGTTGATCTCGATGGTGAACCTTACCGGTTATTCGTACCGGCTAACGGGACTTAAGACAACGTTCTGAGTGTCATGATGTCAGATGAACGCTCTAACGCGTTGAAAAGGCCCGTCACGCGAGCTGTGCTCTCTTTGATTCCTGCCTCGATGTTCAATCTCGTGTAGAGTTCTGGAACCTCTCCCCATACGGCTCTCGCTTGCTCCCATCTGAGCACTGCGAGACTCCGAACAGCGTTCGCAAAATCTAATGACGAACCGCCTTGATGACTCCGGTATGTGTCCCAATGCTTCGCGATAACAAGGTTCCGCCAACTCTGGGCAGCCCTGCTCAACATAAGCAATCCGTGAAAGGGGCGATGCGAAGGAATCGGATTTTCAGGACGACGGCGATTTCGTAATTCTTCGTTACGAGATCACCATTTCCGAGGACCTGGAAATTCAGGAGGCAATCAAGCGGGTCGAAAACACAATTACCGCCCTCGAAAAGCGAGCCGATCAACTGGCCCACAGAAGGGTAGACCCACTTACGGGTGTCTTTGATCGCGGAAGCTTTGATGGCGACTTGAGTCACGTTATGCAATTCCCAAAATGCTTTTCCTGTGAGTTTATGGATAGACCTGTACGAAGGCTTTCCAGGCTCGCATAATTCGCCTTCGTTTGTTATGTGCCTGTCTGCGAAAGGCAGGAAACAATGATCGCCAGCGTCGGTGCGGCAAAAGATTGAATGAAGAAGCGGCGAGCAAATAGGCGAACACCAAGAGAGGCGACCACCACCACGCCCCGCCAAGTGAACCAACCGGGAGTCTGCCGCATCTGCGGCTGCACGGAATACAAACGATGCAGGTACCTACCGCGCCCTGGCATACCACTCGGCAATCAATCTGTGATGACGTGCGAATGGGCGGACAACAGCAAGACTTTATGTACAAATCCTGTTTGCTTGGAAAAGGCGAGAGAGACGGGTTGACGCGCGCAGATGAGATACTGAACCGAGAAAGGCTCGCGGAGTTTTTAATTCTTGAGATGGGATTCCAGCCAGCGCCGGGGGCTGATCACTGGCCGAAAACTTTCTTAATCTTCGTAAGAAACCCGGTCTTCTTTTTCAGCCACTGCTGCTTTTTGCCAGCTTTGGCGCGCTTTGTGACGCGCCGTTGATGTGCGTTCATCTCCACCACGCCCCTCTCGACTGTAGCCCTCGACCGGTGTCGCGATCTAAGTCTCCCGAGCATTTGCCCGTATGGCCCACATTCTACGCCTGTCCGAATTCCTCCAAGTTGAACAAATCACCCTTGGCCGCATAAACGTCACGGGGTATCCTTTGTGCCCCGCCCTGATTGACGAGATAGACTCCCGCAATGCGGATGAAAGAATCTGCGGAGCACCTTCCTCGCAGTTTATGACTGTTCTGCTATGATCCCGAGCATGGTAGAAAATTGAGCAGTCCCGGCCGGTCGGGACTGCACAGCTACGGCGCGATACTGGCAAAATAATCGACCTGCTCGTTTTGAACGGTTGGGTCACATTCGATGATCCCGCTACAGGGATCAACACAAAGGCGTACACCGGGTCTCTTATAGTTGCGAGAGAGCAGATCACCAAATTGAATCTCACCAAAATCGATCCGTTGGCAGCGTTCGAGAATCTGCACAATCTCGAACCGATGCTCTCGTTGAATCGCAAGGATTCCCGATTTGTGAATGCGAAGGAAGTATTAAAAGGCCTAGGACCGGAAACCAATCTCGCAGCAATGGACTGGCAGGATTTTGAACACCTGATACGCGAGTTGTTTGAGAAGGAGTTTTCTTTTCGAAGAGGAGCCGAGGTCAAGATAACGCAAGCAAGCCGGGACCGGGGTGTGGATGCCGTCGTTTTTGACCCAGATCCAATCCATGGAGGAAAGTTCGTCATTCAAGCAAAGCGTTATACGAATACAGTAGACGTGAGCGCCGTTAGGGACCTGTGCGCCGTAGTTAAGAAAGAGGGAGCTTCGAGAGGTATTCTTGTGACAACGAGCACGTATGGCGCTGATGCATACGCCTTTGCCAACAACGAACCAGTTACATTGTTAAATGGCGCGGAACTTCTCGGGCTGCTGAAGAAGCACGGCTATTCATTTAGGATCAACCTTCAAGAAGCGCGTCGTTCGGTTTGACCTGCAAGAGGTCGTCTTCCATCTCAAAACTGGAATCCAGTCAACCCACGGATAGCAGCTTCGAACAGTGGCTCCGCCTCGACCTTGGCGGCGTGCTCGATTCCAAAGCTGGAAGCTTCTCCTGTCTCGAATGGGCAAAAAACTCGTCCCGGTCACTGCCCTCGGCAACAACTCATCGGTCAGCGCCCGTCGATGATAAATCAGGCGCGGGAGGTGTTTTGCCAGGCGAGATGCCCCGCATCCTTAATATATGCGCTCATTGTGAGCCCATCGCCCGCTGTCCCATCGACTTTATGCCGCTTGCCTCTCGTAATACTTCAGCAGGCCGCCCAGTCGTTCTCGACACCGCACTGCTCCCGCGTCCCTTCTTGCCTCCGTCTGCAAAGGAAACAAGATCCGATTGCCTTTGCCCTGATGGTTCCTCTCTTCATGGTAATGCAGCAAATATTGCTGCAAGGCTCGCCGCAGCGAAGCCTCTCCCAATAGGATGAGCTTTGCCAGGCATTCCTCTTTGACTGATCTCACCCAGCGTTCGGCATACGAGTTCAGATTCGGGCTTCTTGCCGGCAAGCGAAGCGGCTTCACGCTTCCCGATTCGAT
>Ga0310915_10000322_pt1 | contig 22968 bp, 25 predicted proteins | sample GREbulkMGAN111_FD_202508 | JGI IMG/M metagenome (GOLD analysis project Ga0310915, IMG submission 202508) | Lab enrichment of tropical soil microbial communities from Luquillo Experimental Forest, Puerto Rico - GRE.bulkMG.AN111 | ecosystem: Environmental > Terrestrial > Soil > Tropical forest >...
AAGCCTCAGAATAATTCCAAAGCGACGAATCCGCGGGCTCCGACGACCGCGGGAAAAGGTAAGCGCCGATGGCCGGCATCCTGCAGAACTATCTTCCCCTTGTGGTGTTTATAGGCGTGGCGGCCGTGATCGGGCTGGTGCTGTTGATCGCGCCCTTCGTGGTGGCGTTCCAGCAACCCGACCCGGAGAAGCTGTCGGCGTATGAGTGCGGATTTAACGCCTTCGACGACGCCCGCATGAAGTTCGACGTCCGCTTCTATCTGGTCGCGATTCTTTTCATCATTTTCGACCTCGAGGTGGCCTTCCTGTTCCCTTGGGCGGTCGCCTACGGAAAGCTCGGCGCAACCGGCTTCTGGTCGATGGTGGTTTTCCTCGCGGTGCTGACCGTCGGCTTTGCGTATGAATGGAAGAAAGGCGCGCTGGAATGGGATTGAACACCAACGCCGCAACGACTGGAACGGGTCCGGTGATCGCCCCGGCGGCGACCGGAATCCTTGATCCTTCGACCGGCAGGCCGGTCGGCGCGAACGATCCGTATTTCCTCGAAGTCAATCACGAACTCTCGGACAAGGGATTCTTTGTCGCGGCCGCGGACGACCTCATCATCTGGGCTCGCACCGGCTCCCTGATGTGGATGACCTTCGGGTTGGCCTGTTGCGCGGTGGAGATGATGCAGGTCTCGATGCCGCGCTACGACGTCGAGCGCTTTGGGTTTGCGCCGCGTGCCTCGCCGCGCCAGTCCGACGTCATGATCGTCGCGGGGACGCTAACCAACAAGATGGCGCCGGCGCTGCGCAAGGTCTACGATCAGATGCCGGAGCCGCGCTATGTGATTTCGATGGGATCGTGCGCGAATGGCGGCGGCTACTACCACTATTCCTACTCGGTGGTGCGCGGTTGCGACCGCATCGTCCCAATCGACATCTACGTGCCCGGTTGCCCGCCGACGGCGGAGGCGCTGCTCTACGGCGTACTGTTGCTGCAGAAGAAGATCCGCCGCACCGGCACCATCGAACGATAACGCGATGAAGATGACCGACATCCCGTTCGGGACCACCGACTGGTCAAGCATTGAGCCCACCATGCACAGGGGCGACAGCGGTGTTGCGACCTGGCGGACCCGGCAGTTCGGCGACATTCGCGTGCGGCTCGTCGAGTATTCGCCGGGCTATGTCGCGGATCATTGGTGTCAGAAGGGGCATATCCTGTTTTGCGTCGATGGCGAACTGGGGACGGAGCTTGCCGACGGTCGTTGGTTCACGCTGAGGCCGGGCATGAGCTACCAGGTCGCCGATGGGGCCGAAGCGCATCGCTCGCGCACCGAAAAGGGCGCGCGCCTGTTTATTGTGGATTGATGCATGGCGACGAGCGAAATACTGGCCAGCCTTGGAGAGAAGATCGTTAGCGCGCTTCCGGGCGCGGCTCTCGGACATGCGGTGGCGTTCGACCAACTCACTGTGACGGTGCAGGCGGAAAAAATCGTCGAGGTCGCAAAATACCTCCGCGACACGCCCGATTGCCGTTTCGTCAATATCACCGACATCACCGCAGTCGACTATCCCGGGCGCGAGAAGCGGTTCGACGTGGTCTATCACTTCCTGTCGCCGACGCTGAACGCGCGCATCCGCGTGCGGGCCGAGGCCGACGAGACGACGCTGGTGCCGTCGATCATCGATGTCTTTCCCGGCGCCGACTGGTTCGAGCGTGAAACCTACGATCTCTACGGCGTCATCTTCACCGGCCATCCCGACATGCGGCGCATCCTGACGGACTACGGTTTCGAGGGCCACCCGTTGCGCAAGGATTTCCCGCTCACCGGTTTTGTCGAGGTGCGTTACGACGACCAGGAGAAGCGGGTGCTTTACGAGCCCGTCCGCCTTAACCAGGAATTCCGCAAGTTCGATTTCCTCTCGCCCTGGGAAGGCGCGGACTATCCGCTACCGGGTGATGAGAAGGCAGGACCAAAGGCCTGATCGCCATGAATGAGCAAAGCCAAAGTCTGCGCAACTTTACGATCAACTTCGGACCGCAGCATCCCGCCGCTCACGGAGTTTTGCGCCTTGTCCTGGAACTGAACGGAGAGGTGGTCGAGCGCGTCGATCCACATATCGGTCTCTTGCATCGCGGTACCGAGAAGCTGATCGAGCAGAAGACCTATCTGCAGGCGATTCCGTATTTCGACCGGCTCGACTATGTCGCCCCGATGAACCAGGAGCACGCGTTTTGTCTTGCGGCCGAAAAGCTGCTCGGCATCGAGGTACCGCGTCGCGGCCAGTTGATCCGCGTTCTCTACTGCGAGATCGGCCGTCTCTTGTCGCATCTTCTCAACATCACCACGCAGGCGATGGACGTCGGTGCGCTCACGCCGCCGCTGTGGGGTTTCGAAGAGCGCGAAAAGCTGATGGTGTTTTACGAGCGCGCGTCGGGCTCGCGCATGCACGCGGCATTCTTTCGTGTCGGCGGCGTGCACCAGGACCTGCCGTCAAAGCTGATCGACGACATCGAGGCGTTCTGCGACCCCTTCCTGAAAGTGGTCGATGACCTCGATCGCCTGCTTACGGGCAACCGTATCTTCAAGCAGCGCAATGTCGACATCGGCGTAGTTACGCTGAAGCAGGCCTGGGAGTGGGGTTTTTCCGGCGTGATGGTGCGCGGCTCCGGCGCGGCGTGGGACCTGCGCAAGGCGCAGCCCTACGAATGCTATGCCGAAATGGACTTCGATGTTCCGATCGGCAAGAACGGCGACTGCTACGACCGGTACTGCATCCGCATGGAAGAGATGCGTCAGTCCGTGCGCATCATGAGGCAGTGCATCCAGAAGCTGCGGGCGCCGGAGGGCCAGGGGCCGGTGGCGATCCAGGACAACAAGATCTTCCCGCCACGACGCAGCGAGATGAAGCGCTCGATGGAAGCGCTGATCCACCACTTCAAACTCTACACCGAAGGCGTCCACGTGCCGGCCGGCGAGGTCTATGCCGCGGTGGAAGCACCCAAGGGCGAGTTCGGCGTCTATCTCGTCGCGGACGGCAGCAACAAGCCCTACAAGTGCAAGATACGCGCGCCCGGTTTTGCCCATCTGCAGGCGATGGACTTCATCTGCAAGGGCCACCTCCTGGCCGACATATCAGCCATTCTCGGCTCGCTCGACATCGTGTTCGGAGAGGTCGATCGGTGATGGCGCAAGCGCCAATCCAGTTTGACCGTGCTTCGGGAGCGCTCGAGGGAGCGAACCTGTGGGAGCGGACGGCTGCACTCGCGTTGGCGACCGGATCGAAGATATCGTCGCACTTCTCGCATCGCGGCTACATCAGTTGCGCCAACCTCCTGCGCAAGATGCTGCCCGAGCGCAACATCGCCATCAAACTTAATGAAGGCGCTGTCTTCGAATTTCCCTACGGTGACGGCTATTGGAGCAAGCTGCTCAACCGGTCCTACAATTACGAGGACGAGCTGGAGCTGCTATTTCGCCATTCCGCAGACGTCGACTACACTCTGATCGACTGCGGCGCCAATTACGGCTACTGGTCGGTCCTGGTCTCGAGCGCGCCGTTCGGTTCGCACAGGGCGATTGCGATCGAGCCCTCCTCGCAAAATTTTCCGAAGCTTGCCAACAACGCCAGGGTCAACGGCGGTCGCTTCGAGTTGATGAAATGCGCGATCGGCGCGGCGCGCGGCAAGGCGTATCTCACCGGCAGCAAGCATGAGGCCTTCAGCATCGCCGGCGGCACCAATAGGGGCGGCGAGGAAGTACCGGTTATCGCGCTCGACAGTCTGATCGACGACGGCAAGGTATCCGCAAGCGGCAAGTATCTGATCAAGCTCGACGTCGAGGGGGTCGAAGTCGAGGCGATCAAGGGCGGTACGCGGCTGCTCCAGACCGATAGCGTGATCCTTTGCGAAGAGCACGGCAACGATCCGCAGCATACCGTGTCGCGCTACATCTTGGAAAAGACGCCGCTGAAGCTGATCGTCTACGATCCTCGCTCCAGCCGAATGGAGACCGTCACCGAACTGTCGATCCTCGATCGCATCAAGGTTTCCTCCCACGTCGGTTACAACGTGTTCGGCACCGCAAGCGCGTTCTGGCAAAACCGGATCAGCGCGCTTAATGCGAGTGCCGGGCCCCGCATGCAATGAGAGATGAGAACTGATGTCCGTCCGTCGCCTTGCACCGAAGGAATTGCAACCCGCGAGCTTCACGTTCACGGACGAAAACCTCGCCTGGGCCAGGAAGGAAATCGCGAAATATCCGCCCGGGCGCCAGGCGTCGGCCGCGATCTCGATCCTGTGGCGGGTCCAGGAGCAGCATCAGGGTTGGGTTTCGGAGGCGGCGATCCGCGCGGTCGCCGATCTTCTGGATATGCCCCACATCCGCATGCTGGAGATCGCGACCTTCTACACGATGTTCCAGCTCTCGCCAGTCGGCAAGAAAGCCCACGTGCAGGTGTGCGGTACGACGCCATGCCGGCTGCGCGGCGCCGGCGACCTTATCGAAGTCTGCCAGAGCCGCATCCATCACGATCCCTTCCATCTGTCAGAGGACGGCAATTTTAGCTGGGAAGAGGTCGAGTGCCTCGGCGCCTGTGTCAACGCGCCGATGGTTCTGATCTGGAAGGATACTTACGAAGACCTGACCAAAGAGAGCTTTGGTAAAATGCTGGATGGCTTTGCTTCCGGCAATCCGCCGAAGCCCGGACCACAGAACGGCCGCCAGTTTTCCGCGCCCATCACAGGTCCCACCACGCTGAAGGAGGTCACCTGATGCGGCTGGCAAAACGTCCCCCGCTGACCGGAGAAGTTTTTTAGTCATGCTCCAGGACAAGGATCGCATCTTCAAAAACCTCTACGGCCTCCACGACTGGGGGCTGGAAGGCGCGCGCCGTCGCGGCGCCTGGGACGGCACCAAGGCGATCATCGACAAGGGTCGCGACTGGATCATCAACGAGATGAAGGCCTCGGGCCTGCGCGGCCGCGGCGGAGCAGGATTCCCGACCGGGTTGAAATGGTCGTTCATGCCGAAAGACTCGAAGGACGGCCGTCCGAGCTATCTCGTGGTGAACGCGGACGAATCCGAGCCCGGCACCTGCAAGGACCGCGAAATTATGCGGCACGATCCGCACCTTCTCGTCGAAGGCTGCCTGCTCGCGAGTTTCGCGATGGGCGCGCATGCCTGTTACATCTATGTGCGCGGCGAGTTCATCCGCGAACGCGAGCATCTGCAAGCTGCGGTCGATCAGGCCTATGAGGCAAAACTGATCGGCAAAGACAATGTCAACGGCTGGCCGTTCGATCTCTACGTTACCCACGGTGCCGGCGCCTATATTTGCGGCGAGGAGACGGCGCTGCTGGAAAGCCTCGAAGGCAAGAAGGGCCAGCCGCGGCTCAAGCCGCCGTTTCCCGCCAATGTCGGCCTCTATGGTTGTCCGACGACCGTCAACAATGTCGAGTCGATCGCGGTCGCGCCCGACATCCTCAGGCGCGGCGCGGCCTGGTTCGCCGCCATCGGTCGGCCCAACAATGTCGGCACGAAACTGTTCTGCATCTCCGGCCATGTCGAGCGCCCCTGCAATGTCGAAGAGGCGATGGGCATCCCGTTCCGCGAGCTGATCGAGCGCCATTGCGGCGGCATCCGCGGCGGCTGGGACAATCTGAAGGCGGTCATCCCTGGCGGTTCCTCGGTCCGCATGGTGCCGGCCGAGCAGATCATCGATACGCCGATGGATTTTGACAGCCTCGGCAAGTTGCGGTCTGGTCTCGGCACCGCCGCTGTGATCGTGATGGACAAATCGACCGACCTGATCCGGGCGATCGCCCGGATCTCCTATTTCTACAAGCACGAGAGCTGCGGCCAATGCACGCCGTGCCGCGAGGGAACAGGCTGGATGTGGCGGGTGTTGACCCGCATGGCCGATGGCCGCGCGCACAAGCGCGAGATCGACATGCTGCTCGAAGTCACCAAGCAGGTCGAAGGCCATACCATCTGCGCGCTTGGCGATGCCGCGGCCTGGCCGATCCAGGGCCTGATTGCGCATTTCCGTCATGAGATCGAAGCGCGGATCGACGACTATTCGCACAAGGCCGATATCGACGACATCGGCATTCGCGACCCCGTCAACATGGTCGCGGCGGAGTAGATGCAATGACCAAGCTGATCATCGATGGCAAAGAGATCGATGTTCCCCCGGAAATGACGCTGCTGCAGGCGTGTGAGGCTGCGGGCGCCGAGATTCCGCGCTTCTGCTATCACGAGCGGTTGTCGATCGCCGGCAATTGCCGGATGTGCCTGGTCGAGGTGAAGGGCGGCCCCAAGCCGGTCGCGAGCTGCGCCTGGGGCGTGCGCGACTGCCGTCCCGGTCCCAAGGGCGAGCCGCCGGAAATCTCCACGCGCTCGCCGATGGTGAGGAAAGCGCGCGAAGGCGTGATGGAATTTTTGCTCATCAACCACCCGCTGGACTGCCCGATCTGCGACCAGGGCGGAGAGTGCGACCTGCAGGACCAGGCGATGGGCTACGGCGTCGACACCAGCCGTTTTGCCGAGAACAAGCGCGCGGTCGAGGACAAATATCTGGGGGCGCTGGTCAAGACCTCGATGAACCGCTGCATCCAATGCACGCGCTGCGTCCGCTTCTCGGCCGAAGTATGCGGCACGCCCGAAATGGGTGCGACCGGCCGTGGCGAGGACATGGAGATCACCACCTATCTGGAGCAGGCGCTGAGCTCCGAGCTGCAGGGCAATCTCGTCGATATCTGCCCGGTGGGCGCGTTGACCTCGAAGCCTTATGCCTTTGCCGCGCGCCCCTGGGAGCTCGGCAAGACGCAATCGATCGACGTCATGGACGGCGTTGGTTCTTCGATCCGCGTCGATACGCGCGGGCGCGAGGTGATGCGGATCTTGCCTCGCATCAACGAGGCCGTGAATGAGGAATGGATCTCCGACAAGACGCGGCATGTCGTCGACGGGCTGCGCGCTCAGCGTCTGGATCGGCCCTATATCCGCGAGAACGGCAAGCTCCGCCCGGCCTCCTGGTCGGAGGCGTTCAACGCGATCGCGGCAAAAGCGGCGCGCACAGACGGCAAGCGCATTGGTGCGATCGCCGGCGATCTTTCCGGCGTCGAGGAAATGTTCGCCCTGAAGGATCTGTTGTCGCGCTATGGTTCGGTCAACCTGGCGGTGCAGGGTGGCGATAACTTCGATCTCAATGTCGGCCGCGCCTCCTATATCTTCAATCCGACGATTGCCGGCATCGATCAGGCAGACGCGCTCTTGATCGTTGGTTCCAATCCGCGCCGGGAAGCGGCCGTCCTCAACGCGCGCATCCGCAAGCGCTGGCGTACGGGCCAGCTCAAAATTGGTTTGATCGGCGAAAAGGCCGATCTGACCTACGCCTATGACTATCTCGGTGCGGGCACGGATTCGCTCGCTGAGCTCGCGAGCGGCAAGGGCGCGTTTGCGGACGTGTTGAAAAATGCCAAGCATCCGATCGTGCTGATCGGCGCCGGTGCGACGGGCCGTCACGACGGCAGGGCGGTTCTTGCGGTCGCTGCAAAGCTTGCGGCCGGTCTTGGCGTCGTCAAGGACGGCTGGAACGGATTTGCGGTTCTGCAGGATACGGCGTCGCGCGCCGGCGCGCTCGATATCGGCTTTGCGCCGTCGGCGGGTGGACTGACGACGGCGCAGATGACGGCGTTCGGCACGCTCGACGTTCTATTCCTGCTCGGCGCCGACGAGATCAAGGTGCCTGATGGCACTTTTGTGGTCTATATCGGTACCCACGGCGACAACGGCGCGCATCGGGCAGATGTGATCCTGCCGGGCGCGGCCTACACGGAAAAATCCGCGATCTACGTGAATACCGAGGGCAGGGTGCAGATCACGGGTCGCGCGGCCTTTCCGCCCGGGGAAGCGCGCGAAGACTGGGCCATCATTCGTGCGCTGTCGGAGGTTTTGGGCAAGAAGCTGCCGTACGATTCGCTGGCGGCGCTGCGGCAGTCGATCTTCAAAGCCGTGCCGCATTTGATGCGCGTCGACCAGATCGCGGCCGGCAATGCGGCCGATATCGAAAAACTGGCGGCCAGGGGCGGCAGCCTCGAGAAGGCGCCCTTCAAGAACGTGGTTGAGGATTTCTATCTCACCAACCCAATCGCTCGAGCGTCGTTCGTAATGGCGGAATGTTCGCGCCTGGCGTCCGAACGAATGCTTAGAGCTGCGGAGTAAGCAGGACGATGATGGCAGATTTCTTCGCAAGCTCATTCTGGACCGGCTTCCTGTGGCCGCTGATCATCATGGTCGCGGAGAGCGTCCTGCTGCTCGTCGTCCTCTTGGTCGCGATCGCCTACATCCTGCTTGCCGACCGCAAGATCTGGGCCGCGGTGCAGATCCGGCGTGGCCCGAACGTGGTCGGCCCATGGGGCCTATTCCAGTCGTTTGCCGATCTTCTGAAGTTCGTGGTGAAGGAGCCGATCATTCCGGCCGGCGCCAACAAGGGCGTGTTCCTGCTGGCGCCGCTGGTGTCCTGCGTGCTCGCGCTCGCCGCCTGGGCGGTGATACCGACCAATCTCGGCTGGGCGATCGCCGACATCAATGTGGGCATTCTCTACATCTTCGCGATTTCCTCGCTGTCGATCTACGGCATCATCATGGCCGGCTGGTCGTCGAACTCGAAATACCCATTCCTCGCCGCGCTGCGCTCGGCGGCCCAGATGGTGAGTTACGAGGTCTCGATCGGCTTCGTCTTCATCACGGTGCTGCTGTGTGCAGGCTCGCTCAATCTCTCGGCGGTGGTGGAGGCTCAGAACGTCCGCGGGTTGGCAAGCCTGATCGGCTTGCCGAAGCTCACGATCCTGAACTGGTATGTCTGGCCGTTGTTGCCGATGTTCGTGGTGTTCTACGTCTCGGCGCTGGCAGAGACCAACCGGCCGCCCTTCGATCTCGTCGAAGCCGAATCCGAATTGGTCGCGGGCTTCATGGTCGAATACGGCTCGACGCCGTATTTGCTCTTCATGCTTGGCGAATATGTCGCGATCACCACGATGTGCGCCATGGCGACCATCCTGTTCCTGGGGGGCTGGCTGCCGCCGGTCGCACTGCCGCCCTTTACCTGGATTCCGGGCGTCATCTGGTTCTCGCTGAAACTGTTTCTCATGTTCTTCCTGTTCGCGATGGCGAAGGCGATCGTGCCGCGCTACCGCTACGATCAACTGATGCGGCTCGGCTGGAAGGTGTTTTTGCCGCTGTCGCTGGCGGCGGTCGTCGTCGTCGCCGGCGTGCTGCATTTCGCCGACATCGCGCCGAAGTGAGGTCGCCATGAGTGTCAATGTCAAGGCTACAGCCCGCTCGCTCCTGTTGTCGGAGTTCGTTTCGGCATTCGTTCTCGCCATGCGCTACTTCTTCCAGCCGAAGCCGACCCTGAACTATCCCTTCGAGAAGGGGCCGATCTCCCCCCGCTTCCGCGGCGAGCACGCGTTGCGGCGCTACCCCAATGGCGAAGAACGCTGCATCGCCTGCAAGCTGTGCGAGGCGATCTGCCCCGCGCAGGCGATCACCATCGAGGCCGGCCCGCGTCGCAACGACGGCACCCGCCGCACGGTGCGCTACGACATCGACATGGTGAAGTGCATCTATTGCGGGCTCTGCCAGGAGGCCTGTCCGGTCGATGCCATCGTCGAAGGGCCGAACTTCGAATTTGCGGCCGAGACGCGCGAGGAACTGTACTACGACAAGGCCAAGCTGCTCGCCAATGGCGACCGCTGGGAAAGCCAGATCGCGAAGGCGATCGAACTCGATGCGCCGTATCGGTGAGGTGAGCGCATGATCCTTCCTGCACTTTTCTTTTACCTGTTTGCCGGTGTGTGCGTCGCCTCCGCCGTGATGGTGATCGCCTCGCGCAATCCCGTGCATTCCGTGCTGTTCCTGATCCTCGCCTTCGTCAACGCTTCCGGACTTTTCGTGCTGATGGGTGCCGAGTTTTTGGCGATGATCCTGATCGTGGTCTATGTCGGCGCAGTCGCGGTGCTGTTTTTGTTCGTGATCATGATGCTCGACGTCGATTTTACCGAGCTGCGCGAGGGCTTTCTGGAATACCTGCCGATCGGGCTGGTGATCGGCGGGGTGTTTCTCGCGGAATTGCTCCTGGTCGGCGGCGGCTGGGTCATCAACCCCGGCACGGCGAAATCGATCACGGCGGCGATCCCGGCCAATGTCAGCAATACCGAGGCGCTCGGGCTCGTGCTCTATACGAAGTACATCCACTACTTTCAGCTTGCCGGCCTGGTGCTGCTGGTCGCGATGATCGGCGCCATCGTGCTGACCCTGCGCCACAAGGCCTTCGTCAAGCGACAGGACATCAACGTGCAGAACGCGCGGACGCCCGAGCTTGCCATGAGTTTGCGTAAGGTGGCTTCCGGCCAGGGACTGTTGGACGCGGATTCGGCGGAGTGGGTGAAATGACCATCGGGCTGGGGCACTATCTTGCGGTCGGCGCGATCCTGTTCACGCTCGGGATCCTGGGCATTTTCCTCAATCGCAAGAACATCATCGTCATTCTGATGTCGATCGAGCTGATCCTGCTCGCGGTCAACGTCAACCTCGTGGCGTTCTCGACTTTCCTCGGCGACATCGTCGGTCAGGTCTTTGCGCTGCTCGTGCTGACGGTTGCGGCCGCTGAAGCTGCGATCGGTCTTGCGGTGCTCGTCGTATATTTCCGCAATCGCGGCTCCATCGCGGTTGAAGACGTCAATCTGATGAAGGGTTAACCCGGTATGTATCAGGCAATCGTTTTCCTGCCGCTGCTGGGCGCCATTGTTGCGGCGATCATTTCACTCGTCGGTGCGCACGCGCGCTGCCCGAGCGGCGACACCGTCGAACATCATGGCGATGCACATGGCCACGGTACGACCGACGCCGCCGGCGTCATCCATGCTTCGACGCATGAGCCCGACGAGCATGGCGATCACGACGACCATCACGCGGTCGAACCTGCCGCGGTCGGGTCGCGCGCTGCCGAACTGATCACGACCGGTCTGTTGTTCGTCACTGCGGTGTTGTCCTGGATATCCTTTGTCGACGTCGGCTTCCTGCATCACGATGCGCGCATCGCGCTGTTCCCCTGGATTACCTCTGGCGAGCTGCAGGTGGCCTGGTCGCTGCGGATCGATACGCTGACCGCCGTCATGCTGGTCGTGGTTACGACCGTATCCTCGCTCGTGCACCTCTATTCGATCGGCTACATGGACGAGGATCCCTACCGACCGCGCTTCTTCGGCTATCTCTCGATGTTCACCTTCGCGATGCTGATGCTCGTGACAGCCGACAATCTGGTGCAACTGTTCTTCGGCTGGGAGGGCGTCGGCCTTGCGAGCTATCTCCTGATCGGCTTCTGGTACCAGAAGCCGTCGGCAAATGCGGCGGCGATCAAGGCCTTCATCGTCAACCGCATCGGCGATTTCGGCTTCGCGCTAGGCATCTTCGCGGCCTTCATGATGATCGGCTCGGTGGACCTGGAGACGATCTTTGCGGGTGCGCCGGGTCTCACGGGCAAGACCATCACCCTCTTCGCCTGGAACGTCGACGCGCTGACCCTGATCTGCCTGTTCCTGTTCATGGGCGCGATGGGCAAGTCGGCGCAGTTTCTGCTGCACACCTGGTTGCCCGACGCCATGGAAGGTCCGACCCCGGTGTCCGCGCTGATCCACGCAGCGACCATGGTGACCGCCGGGGTTTTCATGGTGGCGCGGCTGTCGCCCCTGTTCGAACTCGCGCCGACCGCGCAGACCTTTGTGATGTTCATCGGCGCGACCACCGCGTTCTTCGCGGCGACCATCGGTCTCGTGCAGAACGACATCAAGCGGATCGTAGCCTATTCGACCTGCTCGCAGCTCGGTTACATGTTCGTGGCGATGGGAGCGGGCGCCTATTCGGTCGGCATGTTCCACCTGTTCACGCACGCCTTTTTCAAGGCGCTGTTATTCCTGGGATCCGGCTCCGTGATCTATGCCATGCATCACGAGCAGGACATCCGCATGATGGGCGGACTGTGGCGCAAGATTCCATTCACCTTCGCCGTGATGTGCGTCGGTACGCTGGCATTGACCGGCTTTCCGCTGTTCGCCGGCAATTTCTCCAAGGACGCGATCATCGAATCCGCTTATGTGTCGCATAATCCCGCCGCTACCTATGCGTTCATCCTGACCGTCGTATCTGCGGGCCTGACCGCGTTCTATTCATGGCGGCTGATCTTCAAGACCTTCTTCGGTGAGCCGCACGACCAGGAGCATTACGAGGCTGCGCACGAAAGCCCGCTCTGGATGCTGATCCCGCTGTTCGTCCTGGCGGCGGGCTCGATCCTGTCGGGATTCCCGTTCAAGGAGTTGTTTGCCGGTAACGGCGTGGAGGAGTTCTTCCGCGACTCCGTGAAGATGCACCCGCATATCATCGAAGAGATGGAACAGATCCCGCTCGCGATCAAATCCCTGCCGTTCTTGATGATGTCGATCGGCCTGGTGATTTCCATCATCTTCTATATCCAGCGGCCCTATATCCCGGAGGAGCTCGCCGAACAGCAGCCGATGCTCTATCAGTTCCTGCTCAACAAATGGTATTTTGACGAGCTCTATGACCTGATCTTCGTGCGTCCCACGAAGCGGATCGGATACTTCCTCTGGAAATACGGCGATGGCTGGCTCATCGACGGCTTTGGCCCGGACGGCGTCTCGGCGCGCGTGCTCGATGTCACGCGCAATGTCGTGAAAATCCAGACCGGCTATCTCTATCATTATGCCTTTGCGATGCTGATCGGGGCGGCCGGACTGATCACCTGGTTCATGTTCGGGTTCGGAGGCCAGTAATGACGAGTTGGCCCATTCTCTTCGTCACCTGGTTCCTGCCGGTTTTCGGCGCGGCACTCGTCTATCTTCTTGCGCGCGGCGGCGATGAGGCTGCCGACCGTACCGCGCGCTGGATCGCTCTGTGGACGACGCTGATCACCTTTCTGGTGTCGCTGATCCTGGTGTGGCGCTTCGACCCCGCTCAGACCGACTTCCAGTTCGTCGAGAAGACCTCGTGGCTCGCCACGGGCACCACCTACCACATGGGTGTCGATGGCATTTCGCTGCCGTTCGTGATCCTCACCACTGCCCTGATGCCGCTTTGCATCATCGCAAGCTGGAAGGCGATCACCTCGCGGGTGCGTGAGTACATGATGGCGTTTCTGATCCTGGAAGCCCTGATGGTCGGCACCTTCTGCGCGCTGGATCTCGTGCTGTTCTATCTGTTCTTCGAAGGCGGCCTGATCCCAATGTTCCTGATCATCGGCGTCTGGGGCGGTCCGCGCCGGGTCTACGCGTCCTTCAAGTTCTTCCTCTACACGTTCCTCGGCTCGGTGCTGATGCTGCTTGCGATCATGGCGTTGTACTGGAACGGCAACACCACCGACATCCCGACCCTGATGCACACCGCGGTGCCGCGGTCTCTGCAGACCTGGGCGTGGCTTGCGTTCTTCGCGTCGTTTGCGGTGAAGTTGCCGATGTGGCCGGTGCACACCTGGTTGCCGGACGCCCACGTCGAAGCGCCGACCGCGGGCTCGGTGATCCTGGCCGCCATCCTGCTGAAGATGGGCGGCTACGGCTTTCTGCGTTTCTCGCTGCCGATGTTCCCGCTGGCGTCGCACGATTTCACGCCGCTGATCTACTCGCTCTCCGTCATCGCCATCATTTACACTTCGCTGGTGGCACTGATGCAGGAGGACATGAAAAAGCTGATCGCCTATTCCTCCGTCGCCCATATGGGCTTCGTCACCATGGGCATCTTTGCCGGCACGATGCAGGGCGTTGCCGGTGGCGTGTTCCAGATGATCTCGCACGGCATCGTATCCGGCGCGCTCTTCCTCTGCGTCGGTATCGTCTACGACCGCATGCACACCCGCGAGATCGCTGCCTATGGCGGTCTGGTCAATCGGATGCCGCTCTATGCGATGGTGTTCATGGTCTTTACCCTGGCCAATGTCGGGCTGCCCGGCACCTCTGGTTTCATCGGCGAGTTCATGACGCTTATCGGCACCTTCAATGTCTCGGTCCCGACCGTGGTGTTCGCGACGACCGGCGTGATCCTGTCCGCCGCCTATGCGCTCTGGCTCTATCGCAAGATAGTCTTCGGTGCGCTCGTCAAGCCGTCGCTCGCCACGATGAAGGATATGACCTTCCGCGAATGTTTGACGCTGTTCCCGTTGGTGGCGCTGACCCTCCTGTTTGGCGTCTATCCGAAGCCGGTCCTCGACATGTCCGCGGCCTCGGTCCAGCAACTCGTCAACAATTATGCCACCGCGGTGACGGCCGTGAAGGCCGCCGCATTGCTGCAGTGATATCCGCGGGCAAGGAACACGCGCCATGAGCTTTGAGACCTCAGGTTATCAGTTGCTGCCGGTGGTGCCCGAGATGGTGCTCGCCGTTGGCGCCATGGTCCTTCTGATGATCGGGGCCTATCGCGGGCAGGGCACTACACCGCTGGTCACGACGCTTTCGATATGTCTGCTCGTCGTGACGGGCGTGCTTGAACTGATGCTGCCCGCCGGCAAGCTCACGACCTTTGGCGGCAGCTTCATCGTCGACGATTTTGCACGCTTCCTGAAGATCGTCTCGCTGCTCGGCTCGGTCGTAACCCTCATTCTTTCCAGGGAATTTCTTGCCGACCCGTCGCGGCGCATCTTCGAATATCCGATCCTGGTGCTGCTCTCGACCCTTGGCATGATGGTGCTGATCTCCGCCGGCGATCTGATCTCGCTCTATCTCGGACTGGAGTTGATGAGCCTCGCTCTGTACGTCGTCGCCGCCAGCAACCGCGATAATCCCAAATCCACAGAGGCCGGCCTGAAATATTTCGTATTGGGCGCGCTGTCGTCCGGCATGCTCTTGTACGGTGCTTCGCTGGTCTACGGTTTCACTGGAACCATCAACTTCGCCGGCATTGCCGCGACCGCCAAGACGGGCTCGATCGGCCTCGTATTCGGTCTCGTGTTCGTGCTTGCCGGGCTTTGCTTCAAGGTGTCCGCCGTTCCCTTCCATATGTGGACGCCCGACGTTTATGAGGGCGCGCCGACTCCGGTCACCGCGTTCTTTGCGTCGGCGCCCAAGGTTGCCGCGATGGCGGTGTTTGCCCGCGCGACCCTTACCGCGTTTCCCGGCATCCTCACGCAGTGGCAACAGATCGTCGTTTTTGTCTCGATCGCCTCGATGGCGCTGGGAGCATTCGCCGCGATCGGTCAGAAGAATATCAAGCGGCTGATGGCCTATTCGTCGATCGGCCACATGGGCTTTGCGCTGGTGGGTCTTGCCGCCGGTACGGCGGAGGGCGCGCAGGGCGTACTGGTTTATCTTGCGATCTATGTGACGATGACGCTCGGCGCTTTTGCCATCATCCTGGCAATGAAGCGAAACGGCCAGGCGCTGGAGAACATCAGCGATTTCGCGGGCCTCTCGCGCAGCAATCCAATGCTCGCCTATCTTTTCGCGGCACTCCTGTTCTCGCTGGCCGGCGTCCCGCCGCTCGCCGGCTTCTTCGCCAAATACTACGTCTTCGTCGCCGCGATGAAGGCTGGCCTGTTTACGCTCGCCGTGATCGGTGTGTTGACCAGCGTGGTGGGCGCATACTACTACCTCGCTATCGTCAAAGTGATGTTTTTTGACGAGCCACTGACCAGGCTCGATCCGATGCGGCCGGAGGTCGCCACGGTGATGGCGGCCGCTGGCCTCTTCAACGTCCTCTACGCTTTTTATCCTGGTCTCCTTGTTGGCGCCGCGTCGGCTGCGGCGAAATCGCTATTCTAGATAGATGCCATTCACGCTAGGTCCGCGCGCTGCGTCCAGAGGTTATCGGGTTGTGGCGTTCGAACGGACCGGTTCGACCAATGTGGAGGCCATGGCGCGCGCAAAAGCAGGCGACCCCGGGCCGATGTGGTTCGTGACCACGGAGCAAACGGCCGGACGCGGAAGGCGTAATCGGCCGTGGATAGCGCCGCGCGGCAATCTTGCCAGCAGTATTCTTGAAGTGATGGATACGACGCCGCTGGTGGCGGCGACGCTGGGATTTGCTGCCGGGCTTGCTGCGCAGGCAGCGCTCCGAAAGGTCAGCACGGCGGCGTTGCAAGCGGGATCGGAACGGCCGGATTTCCTGCTGAAGTGGCCAAATGACGTCCTCGCGCAAGGCAAGAAGATCGTCGGCATCAACCTCGAGGCGGAGACGGTGGCCGGCGATCGGCTCGCGGTGGTCGTCGGAATTGGCACAAATGTCGTCGGAGCGCCGGAGGGAACGCCGACCCCAGCAATTTCTCTGTCGGCTCTCGGTGTTCGGTCGACCGCGGAGGAGGTGTTTCTGGCACTGTCAGACAGTTGGGCCGAGTTTCACGGCATCTGGAACAACGGCCGCGGCTTCGGCGACATCCGAAAATTGTGGTTAGCCGGAGCCGTGGGGCTCGGAGAGGCTGTGTCGGTCAGATCGAGCAACGCCGTTGCAATTGAAGGCACGTTCGAGACTCTCGATGAACAAGGCTGCATGGTCGTGCGCACCACGGCAGGGAACCGGGTTTTGATTACCGCCGGCGACGTCCATTTCGGCCTGGCCGCATCAGCAAGGACGACCTGATGGCGCGGCCGGATGAATTGACCTTTGCGCCGCTCGGCGGGGTCGGCGAGATCGGAATGAACCTGTCGATCTACGGCCTCGGCAATCGCCACCAGCGGTCCTGGCTTGCCGTAGATCTGGGCGTCTCGTTCGGCGATGAGGAACACCTGCCCGGCATCGACCTGATCATGCCGGACATCAGCTTTCTTGAAAAAGAGCGAAATAATCTGGTTGGGCTCGTGCTGACGCACGCTCATGAGGACCATTTCGGCGCCATCATCGATCTCTGGCCGAGACTGAAATGTCCGGTCTATGCGACCAAGTTCAGTGCTGCCTTGTTCGAAGCCAAATGCGAGGCCGAACGCAATCCGCCGAAAATTCCGGTCACCGTCGTGCCGTCCGGCGGGCGCGTCGACGTCGGGCCGTTCAATGTCGAGTTCATTCCGGTTGCGCATTCAATACCGGAATCTCATGCTCTGGCGATCCACACCGGAGTCGGCACGGTGCTGCATACCGGCGACTGGAAGATCGATCCGACCCCGCTGGTCGGACCTCCGACCGACGAGCGGCGGCTGCGCGAATTGGGCGAGGCGGGCGTGCTGGCATTGATCGGCGATTCCACCAATGCGGTGCGGGACGGGCGCTCGCCATCGGAAACCGAAGTGGCCAAGACCATCGCCGCGCTCGTCAAGGGCGCCAGTGGGCGGGTGGCCGTGACTACATTCGCCTCCAACGTCGCGCGCGTAAAGGCGGTCGCCGCCGCCGCAAAGGCCGCCGATCGGGAGGTCGTCGTGGTCGGGCGCGCGATGGAGCGCGTGGTGCAGGTGGCGCGCGAGACCGGCTATCTCGAGGGCGTTCAGAGTTTCCGCGGGCCCGATCTATACGGGCACTTTCCGCCCGACAAGGTGCTGGCGCTCTGCACAGGCAGCCAGGGCGAGCCGCGCGCAGCGCTGGCACGCATCGCCAATGACGACCATCCGCAGGTGACCTTGAACAAGGGCGATTGCGTGATCTTTTCCTCGCGCACCATCCCGGGCAACGAGAAGGCCGTCGGCGCCATCGTCAACGGCCTCGTTGGACAGGGGGTAGAGGTCATCACCGATCGAACCCATCTGGTCCATGTCTCCGGCCATCCGCGCCGCGACGAATTGCGCGACATTATCGCCTGGACGCGTCCGCAAATTCTGATCCCCGTCCACGGCGAGGCGCTGCATCTGTCTGAGCATGCAAGGCTCGCTCGCGCCGCCGGCGTTCCAAGAGTTCTGGTCTGTCGCAACGGCGATCTGGTCAAACTTGGTCCCGGCGACCCCGGTATCATCGAGGAACTGCCGGCCGGCCGGCTCTACAAGGACGGTACGATCCTTGAAGATTCCAAGTCGCGCGCCGTGATCGAGCGGCGGCGGATGGGATTTGCAGGTTGCGTCTTCGTCGCTATCGCGATGACCGAGCAGGGAGAACTCGCCGACGATCCCGAAGTTGATCTTGTCGGCATCCCCGAGAAGAATAAGCTTGGCGATGAACTCGACGAGATCGTGTTCGATGTGGTGGTCTCGACGGTCGAGGGCCTGCCGCGCGCCCGGCGACGCGATCCCGACGGGGTCGCGGAATCGGTGCGCCGGGCGGTCCGATCGGTCGTGAACGAGCAGTGGGGCAAGAAGCCGCTCTGTCTGGTGCACGTTCTGGAAGTCTGAGTGGAGGAAGAAGCGATGCTGGGCCGGCTCAATCATGTCGCGATTGCGGTAAAGGACGCCGAGAAGGCGGCCAGGATCTACGGCGCCGCCTTTGGTGCCGAGATCTCGAAGGCCGTGCCGCTGCCCGAGCATGGCGTTATCACCGTCTTCGTGACGCTGCCCAACACCAAGATCGAGTTCATCCAGCCCCTGGGCGACGGGTCGCCGATCGCAAAATTCCTGGAACGCAATTCGGACGGCGGCATCCACCATATCTGCTACGAGGTCGCCGACATCATCGCCTCGCGCGATACCCTGATCAAGGAAGGGGCGCGGGTGCTCGGAGATGGCGAGCCCAAGATCGGCGCGCATGGCAAGCCGGTCCTGTTTCTGCATCCGAAGGATTTTTCCGGGGCGCTGGTCGAAATCGAACAGTCCTGAATCCGCGCCGGGAGCGGGCATCAGCGATGGCGTACACCATCTCGACGCTGTTTGCGATCTACTTCGTTCTGTGGTGGGTCACGCTTTTCGTGACGCTGCCGTTCGGCGTGCGCAGCCAGCACGAGGAGGGCGGAGGTGTGCCGGGTACCGATCCAGGAGCGCCCATCGCAAGCCTCATGGGACGCAAGCTGATCTGGACAACAATCGTCTCGGCTGCAATTTTCGCGCTGGCCATGCTCGCCTATAATGCCGGCTATCTCTCCATCGAAAGATTATCGAAGCTGATGGGGATGCCGTTCTAACGGTTCAACGGGTGGGGAGACATGACATTTCAGAGAATTGCGATTGCTTTGTTCGTTCTGCTGTTGGCAGGGCTTGGAGTTGCTTTCTACATCGACTGGCGACTGGCGGCTCAGATGCGCACCATGAAAGCCTTCGTAGAAGGCTATGTTTTCGCTGAAGCGGTCGCAGCCTGCGAAAAGGCACCGAGCTCGACACCGTTCAAATGGAACAGCGGCAAGAACACCTCCGTCGTCGGATTGAACTCGGTCAAGCTCGACAAGGATACCGTGATCGCGAGCTACACATTGCTCGCCGACAGCGTGTTCTGCGACTACGATCCGGTCAGGCGCAAGGCCGATATCGGATCGAATTTTCTGGAACGCGACTAATCCGCGATCGAATTTCGGGTTCGGAACACGAGGTTTACGCATCCTCCGCCATGACGATGCTCTTGATGTCGTCGAGCATCCTGTTCCAGGCGTCGTCGATCTCGCCCGACCAGTCGGACCCCAGCAGGTCGCGCAACGTGTCGGCGATCACGCCGAAGAACGCGAAAAACAGTTCGCGCGACGTGCCGTAATCGTCGTGCGATGACACCTCACATTCGATCATTCGGAATTTGCCGGCTCGATCGCCCGCAAAGTCCAGGATCGCCTCGATGGCGAACGTAAGCATCGAACCATTGACCAGGTCGCTGCCTTCACTGCGAAACATCGCCTGCGTTTCCGGATATTCGCGCGACAGGCGCTCATAGACTGCCGGCGTGAGATCCGCGCAGCGCTCGGCGGCGAGTTCGAAGCAGTGCAGGATCGGATTCGCTGACGTGACCATGGATCCATCTGAAAGACTGGTCAGCCAATTGGAATTCCACCCAACCCGGCCGGAAGAGGAGCGTATTGGCAAATCCTGCACTTTCGCAATCGCCAGAGCAGCACAGGATGGCGCGCAAAAAAAGAGCAGGGCTACGCGAAGCCCTGCTCCAAAAATTGTGTCGACCCTATTTACCCGCTGTTTGGATTTGATTCTGATTGGCGGGGCGACGCTGCTTCTGCGCGTCAGGGTTCCTCCCGAGACTTGGACCACCAGACCCGGCCTTGCGGCAAGTCTGAGCCCAAACTCCTAGACCATCTCATTCGCCTTGTCATCATTTTCGGCAACGAATGTTCAAACTTCGCGCACTTGGAGAAATGATTGCAAATTCGTCATGCTGCGTTGGGACTGCTCGCACGGGAGGCGGGTGTAGGTATAATAGTAGGCAGCGCCGCACCCGAAATCTCTCCATCTCCAGGTGCGTGATCTCAATGCAACAGGGCGAAATAATTCGGCGTCATCGATGTGGAGCAAGCTCCGGCGGGGTTAGCAATCTCGACAGGCTGCGCCCCCGGTGATTAGGTGCGGTTTGGCGGACTTGGTTCGATGCGGCGGCGCTTACAAAAATATCTTCCGATCATCCTGATCGCGTTGATGGTGCAGATTCTGGCGCCGGTGGCCGCGTGCTGGGCCGCCGCAATCGCCGCCTCCGACCCACTCAATACCGCGCAGATTTGTCACGACAATGTGTCGGGCGCTCCCGGCCAAACCGGCGATCAGGGCGGCGACCCTCGCGCGCACGAGGGGGCGTGCGCGATCTGCTGCGTGGCGCAGGCGAGTGCCTCACTCGATGCGCCGCAGGCCATTGCCGCGGCCGCACCGCATCGCACAGGCGCGCCCGTCGTCTGGCAGGACCAGGCCTCGGGACTGGCGCGGCCCTCGGTCGGCTCCAACGCGCAGGCGCGCGCTCCGCCGCTGTCGGTGTGACTTTGGGCGGACTTGAGCCGCCGACGTCCTCACAGTCGTACAAGTTGCGGAGCTATCCATGTCTACCCGTCCCCTGGGCGCGAGTCTTTTCGGATTCGTCATCGCGTTCGCGTCCGTCAATCCAACCCCGGCGCACGAAATCGTCGGCAATCGCTTCTTTCCGGCCACGCTCACCATCGACGATCCCGGCGTCAACGACGAGCTCGCGGCGCCCACCGTCGACAGCTTCAAGACCGGCGATGATCCGCCGGTCCGCCAGCACGACGTATCCGGTGAGTTTTCCAAGCGGATCACCGAGGATTTCGCCATCGCGCTTGGTTCAACTTACACTTTCCTGAGTCCGACCGATCCGACCGTGCCGGGAACCAGCGGCTTCCAGAACTTCGAAACCACGTTCAAATATCGGGTCTTCAAGAGTCCGGAACACGAGTTCGTCTTCTCGGCCGGTCTCGCCATTGAATGGGGCGGCACCGGAAGTGCGGCCGTAGGCTCCGATCCCTTCAACACCTACACGCCGACCATCTACTTCGGCAAAGGGCTCGGCGATCTGCCGGATAGCCTTTCCTGGATCCGGCCCGTCGCGATCACAGGACAATTCGGATACGCGATCCCGGCAAGGAGCTTCACCACGGCCTTTGGCGTCGATCCCGACAGCGGCGCGCTGACGGCGGACACCGAGTTCCATCCGCGCACGCTGAATTGGGGTGTCTCGATCCAGTACAGCATGCCCTACCTGAAATCTGCCGTGATCGACCTCGGCCTGCCTGATTTCGTCAATCACCTGATCCCGCTGGTAGAGGCGAATCTGCAAAGCCCGGTTTCCAACACGCTGACCTCCGGCACCCAGACAACCGGCACGATCAGTCCCGGCGTGCTCTGGGTCGGCAACACCTTCCAGTTCGGCATCGAGGCGTTGATCCCGATCAATCGCCAGAGCGGCAGCAACATCGGGGTAATCGCGCAATTGCACTACTATCTCGACGACATCGACCCCCGCGGCATCGGCAAGCCACTGTTCGGCGGTCCGGTTCAACCCGCAAGCCCCTTTCCAAGGAATTGATCATGAAACCCTCATCCTTGATCGGAGTAGCTTCGCTTCTTTTCTTGTTCGCAACCTGCGCGGCCCAAGCTCACGCATTGCTGGAACGTGCTGAACCCCGGGTCGGCAACAAGATCGCCGCGCCCCCGCGCGAAGTCACGCTCTGGTTTACGCAGAAGCTGGAGCCGGCGTTCAGTAACGTCACTGTGACGAATGCAACAGGCGAGCGCATCGATACCGGCAAAGCCCGCGTCAGCGGCAATCAGATCTCGGTTTCGTTGCGCCCCGGCGGCACCGGAACATACCGCGTGAACTGGCGCGTGCTTTCAGTGGATACCCACACGACCAACGGTAACTTTACCTTCCAGGTCGGCCAGTGAGGCCCGGCGATGAACATTTAGAAAGCAATGAACTGGTTCGGCGCAGAAATCGACGGTCCGATGGTGGTCGCGCGCGCGGTACATTTTGCTGCGACGGCGACCACGGCCGGCGCGTTGATGTTTCGCGCCGTCGTCGCTGAGCCCGCGCTGCGCTCAGATGGAAAAACGGGCGTGGTGGTCGATAGGCGAATCCGCGACCTCGCATGGGCCGGCCTCGCGGTAGCGCTCGTCTCCGGCGTCGGGTGGCTGTTGCTGCAGACATCGGCGATGAGCGGGCAGCCCTGTGGGGAAGTCGTGGTTTCGGGCGCTCTTATAACCGTGCTCAACGAGACCCAGTTCGGGCTTGTCACCGAAATTCGTTTCGTGCTTGCACTCGCGCTCGCGATCTGTCTCGCCTATGACCGGCTCCTCCTGCCACGCTGGCTCGCACTTGGAGCCGCCCTGTGCCTTGTCGCGGCGATCGCCTGGACCGGCCACGCCGCCTCGACGCCCCATAAATTGGGATATCTGCATCTGACCGCTGATGCCTTGCATCTCTACGCAGCGGCAGCCTGGACCGGCGGGCTGATGTCGCTCCCGCTTTTGCTCAAGGCCGTCCGGCACGATCGCGCTGCTGCAAGGACAGAGTTGGATGCCGTCCGGCGGTTCTCCTTGCTCGGCATGACCGGCGTGGCAACGCTGGTGCTCACCGGGATCATCAATGCCTGGATCCTGGTCGGCTCGTTTCGCGGGCTGATCGCGACGGACTAC
>Ga0310915_10000325_pt1 | contig 22873 bp, 12 predicted proteins | sample GREbulkMGAN111_FD_202508 | JGI IMG/M metagenome (GOLD analysis project Ga0310915, IMG submission 202508) | Lab enrichment of tropical soil microbial communities from Luquillo Experimental Forest, Puerto Rico - GRE.bulkMG.AN111 | ecosystem: Environmental > Terrestrial > Soil > Tropical forest >...
ACTGTAGTCCGCCCAGGTCAGGACCAGCATGTAGGCCACGAAAAAGGCGAGCAAGCAGGCGATGCCTAGCCAGACGTAGCCGGACATGAGAATTCGGATCAAGATGTGAAACAGGCCTTGAGGCGCCCAGTCTTGCGCCGAGCCGACGGCTCGCATCCCTTTGCTAAGCAGGACGTTGCCGAGGGGAGCAAAGAAAGCGATGAATAGGAGGAGAATGTAAGTCTTGAAGTGCAGGCCTCGAGAGTCTTTCATGCGCCTCGCGGTTTGCTCGCCTCCCCTTTAAGAAGATACGGCATTTCATCTTACTCGATGTCAGGTCTGGTTCTAAAGCTCCAAGAGGGCGAAAAGATTCGCTTTTTGCTATTCTCTTTCTTCGCAACAAAGGCCCGGAACAAACCGAATCGGTACGCTAAAGGGGTGCAATGATTTCCCAGGCTGGCGACTATCTCTTTCTAACACTCGCAGCCACACCCTGTATCTACTACTTGCTCGTACTGTTTAGCACCTGGCGATTCTTCCGTGGCGCCGCCAGCCGCTTATCCGAGGATTCTGGTTTTACTCCCCCGATCAGCAACCTGAAACCCCTTCGCGGGCTGGATCCTGAAGCCTACGAGAACCTGGCCAGTTACTGCCGCCAAGACTATCCGGAGTATGAACTGATTTTCTGCGTCGGCGATGAGAACGATCCCTCCGTGCCGGTTCTCGAAAAGTTGAAGCGCGATTTTCCCGACAGGCAGATTCGAATCCTGTTTGGCTCCGGACGCAAGGCCATCAACGATAAGGTGGCCAAGCTCGTGCGCATGGTGGAGGAAGCGCGCCACGAAGTGCTGGTCATTAACGACAGCGACGTTCGCGTGGAAGCAAACTACCTGCGAACGGTAGTCGCGCCTTTGCGCGATCCCAAAGTGCGCGGCGTGACCTGTCTTTACGTTTCTACAGAAGATAGGACTTTCACGCAACACCTGCACTCCATGGGCATGATCTGCGATTTTTTCCCGGGCATTTTTGTGGCGCGGCAGCTCGACGGCATCAAGTTTGCCTTTGGCCAGACGATTGTTACAACCAGATCCTGCCTCAAGGCCTTCGGTGGCTACGAGTCGATCGAAAACCGTCCCGCGGACGACTTGCTGGTTGGCCGGTACATCGCGCAACAAGGCTACGAAGTGGAGCTGCTGCCGTATGCCGTTAAAACCGTCCCCGATTATGATTCCTTCAAAGAGCTTTTCATCAAGCGCCTGCGCTGGCTGACGGTCATGCGCCACATGCGTCCCTGGGGGCACATTGGCCTGACCTTTACGCAAGGCCTGCCGTGGTCCTTAGCCGCGCTCCTCACCCATCCGGCCGACGGCATCGGCGCTGCGTATGTTGGCGCGTATGTGTTGTCTCGCTTAGCGATCACTTGGCTGGTGGGCGCATGGGGTTTGCAGCAGCGTGGGCTTTGGAAGAAGATGCCGCTCGTCATCTTCTGGGACGCTTCGGCTTTTGTTATCTGGCTGCTGACATTCGGACGCCGGCGGATTCGGTGGCGCAACGTGGATTACCGTATCCGCGATGGCATGCTGGTACCGGTTGCACCCAACCCGGCGTCAGATTCCCCTCGGTAGTCTCGGGCATGTGTCGCCGATGGTCGGATTGCTTGGCATCCCGGAGAAGCCCTGGTTCGGCTCGCGGGCAGATACGGTACAAGCCCTGACACCCGCCAGGCGACGAGCGTGGCTCAATGCCCGCAAAGCGCGCTGTCTCGGGTACGCGATTCAGGCTTTCTTGGCTCTGACTTCGGCGCGCGTCTCCATGCCGGACGACTTCGCGGGCATGCTCATCTGCAAGCGCCGCTCGTTTTTCGGTTCGCGCCAGTTTACTTGCGGGAGCATCAAGGAAGCGTCCACCCGGTCACGGTACTTGATGGCGATGTTCATGAGCGAATCGAGCAAAGAATCCGACAGATAATGCGGTTTCAAACCGAGGTCAATGAGTTTCGAGTGTTTCGCGTTGTAGTAATGTTGCTCCGCCTCGACGCGCGGATCAGGGATGTGGTCAACTTCCACAGGCAAGCCCATCTTCTTCGCCGCCCCTTCCACAAGGCGAGCGAGGTCCATGATAGAGAATTGCTCGGTAAACTGGTTGTACACGCGGCATTCGCCCCTCGCCGCGGGATGGTTGCAGGCCAGCTCGATGCAGCGGACCGTGTCGCGAATGTCCAGGAAGCCGCGGGTCTGTCCGCCCCTCCCATACACGGTAAGCGGCTGACCGATGGCCGCCTGCACGCAAAAGCGGTTGAGCACCGTCCCGAAAACGTCGTCATAGTCGAAACGATTGATCAGCGCTTCGTCGAGGGCGCACTCATCGGTCATCGTTCCGTAAACAACACCCTGATTTAAGTCCGTAGCGCGAATTCCCCAAATCTTGCAGGTGAACATGATGTTGTGGCTGTCGTGCACCTTGGAAAGGTGGTAGAACGAGCCCGGCTGCTTGGGGAAGGGAACGGTGTCCCTGCGGCCGTTATGTTCGACGGTGATGTAACCTTCTTCGATGTCGATGTTGGGCGTGCCGTATTCGCCCATCGTGCCGAGCTTGACGAGGTGGCAATCGGGCAGGAATTCCCTTATGGCGAAGAGCACGTTCAAAGTACCGACGACGTTATTCACTTGTGTAAACACCGCGTGTTTGCGGTCAATCATGGAGTACGGCGCGGAACGCTGCTCGGCGAAGTGCACGATGGCTTCCGGCTCGAAAGACTTAAAGGCGGAAGACAGAAAATCGTAGTCGGTGACGTCACCGACAAACATCTCGATCGTCTTTCCGGTCAGGTTCTGCCACACCCGCAGGCGATCCGTCAGCGGACGAATGGGCGTAAGCGTTTGGGCGCCCAGTTCGTGGTCCCACACCCGCCGTACATAGTTATCCATAATGGCGACGGCGTGGCCCTGCTGCGAGAGATAAAGCGCCGTCGCCCAACCGCAATAGCCGTCCCCACCGAGCACGGCAATCTTCATGAACCCTCCTCCAGGTTACTCATCGTTTAAATGTCTACGGCTCTGGGAACCGGGCGCGCCCTGACCGCTCGAGAACCCAGCAAGAAACAGGAAAACACACGAGTTCGACCGGGACTTCTTTTTTTACCTGTATACCATGGCCTTTGCAAGCAGGTTTTTGTCGTGCACACAAAGAAGGCAAACCGCGCGTTGGCCTTTGCGATCGATCGACTCACGGCGAACGGACGGACGGCCCGGCGGTTTGCAAAGGATGGTTCGTGATCACCATTTTCCCGCCACCAGAAGCGACCACGGCTAGCCGCTCCTGTCCCACCAGTTTCTCGAAATCACCGAACGCTTTGGCGTAAGCCAGCAAAAAATAGCGCTGGGGTTCGAGCCAACGTTGTTTGAACTCCGCATCGTCGATAAAGACCTTTGGCGCTCCCGGGGCGAAAGAGCCGTATTCCAGATTGAAGTAGCGTCCGTTCAGGATCAGCGCGTCTCGATCCGTGTAAAACGTAATCGAGGAAAACTCATAGTAGTTGCGGTTGTTGATCAGCGATCCTTCGGGCGCGCTGAGGATTGCTTCGGCGAGCGGACGCGAGGACAGAAAGGGGTCAAAGACCACCAGCGCCAAACGTGCGGCGTGAAAAAAGATGATCATCATCACGGCTGTGGCCAGGAAAGCGCGCTGCCCCGTCCAGCGAAGCGTCCCGATGGCTCCGACAAGAAACGCCAGCGAAGCCACTGCCAAGGGCAGCCGCAAGTAGGCGAAAGAATCGAAGGTAAGGTCCAACATGTGGCCCAACGACAGCGTGTAGGCGCCGGGGTGGTGGCTCAAGGCTTGCGAGATGTCACCTGGCGTAGGCAGATGGCGCACGGCAACAAAGATTCCCAATGCGGTGAGCGCGGCAAGGGCCGCCACGCCACAGAGAACGCGCGTTCCCCGGCGGATCCAGGCTCCGCCCATGGCCATCGCAGAGCCGAGCAGTAACGCCAACGCCGGATAACAGGGCATCGAATAATATTCCTGTGTCGTCGAGAACGTGAAAAACACGAGGATGAATCCGGTCCAGCTCAACGCGAGCAGGCGTGTTCGCCCTGCGCGGTCCAGCGGTCGGTAGGAAAGCTTGCCGAGGGCGGGAAAGTATACGCTCCAGGGAAACAACCAAGCGAAATGGAGCAGCCAAAACCACAGCCGGGGAACCGTATTGTAATCGCGCGGGTAACGCAGGTTCAGGAAGCGGAGCACCTGCTCGTTGATGAAATAGAACCAAAGGAAGCCATGGTAATGACCCGGCCCGCCGTGAAGCGCAAAAGAGAAATACGGTGGATTTCTGAGGGTGGCGAGGATATGCCAGGGCGCGGCAATCACCAGGACGACAAGCAAGCCGCCGACGGGGCGGAGACGTTGCCAGGTCCGCCGCAGAAAGAACTGCTTCGTCAGGAATAGATAAATCACTCCGGCGGCGACGGGAAACGCAAGAGCGATCAAGCTCTTCAGCAGCAGCCCCGTGCCGAGGCTGGCCGCCAGCAAAAACGCCCACCATCGGGGATGCGTTTCTTCTTCATCCAGTGCGCGCAGAAAAGCCCACATCGCGAGCGCGATGGTGAGTGTGAGCATCACATCGGGGATCAAAATGCGCGTGAATAGGAATAGTCCGATGGCTGTGGCTATCGACAGGCCGGCGTACAGACCGGCGCGCCTGCCAAACGCCCAAGTCCCGAAGGCGGCGGTGAGCCACGCAAGGGCCATAACGGAAAGGGCAATGGGAATGCGCGCTGCCCAGTCGTGAACCCCGAAGACCTTGTAGGCGACAGCGATGATCCAATAGACGAGCGGCGCCTTTTCGAGATATGCGACGTGGTCCAGTCTCGCTGTGACCCAGTCGCCCGACCTGAGCATGTTCCGCGCAATCTGTGCCTGAATCGCGTCCACATCATCCATCAAGGAAGGTGGAGAAACGATCGAACCCAGATAAATGATTCCGGCAACGAGTAGTACCGTCAGGCAGACGCGCCAGCTTTGACTTGTAATAAAACCTTCGGCGTCTTCGAGGACGCCGCTTGAATTCGCCATTTTCTCATCCATAGAAACAGGACCATCAGCCCCCACAGGTGATACCCGAGATTGGCTTTCCGCTCCAAATGGAGCCGGAGGAAGTTGTTCATGACCTCCGGGCGGAAAACCTCGCCGTATTGCTTGGCGCCATGGTGCAAGGCATCGGTCAGGAGCGGGAGGAGCGGCCCGCGCAGCCACTCATGTGCCGGAATATCGAAGCCGATTTTTGGCCGCTTGAGGATGGCCGGCGGCAGCTTGTCTCGCATCAATTCTTTCAGAATTAGCTTTTGTTGCCCGCCGCGAATTTTTAGGCAAGCAGGAAGCTTGGCGGCAAACTCGACGACGCGATGATCCAGAAATGGCGGCCGCACCTCGACGGAATGGGCCATGCTCATGCGGTCGCTTTTCGTCAGAATGTCGTCCGCGAGGTAGTATTTCTGGTCCAGCCAGAGATACGGCGCAAGATCATCGGAAGTTGACGGCAGTCCATCCAATGCGCTGAGGACCTGCTGCAATGAGGAGGGCAGAGGCGGGCGGACGAGCGCCTTCTTCTCGGTATCCGAAAAAGTGCCGTTCCAGTAGACGTGAGCCCGCGCGGGCAACATGAGTGTGCCTTCCAGGAAGCGCTTCAGCTTATATTCCAAGCTGATCTTGTCGTCCGAGACAGGCCAATACTGAAGCGCCCGCAAAGCGGTTCGCAAAAGAGCGCTCGGGAAGCTGCTCACCTTGTTCGCGAAACGATTCGCCCGGTAGGTCAGGTAACCCCCGAATAGTTCGTCGGCGCCCTCCCCGCTCAAAGCGACCGTGGTTTTCGTTTTGCATAGCTTTGACAGAAACCAAACCGGGAGAGCCCCCGCATCCGCGCTTGGCTCGTCCGAGTAGTAGGCAAATTCCTCGATCGCGCCGCCGAGATCTTCGGCGGGGGTTAAATCCAGTTCGGTATGGTCGGTTTCGTATTGTTTTACGGCGCGCTGAATGTACTGCGTTTCGTCAAAACTACGACCGTGAAACGAAATGGAAAAGGTCTTTAGCTGGGAGCGGGAAGCCTTGGCGGCGTAGTGAAGAATCGTCGTCGAATCAATCCCTCCGCTCAGCCACACGCCCAAGGGCACGTCGGAAACCAAGTGCTCGCGCACCGCGTCTTCGATCAAAGCATCGAGCTCTTCTTTCGCGGATTCCAACGTGTAAGCATGCGAAACGCCGAAGGGCAGGCTCCAATACGAACCGGTAGAAAGCTCGCCGTCCCGCCACTCCAACCAGCCTCCCGGCGCGAGCTTTTCAATGCCCTCAACGAGCGTCCAGGGAGCGGGGATGTAGTTCAAAGCGAGGTAGCAATCGAGCCCGGCCAGGTTCAGCCGGCGGTCCATCTCGGGATGGACCAAGAGGGCCTTTAGCTCGGAGGCAAAAAACAGTTCTTCATCCTGCCGCGCGATGTACAGCGGTTTGATTCCCATCCGGTCTCGAGCAAGAACGATGCGCTTCTGGGATTCGCTCCACAGGGCGACCGCGAACATCCCCCGGAGTTTGCCAAAACAGTCCTTGTCCCATTCGAGAAAGGCGCGCAGCACGGTTTCCGTGTCGGAATGTGATGCGAAGCGATGGCCGAGGCTTTCCAGTTCGGCGCGCAACGCGACGTGGTTGTAAATCTCCCCGTTAAAGACGATTCCGGAGTCGCCATCTTCGGTAAGGATGGGCTGATTGCCATGGTCCAGGTCGATGATTTTCAAGCGCGCCGCGCCCAGCGAGAAGAGATGCGATTGAAACACGCCCTGCTGGTCGGGACCGCGGTGAATCAATGTGGCCGTGGCTTGCCGGATTCTTTCCGGCGGCGCGCTCCAGTTTTTAGTGGTAAACCCGGCGATTCCGCACAACTCCCGGCACCTTCTTTTTCGCGCGAGTCTTTCGCGCGGTGTCACCTTGCATTGGAGAAAAATTCACCCATAGCAGTTTATCTGGTGTACCAGTCTTACCGCAATCGAAGACTCCGGGAGGTCGCACGTTTTGCCGCAAGCGCGCCCACTCCTGATATTGGGGTGGCCGCGGAATCAGTGCGCGATAGGGGCGAGAGAGCGCACCAGCGCGCTGGCGCCATTCCACATGATCTGCACGCCAATGCAAACCAGCAGAAAGGAGCAGAGCCGCAGCACGATGCTCATGCCGCTTTCACCAATCACGGCAGCCAGACGGTCGGCAAAGGCGTAGCAAACATAAATACTGACGGCTACAAGCGCGGAGCCAATCATGGCGGCAAGACTGGCAAGCAGATTAGCTTTCAGGGGATGCGGCAAGTTTGCGCCGAGCGTGATGGCGACGGAGATCGAACCCGGGCCGACGGTAAGGGGCAGGGTCAAAGGATAAAACGCGTTCCGAAAAATATCCTGCAAATCCACTTTTTTCTGGACGTCGCGGGCCCGGTCCCGTTCCTCTTTTTCGTGCAGCATGGCCCAACCGTTGGAAATGACCACCAGACCGCCGCCAAGCTGCACGACGGGAATAGAGATGCCGAAGAAGTTCAGGATGTGCGTGCCGACCATGAAAGACGCAACGAGGAGAATAAAACTGTTCACGGCCACTTGGCGCGCAAGAGCGCGGCGCGCTGGCGTCGGGTAGCCGCGCGTGAGCGAAAGAAAAACGGGGCTGCCGCCGAGCGGATTGACGATCGGAAAGAGCGCGCTCAAGATCAGCAATACGTCCTTGGCCGCTTCGAGCACCTGATTGCTCCACGGCGAAGAGTATAACCGAGAATTACAACAGCGAAGACCTGCCGGAGCGGGGCGCTAAGTCCTTCAGCCAGTGGGTCTTAACCTGAACCGGGCGCCCGCGGTCGCAGGCCAACGGCGCTACGCCAGAACCCAGCAACGCCGGTGCTCCGACCAAGGATAAGCAACCGGCAATACCCACCGTCCGAGGAATCCAGTTCCACACCGGCCGGCCGTATCATCGAGGACCGTCACCGAAACCAGGCCGTCATTCGACGACGATACGGTCGGCCCATTCCACAAGGCCGACAAAAATGGCGGGACTGCCGAATTTTGCGCCCCACTCTGTTAAATCCGCCTCCGTGACCCCACGGGCCCGGGAACAGGCCCCTCAAGCAAAGATGGGAATGTGTTTGGCGACGATTTTTTCGAGGGTTTCGGCGAGCGGCGGCCAGCCTACAGGGACAATCGCGCTTGCCGCGGCTTTGCGCATCAGATAGGTGGCCTCGCCAAGAAGAAAAATCTGGACGTCATGACCAGCATCGGCTAGGGCCAGACCATGTAGGAAGGGAAAGGCCGCCCGAGTGGGGTCATCGGAACCCCACGCGCTCTTCATCATGATCTTCAAAGATTTCTTTCTTGGTTGCTCAGACTGCGAGGCAAGGCCGAGGAAGGGCAAGGAAAACAGTTGTGCCAGGAAACGCCGTCGCGCCATTTTGTTCTCTCCTACACCATGGATTTCCAAGGAAATGGTCGCGGCGAACTGTACTCTTTTTTCTTCAAGACGTCTATCGTCCAGCCAGTCGAGCCACGAGCTAACCGGCCTGGGCTTGCTTTTGAGAACTCCCGGCAAGCAGCGAAGTTCCCAAAAGGCAGAGGACGCTAGCCGCCCAGTTCTAAAAGGTAATTTTTCCCGAGAGCTGAACAATTCTTGAGCCAGGGCTGAAATTCAGCTGCGTGCTCAGCGGTGTCTGGAAAGGCGTCCTAGGCGGGCCCAGGCAGATGGTTACGGTTCCCGTACAACTCGTGGTTGCAACCCGCGAGAATTCGGTGGGGCTGACCGAAGTAAAGTTTGTGTGATTTAACGAATTGTAGGCCTCCAAAATGAGCTGGGCCTTGACACGCTCCGTTAGCGAAATACTCTTGGTGATTCTTGGGTCGAGCGAGACAAAGTTCGGTAGATAAAACGTGTCCCGTCCAAGGCCGGGCGTACGGTCTGTGCGGCTGTTGCTGTCAAGGTTCAAGTCGGAATTCACCATTCCCGAGTAAGGTTGGCCGGTCTCAGCCGTCAGAATGCCACTGAGTTGCCATCCACCGACCAGATAGCGCCAACCGCGCGAGAGCGGGTGAGCATAGCTGTCGAGGTCCCAGATCGTACTCAAGACGAAGCGGTGGCGCTGGTCATTGACGCCGGGGCCGCGGTCACCGCGAATGTTCAGCGGATCTTGAACCATCTTCGCGTCGTCGGAAGAGAAAGGCACCACGGAAGTAGCGTCGGGAGTGTTGTCAATGACCTTTCCAAAGGTGTACGAAGCCAAAAGCTGATAATTGTGAGAGAAGCGCTTATTCACCTGGACGGTTAAGCCATTGTAGAAAGAGTTGGCATTGCTTTGGAATTCTTCAATGCGCGCGAAGCCTGCGATCGGACGCGGCTGGGTGATCCGATTCACTGTAGCGGTCTCGGTCGAGCCGACAAAGCCGACGGTTGCCGGGGTTTCGGGTCCTTGCTGATTGATGTCCAGCGTGCGAGTGAGATGCGTGCCCTTCACCCAGAGATAGCTCACTTGCACGGACATCGTCGGGCGAATCTGGTATTCCAATCCCAGGTTGGCCTGTTGCACTTGAGGCTCGTGGTAGTTCGGCTGGAAGACGAAGATGGTCGGGGCCCCGCTTGTACCGCCGGTCGGCGCACAGCTCGGGGTCGCGACAGGCGCGCCGCACTTAGTGTTCGGATATTGTGGGATACCGGCAAGAGTGAAAGTCAGAGTCTGAACGTTCAGGGCGTTGTTCGAGAATGCCGTGCCTACGGTAATGGCGGGAGTGCGACCGTAGAAGATTCCGTAGCCGGTGCGCACCACTAGCTTGCTGCCGATGGGAGTCCAGGCGATGCCGACTCTCGGCCCGAAGTTGGCATGATCGTTGTGAATTCTGTTGGTGAAAATCCCGGCGGCTGCAAGGCTGGCACTGGGGTTGAGCGTAGGGGGCTGAGCAATGAGATCGAGATCGTAGCGCAGGCCGACGTTGAGTGTCAGGTCATTGCGCACGCGCCATTCATCCTGCCCGAAGAAGGAATATTCCTCGAGATTGGGGTTTGTGGTAGGACCAGTGGTGCCAGTTCCGGCAAAGGCCTGCGTAAAGGTGTCGGCCGCATCCGGGCCGGTGAAGCAGGCCGCACCGCCGCCGCTTAGGTCGCATCCGAATCCTTCCAGGCTATTAAAGACATACGCTCCGGAGAAATTTCCGGGAAAGAAGTTGGCGATTTTGTCGACCATGGCATTTGCACCTGTTTTTATGGTGTGCCGGCCGTGGATAAAAGAGAGAGTATCCCCGAACTCACCGCGATGGATGTTGGTGAAACGCGGGCTGAAGAAATTGCGGCCGACGACGAGATCGCTAATGCCGCCCTCCCGGACGGTGCCCTCCGGGTTGATGCTGTTGGCTAAGCCGGGTTCGTTGTCACGCGTATATCCAGCGCGAGCGACGTTGACAATGGAGGAGGAAATCGTGGAGGTCAGCGAACCTGTCAGCGTATCCGTCGTGACCTCCGAGGCGCCGGTGTGTTCGAGGCTGTTCTGCGGGCCGCCATTCTCAAACCCGTTTCCAACGAACCGCTGGGCGTTGTACCGAACGCTGAGCAGCTGGTTGTCCTTTAGCCGCCAATCCACTTTGCCTAAGTACACATTCTGGTTCTGGGTACGCGTCCAGGAGCCAGCGCGAGCCTCGAGGTAAGTGAGAGCAGCCTGCTGGTTCGCCGTCGGATTGGCAGGCGGGGCGACGCCAAGGAAGACGAGATTGGGGAGGGTGTTTCGCTGGCCATCATAGTCAAAAAAGAAAAACATTTTGTCGCGCCGAATGGGGCCTCCGATGTCGCCGCCGAATTGATTGAAGTGATAGGGCGATTTGGGGCGATGATTAATGATATTGATGGGGTCGTTGGCATTCAGGCTTTGGTCACGATAGAACTCGAAGCCAGCGCCATGAAAATCGTTTGTGCCGGACTTGGTCACTACGTTGATAACCGCGCCGCCGGCGTGGCCCAATTCGGCGGAATAGGCGTTGGAATTAACTTGGAATTCCTGAACGGCGTCTTCGCTGAATTGATAGGGAGCGCGGCCCGAGCCGGTGCGCCCGACCGACTGGCCGAAGAATGTGTTGTTGTTATCTGAGCCGTCGACAATGAGGGAATTGAGGGTGCCGCGCTGCCCGGCAAAGCTGATGTCTCCGCCGCGGACATCCAGACTGACACCAGGAGTCAGCAGAGCGAAATTAATGAAGTTGCGTCCGTTTGTCGGCAGATTTTCAATGGCGGTGTCGTTGACCGTCGTACTAACCTGGCTCCGTGTGGTCTCAAGGATGGGAGTTTCGCCCGTAACGGTCACGGCCGCCGCTTGTCCTGCCACGGCCAGAGTTAGAGAAAGGTTCAAGTGCGCGCCGACGGTCAGGGTTACGTTCTTTTGCCTTAGCTTGCCGAAGCCCGCATGTTCGACTTCAACGGTATACGTGCCGACGGGAAGCACGGGGATGGTAAAGAGCCCGCTTGAATCGCTGGTCGCATAAAACGTGATTCCCGTGGCGTCGTTGGTAACCGTTAGCTTGGCATCCGGTACTGCCGCGCCGGACTGATCGACTACCGCCCCTTCTAGCGTGCCCTGATTTCCCTGGCTCCGTGCAACACACGCCGTCAAGAGGCCGGCAAGGAGCAATGCGAAGCCTGCGCGAGCCGCCCCTTTCATCAAGGAAACGAGAAAGCGACCCGGAAACAGCATTTGCCGACGATTGACTCCCATCGAAATTTCTCCCTTCTTGGCATGCGTATATTTGAGCGCTTGCGCTGGACCCGCCATCTTCAGCGGACTAACGGAAGGCTTCCAGAAGATGGAAGGCAAGTCGCAAAGGCGGCCATAGAGAAACCCGGAGGCCGAACAAACACCCATATAACGTAACACCTAACTTTTCTATCACCGGACCGCTTGTGGGCGAAACGCATTCTGTCGCTCGGCCTGCGACGCAAGGCCGAGAAACGGCAAGGAAAACAGTTGTGCCAGGAAACGCGGTCGCGCCATTTCGCTCTATCTGCACCATAGTTTCGCAGGAAAAACGGCGCGGCGAAAGGTCCAAGAGCTTGAAGCTTCCGCCGCATCAATGCGGTGTGAAAAGGTTAGAAGAAGAATCGGAAGCCAATCTGAATCTGACGGCTTGTGTAGGCAAAGTTGCTGTTGGCGTTGGTAACCGAGCCAAAGGGCGAGTTAAACGAAAGAGTGGGCGCGGTTGCGGTGCCGCCAACGAAATAACCTGTGTTGTTGACGCCGGTGACATTTTGATGATTGAAGAGATTGAAGGCTTCGCCGAGCGCTTCAACAGAGTAACGATCGCCGAAACGGACTCGCTTAGAGAGGCGCAGGTCCACGTTGACGGTACGTGGCATCCGGAAAGTGTTACGGCCGATAACGTCAATACCCTTGCGGCCGTTCGAGCCGTTGACCCCTCCACCGAGGGGTTTGTAGGTGATTGTTGTAATGTTACCGGTAACGGGATCAGTGCTGGAAGTAGTCAAAGTCGGGGGATTGCCGGAAGTCACCAAGGAGTAGGGTAGACCATTCTGAGCGGAGATAATGGGGGAGAGCTGCCAGTCGTTCGTGAGGTAGCCAACGGCCCCGCCGACGTGCCAGGGGCTCTCGCCTATAGCGCTGACCACAAAACGATTGGGCACATTAAAGATGGAATTGCCGTACTCAAGTCGGACGTTGGTGGGAACCAGAAGATCGTTGGTATCCGTGAAAGTTGAGCCGTTTTGACCAAAATCGAGAGCATGTGACCAGGTGTAGTTAGCCATGAACTGCAGATGGCGTGACATTCTGCGGTTTATCTGAACGGCGAGGGCATTGTAATTCGAACTGACGCCACTGAAGATGTCGGTCATGGACCCAAAGTTCGGGTTCGGGCGGCCCTGCGTAGTGCTCGAAACAACCGTGCCCGTTGGAGTTTTCACCACGGTGGACACCGTTCCATAGAAGGGAGTTGTGTAAGTGGTTCCGGCGAGCGGGCCTCCGGTGACGGCGTAGCCGATGCTCGCGACGGCAGGGCCGGTGTTCGTGTCGACGAAGTTCGGGAGGCTGCGACCAAAGCTTCCTATGTAGCTGACAGAAACCACCGTGTTGGTTGCGATTTCGCGCTCGATTGTCAGGTCGGTTTCATGGACTTGCGGGAGTTGGAAGTGAGGATCGAAATAGACGATGCTCAGGGCCGAAGATGCGGAAGGTTGTGTGCTGAGAATCTTCGGAAAACTCGGCGCGTTCGCGGACGTGCTGGTAAAGAAGAACGAGAACTGGCCGCCGGTGACGCCGGTGTTGGTTAAAGCGTTGTAAATGGTAGAGTTGATGACGCGTCCGAAATACATGCCGTATCCGCCGCGAACAGCTGTCTTGCCATCGCCGAAGACGTCCCACGCAAACCCGATGCGAGGACCGAGATTGTTCGTGTCGCTAGGCATGTGCTGGGTTTGTAGAACCGCCGGATTGGGGAGAATGACGCTCGGCAGCATTTCGTATTCGTAGCGAAGGCCAAGATTAACAGTGAAGCGGGGCCAGAGACGCCAACTGTCTTCAGCAAAGAAGGCAAGGTCGTTGGTATTGAAGGTGAAGCCGAGCGGGCCGAATGCCTGTTGATAGCTGGAATAGCACGGAACGGGCGCAGCCGTATTGTTGATGGTGGCGGTGCAGCTATTGGGTTTGTAAAAGTCGGAAAAATAATTGAGCAGACTGCTATAGCTGAAAGAGCCGTACTGAAAGCGCAGGTTTTCGCTTAGGTCGTTGGTATGGGCAACGTCCAAACCGAATTTGATGGCGTGCTTATTGTGTGACCAGCTCACGGTGTCAGCATATTGGGTGCGGCGTTCATCGGGAAAAGCAGGGCGCTGGAGAAATGTGGGAACGCCCATGTCGAAACCATTGGTGATAAAGACGTCGGGAGGCAGGCCAAGAGGATTCGCGTAGCCCGGGAAAAGCGTAGAAGTAAGCAAATTCGCTGTCTCGTAAGCAGTGGGGGGTTGCGCAAATTCAAATTCAAAATCCCGCCCATATTGGAAGCGGGCTTCATTGGTGAGTGTGGAAGTGAAAGACGTATAAAGTTTGGCGACGCCCCAGGTATCCCTCACGTAATCGTTCCCAAAGCTGGCGACGCCGAACGTGTTGCTGGCCTGAGTTTGGATGCCGGCAGGAGAAGTCCAACGCATGCGATTGACTTCAAACGTGGCATGATTCTTCAAGCCAATCTGCCAATCAATCTTGGGAAAGAAGATCGTCGCTTGACCTTTGCGTGGCACAGGCCCGAGTTCTCCAAGAAGTCCATTGAGACCGTTCGTGTAGGCGGTCTGGGCCTGTGCGGTGGTGACACCAAGCCGTGTGGCTAGCGTACTAATCGTAGCGGCGCTAGGAGCAGCAAAGAAGGCAGCAGGACTCGTGGCTTTGGCGGTGCCTGGGAAATTCCTGTCATAGCGATCAAAGGCAAAAAAGAAAAAGATCTTGTCCACTTTGATTGGGCCGCCAACCCCGAATCCGTACATCTTACGAACGTCGGTAGGGGCATAAGGAGAAGTCGTGAAAACGCCCGGCGAGGTTTGCGTGGTAAGTGTGGTAAACGGGTTGATGGCGCCCCAGGAATTGTCGCGATCATAAAAATACCCTTCGCCGTGGTATTGATTCGTGCCGCTTTTGGTCACGGTATTCACGACTGCCCCAGCAGCGCGGCCGTACTCGGCGGAGTAGTTGGAAGTATTAACCTGAAATTCTTGAACGGCGGCCTTGGCGCTGGAGTAGCCAATGCGCGTGCGACCCCGCTCCTCGGAAAAGAAGGCCTGATTGTTATCACCGCCGTCGACGGTGTTATTGTTGAGAAGAGTGCTCATGCCGCGAAAGCTGATCAGGCCAAAACCGTTGGCATCACTGACCGCGCCAGGAGTGAGGAGAACGAAGTTCGACCAACGCCCGCCGTTGATGGGCAGGTTGCTGATGGCGGTTTGATCCACGGTGGGAGCGAACTCAGCCGAATTCGTGTTGACCTGGGGAATTTCCGCGGAGACGACAACAGTGGCGCCAGCTGTCGCGACATTCAGTTTTGCGGAGACGTCAGTGACAGAACCCACCTGAACGATGACGCGCTCCACTCTGAAGGGGGCAAACCCCGGCGCTTCTATACTGACGGAGTAGCTGGCAGGCTGAAGCTTGCCAACACGAAAATAGCCAGTATCATCGGTTGTAACCACTTCCTCGGCGTTAGTACCGAGGTTTTTCACTGCGACTTTGGCGTTGGGAACCGCTGCGCCAGTGCTGTCGGTCACAACGCCTCCAACAGCCCCATCGGTGGTGGACTGGGCAAGGGAGGCAGAAGCAAACAAGAAAAGTGTCATCGTCACTGCAAAGGACACGAGGCATGTCTTGATGACCGAGCGTCCGATTTCGTTCTCCTTCATGAAGTTCCTCCTTGAGAACTCACACCGCGTGCTGCGCTCTGAAGCACACACGCCAGGCTTTCTCGGGGTGATAGGCGGCTTCCGTTTAGGCCAAAGCTGATTGGTCACTCGCACCGGCCGTCGACGCTTCACAAAACAATGTGGGTGACTTCTCTTCTACCATAAGAGTGCGACCAAGATAAAGCCAGGGTCCGTGGAAAAGCTCGCCGGAACGTGCTGATGCCTATGCGCACCGACCTAGGAAGCGACATCCTGGCCCCTGCACCGGAGGAGAGTGGTCAGCGGACTTTACTGGTCGATGAACGATTCGCGATTCCGGCATGACAGCCATGACAGCCTGGGCGATTGCCTTGCGGTCTCGCGTGGGGTAGAGTCTCGCTTCCGCAAGCGGGGAAGACCAATGGCAGAAGCAAGAACGGCCGAGGGAAAAATCCGGCAGGGGCAAAAAGAAAGCATTCGCCCGCTGATCCCGGCGGCCCGGATTCAGAAAAGAATTCGCGCAATGGCGAAGGAGATTCGCCGTGACTTTCCCGAAGAACGGCTGCACCTGGTGAGTGTTCTAAAGGGCGGAGTATTCTTCCTGACGGACCTTGCTCGAAGCATCCCGGGAGAAGTTTCCTTCGATTTCATTGCCGTCGCAAGCTACGGACAGAACACGCATTCCTCCGGTCAAGTGCGCCTGACGCGGGATTTGGACTCGAGCGTCGAGGGCCGAACGGTTATCGTCGTCGAGGACATCCTGGATACCGGGATGACACTGCAATACCTATTGCGGCTTTTCCAGCAGCGCAAACCCAAACATTTGCGGGTGGCGGTGCTGCTCGACAAGCCGGAGCGGCGCATTGCGGCGGTGCGCGCGGATTATGTGGGCTTCACGATTCCCAACGAATTTGTGGTCGGCTACGGGCTGGACTATTCGGAGCGCTACCGCAACTTGCCTTATGTGGGGATTTTGAAGCTCGGAAGCGGAGCGAAGCCGCAGAAGTAAGAAGGGCGAGGCTTCCTGAATTCTCTCTTGCCGACGCTGTTTGCTTTATCCCGAGCAGGCCAAAAAGGACTAGGAGTAATAAGCGAATGCCAGTGCCTCTAACCAAGCCCGTTATAGGGCACCTGCTATAATAGTTTTCGTCCATGAACCCCACTGAGGAACATATTATCACCGCCGCTTTGAGCGGTGGCTCGGAGATCTCTACAGAAGTGCTTGCCACGCTTGCCGAGATCGGCGAGGACGTGAATGCCTCGCTCGATTTGGATGAAGTCCTGGCGCGCGCCGCAGCCCTCATCAAGCGACACATCGATTACGAAATCTTCGGCGTGCTGATGATCGAAGGGGACGGAAACTATCTCCGTCACCGGTTTGCCATCGGCTATCCAAGGGAACTCGCGGAAAGCTTGCGCATTCCCATGGGGCAGGGAATAACCGGGACGGCCGCGGCCACGGGCCATTCGGTTCGCGTGAGCGATACCTCTAAGGACCCCCGGTACATCAACGCCATCGAGAGCGTGCGCTCCGAATTGGCCGTTCCTCTCATCGTGCGCGGTAAATGCGTGGGCGTGCTGGATATTCAGAGCCGCCATCTTGATTACTTCACGCGCGATCAGCAAAACATTTTGACGTTGCTCGGAAGTCGGCTGGCGATCGCCATCGAAAATGCCCGCCTATTCGAAAAAGTAAAGGCCCAGGCGGACACCTTGCTCTTGCTGAGTGAAGTGGGCCGTGAGACCAGCGCGATTCTGGACGTAGAAGAACTGCTCCGGCGCGCCGCGGAACAAACCAAGCGCGTGATCGATTATCAGATTTTGAGCATCATGCTGTATGACGAGGAACAGAAGGTTTTCCGGCACCGTGTGGATGTGAAACACGGCCAGAGCGTGCAGGGGCGTCTGCGAGCAACGACCAGCGAAGGCATTGTGGGCGCGGCAGCAACTCTGAAGGAGCCGGTCTTGGTTCCTGACGTCACCGTGGATCCGCGCTATGTCATGGTCAATCCCGAGACGCGGTCGGAACTGGCGATTCCCATGATGCACCAGGGAAAAGTCATTGGCGTGCTGGACCTGGAAAGCCCCATCCCGAATTATTTCACCGAAGACCACGTGCAGACGCTTTCGATTCTCGCCGCGAACCTGGCGGTGTCGCTCGAAAATGCGCGTCTTTATGAACAACTCGCAAAGGAAGAGGCGCGCCTGGAGCGCGATCTGCAAGCGGCAAAAAGAATCCAGGGCGCGCTGCTCAGGCCGGTGCCCACGGAGGATTACGGCGTGGACATCGCGGCGCGGTATTTGTCGGCTCGCGAGGTGTGTGGGGACTTGTATGATTTCCTGCGATACGGGCCGCAGCAACTCGGTATTGCGCTCGGGGACGTGAGCGGCAAAGGAACCGCCGCGGCCTTGTACGGCGCCGTGGCGATTGGCATCATGCGCAGCCTTGCGCCGCAGAAACTGCAGCCCGCGGAAATGCTCAAGCAAATGAACCAGCTTGTAGGTGAACGCCGCATCGAAGGGCGGTTCATGACCGCATGTTTCGCAACCTGGCAAAAAGGCCGCCAAAAGCTGCGCGTGGCGAACGCGGGCCAGTCTCAACCTTTGCTGTATAAAGACCATCGCTGCGGCAAGATCGAATTGACGGGCTTTCCCTTGGGTATCTACGAAGATGCGACCTACGACGAATGGGGAGTCACGCTGGAGGCGGGAAATATTCTGGTATTTCATTCCGACGGCATCACCGAAACCACCAACAGCGAGGGCCAATTCTTTGGGACTACGCGGCTTCGCGAATTGATTGAGAAACACCACGATCTGCCGGCAGCAGAGTTGGCCGACAACATTCTGAGCGAAGTGGACTGGTTTTCGAAGAGTGCGCCCCTGTCAGATGACCGTACGCTAGTGGTGATGAAGGTCCGATGAGCCATTCGCCCTCTGGATCTCCGCGCAAATTGAAGTTTGTCGATCCGGTGGCGTTCACGCCGTATTTCTCTTGGAAGAAGGCTTCCCCCGCACCGTCGCAAGAACAAGTGTTCTGCGAGGGAGTATCGCTGCCAGCCGTGGCCGACAGGTTTGCGACGCCGACGTATTTGTATAGCAGCGCTGCGATTGACGACGCTTACCGCGAATTCCAGGAGGGGTTGCGCGGAATTCACCACACCATTTGCTTTGCGGTGAAGTCCAACGGGAATCTTTCGATCTTGCAGCGGCTGGCCAGGCTAGGCAGCGGCTTCGACATCGTCTCGGGCGGCGAGCTGCGGCTCTTGCAGCGCATTGGCGTACCCGGGGACCGGATTGTTTTTTCGGGGGTAGGGAAAAGTCGCGAGGAAATTCGAGAAGCGCTGAACTATGGGGTCAGCAGGCAAGACGGCCATCCGGGGATTCTTCTGTTTAACGCGGAGTCAGAAGCGGAACTCGAAATCTTGACCGAAGAGGCTGCTCGCGCCATGACGCAAGGCGGGAAGCCTCCGGGAGCCGCCATTCGCGTAAATCCGGATGTGCATGCGGGCGGCCACCCGCACATTGCCACGGGCCGGCACGAGCATAAATTCGGCTTGGACTGGAAGGAAGCAAAGCGACTGTATCTGGCGCACGCCGATTCGAAATGGATTCGCTGGGCAGGGCTCAGCGCGCACATCGGATCGCAGATCACCACGCTCGAGCCTTTTCGCCTCGCGGTGAGGCGGCTGGTAGGTTATATCCATGAACTGAAATCGCAGGGAATCGGCCTGCGGTATCTCGACGTCGGCGGTGGCTTAGGCGTTCGATACGCGGATCAAAAACCGCCGAAACGAGGCGAATACTCGACGCTCATCAGAGAGCTTGTGCGCGGGATGGACGTCGAGGTTCTGTTGGAGCCGGGACGTTCGATCATTGGCCAAGCGGGTGTACTCCTAACGCGGGTTGTTTATACGAAAACCAACCGCGGCAAGCGGTTTGTGATTGTGGACGGCGCAATGAACGATCTCATGCGGCCTTCGCTCTATGGCGCGATTCATCCCATTACCAAGCTGACGCGCGATACGTCAGAGCGGAACGCCAAGCGGCAACGCGCGGACGTGGTTGGTCCGGTGTGCGAAACCGGAGACTGTTTCTTGCACGACTGGCCTGTGGGCGAAGTCGAAACCGGCGACCTGCTGGCGATTTGGGGCGCCGGCGCTTACGGAATGGTGCTTGCTTCCAACTACAACGCCCGCACTCGCCCGGCGGAGGTGTTGGTGGAAGGCGACACCTTTCGGCTGATTCGCCGGCGCGAGACGCAGGAAGATTTGGAACGCGCGGATATCGTGGACCAGAAACACGTTTCGAGAACCGCCTAACCTACCCGTTTCTAGCGGGTCAGAAAGCCGCGGTGCATTCTTGAGACGAAGGTTGAGCGCTAGTTCTTTCCGGCTTCGTATACGACTCTTCCTCCCACAATCGTGTAGCGCACCGCCGCGTCCTTAATTTTCTCCTGCGCCATCGCAAACAAATCGCCATCGAGTACCACCAGGTCTGCCAGTTTTCCTGGCGTGAGCGAGCCTTTTTCTCGTTCGCGAAACTCCGCAAAAGCTGAGCCCATGGTGTAAGCCTGAAGGGCTTCCTCAAGGGTTAGCCTCTGCTCTGGAAACCAGCCACCCGGGTTTTTCCCGTCGAGCGTGGCCCGTGTCACTGCAGCGTACAGGCCAACCATCGGATTTAGCGGAGCGACGGTCCAATCGCTTCCGAAAGCGAGCCGCACGCCGTGGTCGAGGAGCGTTCGAAAAGCGTACGTCGTTTTGGCGCGTTCGTGGCCAATGCGCCTTTCGGCCCAGCGGCCATCGTCAATGGCGTGGTAGGGCTGAACAGACGCGATGACGCCAAGTCGCGCGAAACGCGCGAAATCTTCGGGGCGAAGATGCTGCGCGTGCTCGATGCGCCAGCGCCGGTCGCTGCGCGCGCCGTTTTGCTTCTCGACTTCTCCGTAAATGTCCAGCAGGATGCGGTTGGCCTTGTCGCCGATGGCATGGACAGCCAGCTGCAAGCCGGCCTTGTCGGCGCCCAGAGCCATCTTCAGCATGTTGCCCTCGGGCAGCATCATCTCGTTGGGCAAGCCAGAGGTCTCCGGGGCGTCGTCGTATGGCTTTTCAAAAAGCGCCGTGGTTGAGCCGAGCGAGCCATCAGCAAATCCCTTGAGCGCGCCGAGATGAATCCAATCATTGCCAAAGCCCGCGCGGATTCCAGCCGTGGCTGGAGCTTGCCATTGCGGAAGGGGGGTGATGGAATAAATGCGCAGCGTTAATTCGCCCCGATCGGCAAGCGTTTGGTAGGCGCGAACATCTTCCGTAGAGCTAATGTCGTGAATGCTGGTCACTCCGAAGCGGCGCGCTTCCTCCATCGCGGCCCGAACCATACGAAGGAGTTGTTCTTCGGACGGAGGCGGAATGATGCGATAAACCAGGTTCATTGCAGCATCCTTGAGGAGGCCCGTGGGATTGCCGTCCTTGCCGCGAACGATGGTGCCCCCAGGAGGATCTTCTGTCTCTCGCGTGACGCCCGCTAGGCGCAAAGCGAGAGCATTGGCCATGGCCATGTGTCCGTCATAACGGCTGACGAAAACGGGAGTGTCCGGGGTGAGCGCGTCCACCCAATCGTGCGAGGGAAGAAGCGTGCCGCCCCACAGTTCGTGGTCCCACGTTCCGCCCAGCATCCATTCGCCCTTGGCCAGCTTCTTGGCTTGTTCGCCGATGCGGCGGGCAAATTCCTGCGGTGTGTTTGCGTCGCGCAGGTGCACGCCGCTGATTTCCCCTCCGCCACTGCTGAAATGCACATGCGCGTCGATGAATCCGGGGAGCACGCTTTTCCCCTGAGCATCGATCCTTTTCGTTGCCGGCCCAACCCATTTCGCGATTTCCGCGTCGGAGCCCACGGCAACGATATGGCCGTCGTGAATGGCTACCGCCTCCGCGCGCGAGTTCCGGGGATCCACGGTCCACACGTGCCCGTGAACAATAACCAGGTCCGCGAAAGAAGGCTGTTGCGCGTAAGCGCTTGCCGAGGAAAATACAAGGATCATCGCAACGGCGAAGGCATCTCTCATGAATGGCTCCAGATAGGTTCCGCGATGGAAAAGAAAAGGAACGATGACTCCGAATTCAAGCTTCGCCCCACTTCAGCTTGCTGCGCAAGATCTCGAAATACGGCTTGTTTGGCGGCTGAATCAGTTGCAACGGTTCGTGAGCCCGCCGGAAGCGCGCGACATCGGTGGGCTGCATGGGCAGACCGCGTTGTCCGTCGATCGTCAGATAAACCGATTCGGTGTCGCCGAGTCGCACTTCGATGGTGGACGTGTCGGGAACAACCAGCGGGCGGTCGCTCAACATGTGCGGACAGATGGGGGTGATGATGAACGCGCCCACCGCAGGATGCAAGATGGGTCCACCGGCGGAGAGAGAGTAGGCGGTGGAGCCCGTGGGGCTCGAAACGATCAATCCATCCGCACGGTAACGGCAAACAAAATCTGAATCGATGCTCAACTCCAATTGAATCATTCGTGCGAACGAGCCCTTGTGAACAACCGCTTCATTGAGGGCGCATTGGGTTTCGACGACCGAGCCCGCGCGCACGAGTTCCGCCTGCAACATCACCCGCTGGCTGAACGAGGACTGCCCCCTGAGCGCTTCTTCAAGCGCGGGATAAAGCTCATCGAGGGTGAAGCTCGTGAGGAAGCCGAGGCGGCCCATATTGACGGGTAAAATGGGAATATGGCGTGATGCAGCCAAACGTGCAGCCGCGAGGATCGTGCCGTCTCCGCCGAGAACTAGCAATAGGTCGGAGCCATCCGCCACCGCCGCGGCAGGCTGGCCTTGGAATCCACCCGTCAGGGCGGCCGCCGTGTCCTCGTCCAGCACCGGTTTGATTCCGCGGGCCTCGAGCCATTTCAACAAAGGCGGAACGACGACGGAGAGTTGTTCGCGCCGAGGCCGGGAAACAATGCCTATCGTTTGAACCGTTTTTCCCTGCTGCATGGGCGAGTGTGATTCTACTCCATGGACTTTTTTCGCGCGCAGAGAAAATACTCCTGATTGCCTTCAACGCCGCTAACCTTGCTAGGGCGGACCTTGAGGAATTTGAAACCGAGAGACTTCATATGTTTGCTTACAGATAAAACCGCCTTTTCCCGGAGCCTTTTGCTCTTCACAATTCCGCCGGCGCCAACCTGCTTGCGCCGTAATTCGAACTGCGGCTTGATCAGGATCAAGAATAAACTGGAGGGCTTTGTGAGCCTTGCCGCAGGTTCGATGACTTTTTCAACGGAGATAAAAGAAACATCGACGACGGCCAGGTCCGCCAGTTCCGGAATATCCCCCGTTTCCAGTTCGCGTGCATTTTTCCTGACGGCAACTACGCGCGTGTCCTGGCGCAGCTTCCAATCGAGTTGTTCGACATTGACGTCCACGGCGTAGACGCGAGCCGCGCCGTGCTGCAGCAGGCAATCGGTGAAGCCGCCATG
>Ga0310915_10000326_pt1 | contig 22860 bp, 18 predicted proteins | sample GREbulkMGAN111_FD_202508 | JGI IMG/M metagenome (GOLD analysis project Ga0310915, IMG submission 202508) | Lab enrichment of tropical soil microbial communities from Luquillo Experimental Forest, Puerto Rico - GRE.bulkMG.AN111 | ecosystem: Environmental > Terrestrial > Soil > Tropical forest >...
GAACGTGCCGTCGGAGAGCCGCACGTTCTGATTCGGCAACTGGATCTCTACCTCGCCTGCGGTGATGAAATACATCGAGGTCGCAGGCTCCCCTCGCCGCACAAGGATTTCGCCGGGCTCGATGGTCCGCGCCCGCAACAGCCGCATGATGTCGGCGATCTCGCCAGCCGTAAGATGCGCAAACAGCGGGACTCGCGCCAGCATGCTCCAGGTGACGACGAAATCGCGTCGCCTGACCTCCTCGGCGAAAGCGGTGGCGATGATCGCCACCGGCAGCGCGACCATGGCGAAGCTGGAGACGATGGCGAACACCGAGACGAACTTGCCGAGCGGCGTCACCGGAACGACATCGCCATAGCCGACCGTCCCGAGCGTCACGATCGCCCACCATATCGCCTCCGGCATCGTGCCGAACTTGTCTGGCTGGACATCGCGCTCGATGGCGTAGAGCAACGAGGCAAACAACAATACCGCGCCCGTGAGGATGACAAGGCAGCCGATCAGAGTGCGCCGCTCGGCGTGAATCGCCGCAAGCAGCGACCGCATCGCGGGGGAATAGCGCACCAGCTTGAAGAACGGCAGCGCGACCAGCGCCAGCAGCGTCGAATGCGCGCCCAAAACAAGTGCGATCGTGGCGGGCAAGAACGCCATCAGGTCGATGATGCCAAGCGCGGAGACGGCGAACGCAAACCGGTCCCGCCACGGCGAAAGCTTGCGCGGCGAATGCCCGGGTACGCTCCACAGCCGGGCCAGATATTCCAGCGCAAACACACTCACGGCAAAGATCTTGATCGCCGTGAAAAGACCGCCGAACCGCGCATGATAGTCCGGCACCGAGGCAAGCACCGTCGTCCCCACGTCAAGGACGATGACGAGGATGATCAGCCGGACCAGGCGCAAGCCATGTGCCCCGGGCAGACGATCGTGCTCGAGCAGTTCGTAGAGGCGATCCCGCAAGTCCGGGTCGTTCAGTCGTCGCCTGCGCGGAACGGTCGCCACCTTGCCTGCCTCTCGACTTTCACTGCAGCTTGCCTTGCGCCCTGCCCGGCCCTCCAGGGATTTCGGGACTGAGACTCCATCGCGCATCCTGCACGAACCGCGGCAACGCCGCTTGATCTCCATCAAAAGCGGTGCGGCGCAAACGCGAACCGGTCAGCCGCCGGCCATGGCCTTTTCGATCGCCGACAGCGCGGCATCGGCTTTGGCGCCGTCCGGACCGCCGGCCTGCGCCATGTCGGGCCGTCCGCCGCCGCCCTTGCCGCCCAGCGCCACCGAGGCGACGCGCACCAGGTCCACCGCATTGTAACGCGAGGTGAGGTCGGGCGTGACCCCGACCACGACGCCGGCCTTGCCGTCATCGGTCACACCGACGATGGCGACGACGCCGGAGCCGAGTTGCTTCTTGCCGTCGTCGGCAAGGCTCTTGAGATCCTTCATCTCGACGCCTTCGACCGCGCGCGCCATCAGTTTGACATCGCCGACTTCGCGTACGCCGCCCGCCGCCGTGCCATTCGCCGCAGCGCCGCCGCCCATTGCGAGCTTCTTTCGCGCGTCCGACAGCTCGCGTTCGAGTCTCTTGCGTTCTTCCATCAGGGAAGCGATGCGCCCGGGCACATCGTCGAGCGAGGTGCGCAGCTCATGCGCCGCAGTCCTGGCGAGCGCCATGGTGTCGTTGGCATGCTTGCGCGCGTGCTGACCCGTCAGCGCCTCGATGCGGCGCACGCCGGACGAAACGGCGCTGTCCGATGTCACCGAGATCAACCCAATATCACCGGTGCGCTTCACATGCGTGCCGCCGCAAAGCTCGACCGACCAGCCGAACGCATTCTGCCCGTGCTCGCGCAGCCCCTTGCCCATCGAGACGACGCGGACCTCGTCGCCATATTTTTCGCCGAATAGCGCACGTGCACCGGCTTCGCGGGCGTCATCAAGCGCCATCAGGCGAGTGGTGACCTCATCATTTTCCAGCACCACGTCGTTGGCGATGTCTTCGACGCGGGCGAGCTCTTCCGCCGTGATCGGCTTGGGATGCGCAAAATCGAAGCGCAGCCGATCGGGCGCCACCAGCGAGCCGCGCTGGGCGATGTGATCCCCGAGCACCTGTCGCAGCGCTTCATGCAAAAGATGCGTCGCGGAGTGATTGCGCCGGATTGACGAGCGGCGGGCGTGGTCGACATCCAACTGCAGCGCGGCGCCGACTTTGAGCGTGCCCTGCTCCATGGTGCCCTGATGCACGAAGAGATCGCCGGCCTTCTTCTGCGTGTCGATAACGCGAAACTTGACGCCCTCGCCCGTCATCACGCCGGTATCGCCGATTTGGCCGCCCGATTCCGCGTAGAACGGCGTCTGGTTCAGCACGATTGCGCCGCTTTCGTCGGCCTTCAGGCTTCCGACCTCCTGACCGTCCTTCACGAGCGCAGCGACCGCGCCCTCCGCGGTCTCGGTCTCGTAGCCCAGGAACTCGGTCGCCCCGAGCTTCTCGCGCAGCGGATACCAGATGCTTTCCGTCGCGGTGTCGCCGCTTCCCGCCCAGGCCGCGCGCGCCTTCTCGCGCTGGCGGTCCATCGCATCGGTGAAGGCCGCAACATCGACCCCGATGCCTCGCGATTTCAGCGCGTCCTGGGTGAGATCGAGCGGAAAGCCGTAGGTGTCGTACAGAGTAAAGGCGGTGTCGCCGTCGAACATGTCGCCTTTCTTCAACGACGCGCTCTTCTCATCGAGGATGGCGAGCCCGCGCTCGAGCGTCTTGCGGAAGCGGGTTTCCTCGAGCCTGAGCGTCTCTTCGATCAGGCTCTCGGCACGTACCAGTTCCGGATAGGCCTGCCCCATCTCCCGCACCAGCGCCCAGACCAGGCGATACATCAACGGCTCGCGCGCGCCGAGCAACTGCGCATGGCGCATGGCACGGCGCATGATCCGCCGCAGCACATAGCCGCGGCCCTCGTTGGAAGGCAGCACGCCGTCAGCGATCAGGAACGACGACGCGCGCAAATGATCCGCGATCACGCGCAGCGAGGCCTTGTGCTGGCCGTGCGGATTGGCGCCGGTCAATTCCGAGATCGCGCGGATCAGCGAGACGAACAGGTCGATGTCGTAATTGTCGTGCTGGCCCTGCAGGACGGCGGCGACGCGCTCGAGGCCTGCGCCGGTGTCGATCGAGGGTTTGGGCAGCGGGTTGCGCACCCCGCCTTCGAGTTGCTCGAACTGCATGAACACCAGGTTCCAGATCTCGATATAGCGGTCGCCCTCCGCTTCGGGCGAGCCGGGCGGCCCGCCCCAGATCTTGTCGCCGTGGTCATAGAAGATTTCCGAGCACGGGCCGCACGGGCCGGTGTCGCCCATCTGCCAGAAATTGTCGGAGCCTGCGATGCGGACGATTCGCGAGTCCGGAAGGCCGGAAATCTTCTTCCACAATCCGTAGGCTTCATCGTCGTCGATATAGACGGTAGCCCACAGCTTCTCCTTGGGCAGCCCGAATTCCTTCGTGACCAGTTTCCAGGCCAGTTCGATCGCGCGATCCTTGAAATAGTCGCCGAAGGAAAAATTGCCGAGCATCTCGAAGAAGGTGTGATGCCTGGCGGTGTAGCCGACATTGTCGAGGTCGTTATGCTTGCCGCCTGCGCGAACGCATTTCTGCGAGGTGGTGGCGCGCACATAAGGGCGCTTCTCGACGCCGGTGAAGACGTTCTTGAACTGCACCATGCCGGCATTGGTGAACATCAAAGTCGGGTCGTTGCGCGGCACGAGCGGCGAGGACGGCACGATCTCGTGGCCGTTCTGGGCAAAGAAGTTCAGGAAGCTCGACCTGATGTCGTTGACGCTGCTCATGTTCATCCAACCGGAGGCCGGGCCGGACCGCGAAAGGGCCCTTTTCTCCGGCCCAAGGCTTTTAGACAAGGGCAACCGCGCTGTCCAGAAACTGTGCAGGCAAATCAGGGGCTTGCTGCGAGCGCATAAAGCCCGTTGATAGCTGCGGCGGCGCGTTGACAGTCTGGTAGAGGTCGTGTTTCCCTCCTATCTGTTCAAGACAGTCACGTCGGGAGAGATCGGCTCAAGTGCCGGCGCCGAAGGAGCAACCGCCCCGGAAACTCTCAGGCAGAAGGACCGCGTGACGAGGACAGCATCTGGAAAGAGACGCCGAGGGCTTTAGCCGAGGGCGTCCGCCGACGGGATAATACTCTCAGGCACAGCGACAGATGGGGCTTTGCGAGGCTTTCAGGGAATGGTCCCCGGGAGCCTGCGAGGGCCCTATCGATGCTTGCGCGACACGACCTTCCCCTCAAACGCACGCCCCTCCACGCGCTGCATGTGTCGCTGGGCGCCAAAATGGTGCCGTTCGCGGGCTACGAGATGCCCGTGCAATTTGCCGAAGGCGTGCTCAGAGAGCACCTGCATACTCGCGCGTCGGTCGGCCTGTTCGACGTCTCGCATATGGGGCAGATCGCGCTTCGGGCGAAGTCGGGCCGCGTCGAAGAGGCCGCGCTCTCGCTGGAGCGGCTGGTGCCGCAGGACATCGTCGCGGTGGCGCCAGGACGGCAGCGTTACGCGCAGTTCACCAACGAGGACGGCGGCATTTTGGACGATCTGATGGTGGCGAGTTTTGGCGACCACCTGTTCCTCGTAGTCAATGCCGCCTGCAAGGACGCCGACGAAGCGCACCTGCGCGAAAAACTGTCGGACGTTTGCGTGATCGAGCCGCTCGCCGACCGTGCCCTGCTGGCTCTGCAGGGGCCGCGGGCCGAAGCGGTGCTTGCAAAATATTCTGCAGGCGTGCCTGCCATGAAGTTCATGGACGCGGGGCCCCGCAAGGTTGCGAGCTTCGACTGCTTCGTGTCGCGCTCGGGCTACACCGGCGAGGACGGTTTTGAGATTTCGGTGCCGGCGGAGCACGCCGAGCAGCTTGCCACGCTGTTTCTCACGGACTCCGACGTGCTCCCGATCGGGCTTGGCGCGCGCGACAGCCTCAGATTGGAGGCCGGGCTCTGCCTTTACGGCCACGACATCGATGCGACCACGACACCGGTCGAGGGCGCACTGGAATGGTCGATCCAGAAAAGCCGCCGTGCCGGCGGCGCACGCGCCGGCGGATTCCCGGGCGCGGGCAAGGTCCTGCAGCAATTGGGCAGCGGCGCGCCGCGCCGCCGCGTCGGCCTCAAGCCGGAGGGCCGCGCACCGGTACGCGAGGGCGCGCCGCTCTTTGCCGATGCCACTTCACCGACGCGGATCGGAGCCGTCACATCGGGCGGATTCGGCCCGAGCCTCAATAGCCCGGTTGCGATGGGCTATCTGCCGACCGCTCTTGCGGGCACCGGCATGCAAGTTTTCGCCGAGGTGCGCGGCCAGCGCCTGCCGCTCCGCGTCGCCGCCACACCCTTCGTTCCCAATACCTACAAGCGCTGAAGGATCGTTATGACCACGCTTTTCACGTCCGACCATGAATGGCTTCGCATCGAAGGCGACGTCGCAACCGTCGGCATCACCGATTACGCGCAGTCCCAGCTCGGCGACGTCGTGTTCGTCGAATTGCCCAAGGTCGGCCGCTCCTTGAAGAAGGCCGAGGCCGCAGCCGTGGTCGAATCGGTGAAGGCCGCCTCCGACGTCTATGCGCCGATCTCGGGCGACGTGCTGGAAGTGAACGAAGCGCTGACTTCGGAGCCGGCGCTGATCAATTCGGACGCCGGCGGCAAGGCGTGGTTTTTCAAGATGAAGATCGCAGACAAGAGCGAGCTCGGCGGCCTGATGGACGAGGCCGCCTACAAGGCACACACGGTTTGATGAGCGAGGACAGCAACATGACCGCACAGCGCAAGTCGCTCGATGAAGCCGCAACCAGCTTCGTCCGCCGTCACATCGGGCCCTCGCCCCGCGACGTTCAGGCCATGCTCGAAACCGTGGGCGCCACCTCGCTCGGCCAGTTGGTGAGCGAGACGCTGCCGGCCGCAATCCACCAAAAGGCGCCGCTCGACCTCGGCAAGGGTCTTGGCGAGACCGAGGCGCTCGCCCATATGCGCGGCCTCGCCGCACAGAACCAGGTCTTCACCTCGCTGATCGGCCAAGGCTATTCCGGCACGGTCCTGCCGGCGGTGATCCAGCGCAACATCCTGGAAAGCCCGGCCTGGTACACGGCCTACACGCCCTATCAGCCCGAGATCAGCCAGGGCCGGCTGGAAGCCTTGTTCAACTTCCAGACCATGATCTGCGACTTGACCGGGCTCGACGTCGCCAATGCCTCGCTGCTGGACGAGGCGACCGCGGCGGCCGAAGCCATGGCGCTTGCCGAGCGCAACTCGCGGAGCAAGTCGAGATCGTTCTTTGTCGATTCCGACGTGCATCCGCAGACGCTTGCGGTATTGCACACCCGCGCAGAGCCGCTCGGATGGACGCTCGTTGTCGGCGATCCCGCGACCGATCTCGCCTCGGCCGACGTGATCGGCGGGCTCCTGCAATATCCGGGTTCGTCAGGCGCGGTGCGCGACCTCAAGCCCGCGATTGCCGCTTTGCACGACAAAGGCGCGCTCGCCATCGTCGCCGCCGACCTGCTGGCGCTCACGCTGCTTGCTTCGCCGGGCGAGCTCGGGGCCGATATTGCAGTCGGGTCGGCGCAGCGTTTCGGCGTCCCCATGGGATATGGCGGACCGCATGCCGCCTACATGGCCGTGCGCGACACGCTGAAGCGCTCGCTCCCCGGCCGTATCGTCGGACTGTCCGTGGATGCGCGGGGAATGCCCGCCTATCGGCTGGCACTGCAGACCCGCGAGCAGCACATCCGCCGCGAAAAGGCGACGTCGAACATCTGCACAGCGCAGGTGCTGCTGGCGGTGATTGCTTCGATGTATGCGGTCTATCACGGGCCGGAGGGGCTGACGGCCATTGCGCGCGGCGTGCATCGCCGCACGGCGGTGCTGGCGGCAGGTTTGCGCAAGCTTGGATACAGGCTCGCCGGCGACAGCTTCTTCGACACGGTGACGGTTGAGGTCGGCGCGCGGCGGAACGAGATCGTGACGCGCGCGCTGTCCGAGCGGATCAATCTCGGTCTCGGCGCGAGCACGCTTCGCGTTGCGCTGGACGAGACCACCACGGCCGAGGTCGTGGAAGCGGTGTGGCGGGCTTTTGGCGGCAGCCTGTCTTACGGGGAGATGGAGGCGGGCGTGCGCGACGCCTTGCCGGGCGAGCTGCGGCGGTCCGGCCGCTTTCTCACGCATCCGGTGTTCCACGCGCATCGCTCCGAAACCGAAATGCTGCGCTACATGCGCAAGCTCAGCGATCGTGATCTCGCGCTCGACCGCGCGATGATCCCCTTGGGCTCCTGCACCATGAAGCTCAATGCGACCACCGAGATGATCCCGCTGACCTGGCCGGAGTTTGGCAGCCTGCATCCGTTCGCGCCCCGCGAGCAGGCGAAAGGCTACCACGTGCTGTTCGCCCGGCTCGAGCGATGGCTGTGCGACATCACCGGCTATGACGCGATCTCGCTGCAGCCGAACTCGGGTGCGCAAGGCGAGTATGCCGGGCTGCTCGCGATCCGCGGCTATCATGCCTCGCGGGGCGAGGCGCATCGCAAGGTCTGCCTGATCCCCTCCTCCGCCCACGGCACCAATCCGGCCTCCGCCGCGATGGTCGGCATGGACGTCGTGGTGGTCGCGTGCGACGCGCGGGGTGATGTCGACGTCAACGATCTCAAGGCAAAAGCGGAGAAGAATTCAAGGGATCTCGCCGCCGTCATGATCACCTATCCTTCGACGCATGGCGTGTTCGAGGAGCACATCGGCGAGATTTGCGAGATCGTGCACGGCCATGGCGGCCAGGTTTATCTCGACGGCGCCAACCTCAACGCGCAGGTCGGACTGGCGCGGCCCGGCGACTATGGCGCCGATGTCAGCCATCTCAATTTGCACAAGACCTTCTGCATCCCGCATGGCGGCGGCGGCCCCGGAATGGGCCCGATCGGCGTGAAGGCGCATCTCAAGCCCTTCCTGCCTGGCCATCCCGCAACCGACGCCGGCGCGCACGCGGCCGGTCCGGTGTCGGCGGCGCCGTTCGGATCGGCGTCGATCCTGACCATTTCCTACATCTACATCCTGATGATGGGCGGCGAAGGGCTGACGCGGGCGACGGAGATTGCGATTCTCAATGCCAATTATGTCGCAAGCAGGCTCAATGCGCATTTCCCGGTGCTCTATCGCAACGTCAGGGGTCGCATCGCCCATGAATGCATCGTCGATCCGAGACCGCTGAAGGCGAGTTGCGGGGTCACCGTCGACGACATTGCCAAACGCCTCATCGATTACGGCTTCCACGCGCCGACCATGAGTTTTCCGGTGCCGGGCACCTTGATGATCGAGCCGACCGAATCGGAATCGAAGGCCGAGCTCGATCGTTTCTGCGACGCCATGATCGCGATCAGGGGCGAGATCGCGGACGTCGAGCAGGGCCGCTTCAAGATCGAGGCGTCGCCCTTGCGCCACGCGCCGCACACCGTGCACGACATTGCCGACGATGCGTGGGCGCGGGCCTATGGCCGCGCCGAAGGCTGTTTTCCCGACGGCGTCTCGCGCACCGACAAATACTGGTCTCCGGTCGGGCGCGTCGACAACGTCTATGGCGACCGCAATCTCGTCTGCTCGTGCCCACCGGTTGCGGACTACGCGCGAGCGGCGGAGTGATGCAAAGCGTCATTCTGGCGCGGCGCAGTGCGCCTTACGCGGAAAGCAGAATCTTGAGGTTGGACGCGCGGTGACGGCTGCCAACAGGTTTCGCATTGCTCACCCCATCCCACGCAACGGCGCAAGCAGTGCGACAATCGCCACACGCAAAAAAGCGCGGGAGACGTCGGCAATCCCAACGTCTCCAGCGCCCGCTATCGTCTTCCCGTTATTCCTCCGCCGGCTCCTCGCCCTCACCGTCGCGCTCGGGGGAGCCCGCAAGAATCTGCTCGGCGATCAGGCCCGAGTTCTGGCGGATTGCGGTCTCGATCTTGGCGGTGATGTCGGGATTGGCCTTCAAAAAAGCCTTGGCGTTCTCGCGGCCCTGGCCGAGCCGCTGGCTGTCATAGGAGAACCAGGCGCCGGATTTTTCGACGATGCCGGCCTTGACGCCGAGGTCGAGGATTTCGCCCATCTTGGAGACGCCCTCGCCATACATGATGTCGAACTCGACCTGCTTGAACGGCGGAGCCAGCTTGTTCTTCACCACTTTGACGCGCGTCGTGTTGCCGACCACCTCGTCGCGCTCCTTGATTGCGCCGATGCGGCGGATATCGAGGCGAACGGAGGCGTAGAATTTCAGCGCATTGCCGCCGGTCGTGGTTTCCGGCGAGCCATACATCACGCCGATCTTCATGCGAATCTGGTTGATGAAGATCACCATGGTGTTGGACTTGTTGATCGAGGCGGTCAGCTTGCGCAGCGCCTGGCTCATCAGGCGCGCCTGCAGGCCGGGCAGCGCCTCGCCCATCTCGCCCTCGAGCTCGGCGCGCGGCACAAGCGCCGCAACCGAATCGACCACCAGCACGTCGACCGCGCCGGAGCGCACCAGCGTGTCGCAGATTTCGAGCGCCTGCTCGCCGGTGTCGGGCTGCGAGATCAGGAGTTCGTCGATATTGACGCCCAGCTTGCGGGCATAGACCGGATCGAGCGCATGTTCGGCGTCGATGAAGGCGCAGATGCCGCCCTTTTTTTGCGCTTCCGCCACGCAATGCAGCGCCAGCGTGGTTTTTCCTGACGATTCCGGCCCGTAGATCTCGACCACCCGCCCCTTCGGCAGGCCGCCGACGCCAAGCGCAATGTCGAGCCCGAGCGAGCCGGAGGAGATGGTCTCCACGTCCATGGAGCGGTCGTTCTTGCCAAGCTTCATCACCGAGCCCTTGCCGAACTGGCGCTCGATCTGGGACAGCGCGGCGGACAATGCTTTGGTCTTATCCATGGAAGAACCTTCGACGATACGCAGGGCGGTGACGGACATCGGACTTGCTCCTTATGGCGGGGATTCGCTTGGGCGACAAACGCTTGCGGGACGTTTGGCGATACGGGCCGGTGAATAGGAACACCGTACCCTATTTGTTCTCGGTTCGCAATATGTTCTTTTTGCCCCGCGGGGTGCAGGCCCCTTTCCGATCAACAATTTAGTTAGTGGTCCCCTAAGAAATTGGGGATTGGCCCCTTCTGGAAGAGGAACGGGCACAGGCAAACTTGCAATCGTGGCGACCATCAAGACCGTCCCGGGCAAGCGCGAGGAATACCTTGAAGGCTAACGGCCAAGTTGCGTGACCAGAGAGCCCGGTACCTTGAAGTTCGAGATACACGTGGCCCAGCAGGCCGACACGGTCATGCTGTACGAGGTCTGGCAGCCTCATCATTGATGTCCGCATCCTTGCAGTGGCTGCCCTGATCGCGTGTCCTGATTCCGCGCTCCGCGTGCTCCGTTCAGATACCTAACCAATCTTTCACTTGCTCGGAGGGCTGATGTGCCGGAGCCTATGGCTTGCTCATGGTGCAAGATCTCCATCCGGCATCACGGGCTATCTAGGTCCCCTCGCCCCGCCCGGCCCACCTGGGCGGGGTTTTTGTTGCCGGCCCCTCTCAACATCGGGGATTGGGGTCCGCTTTTGGCCAGTCTTTGGCCGTCAGACTTTTTCCAACCGTTCTTAGTCAGATCCGGGAACGAATGTTCACTTTGTAACTTAAGCAGCCGAGGGGTAGTTCTGAGCAGCGGGGAACGACAATGGATCGCACCGATCTACGCAAAAGCTCGGGCAACGAGGCCCGGCAGAAGAAGCAGATATTCTGCCCCAAGTGCTCATCCGAGCCGCATCTGTTTCTCGCGCTCCTGGATTCGCTCAACGGCAAGCAGTACCGCCTGTTCGAATGCGAGTGCGGCGAGATGATTTGGGACGACTAGGCCTCGTCCCGGTGATCGATTCCGTCGGCGAAGATTTTGCACGCGCTCGATCCTCTCGCCGCTGCGCGAACAATCGCGGCCCGCCGCGCGCGATCGCGAATGCAACGCGATGCCAGCATTTCTGAAGCGGTCACCATCATCCGACATAGTCCGCCGCAATGAGAAAAGGCGACGTCATCTGCCCCGAATGCAACGCGGGTTTCCGCCGAATCGAGCTCGATTCGCGGCGAGGCAAAGCGGGCGAATTCCACTGCCCGCTGTGCGATCAAGTTCTCGAGGTTTTCGACGGCTCGACGGAAATCGTCTACCGCCTGACGGTCGCCCCGGAAAAACTCTTCGAATAGAGCGCAAGCGCGTCAAAGCGACGAACGTCGCCCGCCCCGTGAGCCCGGGAATACATCGATGCTCTAATCCGCGCTGCGCAAACGCCGCATGGTGAATTCGATGTCGCCGGACGGCAGTTCGCGCCAGCTTTCCACTGCGCTCATATAGCCGCCCTTGGGATAGCGGGTCAGGAAATCGCGCGCGGTCGCTCTCGCCTTCTCGCGCGGCAGCGTAAACGTCTCGCGCAGGAAACCGTCGTCAGGCTTCCGCCGCCGCGACGCGCGGCCGGCCATGCGATCGGCGAGATCCCGCGGTGATGAGGCCATGTCGCAACTCCGATACAAAGGCGACTGAACCGATATGGCAGCAATATAAGTATCGCGGGCGGCCGATCCCACCCCCGGCGCGGGCGTTCTTGCCCATCCGCCCTCAGTTGGCGTTGTTGCCCGTCTTTGTCTTGGTCTTTGCTGCGGTTGCGGCCTTGGCCGGAGCTTTCGGCGAATCGGTGCGCACGCTGCCCCACGGATCGCTCGGCGCCTTGGCATCCGGAATCTTCTTCAAGGACTCCTTGTAGGCCTTCTCCTTGGCCAAATCCGCCTCTTTCTCCTCCGGGGTCTTGGAGGGCTGGTCCGCCAGCAGGTTGACATGCGGTGACTCGTTCCCGCCGCCACCGCCGCCGCTTTGCGCTCGGGCCGGTCCGATCGATCCCGCCACCGCCGCCACCAAAACCAGTGCCGCCGTCGCGCCCAAAACTCTCATCGAAAGCTCCCTGTCGTTTCCCGCTTTATCACGTGGCATGGAGGCCGCGCGAACGCGCCTCAAAGATGATCCGACCTGCAGGATTTCTGCGGCTGCATCCAGTCTTCCCAGAACGGGCCGCATTTGCTGCAGCCGTCGAGCAGAAGCGCGACGCCCACCAAGCAGATGACCACCGCAATACGCCGCAATATAGCCCACCCTTCCCGTTACGCCGCTGGATATTACGGTTTCAAAGGCGTTCTTTTCAAGCTCACTGCGGCACAGGTTCCTTCCCGCCAATCGCATTTTGCGCTAGTGCCAACATTAATTCGGGGAAAGGAAACATCGTTCATGCAGCAGCAGGGCCAGGGCGGGTTCACTATCGAGGAAGCGCAGCGCGTGCTGGGCGACGTGTTCGCGCCGTGGGTCAAGGACCTCAACCTGTCGATCGAGAGCGTCGATCATGAGCCGCCGCCAGGCGCTGCGGCCGAGTGGCAGCCCGGCGCGATCCTGCGCATGCCATTTTCGGATCGGCTGTGCCGGCACGGCGGCGTCGTTTGCGGCCAGGCCCTGATGGCCTTTGCCGACACCGCGATGGTGATCGCCAACCTTGCCGCGAACCGCGGCTACCGCCCGATGACGACGGTGGACCAGACCACGCATTTCATGCGCGCGGTCGCGTCCTCCGACGTGCTGGCGGATGCGCGCATCGTGCGGCTTGGGCGCACCATGAGCTTCGGCCGCGTCACGCTCTTGAGCGCATCCGACAACAAGCCGGTGGCGATGGTCTCAAGCGCGTTTGCGATGCTGTAAGGGTTCGCGGCCGATCTGCTAACGGGCACGGCGTCCGGGAATTTTCGCCAAACTCGATTCAGGGTCGAAGGCCTCCCTTCAGGATACGCCGCGCCAGCGTGGCGCGGTGCAGCTCGGACGCACCGTCGTAAATCCGAAATGGCCGCAGCTCGCGAAGTATCAGCGAAACGGGCGTGTCTTCCGACATGCCGAGCGCACCCATGATTTGGGCGGCGCGGTCAGCCACCCTGCAAACCGCCTCCGAGACGAACACTTTGGTCATCGCCGATTCGTGTTTGACGGATTCACCGGCGTCCATCTTCGCCGCAGCGTGCCAGGTCATGAGTCGGCAAGCATGCAGATCGATATGCGAGTCGGCCACCATGGCCTGGATTTGCTGCAATTCGGAAAGCCGCGTTCCGAAAGAGTAGCGCGTGTTGGCGTATTCCTGCGCAATACTCATCGCCCGCGAGGCGCGTCCGATGAAGCGCATGCAATGCGAAATGCGCGCCGGCTCCAGCCGCTGTTGCGCGTAGGCCAGGCCCTTGCCGATCTCGCCGAGAACGGCGTCGTCGCTCACTTCGCAATCGACAAGCTCGATCTCGCCATGGCCACCGATCTGAAAAGCGTCAATGCTTGCTATATTTCTGATCACCCGATAGCCGGGATTGGCTGCCTCGACGATGAACATGGTCGCGCCCTCGTCGGTTTGCGCCAGCACGATCGCAAAAGCCGCTCCGACCGCGCCGCTTATGAACCATTTGCGGCCATCGATGATCCAGCCCCCCGGCTTGCGTCTCGCCCGTGTCTTCAACATTGAGGGGTCCGACCCGGCGCCCGGTGCGGGCTCCGTCATGGCAAAGCAGGACCGGATATCGCCGCGGATCAACGGCTCGAGATATCTGGCGCGCTGATCGTGCGTTCCGTTCAGGATCAGATTGATCATGTTGGGCTGATCGGGAGGCGCGCAATTGATGGCAAGCGGTCCGAGAAAGCTGCGGCCGGCTTCTTCGAGAATGACCGAACGCTCGCACCAGGACAAACCGAGTCCGCCGTATGCTGCCGGCAATTGCGGCGCATAGAGCCCGGCTTCCTTGGCTTTCTCGCGAAGCAGGCGCGCGACCTGGTCCAGCTTTTCGATATCATGCGCCAGATCGGCATGTTCGCGCGGGATGGCTTCGCGATCGACGAAGCCGCGCATGCGAGCCTGCATCTGCATCAAAGCTTCGCTGTGGCCGAAAATATTCATGGATTGCATGACCGGCTCCGTTTTCATTCTGAAGCGCGAGGCGCCATTCAACGCTTCTTGTTTTCGCCTGCAGCCAGCGGCGCAATCCCAAGAAGGATGATTGCGGCGCCGATGACGGAGATGATTCCGAGAATGGAGAAGCCGAGGTAGATGCTACCCGTCATGGATTTCGTCCAGCCAATGACGGTCGGGCTCACGAATTGGCCAAATCCGCCGAACGCCGTGATCAGCGCTATTCCGCCGGCCTTGGAGGCTTGGCTGAGAAAGCTGGGGGGCATCGTCCAGAAGACCACGAAGCCGCCGTACGATGCGGCCGCGGCGATCATCATCAGCACAACAGCGAAAGCGATGTTGTGCGCTGCCAATGGCAACAAGGCAAAGCAGGCCGCGATAACGACGGCGCAGGCTGCGAAATGCCAACGTCGCTCCAGGTAACGGTCAGAACTGTATCCGATGAAATAGTTGCCGAGCGCGCCCGAAAAAAAGACGAGACTCGAAAAGAGCCCGACTTCGGACAAGTCCTTGACGCCCACATCCTTGAAGATCGTCGGCGTCCAGAATGCGATTGCGTTGAAGGAAACCACAACCGTGAAGTAGGCCAGGATGCCGATATACAGTTTCGGATTGGCGAGCGCGTCGCGCAATCCATGACCCTGGTTGCTCGAATGTCCATCGTCTTCAACGGCAAGATCATCAAGGACAATGCGCTTTTCCTTGTCGGACATCCAGTCAGCCTGCTTTGGACCATCGCTCAGATAGAAATAGGCGACGACGCCAAGGACGACGGCAGGAATGCCTTCGACGAGGAACAGCCATTGCCATCCCTTCAATCCCAGCACGTCCGCCATATGAACCATGATCCAGGTCGCGACCGGCCCGCCGATTATGCCGGCAAAGGCGGCGCCCATCATGAAATAGCCGGTCACGCGGCCTCGGCGACTCGCCGGGAACCAGTAGGTCAGATAAAAGATGACGCCCGGGAAAAATCCGGCTTCGGCAGCTCCCAGCAGAAAGCGCATCACATAAAACTGGAACGGCGTCGAGACAAACATCATCACACATGAAATCAGTCCCCAGAGCCCCATGATTCTCAGCAGGGTTTTCCGCGCTCCGATGCGTCGCAACATGATGTTGCTGGGTACTTCGAAGAGGACATAGCCCACGAAGAACAGGCCGGCGCCCAGGCCATAGGCGGCTTCGGAGAAACCCAGATCGCCCATGAACTGGAGTTTGGCAAAGGCGATGTTGGCCCGGTCAAGATACGAGATGACGTAGCAGAGAACCAGGAACGGCATCAGCCGCATCGTGATCTTTCGGTAGGTCGCCTCGGTCTCGCCCGAGAGCACGGTGTCGCCCGGGGGCGCGATTGACTCTGAAATGCTCATGCTTCCCTTCCCTTCATCTGTTGTTTTTTCACGCGCAGCGCTGCCACTGTTTTGCGGAGCCCGCGGCGTTCGTTTAGATGACCTTGTCGCGTGCGAGGCGCTCGAGATCCTCGTGTGCAAGGCCAAGCCCGTCCACGTAGAATTCCTTGTTGTCCTGACCGATGTCGCCGGCGGCGTTGCGCTGCGACGTCGGATCGATGGCAAAGCGCGGTACGACACAGGGCGTCGCGATCGAACCGAAATCCTTGTCGGGGATCCGCGTGATGACTTCGCGTGCCCTGACCTGCGGGTCGGCTGCGATTTGGTCGATCGAATAGATCGGGGCGATCGTGCCTTGCGCCGCCTCGAATGTAGCGAGAACCTGCTCCAGCGTATGCTCGGCGCACCAGGCCGAAAAGATATTGTTCAACTCGTCTGTATGTTCGACGCGCTTTGCATTGTTGATGAAGCGGGGATCATCGATGAGGTCAGGTCGGCCGATAGCCCGGCAATTACGGGCGAAGAGCGGATTGGTGGAACCCGCAAGAGTCACCCATCGATCGTCTTTCGTCCGATAAACGGCGGCGGGCGCCGAATAGGCGTTGGCATTTCCAATTCTGCCTCGGACGACGCCTGACTGGTCGAATTCGATCGGCAGAATGTCGAGAAGCCGGAACGTCGCCTCCGTCAGTGCGAGATCGATTTCTTCGCCTGGCGCATTGGGATCGCGCGCACGTTTCCACAGCGCAGCCAATATGCCCAACGCTCCAAAGAGCCCGCCGATCGAGTCGCCGATCGGATATCCCGGATGCATCGGCTGCCCGTCTGCCTCTCCCGTGATGTAGGTCAGCCCGCCCATCGCTTCGAATATGCGCGCAAAGCCCGGCCGGTTGCGGTAAGGCCCGTCCTGTCCGAAACCCGTCGCCCGCAGGATCACCAGGCGCGGCTGGATCGACCACAACACTTCCTTCGACAGCCCCCAGCGGTCGAGCGTACCGGGACGGAAATTTTCGATCAGCACGTCGAAGCCTGAAAGCAGACGCTTGAACAATTCGACGCCTTCGGGTTTACGTAGATCGAGTGTTGCGAACTTCTTGTTGCGGTTGGCCGTCTTCCACCACAGCGGCTTGCCGTCCTTTAACGGCGGGAACAACCGGATGCCGTCACCCTGGCCGGGCATTTCGATCTTCCATACGTCGGCGCCATAGTCGGCAAGCAGGGTGGCTGCCAGCGGCGCAGCGATGATCGTCGAGATATCTAGCACTTTGAGGCCTGTCAGAGGTCCACTCATCCGGATTTCCTTCGTTATTGCATCGTCAAATGCGCAACTTCGGTCGTTGCACGGAGAACGCTAGCGCGCCTGGTTCAACGTCAGTCGCGCGATGTTAAGCTGATGGATCTGGCTCGTGCCCTCGTAGAGCCGGAACAGTCTGACGTCCCTGTACCAACGCTCGATCGACGAGTAGTCGGCGACGTATCCGGCGCCGCCGAAGATCTGAACGCAGCGATCGGCGACGCGTCCGCACATTTCCGTCGCGAAATATTTGCATATCGAAGCTTCGAGCACGACGTCCTCGCCGCGGTCCCGCTTGCGTGCGGTTTCCAGGATCATCGAGCGCGCCGCAAACAATTCGGTCTGGCAATCCGCAATCAACGCCTGAACCAACTGGTGATTGGCGATGGGCTGTCCGAATTGACTGCGCGTCCGCGCATGCTCCACAGCCAGCTCCAGCATGCGTATCGCGGGGCCGGTCGACAGTGCGGCCAGATGGATGCGTTGCTTGTTCAACGCCTTCATGACGGTTCTGAAACCAGCGCCTTCGAGCCCACCAATGATGTTGGTCGCGGGCACCCGGCAACCGTCGAGAAACACGCTGCCGACAGGAGAGCCCGACTGGCCCATCTTGCGATAGGGCTTCCCGGTCGACAGTCCCGGCGCACCGCGTTCGACGATGAACGCAGAAACACCATTGGCGCCCTTGGTCCCCGGCTCGGTTCTGGCAGTTATTGTGAACACATCGGCGATCGGCGCGTTGGTGATGTAACGCTTTTCGCCGTCGAGAACGAAGCTGTCGCCCTCGCGCCGCGCGATGGTGCGGACGTTCGACGCTTCCGAGCCCGCCTCCGGTTCGGTGATCGCAAGACAGGAAGTCCACTCGCCACTGGCGAGGCGCGGCAGATAGCGCTTCTTCTGGTCTTCGGTGCCGTCGACTACGATACCCTCGGACCCGATGCCGGTGTTGGTGCCGACGCGCGCGCGAAAAGCGACCGCGCATTGCGAAAGCTCGAATGCAGCGAGCACCAGTTCTTCCGTGGTCAGGCCCGCTCCGCCATAGGTCTCCGGAATACTCCAGCCGAAAAAGCCGCCCTGACGCATGCTCTGAACGAGATCGGCAGGAACCTCATCGGATTGTTCGATCTCGGCCTCTCTCGGAATCGCCTTGTCGCGCACAAATCGACGGATGGCGTCCAGGAAAACACCGAACGATGCCTCGTCTCTGACCATGATCGGTTCTCAATCAATTTTTATCGCCTTGACATTTGTGTCGCACATATCCGACCATATCGCTACCATCGTTCGGATATGCGGAACGGCGTATGAATATTTGGAATTTCGGGACAACCTGATGAAGACCAAGGAAAAAACGAGGCGATACGGATCGGGGCTCCAGGGCCAGGAAAATCCCGCCGACCGCGGCGCGCCTGTGGATTGGCGTCCGCCGGCTGCGCACTACCTGCCGGACGACTTTGCCGACGACAGACAATTTGCAGCGACCTTGGCGCGTGGCCTTGAGGTGCTGCACTGCTTCACGCCACGAGACACCCAGCTTGGCAATGCCGAACTAGCCGCGCGAACCGGCATGGCCAAAGCGACCGTCTCGCGCTTCACCTACACGCTTGTCCGTTTGGGTTTTCTGCGGATCAATCGCGTCAGCGGCAAGTACCAGTTGGGACCAGCAGTGCTGTCGCTTGGCTATCCGCTTTTGTCGAGCCTCAACATTCGGCAAATAGCGCGGCCGTTCATGAAGGAGCTGGCGGACTCCGTCCGCGGTTCAGTGTCGCTAGGGATGCGTGACCGTCTTAGCGTCGTTTATGTGGAGAGTAGCCGCGGCGATCCGCCGAGAATCCAGCCCCCCGACGTTGGCCTGAGTTATCCCGTGGCACGGACCGCGATGGGGCGCGCGCTTCTGGCAGCCTATTCGCGTGAAGATCGCGATGCCCTGATCAACGAAATCAAGGTGAAGACGCCGGAAGACTGGAAGTCCTTCCAGGGGCAAATCACCGAAAGCATCCGCGACTATCAGAGACATGGATTCTGCGTTTCATACGGCGATCTGCGGCGTGAAGTTCATGCCGTTGCGGTGCCGATGCGTTCAATGGCCGACGGAACGATCCTGGTTTTCAATTGCGGCGTCTCCGCGTTCCTGCTCAGCGAGGGTCAATTGACAGGCGATATCGGACCACGGCTCGTCTCGATGGTGCGCAGTGTCGAGGCAATGCTCGGAATGCCTTGATTGGCGCGCTCGGGCCTGCGGTGACGAAGCGATCCCGCGCACGCAGCGCAACAGGAGGTAGCTATTTGATAACTTCGTCGGCGCAATTCGATGCCCGCGCCGTTCGCGGCCGCCGGTCACCTCTCGACAGGGGGCATGAAAAATTGCCATAGTGTTCTAATGCATGACGCCCACGTGGGCTCAAATGGGTGGATCAGCACACCCCACATAGCCCCGGATTTTCGGGGTCCGAAGGACGATTCCTTCGGCCGATTCATAGACCCCGCCATCGCTCCGCCGATAATAGAAATTCTGAAAGCGGTTGCCGAGCGTCAACCTGATCAAACTGCGTTCGACGATGAAGGAGGCTGTAACATCACGTTTGCAGCGTTCTGGCGGGCTGTAAATCGGTTGGCAGCGAGGATTGAGCGCACGCCGGCATCCGGTGCCGTCGGAATTTTGCTTCCCATCGGCACACTGTACGCGGTCGCCGTATTCGCCTGTCTCGCAGCACGGCGGATCAGCGTTTTGCTCGATGAAAATTATCCGGAAGAGCGAAATGCAGAAATCGCCGACCAGGCGCGAGTTGGCCTGCTTTTGGTATCGGGCGAACAGTCGCAAGGATGCTGGCGCCAATTCATTGTTGAGGATGTGGCAGCCGCACTCACCGACGATTCGCCGGTGCCCGAAAATAACGCGGCTACTTTGGACCTCGACGCTCCAGCTTTCATACTCACGACCTCCGGAAGCGAAGGGCGACCCAAGGCGCTGGCGCATAGTCAGCGTACCATGCTTCACTGGGTGCGCACGCTTCACGACGCAATGCACATCAAGCCGGATGACAGGGTGCTTTCGATTTCTTCACCGTCTTCGCTGGGCGGATTTACGTCGCTCCTGACTTTTCCGTTGGCCGGCGCATCATCCCAAATGATGGAGATCAAGCACGGCGGGTTTGACGGCCTGCTGAACGTCCTCGAAACTCGGCCGGTCACCATTCTTCGAGCTGCGCCGTCTTTATTGCGCGCGCTTTGTCAGCATCGCCATCGGGCCGAGCCCGCGATGGCACGCCTGCGAATTGCTCAAACCTATGGGGAGCCGTTGCTCAAGTCGGACGTAGCGGCTCTACGGGAAATTCTACCGCCATCCTGCATGATCAGAACCACGTACGGATCTACCGAAGCAAGCGGCATGAGCTGGTTTGCAGGCGAACCCGACGAATACGACTCGGTGCGGGTGGCGACCGGAACGTTGATGCCCGATACCGAGGCGTTGATCATCGACGACGCCGGCCGCTCGTGCAATTCGGATCAGCCGGGCGAACTGTTGATTGCAAGCCGATATAACGCGTTGGGAGAATGGACAAAGGGACGTCTTGTCCCGGGACGTTTGGAGCCCGACTCGACTGATCCGCGCATACGTATCTTCCGCACTGGCGATGTGGCGCGATATTTTCCGGATGGGGTTTTCGTCGTTCTCGGCCGCAAGGACCGGATGGCCAAGATCAACGGCCAACGCGTTGAACTGTCGGAAGTGGAAACAGCACTGCGAAGGCAAGACTCCGTCGCCTCCGCGGAAGTCGTCGTTCACGAACAAGACGGCAACACGAAACTCGTCGCATTCGTAGTCCCAAATAATATTGACACATCCGGTTTGCCCCAGCTTCTTCGCGGCGAGTTGGCCGCCTCGTTACCGCAATTCATGGTCCCTACTCGCATCATCCTGCTCGATTCCATCCCACGCCTTCCCGGGGGCAAGGTCGACATGGTGGCCCTCCGCAAAATTCTGGACACCAGATGAGTAGAGGGAGCACTCCAACCGAGGAGGCGGTTTACGCGGCGGTTGAGAGAGCATGGAAAGAGACCTTGCCTTCGGTCGCCTTCGGTCCCGAAATCGAATGGGCGGAGGGAGGCGCGGATTCGCTCGATACCCTGCATCTGGTCCTTCGGCTCGAAAGCTATCTGGGCCGCAAGATATCGATCGATCTTGTCACGCCGAGCACAACGCCTCTGCAGCTTGCTCAGTCGATCCTGGAAAAATCTCGCCAAAATGAGCGATCTCAAAGCCCGCCTGTTTTTCTGGTACCTGCCATCTTTGGAGATGAACCCGCGTTGTCGGACTTCCGCCGTTCGCTATCCGAGGAGGTCTTGATACAGACGGTAGAACTTCCGGATTTAGGCTGTCCGATTTCCTTGCTTTCCGACATGGCTGCGACGGGCCATTTCGTTGCAGCGGAGATTTCAAGAAGTCTTCCGCAAGGACCCGTTCTGCTCGCCGGCTATAGCTTTGGAGGGTGTGTCGCCTATGAAGCGGCCGCATGCTTACGATCACAAGGTCGGCAGGTGGGTTTCCTCGGCCTTCTGGACCCGGTCCCGCCCCACCCTTGGCTTGGTGGCAACCGCCCTTGGCGAAAGGAGCAAACGACAGGTTCGTTTCAGGCGTTGAATCGTTTGTCGGTTCGCCTTTCAGCTTTGTTGCCGCGAAAGGGAGAGACGTTTATCAGCTACATCGATTGGCTCTTGTTTGTTGTCCTCGTTCAATTGAAGGCGTTCGGTTCCGCGCGCCGCCAGGTTCTCCTCGGGAAGCGTTGGCTGAGTCTGAGAGCTTTCGTTCGGAGAAGACAGGCACTTCTCGAGCGTTTAAGGATGTCGGCGTTGCAGCAATGGCAGCCGCTGCGTCTCGATGTGCCAGGCCTGCTCGCGACAACTGAATCATTTATCGATTCAGGTTCTTTGCTGGCCTGGCCGTCAGTCTGCCCAAATCTAAATGTCGTGCGTATTCCTGGTGAACATCGCGAACTTTTCGAACCGAAGTCGTTGGCAATCCTGACACCGCCGTTTGTGAAGGCGGTAGCGGCTGCGCAAAATGCGTCGCTCGATGTGCCCTCAGTTCCACGACGCACGTCAGCGGAACCCACCGTCTGATGATGAATCCGCCCAATGACCGTCTTGCAGGCGTGCCGATCAAACTCGGAAGTCGCGACAGGTTTCGCGACTTCTAAGGATCGGTTCGCGACCGGCCGCGCGTCGGCCGAACCCCGCTACGACACGCGCGCTAGCCGGGTTATTCCAAATAAAGCCCAAAACACCATTTTATCGCGCCGCAATAATTCCACAGTTCGAGCAGCCAATGAGTTACCGCGCTGGGGGGTCAGAGCGTGGGGGGACGCCATCATGACTGAAATCGGAGAGTGGAAAGAGCGCCGGGATCAGGTCGCTCGCTACCGAGTGCTGGAGGAGGAAACCACCGACCCACTCGCGGCGAGTCTGCTTCACGACATCATTTTAGAAATGGAAGCTGATCTCAGGCAGGCTACCGAGGTAAACGAGCAAGAGACAATAGCGCGCGATCTTGCGCTGGAACCCGGAGTGATCGAATTTTACGGACGGACCATCTCATGCCTGGTCCGTAATCTTTCCGAGACCGGCGCCGCATTGGACGTCGTCAGCCCTTGCGCAGTTCCGCACCGTTTTACGTTGGCGCTCCCGTTGGAAGGGACCAGTCATCGTTGCCGCCTCGTATGGCAGAGGGACGCGGAGATGGGAGTGGCGTTCCAATAAGGCCGTCTCCGCGGCGGGCATCTCTCATTTGTTCCCGGCAATGCTGGCAGCGTACGCGTCGGAATGATCGCGCAGCGACTCGAAGAATGTTCCGTCCTTGTCGATTTCGCCAGGGAATCCAAATTGCGGAACGAGCCCTAGAACGAAAATCGTGTATACTCGGATGATTTTGGGGCGCAGAATAGTCTGCCCGCGTAGCGTGTTTGACAATTTTCAGTTGAGACCATTGCAATGGTGGTTTTTGTACGTGTTGCCGCCATTTTGGCGGTGCTGCTGGCGCTTTCCGATCTCACGGTTGCACGATCTCGGCGGTCGGCAGATGATGGGGTGGACGACGCCCGCTCCGGCATCGGAGTGCCATAAGGTGATCGTTTGAGGGAATCACCTAAGGGGGTCGTCCACATGCAGATTAGCACCATTGGCGTTGATCTCGCCAAGAACGTTTT